>Ga0193747_1000103_pt1 | contig 43560 bp, 36 predicted proteins | sample L1m2metaG_FD_143048 | JGI IMG/M metagenome (GOLD analysis project Ga0193747, IMG submission 143048) | Soil microbial communities from a riparian zone of the East river system, Colorado, United States - L1m2 | ecosystem: Environmental > Terrestrial > Soil > Riparian zone | place: USA: East River... | reverse complement strand
GCTCTCTTCGTACATTGGGATATCGGCATGACCGGAGTGTTTAATTGATGGGAGCCGGATGCGCCGAGAGGTTCATGTCCGGTTCTGCGAGAGGCTCGCGGTGACATTCCGCGGGCCTACTCCCCCGAGCTCAGAACATAGTTCCGGCGCTACCATATTGGGGAGCGGCCGCATTCTTTGCGCTCCTCTTCACGGTTCTCAACCTTCGCGGCATCCGCACCTCGGCGAGGATCAATGAAGGAATGGCAGCGGCGATGACTGTGGTCATCGTCATCTTCTTCATCGCCGCATTCAGATACCTGCAGCATCAGGGTCCGCAGAGCGCCGAGTTCTACACCCATCCGTTTTACGATCCGGTGACGTTTTCGCCCGCCGCATTATTCTCCGGCACATCGATCGCTGTCCTCACATACATGGGATTCGATGGCATCACAACTCTCTCTGAGGAAGCTGAGAGTCCGCGCCGGGATATTCTGCGGGCCACTGTCCTGGTGTGCCTCATCACTGGCGTTGTAGCCTCGCTTGAAGTCTATGCTGCCCAGCTCATTTGGCCACGCGGAGAAGTCTTCTCACCGCAGACAGTGGATACCGCTTATGCCTATGTTGCCGGAAGAGCGGGCGGGCCTCTCCTGTTTCACCTGATCAATTCCACTCTGCTACTGGCGAATATCGGTTCTGGGATGGGCGCACAGTTGGCGTCGGCTCGCTTGCTCTACGGTATGGGTCGTGGGAAAGCGATTCCCGAGAAGTTTTTTGGTGTGCTTGAACCGCGGCGCCGGATTCCTGCTAACAACGTAATGGGGGCTTGTGCGATCAGCTATACGCGCGGCGCTGAGCTACTCAACTTCGGGGCCTTTGTTGCATTTATGGGTGTTAACGCGGCGGCGTTCGCACGTGAGCTCCACAATGAACCCAGGAGAAGACCCCTGCATCTTCTTTCGCCCGTAACAGGTTTTTCGATTTGCCTATTCCTTTGGTGGAATCTCAGCCTTCAGGCCAAGCTCTTCGGAATACTGTGCCTCGCCGTTGCCATGGCTTACGCCGCGTATGCTTCTCATGGTTTTCGCGACGGACTGTTGCAGTTTGAAACACCGGCGCAGGATTGAATTCACGAATAGGAGTGTGACGGTGCTAACGAAAAAAGTTGCAGTTGTCGGAGCGGGCACCATGGGAAGCGGAATCGCGCAGGTGTTCGCACTTGGCGCCTGCGAGGTTCGGATCACCGATAGCGATCCACGCGCTCTTAATGCTGCAATCGGCAAAATTCACCAGAGCCTGGAAGCCATGTCTGAGGCTTCGTTCATAAAAGCCACAGAAGCACAGCAAGCCGTCAAGCGCATAGTCGCGGTGCCAGAGTTGCGAGCCGCGGTGCGCGATGTAGAAATCGTGACCGAATCTATTCCGGAAAGACTGGAACTGAAACAGAAGATATTCGCGGAACTGGAGAATCTTGCGCCAGAGAGTGCGGTGCTGGCGTCGAACACTTCCTCACTATTGTTATCGGATATGGGTCACCTCCTTAGAGATGAGTCGCGGCTCATTGTCACTCACTACTTCAACCCAGCTCACATTCTGCCCACAGTTGAGGTCATTGCTTCTCCGGCTACCAGTACCAGTGTGGTTGATCAGGTGTGCCGGCTGCTAGCTTCTGTTGGAAAGACCCCTATTGTGTTACTCAAAGAAATTCGCGGGTTCGTCGTTAATCGAATCCAGGCCGCTATGGTCCGCGAAGCCTTGTTTCTTTTGGAACAAGGAATCACGACAGCCGACGAACTCGACCGTGCCATTCAGGGAAGTATCGGCGCGCGCCTTGCTGTGCTGGGACCTTTCAAGGTGATGGATTTGGGGGGATTGGACGTCTGGGCGGAGGTGATGCGCAATCTCTTTCCCCAGCTCAATGACGAGAGTACTGTGCCGTTCCTCATCGATGAGAAGTTGCGCTGCAATCAGCTTGGAGCTAAGTCCGGACGCGGATTCTACGAGTGGTCTCCACGGGCTGCCGCAGAAAAGACAAAGCAGCTGCAACAGCAGTTGATGCAGATCCAAAGAAAGCACTTGTCAATGCCTTGCCAAATGACCGGCAACTGGAGACGCGAAGAATGAAGCGACGTAACTTCTTGGCGGGAGCAATCGCTGCTCGCAGTGTTCTGGCTTGTAATCCGGCTGTTATGGAATTTCGAGAAAGTCCTCAATCTGCGGACCAGCGAGTCGAGACTATTGGCAGGCTCGCTGGCCACTCCTTAGAACAAGTGCGAGATCAGTTGCGGAAGGATCTTTTCGACGACTTCTTGCCGTTTATGGACAAGTACGTGGTCGACCATCAATACGGCGGCTTCATGTGTGATACCGGTTACGACGGCACGCGAGGCGACGAGAAGAAGTTTGACTGGTTCGAAGGGCGTGGGATCTGGGTGTATTCCTTCATTTACGGGCATTTTGAGCGTGACCCCAGGTATCTCGAAGTTGCTCGCCGCTCGCTTGAATTCGTTTTGAAGAACGAACCGTCTGGCGATGTGCTTTGGGCCCGGCAATTCACTCGCGAGGGAAAGCCACTTACCGGCCCAGATAGCGAAATCTACGGAGACTTATTTATTGCGGAAGGTCTTACGGCTTATGCATCCGCCACCGGAGCGCCTGCACACCTCGATCATGCCAAACGTCTGATGCAAAAGTGCTTACGCATATACGATCGGCCGGATTACAACCCGCCCATTGGGCGCACATATCTCGGACCGGATGCCCCCTTGTTTCCCGGAGCTCGCATCCAGGGGGCGTGGATGGTGTTGATCCGCCTGGCGACGCAGATGCTTGAACAACGGCCCGATTCCGAAATCGAAGCCGTTGCTGATCGCTGTGTGGAAGCCATCATTCGCTACCACTACAACCCAGAGTTTGGGCTAAATAATGAACTGCTGAATCATGATCTCTCGCGCCCTGCAAACCTGTATGCACAGCTCGTTTATCCAGGTCACACGGTAGAGGTCTCATGGATGCTGCTGGAAGAGGCGGTCCGGCGCAAAGATAAATTCCTGTTCCAAACTGCTGCAGAGCGCTTCCGGCGCCACGTCGAAGTTGCCAAAGACAGAGTGTATGGCGGCGTCTTTCATGACCTAAAGGATGTTGATCAGAACATCTTCACCATGGGCAAAGTGCTGTGGGTGCAGGAAGAAGTGCTCACCGGGACGCTGCTCGTTATCGAGCATACCGGCGCTCAATGGGCAAAGGACCTTTTCCAAGAAATGTATGAGTATGTTCGTTCGAAATATCTCCTGAAGGCGCACGGGTCCTCGCTTTGGATGTATCAGTCGGACCGCAAGGTGTCGTTCGAAGAGTTCATCAAGTTGCCGAAACGAGTGGAGAACTACCACCATCCACGGCACCTGATGCTGAGCCTCCTCGCGGTCGAAAGGATGATCCAGCGCAGCGGACGGATCTCGAATCTCTTCGCATGAGACAAGTTATGCTCGTTCGGACTGTGGCAGTAGGCTTTGTGCTTGTGGTCGCAAGCTGGGTTCCCCCAGTCTGTGCGGCACCAAGACATCATATTGCAGTTTCTGTAAGTCAATCTAGAGCTGAGCCGGGCCAAACAGTTTCCGTTCAAATTAGTGTGGAGCGGGACGGAGAAGCTTCCGTTGAGCCGGTTCGTGCAGCACTGCTGAAGCCATCGGCGGGAACCGAGCCATTGGCGCTGCATCCAGTCTCCCACCACGTGGGCTTGTACTCAGCCGACATTTCACTACCAAAAGGCGCGCCTCACGGTCTTTACGTGCTCCATGCCTGGACAGGGAACGATGAACATCCGTCGACGGTGGGGAAGGCGACTTTTCTGTTAGGCAGACTTGTCGGCGATTTTCTTATTGCCTCCGCACTCGACAAAGTGGATCCGGCGAGTGACCTGAATGCTTACCTCGATGACTTTCATCGGATTGGCGGCAACTTCTTGATTGCCCACAATCTCATTACTCCAGAGAGAGCGTATTTTCCTTGCGCTGTCTGTAAGCATGGTATCGATCCGGGCCAAAAAGACCTCGTCGAACTACTTCTTAACCAAGCCGATAAACGCGGCTACGCCGTTTTGCTCTCTGTCAGTTGGGACTTGACTCAGGATGCACCGTACGATCAGCGCACGACTGAGACCAGGGATATCATGAGCGAGATGTTTCGGCAATACTTCAAGCACCCATCCTTGGCGGGATTCTATTCGTTTCAGGAGGGCAGCGGTACATACTACGTTCCCTACATACGCGACTTCAGCCGCTACGCCAAGAGTCTCGATGAAAATTTCCTCGTAGCATGCGCTCCCTATGTGGATGATCCGCTGCTTGCCGGGTACTTGAGCACGCTGAAGGATTTGGACATCATTATCTGGCAAGCGGGAGTTATGGGAAGTTATCGTTCCGACAACCGCAAGCAATACCCGCCGCGACGAGTAAGAGATTTCTGTTCTCTTGCCATGGGCGCTAAGCGATTGCAAGGCAAGATCGCTTTGACGCATGTGGAGCTTTTTGGATATCTCGAACAGCGCCTTGCGCCCGACATTCCCACAACGGGCTACAAGAATATCTACCAGCAGGTTCTCAGCGCGGCAACTGCCAGCGACAGCGACGGGATCATGCTGTTCACGTATCAGTACCACATCTACGACATGGTGAAGCAACATCCAGAGGTATTGGTGAGCCGGAATGCGGTACTGGACAGCCTTGCAGACTTGAATTTGATCGCCTCCCGCATCTCTCGCAAGCCGAATCTCTTGGCATTGTATTTCCCGTATTCGGATTGGGTAGTCGAACGCTGGTCCAATTCCTTCCTGCCAGCACTCGACGCTTTCCGAATCCTTGGCATTCCTGTGGATGTCCTGCCTTATGCTCCGCCATTGGCCGAGTCACTCCTTCCGTACTATCCGATTCATATGAACCAGAACGTATTGGATCGCCTTCTTAGAGAGCCAACCGCGCTTGTGTTGCCCAACGTTTCAGGATTTCAGCAAACCGACAGCGACCTCATTAAAGCGTTTGTTGAGCAAGGAGGTGCTCTCATTGCCTTTGGTCCCGAGATTCCCATGGGGCGGAGTTATGAACGTCGTGAACTCTTCGGAGGAGAACCCGCGGAGAGCAAGCTGCACAGCTCGATAGTGGTTCTGGAGGTGGTCGGCAGCCGAATCAACACAGGAAGCCGATTCCCGCTGCAAAGCGTCCGATGTCCCTCCTGGGTAGCTGGAACAGGCAGAGTGATAGCTAAGTTTGAGGATGGATCGGCGGCGATCCTAGTGAATTCGTATGGCAAGGGCAAGATCGTGACAATTCTCCCCGACACCTTAACTGCGGCACAACGATTTCCAGAACTCGTTCGCGACGCCATTGATTACGCCCTGTCAAATGCCGGCGCCGGGCGCTCCGTGGATCTTTTGGGGGCGAATGAACGCGTTGATGCTGCCATAGGAAAAACCTCTGACGGCGTTGCGGCTGCCATCGTTAACCACAATGCAGAAGAAATGGAAATCACAATTCGGACTATGGGCTCCAGTCTCAATGGCCGCTTTGACTGGATTGACCTAGTTACGCAAAATTTGCTTCCACCCGCGGGACAATCTCTCACGGTTCGAGTGCCAGCCGGCGGATTTCGCGCAATTGAGCTCAAAGTGTCACGCCGATGACTGAAGATCCAAGACGCATATGCCGTCGTGAATTCATAAAGCGCTCCTGTGGTACGCAAAAATTCCACCAGCTCCCATCTGACAGAGATGTTGGCACTTATTTGTCAGCTTCCCTGCGCTAGAAAACGCAAGAAGCCAGCCCTGTCTGGCAGAAAACACTTCTCAGCTGGCTGACCGTATGCCATCCTGGCAGGCCATGTTTCGATTCTTTCAGAACACAAAGCGCTCACTGGATTCTCTGCTTAACTTGATCACCGATCTGGTCGCGGACGGACTTCTTTTCTTCCGTCTCCTGTTCCGCTCGCGCACATCCTTGAGCGTGGAGGTCCTCTTCCTGCGAAAGCAACTGGCCTTCTATGAGAAGAGGCAGATCCAAGCGAGACGATTGAACGACTCCGCCCGTTTCTCTCTTATCCTCTGGTCTCGCCTCTGCGATTGGAAAGAGGTTTTGGTCATCGTCAAACCCGAGACCCTGATTGGCTGGCATCGCAAGGGTTTCAAGTTGTTTTGGAAATGGAAGTGACAAGCCGGTCGGCCACGAACTAGGGCGAGATTTTTGCGCAGCACAACTCTTTCCCGCGGTACAGCAGAATTACCACTCCAGTCTTCTGAGTCCGGGCACGGCGTCGAAATGACGGTCGCGGCTCAAAAGCGGAAGGGAGTGTTGACGACAGAGCGCCGCAATCCAAACATCGTTGGATGGAATCGGCGTTCCAGCCCTCTTCAATTCCGTGCGAAGCGCAGCGTACGGGATGGTGGTCCGTTCGTCGACATCGAGGATTCGAAATTTCGGGAGGTATTCGGTCAACCATTTTTCGTAGTGGTTCCGATCGCGGGAGTGCGAAATGCCGTACCGGTATTCGCCCAAGACAATAACGGGAATAGCGACTTGAGCGGCTTTGCGGAGGATGGTTTCCAGCGCCCCTTCGCCATCTGCCACGGCTGAAAGCCCATTCGTGTCCAAGATCACAGCCGATCCTCGGCCTCGATCTGCTCGAATTCTTCTTCGATAATGCAGTTGATCCTGGCCGTTTCCTTGCGCAGGCGCCGGAGCTTGCCGAAAGCAGCCATCCACGGCTTGCCGCTGCCGTTGTCAGTCCGGAGTTTGTCAGCGAGAGCCTCCGAGATGAGCGCCCGAAGCGGAATCCCACGTTCGGCAGCAACGGATTTGGCGCGGCGAAAAATAGCGTCGGGAATTTCGAGCGTCGTCTTCATGCCCTGCATGTTCCCATATTTATGGGTGACCGTCAACTGGCTAACTTTTGGACGTACGATGTCGTCGCTAGCGGTCTGTCGGTACAGGAGCTTCACGAACTCGGGCCGGTCTTATGCTCAGCAAGGAGGGCATCCGTTTGATTGCTCGCAGAACTCCAAAACTGATCTTCCGTGAGTTGCTCTTGATGCAAGCCCTTCAGCGAGCAAGGTGTCGAGTTCTTCGGGTGTTCCCGCGAAACCCGGCACGGTGCGTTGCTCAACGCCCGTCAAAGCAGCCTCGACAGCTTTGCTGCCCGCCGAGATTTCGTATCAGGGTTCTGCTCTAGTCCTCGCAAATCTTTTCCATCGAATTGAAAATCGATTTGCTTTAGCTTTCGCTTAGCGGTTGAGCGAACGGGGAAGCTCTCTTCTTCGAGCGTGACTGTCTTCTTGTTTTCGACCAAGGACTGCCGCCAGACATTCAGAAGGGCGTCTTCCAGAGACATCGGTCATAGCCCTCAACCCTCACCTGCATGTTCTTTGGTCACCGAGCGTGGGTTCTTGTCCTCGCGCAGACCTACGAACTTCGAGTGTCTGAGATGGTCTGTTCGAGTCCAGGTCTCCCAGCTATTCTTTTCTCGCGCTCGTAAACGTCAATTGCGCGTGCTCCGATTGCTCTTGCAGCGAGCACGCAAATCCCTTACTCATTCGAGAGCTCCCTAAACCTGATCGTCGAACCCAGATTGTACATGCTTCTGAGGTTTCAGAAAGTGTGCCAGGAAATTACGAGACAGCGATTCTCAGCCTCGTGCCCAATTGGACTCAGCCGGATTACGGTGGAGACAAGGACGACCGTCGCGCCGCAAACAGAATTGCTTCAGATTCGATAGATACGGTACGAATTACAGGGATGCAATCAATGCCCTAACTCGACAAGGTTCCATCAAAGTTCCATCAAACCGCCAAAAATGAGCCTAAACACAGCAAAGCCACCAACAGTTAAGTCCTTGATCTTGCTTGGGCTTAGGGTTGGTGGCTTAGGTTCGTTTGGATTAAAAGCGATTCGTAATCGGCAGGCCGCGAGTTCAACTCTCGCCCTCGGCTCCAAAATTTGTTGGGTCCAGCCCGATCTACGAGGAAGAGAATTCAGACCCTTCTCAAACGGTGCGATGGAGAGCAAAGCCGGTCCATTTTTGGCAAGCGGCGAAGACAAGGCGATGAACCTTTCGATGGCGTACTTATAGCTCCGCCGCTGCAATCGTACCCAAGTTAGGTACAATTGTACCTGGAATGGGTACACAGGTCCTTTCTCTATCGAAACTCCTTTTCGGACAAAGCCGAAGGTCCATCCTCGCGCTTCTCTACGGGCACGCCGATGAACAGTTCTATCTCCGTGAAATCGCACGTCGCGCCGGAACAGGGATCGGAGCGACGCAGCGAGAACTCGGACAATTGACGGAGGCCGGACTTCTCCACAGGCTTCGCCGTGGGAATCAGGTTTATTACCGGGCGAATCGCGAGAATCCGATTTTCGAAGAATTGAAAAGCATTCTCGCGAAGACGTCCGGAATACGAGACATTCTGCTGGAAGGACTCGCTCGATTGGCGGACCGAGTTAAACTTGCTTTTGTGTACGGTTCCATTGCGAGAGGCGAGGAAAAGGCATCGAGCGACGTGGATCTGATGGTCGTGGGCAGCGTGAGTTTCAAGGACGTGGTGGCCGCTCTCAGCGAGATCGAACGGAAGCTAGGCCGGGAGGTGAATCCAACCGTCTTCGGTCCACGCGAGTTTCACGAAAAGCTCGCGGCCAAGAATCACTTTCTTTCCACCGTGGCGAAGGAAAAGAAACTTTTTGTGATTGGAGACGAGCGTGAGTTTCGCCGACTGGGTCAATAACGGCTGGCTCGTCGCGCACTAGAACAGCAAGCAGGAGATCGCCAACCTGCTCGGAATTGTGGCGCGGGACCTAAAAGACAGCCAGGCGAAAGATGTGTCCGACGATTGGCGCTTCGCGATCGCTTACAACGCAGCCTTGCAGGCCGCGACTGCGGCCCTTGCGGCCGCCGGATATCGTGCATCCCGCGAGAATCATCACTACCGGGTGATTCAGTCACTGGAATTGACCCTAGGGAAAGATGCGAAGTTCATCCGCGCCTTTGACGCGTTCCGGAAAAAGAGGAACGTGAGCAGCTACGACATTGGCGGCGGAATCTCCCATCGCGAAGTCGAAGAGATGATCGGGATTGCGCAGAGTTTGCAGCAGGACGTTGAGCAGTGGATACGCACAAACCACGGCTCACTTCTTTCGAAATGACGAGCGGAACCCCCGCTACTCCCGACACATGTTGCTGATGCCAGTCGCCCGGCGATATAACTCGTTCGCAGCAGCCCAGGGGCTGGACTTATCGCTTGGGAATCTCCCCTTCGGGTTAGCCGCCTGGCTTTGCCGCGTTCACCGCGGTAGCAATGCTGCCGAGATGCAAACGCACTACCGGCCACTGCGAGTTCGCAAGCACGAAAACGGAGATCTTGCGGCCAGCCAGGTTTTGCTGATACTGGATATTCTTGTCTGTCGTGAGCAGTACTTGGAAGCCGGCCGCACCTCTGGGTTGCTGCACAAACTGCTGCACAGACGCTTCCCTGAACCCCCTGAAATGCACCAAAACGGATGCATCACACCTATACTTCACAACAACATACGCAAGGTTGGGTCTTTTCGTAATCGGCAGGTCGCGAGTTCAACTCTCGCCCTCGGCTCCAAAAACTCAAAGAAAACAAAAGAGTTCCTGAAGCCAGTGACCTACCGCTGAGCTAACTTGGCGTCAGGTTCCATCAAAGTTCCATCGTTCTTTTCGAGGGCATTCATGGCGTTCTGGATGTCTTTGGTTGCGACGATTGCGTAGCGTATGAAGACCGAACGGGTCTTCCAGCCACCAATCTTCATAGCGACCGTCTCTGGCACCCCGGCGTTAACCAAATTACGGGCACCAGAACGACGCAGATCGTGAATGAGCAATTCGGGGCACTTCGCGGCTACGGTCGCTGAGGCCCATTCGCGCCGGAGATTCGTCGCGTCGAACACAGCTGACCAGTCTGCCGGAACTGCTTCTTCAACACCGCTGTCAGTTCAGCCGTGAGGGCGAGAGTGATTGGCTCCTTGTTCTTCACGACCTTGGCGGGGAGCGTCATCGTCGTGGCGTCACCACTCACCATCTCCCACGTGATTTGCAAAGCTGCACCCACACGGCATCCCGTACGATAGAGGAAGATCATCAGCGGATGCAGGTGTTCGGGCAGGTGGCTGAGGATGGTCTTGAACTGGTCGGTCTCCACGAAGCCAGTGCGAACATTGTCCTCGCGGAGCATGGGGAAGTACGGCACAGCATGAACCAAGCCGTCCTTGCGTGCGATGTTCATCGCCTTGCGAAGCAAAGCCAGCACACGATTGATGGTGCCGTTGCCCATCGGTTTGACCGCTTGCTTTTCCTTGGGGTTGTTCTCCCGCACGATGCGTTGGAGTTCGCGGGATTGCAATTTGGCGATGAACTCCCGTAGCAGGGGAGAGGTGATGTTCTTCACGAGCATGTTGCCAAAGAACTGGTCCAGATAATCCAGCCCGTGAATTTTCCCGTTGCGACGTTTAATCAGACCAATGTGGTTGTTCTCGTATTCGGTGAGCAGGCTCTTCCTGATGTCCTCGTAACGGAGCTTGCGGCTCTGCTCCACCGGAGCGCCCCGCTCAACAGCATCCAGCTTTTTGCGAAGCTCACGCTCCACAACCTCGTGCGTGAGCAGGAAGCCATCGGGATCATCCCGGAACGAGTGATCGCCATCATCCCGGAATCATGATCGCGATCACCCCGGAACCGGTGATCGGCATGTCCCGGAACACTGATCGGCATGGTCCGGAATCCCCAATTCAGGGTCTGTTTGAGTTTTGTGTGAGTTTTTGCCGGTCTACGGTGGATTCGCGTGTACGTCCGTGTACAGAGTACAAATGAGTTACGAAATAAATCCTCTATTTGTGGAGTGTTTCGGTGGAGTGACAGGGCAGCGTTCTAACCAACTGAACTACGTCCCCAGCCGTGGAATCAACAACTTACCGTAAACCTTGCAAATAAGGCCTTTGCAAGATTCGCATACAGCGCACCGTTCGCTTGCGGTGCATACGGTAGCAGCTGTCCCTGCCAAAACCGCCAATAAGAATTGGTGCGCTCGTGCGAGGTTCATACTAACACAGATGCCTGCAAGAGGCGAAGTAGAGTCCGACGAATCTCTGCGCATCTTCGACGAATCGTGGCAGCCGAATCACATTCCGTCATCTATCGGCTCGTTCGCGCGCTACGCTCAGGGAATCTTTTTTGCGTCGCAGGCGCGCAAGTCAACCGACTCTGCCAGGCTGGTCTTTATGTTTTTGTTGCGGGTCCTTTGCGTGGGCCTTGGCGGCGTTGGCGAAAACAGGCACGCCATGACAGACGAGGAGGATTGCAGTTGCGCTCGCGACGAACGAGAAATGGTGCAACGACTACTTCATCACCGCAAGCTACTCCGGCAGCACGCAAAGCCACTTCCAGTGCGACGGTTCCGTTCGAGCAGGAGATTGAGTAAGGGACACGGCGAAGCGCCGCGAAAGCTTTTTCAAACTCTTCTACTTTCTTGCTATACCCGCCCCAACTTCCGCTCCTCAGAACTTCCAATAATGCGCCTTCTTCCGCTTCGGTGAACACGGGCCAAGCTGGAAATGGCCTGTTTCTTAACGGAGTGCCTCCCAAAAGAGCCAGTTGCACAGTGTCTACTAGCGGCTAGGGTGAACTCTCTCGTTCTATCAGGTAGAATTTCCACCGACCGCCCTTCTCGCCCTTTCGGCGCATATTCCGTTGACTTGCGCCTTCCTCCTCTATATAAAGAGCGCATCATGTTAGATTTGTTCTATACAGCAGAACATTCGCGTGCGTCGTGGTAGGGTCTGAAAATTCTTTTTCCAGGGAGAGGGAAACTCTATGGTGCGGAGATCAGTCTACGCATTGTTCACCGCTTCTTTTCTGCTCGGCCCCCTCGTGGGGGCTGGCAAGGCCCAGACCTCGCGCGGGACGATCGTAGGGCACATTACAGACCCTTCTGGGGCCGCCGTGCCCGGCGCCCACGTCACCGTCACGAACCTGGGCACAAACATTTTCTTCCGTTTTCCCACCGATAACACCGGAGATTATTATATTCCCTCGCTCCTTCCCGGTCCTTACCGAGTGGAGGCAGAGAAAACCGGGTTCAAGAAGGCGGTGGTCAGCTCGGTGTTGTTGGAGGTCGGACAGACGTTGCGCCTCGACCTCAGCTTGCAGTTGGGCCAAATGACCCAAGCCGTGGAGGTGACGGCGCCGACCCCAATGCTCCAAACTGACACCGCCTCTCTCGGGCAAGTGATCACGGGCCGAGAGGTAACGGACCTGCCGCTCAACGGCAGGGATTTTACGAATCTGATAAAGCTAAACGTCGGCGTGAACGGCATCACGGGCGGGAATGCCTCATCGGGGGTCCGCCCCCACGGCTTCAACGACAGCTTTACGAGGGTCAGCGTAAATGGAGCCCGGCCGGCGTCCGTGAGCTATCTGGTGGACGGTGTGACAAGCAATGACCCACTATTCCAAGCCCCGACGGCCATCCCCCCGATTGATGCCATTGAGGAGTTCAAGGTTGAAAATGCGCTTTACTCAGCGGCGTACGGCATGGGCGCCGCGCAGGTCAACATCGCTATGAAGTCTGGGACCAATACCGTGCATGGCGCTCTTTGGGAATTCCTCCGCAATGACGCGCTGGAGCCGGAAAATCCGCGCTTCCATACGAAGAGCCCTTTGAAGCAGAATCAGTTCGGAGGAACTTTTGGAGGTCCGGTCTTTTTGCCAAAGCTGTACAATGGCAAGGATCGCACCTTCTTTTTTGTGAGCTACCAGGGCGGGCGCCGAGTTACTTCGGCATTCGGCCAGGCCCAAGTGCCTACTGCGCAAGAGAAGCAAGGGAATTTCTCCGATTGGCCAGTGCAGCTTTATAATCCCCTCACTGGCGTGCCCAATCCGGGTGGCACGCCGGCAGTCACCCGCACGCCGTTCCCAAACAACCAGATTCCGTCTAGCATGTTCGCTCCACAAAGTATGAACTTGCTACCGTATTTCCCCGCACCAAACACGAATTGCCAACTCCCCTGCGAAAACTACAGCAAGGACGTGGCCACGCGGCTCACCATGGACAATTTCACGGCCCGGATCGATCAAAATGTCGGCGAGAGGGATCGCCTTTTCGGCCAATTTCTATTTCAAAACGAGCTCGCCCCGCAGCCTTCCTTGATGCCATTGTCCGGCCTCAAAGTGGATGAGCATTCCAGAAATGCCGGCCTGCAATGGACACACATTTTCAGTCCGCGCACGTTGAACGAAGCGCGCGTAGGCTTCAATCGACTCTACTTCTTGCAGGATTTCCAGACCGCAAACGGTTCGACGAATTATTGGCAGCAGGCCGGCCTGAAGAATCTGGACACCGATCCCGCCTACTACGCGCTACCGAATATTATTTTGGGCACCCAATACAACGCCTTGGGCAATGGCGGATCGGTGCCATTCTTCAACATCGCGAACGTTTTTCAGTACATGGATGACGTGATACTGACCCGAGGGCGGCATAGCATCGAGATTGGAGCCGACATCCGTCGAAATCAGAACCTGAACCGCAGTGGTCTGGGTGGCAACGGGTCACTGAATTTTAGTGGCGACTACACGGCGCATAATCCCCTTGTAGCGCAGGTGGCCGGAAAGTCCGACACGGGTAACGGGTTCGCAGATTTTCTGCTGGGATACCTGAGCGGTGGTTTTGTGGCGCGCTTTAGTGCCTTCGATCAGAGCGCGTCGACGTTGCGGAACACTGATTACGGGTTTTATTTCCAGGACAATTTCCGTGTCAATAAGCGGCTCACTCTCAATCTGGGCCTGCGCTGGGAGTTGCATACGCCGTACCACGACGTATACAACGGCGGTGATATACTCGACTTCAGTTATCCGGGCGGCCGGCTGCTCTTTGCGGACCCGTCTTTCACACGATTAGTCAATAACCCCATCCAAGCGGCGTGCTGTGCTTCACGAAGTTTTACTGTTACGGATTGGCGCGACTGGGCGCCGAGATTAGGTTTTGCCTGGAGACCTTTTTCGAACGAGCGATTTGTCGTGCGCTCGGGATACGGGATCTTCTACGACGTGCTTGATAATTTCTATCCCACGCAGGCGGTTACCAAGGATATTCCTTATCTAGAACCAGTCGTGCCTAGCCCGACAGGCCTGGAGAGCCAACCACCCGTGGATATACGCAACTTGTTTCCTGCCCCCTACTCGGTCGCGAATCGAACCTTTCCGCCTCCCTACTGTCAAGCTCCTTCCAGTTCGGTTGTGAACCCTGCAACGGGTCAGGTTACTGAAGTGCTCAATCAATGTACCAATCCGCGGGTCGAGCTTCCGGATAATCGTACTCCCTACACCGAGCAATGGGCCTTCAATCTCCAGTATGAACTGCGTCCCTCACTGGTCGTGGAGCTTGGCTATCAGGGCTCACACGGGCTTCGGGAGCCCATCGGGTGGAGCTTTAATCAAGCGTTCCTTCCCCCCGTTGCTGGCAATCCGAATAACAGCGTTTCCTTTGTCTCACAGTGCCCAGCGGGAACCTTTCCGTCCACATGCTCGCCCATCCAAGCGCGAGCGCCCTATTACAACTTTGCCGCCAACGGGACCGCCCTGGCCAATATCGCCCATTCCATTTACCATGCCATGACCCTTAAGGTAGACAAGCGCTTCACGAAGGGATTTCAGGCGCTCGGTTCGTTTACTTGGGGTAAGGCCATTGATGAATCAAGCGAACTGGGTGGAGGCATCTCCGGCGACACCGATCGGGCACAATATGGCCAGAATTTAGCGGCAGAGCGTGGCCTGGCAAATTTCAGTCAGAAGTTGCGATTGATAGCAAATTTCACCTACGAACTGCCGCTCGGTAAAGGCCAGCCACATTTGAACCAAGGGAAAATTCTGAGTTGGGTTGTGGGCGGTTGGCAGATAAATGGCATCGTGACCCTGGTCACAGGCTCGCCTGTAACCGCACTGTGCGGTTGTGGGGACCGGAGCCAGACGGGTGAGACCCGCGGCACCGAACGGCTGAACGCGGTGGCGAACCCGTTTCCTAGCGGTTTTCAACGAACGCTGACGGAGTATTTTGATACCCAGTCTTTCACCGAACCTGCCTTGGGAACTTTGGGAACCGGTGGCCGCGATACTGTGTTTTCAACGCCGCAGCACGCTACTGATTTCTCGCTGTTCAAGAAGGGCAGGATCACGGAGCGCGTCTCGATGCAGTTGCGCGCGGAAGCCTTTAACCTGTTTTCGAGCCACTATTACACACCGATATTCCCCGCGAACTCGTTTACCGCGACAAATTTTGGGTCTCTGCTACCTCCCGGTGGCGACTCCGGCAATCTGTGGAATCCTCGCATCTATCAATTAGCTCTGAAGTTTATATTTTGATTCACCATCTATAACGTCACACCGAAGTTTGGGATTAGGAAAGTAGATCGAAAACGCATGACGCACGTTTGAAGTTTGAAGCGGACAGGCCTCAGCCTGTTCCCCGAAGGGGAACAATATCATCGAGGCTGTGGAACGGGCAGAGAAGTCCCGTGCGCGCCTTGCGGTTCGCTTTGATCTTGCCAAAGGTTGTGTCGCGCCCAAGTCACTCCGCCCGAATTTCAAGGGCTCCTGATTGGTTGATCGTGCCTGCGAACACGGTAGCGCCGAGCGACTTTTCGACGGGCTGCGATTCTCCGGTTATCGTTGCCTGATCGAGGAAGGAGTGTCCTGCGTCCCCCTGGCTCGACGAGAATGATCTCCCCAAGGAGCACCTCCCGGCCCTCGATCTCAGTCCAAACTCCTTAACAACGCACGATCGCGCGGCTCGGCAGAAGTTCAAGCAGATATGGTATCGCCTGCCGCTCTCTTCCCACCGTGAGGCTTTCCAGAACTTCGGCAACGAGCACAAACAAGGTAATCGCCAGCTCGCCAGCGCGGTGAAAACTTCTCGGATCAACAGGGCAGCAAAAATGGCGATAGTCATGGATAGCTCATCGTCATCCGGTCCGGCGTTCGAGGATATTTTCATTTCAATTGCTTCGCGAAAGATTGGATAACCGCCGACAACGGTACACAGGACGCGGATTCCCGTATAGAAAGGGTTTGGGCGAGTTGTCAGGAGCGAGAGGGCGCTTGCGGCTGCGGCTACAAATGCGATCCGCCCTATGAGCGCAAATCGGATGTTTCCGACTGTCAGTGGCTGCAATATCTGCATTCGGTAGGTTTGTTGCGCGGATCGTTCCGGCCGGAACAGGCGGTATGCACGGTGCGCTCCATCCTTCGTCATCGGGACAGTCTGGTGCAGATGGCGTCGAGTCACGTCCAACACATGCAAAAGGCTTTGGATCAGATGAATCTGCAACTCCACCACGTGATCAGCGACATCACGGGTGTGACCGGAATAACGATCCTCGAGGCTATCCTGGCGGGCGAGCGCAACCCGCACACCTTGGCGGCACTACGCGATGGGCGGGTCAAGGCCACTGCGGATACCATCGCCAAGTCCCTGGTGGGGGACTATCGGCGCGAGCATCGGTTTACGCTCGGCCAGTCGCTGGCAGCATTTCGTCATTACCAAGAGTTGATCGGAGCCTGTGATCGCGAAATTGCGCAGCATCTGGAGAACTTCGAATCGAAAGTGGATCCGCCGGAAGGTTCCCTCCCGGAATCGCCAGACGGGCAAAAACCGAGTGGTGGCGAACCCCGTTTCGACCTGCAGAATCACCTCTATCGAATCTTCGGGGTGGACCTGACACGCATTCCAGGGATCAACGTCCTCACCACGCAAACTCCTTTGGCGGAGATCGGTCCGGACCTCTCGCGCTTCCCCTGCGCGCCCCGAGTTTACCTCCTGGCGCGGACTCTGTTCGGACAACCGGGTCAGCGGGGGGAAAGTGCTGTCGGTCAAAACACCCAGGGTCAAGAATCGGGCGGCCGCGGCACTGCGTATGGCCGCCCAATCGCTTCATCGCAGTCGATCCTATCTGGGACACTTCTATCTCCGGATGCTCGCCAAACTCGGGGCTCCGAAAGCCGTCACCGCCACGGCGCACAAACTAGCCCGCATCATCTATCACATGGTGACCACCCCGACAGGCCTACGATGAGACCATCTGCGGGCAAAACGAAGTGCACAATCGCCAGCGCCTGGAGCCCGGCTTCGTAAACAAGCCCGAGACCTTGGGCTGGAAATCATTCCCCTAAGAACCGAAGCCGTGTGATGATGACAGTTCCTTGGAAGTCGTATACTTTTTACCATTTCAGACTAACCTACGACAACGCTCGCAGTATTCGCGAATGTTGCCGAAAGCTAGGAATTCGCGAGCCGTCTCAGCCCGAAGTTCACTCTTGGGGACACGCGCCGCGGCTTGCCTTGGAGGCTTCCATGAAACGTCGAGACTTCATCAGTGATTTTCTGGTCGGTGGCGCGTTGCTGAGCACGCGCGGTTCCAACATTTCGCAACAGGCCGGCCCTCCGCCACAAGTCCCGGTGCCGACCATCACCGAAGGCGTTTTTGTCGAGCGCTCCGCTTCCGGCAGACCTCATGCCGGCAAAGTACTCGCCGCCATCCAGCCCCACACCGACGATATTCCCATCTTTGCGGGTGGCACCGTCGCCAAACTCGTCGGCGAAGGATACACAGGCTATCTGATCCGTACTACCAACGATGAAATGGCTGGGTCTGGCACGACGGGCCAACGCGTTTTGAATAATGAGCGGGACACCGAAGGCGTCGCAAAAGCACTTGGCCTGCAAAAGGTTTTCAACCTCGAATATCGCAATCATCAGATGGACGAAATCTCACGCGTTGAAATGCGCGCACGCCTTGTCCATCTCATTCGTCTTCTCAAGATCGACACCATCGTTTGCTACGATCCCTGGGGAATTTACGAAGAAAATCCCGACCATTATGTGACCGCTCAAGTCGTTGAGGCCGCCTGTTGGATGGCGGGAATGGACCTCGATTATCCCGAGCAGCTCGCTGCCGGCCTGCAGCCGCACGCCGTCAAGGAAAAGTACTATTTCGCGCGCGGGCCGCAAATCGTCAATCGCGTTGTGGATATTTCTCCGTGGATCGATCACAAAGTCGAAGCCAATCTCGCCAACAAAACTCAAGGACCTTGCGGCGAAAACGGCGCTCGCCTCCGCTCCAAACTTGCCAGCCAGAAATTGCGCCTTCCGGTTCTTGGCGCCGATGACGACTCGGCTAATCGTGCGTACATCAAGAACATCGTTCTCGATTACGACTCACTCAGCCAGCGTGGCGTTCTATCCGATAGGGAGCTAGGCCGCCGCTATGGCCTCGAATGGGCCGAGGCCTTCCACTACATCGGCCCAGGCCAGTCGCAACTCGAGCGCTACATTTCCGACCATGCAGTCTCGCTCTAACCGGGCGCAAAACGCTACCCCCAATATGATTCTGATATTTGCGCAAGCGCCCTCATCGGAGATGTAGGTGCTGACGGGCGATTTGGTGTCGCCGACTTGTCGGCAAGTGAGACTCGATGAACGTTAAGAAGAGGGGGCGCGCGTTTAGGCTGGGCCGATTCACTTTGTGGCGAATGAATTCGAGCCATTCCAAGCTGACGGACTGGGGCTTAGAGCACCTCGACAGAGAACCACCACACGATCCTCGATGTCAGCGCCAGCTTCTCGCGAGTCACGTTCTTTACGCGCCATCAAGCACCTAAAGAAAGTTTGCGGCGAGCCTCCACCCGAGATGGGCCTTGAGATTTAGTGGCAAGGCTCATACCCGACCATCGTTCTCACATGGGAAGACGCTATGCGTGGAGCACCGTGGGATTACATGGAACGGTGCTAAGAAGCCTTAACCGCCTACGAGAACAGATAGGGACGCTTTGCAGGCGCCCAATTTCAGACTTTGACCGCTGGTTCGTACAGGAGCGGGAAGAACTGTCCTTCGACCTTCTCGCCGGCCGGGATTATCGGTATGCCTTGTAGTAGAGGTTCGTTGCTTGCAGACCGCACACCATCCTTCATGACATTAATGACGGTCGCACGACGCGCACGATCAGAATGGTTGGCAAACGATCCATGCACCAGGCGCGGATGATGGAACGACGCTTCGCCTTTCTTCAATTCAACCGCCACCGGATGTTGAAACTCACGTCGCTGTTCGTCGTTCAGGACTGCATTGATGGCGGTCATATCGCCTGCCAGTCCGGTGATTGGCAGATCGCGCCAGCGATGGCTGCCGGCAATGTAGTGCAAACATCCGTTCTCGCGGTTCGAGTCATCAAGACCAATCCAGCAAGTGAGGTGGGCAAGCGGTTGAGTTCGCGTCCAGTAAGAATAGTCCTGGTGCCAAGCCACGACTCCGCCGTGATGCGCAGGCTTGCAGAAGAGCTGGTCGTGCCAGAAGCGAACCGCTCCGCCCAGAAGTTGCGCCGCAGGCACCGTGAACGCGGGATGCCAGAGCACGTCGTGAAAACCAGCCGTTATCCGCCATGCACCCAGCGCATGGAACAGCACGTGATTGGGATCGCTTGATTCGTTGGAGTTATATTCGTAAAACAATTCTCGATCTTCGCCTTGCGCATCCAGCAACCGGGCCAGCTCTTGTCTGAGCACTTCTACCTGTTCGTCCGACAGAATGCGGATTCCGCTCAAGTACCCCTGCTCGCGGAAGAAATCGATCTGCTCTCCGCGGAGCTCGTACTGAGCGATAGTACGATGATTCACGTCAGGAAAGAGCGAGCCGAGTAGATGATGATGAACTGAAAGATCTTGTGCCATGTGTCCGGGTGGCCTCCACTCTCGCCTCGGCTGCCAGGAGCAGCCGAGATTCCGCGATTCTTATCGTTCAAATAACAGCGAATGTCTTAGAAAATGTGAACGATGGTTAAGAAACTATCTTGAATCGGCCACTCTCCCGGCAGACTTACCGCACCTTCCTGCTAATGGCGAGGATCCACCGGGCAAGAGCTTCTTTGTGATTTCTAAGAGCGGATCTGGAGGCTCAAGCGAAATATTCCAAATCATCGTTCCGTCGGCATGCTCGCAGGTATCTTCCAGCGTCTCCTGAAATACCTCGGGCACCGGATTTCCTTGTTTGTGCCAGGAAGTTGAGTGCGCGTATACGCCGCCGTAAATGGGAAAGCGGCCGGCTGCTGCCAGTCTGCTGTTTTCGAGAAACGACGGCAGGCCAGTCGCCTTCTCCAGGTTCACCCACCAGAGCCAAACGCCATCTACACAGGCCGCGAGCCTGTCAGCGACTTTGCGATCGAGATCATAAATAGTCGGCAAAAATAGCAACTTGGGATTGATCCTCTGTTTGGCGTTGTAAATCCGGCAGACATAGTCGCGCGTGAAAGTCTCAGAACTTACCCCTTGATCGAGATCGTCAATATTCAAGCCGCGCACATGAGGATACTCGAACGAGAGCTTTGCAAATGCTTCTGCCCATGCCACGTAATCATGCCTATACGGTTCCGATGTTCCTTCGCTGGGAGGAAGGATGACAGGCCATAGGTCGATGCCGGCCGAGTTTGCAGCGGCCGCGAACCTCTTGAAATCATCCCAATTTCTCGATGGTTCCCCGCCAACCACAACAATCTCGCATTGAAACCCGCCATGCTTGAGCAGTTCAATTGTCCCTTCCACGTCGAGGGAGTGATCGGTCTTCAACAATGGCACAGACCAGGCGCAGGGTGCGGAGCCCATTGCATGCCAGTCTCCGCCACTGGCCGTACGTGACTGGCGGTAATGGCTCGCGGTCTGCGAGTCAGCAGCAATTCCGAACATCGTCAGCCAGAAAACAGCAATTCCGAATTTCTTAATCACAGTATCCTCCGATAGCTGTTGCACAAGATCCGACGATCAATCGGCACTGCAACTTGGACGGTAGTACCGAATGCGTTGCTGATAAGGGGCGATCAACTTTTTCAAAAGATCCATCGATCCGCTGCCCAGGTTTACGCTGACGAAGGCATCCGGAGGCTTTCCCTCGCGAGCCAGGGACTCTGCCGCCTTGAGAAAGGTCGCATGCAACAGCGCCGCACCCGCTATGGTGGAAACGGCTCCCAGCGCGGCCGAAATTCCTTCAATCATTACGGCGGCATCACCGGGCGGACAGTGATTGTCCAGAATCACGTCAGCAATCTCAAAGAGTCGTTTCCCAGAAGCATGGTGAGACTTCGACTGGCGCGACTGTGCGAGATTCGTGAGCGCGATTACTGTCATCCCCGCTGATTTCATGCGTATCGCTATTTCGACAGGTAAGGCATTTCGGCCGGAATTAGAAATTACGATGCCACTATCGTTGCTCCGAAAGCTTTCGGATCTAATGAGTACATCCGCCGATTCCGCTCGTCGTTCAAATTCCGTACTCTCTAGTACACCGCACTGAAATCCCAGTTGTTGATCGAGAATTGGATTTACAGCCACCAGACCGCCAGCGCGAAAGAAAACTTCCTGGGCCAACAACGAGGAGTGTCCGGCCCCGAATATGTGGATAATTCCGCTGCTCCTCAGAGCAGTGGCTAGCAGATCTGCGGCCTGTCCAATCCGCTCTAAGCTGATTTCATCCAGGACTCTGCGAACCGCCGCGAGATAACGCTCTGAGGAATCCATTTATGCCTCGTCTCAAAACAATATTGATCGCCTAAGGATCGCATCGGCTCTGCGGCTGAATGGTGAACTCAGAACTTCATAGTCATCTGGCGCCGCAGCCGACGATGGCAAGTACCCCCAATAGCCATTGGCGTAGCAGATTGGGATTACATGCGCGCGCCTCCATAAGAATTCTCCTGTATCGGAATAGATCTCCAGCGGGAGCGCCGTAAGCGCGATAGTTCCTAAGCGCCACACCGTGACCTGAAGCTTCAACGCCACCTTGGAAAATTCCGGCATGTGTGAGAGTCGCGCGCGCACTTGAAGACCTTCTTTGTCAACTATCGCTTTTCTCGTCGATCTTGATCGCCTGACCGGGACAGTCATTTTCAGATCCGCCAACGGAAGAACGACAGTTCGAGCGCGAGCTGTTATTGGAGCAATAGTGAGCGGCTCAAAGCGCGCGGTGACAAGCTGCCGCCCGATCTGAGTCGCAAGGCGTGTCACTTCTCTGGGGGTCTGATCTCTGCGCATAAAGCGAGTGCTGATGTTCGCGGCTGCGCCGTTCGCCACCAGGGCTATCGCTGCCTTCTTTTCCAGGATTCTGCTGATTGCTCCGTGCAGATCGCCGGAAAATCTTCGGTTGTCAGCTCCCAGCACTGTTGGGTGGCAACCATATGTAGCTAATAGTGCGACTTCTTTAGGAGCGCTGAACTTGAATATAAAGAGATTTTGCCGATGTGCCCGCCTTGGCCGATTCCGATCGGTGGCCACTCCCGTTACTTCGATCTTGGCGAAGCTTCCGGTTACCCTGCGGAGTAGTATCGAAGCTTCCAAGCTGGCCTGGAGCATCGCGGTTTCCAGCTTCTTCGAATATTGGCGCTTACATGGCTCGCTACGCCCTCCTGAAAAGTTAAAAGGATGCATATCCAAAATGGGGCCAGAGTGTGTGTGCGTGGCAGCGACCACGACGGACTCCGGCCGAATCGTGAGGGCGCCAGCAAGCACCTTTCGCAGGTGCGTGGCGCAACGCGAGGAGATCAGAAGCACGTCTGCTAATATTATGACCACTCTCGTTTTACCCTGCTCGAGGAGAAGCACTCGAACATACAAGGGATCGAGCACGCCGACAGAATTTCCCTGCCGAGCGATGTAGCCGGCCATAGCATATCCAGGCTCAGGCGTGATCTCTCGCTTTGCCCATCCAGCTCGCAGCTCAGACATCGCAACCTTCCCGAAATTTCTCGAGCGCAGATTCGAAGTGGTCCGCTCTTGTTGTCTGAAGAGCCAGAAGAAATGCTCCGGCAATTGGTGGAAACGCGGGAGCCATCAATCTCGCCTGAGGGGCAACGCGGTGCAACCTGGAACGTAGCGGTTTCAGCAAGAGTGGTCCGGTATTAAACATTGATCCCTGGTACGAAATCTTTGGTTGGCGAAGTTTTAGACGAGCAGCAGCTTGTGCAGCCTGCGAAGCCAGCGCCTCGCCCCCAACACAGAAGATGTCACGCGCGACTCTATCGTGATCTTCCTGTGCGGCTGAAGTGACGATTGGGGCGAGACTTCCCAACTCCGCTGGAGTCATGGGGTGCTTATACACCGCATCGATAATCCGGTCGAAGCTACGGAGCTTGTATTTGCGCAGCAAACGCTGGACCAACACTGTACGCGGGCCGGTCCCATCGGCTGCAAGCGCGGCCCGCCTGAGAGCTTCGCGACCGACCCACTGTGCGCTACCTTCATCTCCCATCAGTGGACCCCATCCGCCGATTTTCACAATGCTTCCGTCGGAATCTTTTCCCAGCACGATCGATCCGGTCCCGCACACGATAACGACTCCGGCGTCGCCGGCCAGTGCTCCTTCGAGGGCGATAAGCGCGTCGGCTTTGACCAGAACGCGCGCGAATGGCAGGTTTCGCTTGAGGCTCTTTGCGATAGGGGCGGCACCACTCTCGTCGTAGTCGACGCCGGCACTTCCAATTACTGCGGTGCGGATCTGCGATGCTTTCGAATCTGATTTCTTCAAGGCCTGCGAGATTGCTTTCCCCAGGCTCTCCAGCGATCGAAGCTGTCCAACGGCATAGGAATTTGCAGGACCAGCAAGTCCCGTACCGAGGACCTGTCCGCTCACGCTGGCCACCGCCGCTCGCGTGCGTGTCGCGCCCGCATCGATTACCAGCACCCGGGGGAGATCTCCTGGCCGTCGAAAGCCGAGGCTAATAAGATGGTTATGTGCCATGGCGATGAAGAGCCTTAGACTCTGTATGTAATTCTTCAGCGACGGCTTCCTTCCGGGACCTACGCGAGGAGGCGATCATCATCAGCCCGATGGCAACGAAAATCCCTCCCATGAGGAGACTCAGTGAGTTGACTGCACGCGTTGCAATGAGCGGTATCACACCGATCACGATGAGGACCGTTCCCATAATTGTTATGACCAAACCGGCAATTGGGGCCGGGCTGAGTGAGGATGCCGTAGCTGTATCTGAGGCATGCCCCAAGCTAAGCGAAAAACAAAGGGCACGATCGGCCTCAGTTCCGCGCGCAGGAAAAAAGACGGCAGCGATCACCAGCACTGCCGCGGTAAGTACGGTGGGAACTACGATGCTGAGAGCCTGAAACGCGCCGACGTTCTGAGGATGGGCAACCCAACGGTAGAACAGGAAAGCGAGTCCAATCCCGATACCAGCGACAAATCCTGCGAGAGCCCCAGCGGCAGAGAGGCTTCGACTCAACAATCCTGCCAGCATCGGGAGTACCGTCGGAGGCAAAAAAAATCCAAAGGCGGCGACCATCGTGTCGAAGATGGTCCAGCGGAAATGGGTTATGGCCAGCGCAAGAGCAAGCACAATCAGGGCGAGCGCCGCCGTGAGTATGCGGCCAACCAGAACCAATTCCTTCTGATCGGCCGCCGGCCGCAGCAAACGGCGGTAGACGTCCAAAGTCAGCACCGCAGACATGACGTTGTAGCCGGACGATAGAACTGACATGGTAGCCGCGACCAAGGCGGCAACGATCAGTCCCAACATGCCAGCAGGCAGCAGGGCAGAGCTCAAATGAGCGTACACCGACTGCGTGTCCGCTATCGACGTGAGATATCCTCTCGCCAGCATTCCGGTTGCTATCCATACGGGAGGCAGGACGAGGAAGAGCAGAGTCGCCAGGCATCCGACGCGCACGGCTTCGTTATCACTGCGTGCGGAATAGAACTTCTGAATTAACGACCAGTTGCCTGCAAGAGACAGGGTGCTGAGCACGAGGAAGGCCCCGACATAGGTCCAGCTATAGGGCGGGTGCGCGGGCGCGAAGAACTGTCTCGGAACGCTTGTTGACACATGTTGCCATCCGCCCGCAGCATGAAACGTGAGCGGTAGCAGCAGCAAAATTGCCCCGGTGACCAGCACAAACTGGACGAAATCTGTCACTACGACTGCCCACAGACCACCTAGAACCGCATACACAAGGATCGTCAAGCCGACCGTGAGCATCGCTTTTACGGCGGACAATTGCAGTCCAGCGGAGACGAAGATACCGATGGCGACGATTTTGAGGCTCTCGTCGATGATCTTCAGCGGAATGCCCGACCAGACAAACAATTGCCGAATTAACGGTGAGAACCGTCGCTCGAGAAACTCGGTCGGTGTGATGATCCCCGCCCTTCGCCATCGCTTTGCCAAGAGCCACGTGGTGAGAAAAGCTGCGGGCACGGTGGTCCAGTAAAGGGTCAGTGCGACCAGGCCGTACTCATAACCAAGTCCTGCATACACCACGATCGACAGGGCGCTCACATAGGACATTACGAAAGAGACGCCGCCAATCCACCATGGTAGTTGCTTGCCGCCGGCGAAATACATTTCCGCCGATTTCATATGTCGCGAATAACGTGCGCCGACCGCGACCATTGTCGCGAAATAGGCGACCAGCACAACCGCATCAGCGCCGCGCATGGGTTTTCTGCATTGCCAGCGCGGCGGCTATCTTCTCATCTACGCCGCTCTCCAGCGATCTGTGGATGGCCTCGAGGGTGGCCGTCACCTGCCGCCCGTCCCAGGCCGTGACTTTCGGCGCAGTGTTGTCGTGAATCGCGTAAAGGAAGTCCTCAAGGCAGGATGGGAAGGCGCCACGCATGCGGCCAAAGATTTCTGAATTCAGAAAACCCTTGGGATAGGAGAACTTCTTTACGGTGCTGAGCTCGACTGACTCACACTTGCGATCCAGGTGAATGTGCCCGGCGCTGCCGATGACTTCCATGAATGAATCCGTAATACTGGGGAACGTATTGGGATAGATCCACGCGGATTCAAACGTCACAAACACTCCGGAGGCGAACCGTACCTGGGCCTGGATGATGTCATAGGTATTTTTACCCAGCGCTGCAAGAACTTCCTTCCTGCCCCAAGCGCGTGCTTCTACGGGCTCAGAATCGAGAAACCAGCGCATCAGATCAATGTCATGCGACGAGAGAAACCAGGCGGGGGTGGTGTCGGCTGCCCAGCTAATGTATTCGGTGGGCACGTAGATGGTGTCATTTTTTCGGGCGTATCCAGCCAATGGAGTTCCGATTTCGCTCGCGGCAATGCTGGCCTTTGCTTGATGATAAGCAGATAGCCAGCGATGGTTAAACGCCACCTGGATTTTCTTCCCGGCCTTGTCCGCGATCCGAATGAGCTCATCCGCCTCGGTTACGCTGGTCGTAAACGGCTTTTCGACGAGCACATCACGGCCCGATTCGAGCGCGTCTCGCGTGGGAACAAAGTGATGCTGGTCAGGAGTGGCCACCACGACAGCATCGAGGTCCGATCGTTCCAGCATCTTCCGATAATCGGTGTACCCGTTCGCGATCTGATGCCGGCGAAGAAAGTCATCGACTTTCGCCTGGTTGCGAGAGGAGGCGGCCACGACTTGCGACAGAGCGTGGGCAGAGTAAATCTTGGCGTACAAGTCGCCCATGATTCCAGTGCCAATGATGCCAATCCGAATCTTCTCCATCAGTCTCTCCAAACGTGTTGCGCCCCACCCAGGATTTAGGCCTCGTGCAGCAAACGAAGGAAATTGTGGCGGAGGATCGACGCCTTACTTTCGTCGGAAATTCGCGCCGTCAGCACACGACCCAGCACCATCGCGGCTTCCAGATAGGGCATATCGGAGCCAAAAAGCACTCGCTCATCTCCGATCTGATTCACGCAATGCTCGAGGATTGTCCGATGGCTCTGCGATCCTGAAATGTCCAGGAAAGTGTTTGGGCAGTTCCGCGCAATCTCAATCGATTGTTCATATCCACGCCAAGTCACTCCACAATGTCCCAGCAGAATCCGCGCGCCGGGAAATCGGCGAGCAATCGGGCCAAACAGCGGCGGTCCGCATGTCGGATCCGAATCCCATGTATGTACCAGAACCACAGCATGAGTCTGATGGGCGTAATCCCAAATCGGGAGATACTTTGGGCCATGCACCGGGTATTTGTGCAGGTCGGGATGAAATTTGATGAGAGGAGGCTTGTGGAAGTGAGAGAAACACTCAAGCTGTACCATCGCCTCTCCTTCCGGATTCGGATTTACCGTGATATACCCTCGGAATCGTCCGGGATACTGCCGCAACACATCTTCAACTTCCTTGTTTCCCCGCCGGCAATCGTTGTAACAGGCACGAGTAGAAGTGATGGCGAGCGATTCGATGTTCAGTAGATCCATCACGCGCACCATTTCCTGCGGACAAATCTTGTATGCCGGGAAATCGGGATGCGTGCCGATATGGCCATGACAGTCCACGACTGGAACGGGAGATCTCATGAGGGAAGTTCTCCCAGCAATCTCCGCAGATTGCTGCCCGCTATCGCCAATCGTGCTTCATCGGAAATTCGGGCAGTGGCCAGCACACCTAAGGCGGCGCCCGGCGTGTACAACGGCAGGCGACTGCCAAACACAATCCGTTCCGGTCCATGCGTCTCGACAAACGACTCGAACTGCCGGTGTGCAACGTAGCTAGTAGAATCAAAATAAAGATGCGGAAAGCGTTGGAGCAGCGGCAGCAGATAGCGGTCACTGCGATAGCCGACGTCTAGCAATAAAATCTGGAGCTTAGGAAAGTCTTTCAGGATGACCACGAGAGCATCCCAATCTAGTTCCTCGCGAGAAACCACCATCAGGATCGCCCGTTGCTGCAGATAATCGTATAGCTCTCCTGCCGACCAGGGTGCGCTGGAGAAATTGTGACGCAATGGGCTGAACCAGAGGCGCACGGCCTTCGGCTTGCGCTGTTCGAGTTCCTTCAGAATCGATGCTTCAGGAGACGCCGACCAGGCTGGAACGAAGCGAACATCCATGTCTCTTGCCAATGCTGCGTTGCCTTCAGAGATGTCGTACTCTTCGGCAGTAAAATGCGAGACTAGTGCCTGGCGTATCCCGAAGCGGTCCATTTCCGCAAGTAGAGCGGACTTCCCAAGAGCGAGCTCGCCATGAACACCCGAATGTCCTAAATGGACATTGGCGTCGATTAGGTTCCAACTCGCTGCTTCGTCAAATGCCGGCTCAAGGTTGGAAGGTGACAACGTGCTCTCCTTCAGTGAGACTGACAGTGATCGTTCCGTTGGCATAGCGTGCCGAAACCGGTTTTTCGTCAAGCAGGAACTCAGAGGGGGCCTGGGACAAAGAAAAGCTAACCGTGATGTCAGCAGGGCTGGCAATGTGAAATTCGCGCGCAGTCCCGCTCTCGTGGAGCACCAGATCAACTGGAACCGTCGAGGAAAAACCTGGCCCGCGCTCCTCGCTCATGTTCCGAGCTTGAGAGGCGAACACATCCCGCGCAGTGGCGCTGCTTGCAACCAGCAGTGCGTCTCCATCGGTAGTTGCGCTCCCTACAGACAACTTCCCCTGAGAAGTACGAAAGCTTCCATGGATTTCGTGGCTCGCAGCGCGAAGATCGAAGCCGATGCCATTATTTTCTTTTTTCCAATTCAGCGGAGAGTCGGTTGCCGGCAGCTTCACGAATCGTAGCCCCACAAGGAACGTGTAGTTCATCTCCTTTGGCGTCTCGAGCTCAAACGCCGAGCGCGGGAAAATTCGCCCGCGCTCAAAATCACTATAGGCAATTACAGGAATCGGCTCGGGCACCGCGCTCCAGCTTCCTTCCGAGGTCGAAATCAGAGCAGCTCCCTTGCTGCCGGTTATCGTGGCTTCCTCTTTGTTGACCGTAGTCTTTGTCCCCGGGGGCGCGTGTAGTAGCCAACTGTAGGTATGGGCATCAGCCGAAGATAGCCGATCCCGAATGATCAAGAGTCCTGGCTTAAAGAAGAGATATTCACGGGTGAACTGCTTCAGCGTCCCTTTGTAGGCAGGCGCCAAGTCAGCTGTGAGATAGTCAAAGTCTTCCGAGAAAAGATGACCCGTGATAGCCGGACGCACTCGAAAAGCTGTCCAGTAGCGCCCGTCATAGTCGCCCTGACTGAAAGGATTGTGGTCAACAATGACGGTGTTGTGGCCCGTAGCCTGGGTGAAGTAATCGAGATATTCTGGATCCCTGTAGTAATCGCTATAGCCAGCCTCGGCAATCAACTTTTCGCCGAATGCTGCTACTTGGAAACTTCCCTGGTCATGGTGTTCATGATTGAACCACGGACCGGCTCGCAAAGAGATTACCGTGTCATCTTCGCTCCAACCGCTGCGCAACACTGCGCTGCCTCTCAGCGGGAAGACGCGCGAAGGCGGAGGCACAGGCGGGGTCGTCGATGGTCCCGTGCAGCAGGCCAGATCCAGCAGCCCGGGAGTCGACTCTAGCGCGCGTCCGGTATTCTGCAAGCGAAATACTCCCATCAGGGTTCTGTCGTTGCCTGTTTCATAGAATGCACGAAGCGAGGGGTCATGCGTGTGTTCTGCACTCCAGGCAAAGCCTGTGAGGGCACTCAAATCGCCATCAAAGTCACCACTGTCGAGCATCAGGTCGGCTCGGATCCGAATATAGCGCTCCCACCAAAACGCCTGCAGCATCTTGTTCATACCGGGGGAATGAATTCCCAGTGATTCGAGCGCAGCCGCTCCCCATGACATGCCCTCCATTGCAAAATCCTCGTATCCGGCAGGCTCAGCCTCGCTGCCGTCACCTGGAAAAAGTCCCTTCATCAGCAGCTCATAGCTCACAAGCAACTGCGCCAGCCTAGGCGCAAAGCGTTCTTTCCAATCGGGAACATCCCCTTCGAGGGTAATGCAATCCGCAATGGCGCCTCCCACCGCATGAGCCATGTGATTGCTTGCACCAATAGGCAGGCGGTCGTTCAAGAAGTATTCGTTGATTGCCGGCTCGATAGAGTTGCGCAGAAACCCTTCCGCAATTTGTGACTTTTCCTGCGCACTGAAATGGTCCGAGATCAAGTCATAAGTCAGCGCCAGACGCTGACTGAAGATTCCGGTCTCATAATATGTGTGCAGGCCATGGCTGGCGAACCAGGGAGGGGTCCAGGTCGGCCAAGCTGAAACCTCCAGCAATATTTTCCTCGCAATATCCAGCCCCTGTTGATTTTGATTGAGAACATAGTCGAGTGCTCCAAATGACGACGCATTGCTGTAATTTTCCATCAAGGTGAAATACTGCGGGAGCCCGGTAAGGACGGAGATCGTCGAGAGGCGATCGATGTTTTCGCCTGCCGCCGGATTGAAAACGATAGCTGCCGCCAATTGCTCCGCCCTGCCGTGGATCAGAGCGCACAATGGAGTGTCGGCTTTCAACTGTGTCACGCGCTGAGCGCTCAATAGAACGCGCGGATGGGGATCAGCGCGACCGAGGACCAGGAAGCGGAAGTCTGTCCTGTCAGGTCCCGACTCCACCCTCGCCGTCCAGAGACCGGGAGACCGGTGGTTGATTGCAGGAATGATTGTGCCGATGAAACTCGATCGTAGGACCTCGCCTCCGGAACCGTCGTACAGAACCACTACCGCTGGCTGGTGTCCAGTGGCTCGGATTTGCAACGGCATTCCGGGAGCCACAACTTCATTAGCTACTAGAACCTGCATACCCGGTGACCGCGCAAAACGAGGCAACGACAAAGAGACAGGCGACACGCGCTCCGCCTGAACGTCGAAAGCGAAGATCGTAAGCTGATTGTGGGACCCCAATACGGGTTGCTCCACAAGGGCCTCGATCACGATAGCTTCAGTTTCGTCTCCACCGGCTGCGAATCCCAGCGCTCGTCCGTCGATTTGGAGCTCCTGCTCCCCCGTTGCCGAAGGCAGTGCTGCTGCGTATCGCTTTCCGGCGACCGAACTGACTGTGAAGTTTGCTTTTAGGACCCGGCCCGCCGCCTGAAGACTATATTTCAGCAGAAACACTGATGCCGGTGTGGCATGAAACAACAAAGGTCGCAACATCCCTAGTCGTAACTGGTGTTCCCCTTGGGCAATGACATCTCTCACCAGCACTGAACTTCCTGCGCGCTCGGCGGTGTAAATGGACGGATCGTAGCCAACATCCTGTGAAAGAGGAAAACTGATCCATCCGGGAAGGCCTTTGCTGAAGTCCTCATGAAAGCTCCAGTTTGCAAAGTGTGTCGTCTCAGGCAGCTTGCTGGACTGTTGAGCGAGAGCCTTCATTGCACACAACGGAATAGCGGCCGTAACCATAACCAGCAGCACGGGCGACAAGCATTTAGGTAAAAATTTTGACATGGTAACTAGTGAGGCTTAGCAAATGTGGAATCCGCATGCTCAAACGCAATGAGAGATGAAGCGTTCTGTTGCAGTTTGTGACAAGCAGTTAGGATCTCGTCCACATCGTCGCGCGTGCCTAGGAACAGGTTGTGCTCCAGCCACAAACCTTCACGGCAGAAGCGCTCGCTTTCGGGCAAGGATAAAGAGTGATAGTCCTGGGTGGCGCGCCATGTCCCACATCTACAAGGTGGCAAGCTCTCACTCCTGAATAGCGGGTTGCGGTAAAGTGGATAGGGATAAACGGGTTGCGCGGGAATACCTTCGGCGCGCAGTGCCTGGATCACGGTCTCCCGGTTGGCGCCCTGGAACACGGCAGGTTGATAGCGAAGAGAAACCAGGTAGTTCGGGTGGCGATCTACTCGCGGATCGGGCTGAGAAATCGTGAAGCCGGAGAATGAGCGCAACTGTTCGCGAAAATACGCGACGTTCTGCTCGCGCGCACGAGTTTGCTCTGTCAGCCGCCGCAATTGCTGAGATAAAATCGCCGCCTGAAAACCGGTAATGCGGTAATTTGTGCCGAGTGTGAAATGTTCGAACCAGCCGCCGCCCTTGCGTCTTCCCTGATTACAGTAACCCCAGACTTTCTCGGCAACTTCGGAAGAGTTGGTGATCACGATTCCACCTTCTCCGGAGGTGACCAACTTGAAGCCCTGGAAACTGAAGGTGGCGGCCACGCCAAAATTGCCCACCGGCAGTCCCCGCCAAATCGCGCCGTGCGCGTGCGCGGCATCTTCGATCAGCGCAATGTGATGCCGCTCCGCCAAAGACTGGAAGGCATCCATGTCAGCCGGCTGCCCACCGAAATGCACGACGATGATCGCACGCGTACGAGGGCTGATAGCGTGCTCGGCTGCTGCTGGAGAGAGGTTCAGAGTTGCAGGGTCAATATCGGCGAAGACCGGCACTCCATGACAAAGCAAAACAGATGTAGCGGTGGCGACAAATGTGATGGCGGGGACAATGACTTCGTCACCGCAGCTGATTCCCACAGCGTGTAGCGCCGACTCGAGGGCTACCGTGCCATTGGCACAGGAAACAGCATACTTCGTCCTGTGCAAGGCAGAAAAAGCAGACTCAAACTCCGCTACCTTTTCGCTGTAACCGCCCCAACTGCCATTTCGGAGCACCTCCAGGAGAGAGTTCGCCTCATCTTCCCCGAATGAGGGCCACGCGGGAAAGGGGTGGGTGCGGACGGGATTACCTCCAACCAACGCCAAGTCCATGGGATCAAACTCCCGAGCGCGCGAAACTCGCGCGTTCTGTGCTGTAACCAAGCAGCTTGGAAATCTGGCGGCAGACCGCGACCAAAGCCGCGGTCATTTCCGGGTCACGCGCGCGACGGACCCGCGAAACGGGACCTGAGATGCTCAAGGCGGCCACTCCTCTGCCATCGCCATCAAAGATCGGAGCGCCGAGACAGCGCGCTCCTTCAGAATCTTCCATGTTATCCACGGCGTATCCACGGCGCCGCACGCGCGCCAGGTCGCGCATGAATTGTGAGGCATCGCAGATGGTGTTCCGAGTGTAGCGTCGGAAGTTGTAACTCTTCAGAATTTTTTCGACTTCGTTCTTCGCAAGAGTGGAAAGCAAGGCCTTGCCCAAAGCGGTCGAATGAAGAGGGCTGCGAATGCCGGCATGAGCGGCCAGGCGAAAGGCGTGCGGGCTTTCGAGCACTCGAATGTAAAGCACTTCATCGCCGTCCAGCACTCCGAGATTGATCGTCTCCTGAAACTTGCGCACCAGTTCCACCATGAATGGTTGCGCAAGACTAGGCAAATCTGAGTGAGGCCGAGCACGCCCGGCTAGCCGCGCCATTCGGGAGGTAATCGAATAGCGTCCGTCCCCGTTCTTCCCTACGTATCCCAGCCGTTCCAGCGTGAAGAGGATGCGATAGACAGAGCTTTTAACCAGCTTGGATCGCGCCGCCAAAGTTGCCAGGGTGAGTTCGCGCTCGCCGTCGAAAGTCTCAAGCACGCGCATCATTCGTGCGATTACCTCAATGTGGTTATTGGCCGGCAATTTCCAATGATCCCGCTGAGTAGTTTGCAAGATTTGGGGCTAGGTGTAAAGCGCAATCTGCCTCAGCTCATGAATTGCGTTCTACTGCATAGAACGCCAATTTATTTCAACACAATGTGATAACGCTTGACAACTAGCAGCGCATAGCGATAAAGAATATGTCCGCCCAGGAAGTCGCGTTCTACGCAGTAGAACACATGACCCTGATGCCCAGCCGAGGAGAAAACGTCATGTCGCGATCGATCAAGCCGTCGTTTGGATTGCTGTTCTTGCTTTTAATGAGTCTGCCGCTCATCGCACAAAACGAACGAGGAAGCATTCTCGGACATGTGGAAGATGGTTCAGGAGCCACTGTTGCAGGTGCGAAAGTCACCGTTCGAAACGTGAATACTGGAATCGGAAGCACCTTCCTTACGACGTCCACTGGTGATTATGTGGTCGTGAATTTGATTCCAGGCACTTACGACGTCACGGTTGAAGTCAAAGGTTTTCAAACGGCGGCCGCAAAAGGACTCACTCTGCAGGTTGATCAGACGCTGCGTCAGAATTTCACCGTGCAAGTGGGTACGGTGGAGCAGCAGGTCACGGTCAGCACAAATGGTCAGATGCTGCAATCCGACAATTCGACCATCGGTGGGGTCATCACCGAAGAGCAAATTCAGTCGCTGCCGATCAGCGGTCGAGATTTTACGAATTTGCTGGCAACCAACGCCGGCGTGACGGCAGCGTCTGGTGGCATCCAGGCTACTCTTTTTGATCCTCACGCATTGAACACTCAATTTCAGTCTGTCAGCGTGGATGGGGCGCGGCCAGCTTCGATCAGTTACATCATCGACGGCATCACCGATACGGATCTCTTCTTGAGCCGTCCAACGAACGTTCCGCCCGCCGATACGATTCAGGAGTTTAAGCTACAGAACGGTCTGTACTCAGCTCAATACGGGTTTGGCTCCGGACAAGTCAACGTGGCCATCAAGTCGGGAACCAACCAGTTTAAAGGGGGAGCGTACGATTTCATCGAGAATTCTGCCTTCCAGCCCAAGAATCCCGTCAACACATTTTTGAAATCGCAGATTCCCAATTTTACGGGTCTTCCTAACCCTCCTCGTAAGCAGAACCAGTTCGGCTTCCAACTAGGGGGGCCAGTCTGGATGCCTGGACTGTACAACGGAAAGAACCGAACTTTCTGGTTTGGTAGCTATGAAGGAGGACGCCTCCGGGAAACCACCGCTGCGCAGCAGTTCCAGGTGCCGAGTGCACAAGAGCGGCAGGGAGATTTTTCTGATTGGCCGTTCCCGATTTATGACCCCGCCACGACGGGTTCGTTGCCATCCAGCGCGACGGATCCCACCGGCCGTGCTCAGTTTGCAGGCAACAAAATCCCCTCTGGTAGAATCAGTTCTCAAGGCCTGAGTCTTCTGAATCTGATCTATCCCTCCCCGAACATTACCTGCACTCTGCCGTGCCTGAATTTCGCCGGTAGCGCGACGCATCCTCTGAACACAAATGTGACCACAGCCCGAATTGATCATCGTCTTAATGATAGGGACCAACTCTTTTTTACCGGCAATGCCGGACGCCACAATGAAACCACCCTGTCACCCCTGCCTCTCCTCAGCACAAACGTTGTGGTCCATTCCTATCTTTTCGGATTGCAATACCAGCGAAACTTCACCAATAACTTGGTAGGTCAATTTAAGGTCGGATACACTCGCGAGAATTACAACAATGGTGCCCCTGGTGCGTTTGATTCCAGCGTGCGATCTAAGCTTGGGCTCACGAACGAACCCAATCCCCCCGGGTTCTTCGGAATTCCCATTGTCACCGTCGCATCGTCCTACAACGCTCCCGTGCAGGGAAACAATGCCAATCACGAAACTGATAACGTCTATCAGTATTCAGGAAACATTACTTGGGTGCACGGCCGGCATACATTCAATGTGGGCGCCGAGTTCCGTCGAATTCAACTCCAGAACTTTTCCGGTTTCGGCACTTTCGGCACGCTAAGTTTCAATGGAGCGTATACGTCCTCTGATCCTACGAAGGCTGGCAGCGCGCCGAGCGCCGTAAACGGCAATGCTGCTGCCGATCTGTTGCTCGGATTTCCGCGTACCGTGGCAGCTCCCAGGCCCCTGACGGCTCCTATCAATCTACGCGGCACCGACATGGGTTTTTACTTTCAGGACGACTGGAGGGTCACTCCGCGCCTTACGTTGAATCTCGGAATGCGCTATGAAGTGCCCGTGAGCTTCCATGCTCTCGATAACAGCGGCTCGGTGATAACTTTTGCCAACGGAGGTGGCATCACCTGGGCTGACAAGAACTTCGTTGACACTTACGGCACCAACGATCCCACAGCGCGCGCCATTTATTTTCAGTGTTGCACGAGCAATAAGCTGGTTTCGGGAAGGGTTAATAACTTCTTACCTCGGGTCGGCTTCGCGTTTCGCCCGTTTAGTTCAGACCGATTCGTTGTCCGCGGCGGCTACGGAATGTACGACGATCTGTACATGCGTTTCTACGATACCTCCAACTACGCCGGCAATCTCTTATATGTATTTCAGCGAAACCCGTTTTATGCAAGTACCGTTGCGTCTGGCGCGGAATCGGCTTCGCCCTTTGCTTTGAACACGCTGTTCTTGCCCCCCGTGACGATCGCTCCGAATTCACTGGACTTCACTCCGGGATGGCGGAAAGGTGGCTTTCAATCGGAATGGCCACTGAACAAGCCTCCTTACATTCAACAATGGAGCCTCGATACGCAGTACGCCGTTACACAGGATCTGCTGCTTGATATTGGTTACGTTGGTTCCCGTTCGCTGCATGAACCCATCCAGTACTTTTTTAATGACGGAACCTTGCCTTCCGCGCCGGACACGCTTTCCAACGGTGCAGTTTGTAACAGCCTCGTCGATGCTTCCCAGGCCAGTGGCACATTCTCGGGCTGCACTGCGACGGGGTCTGCGTTTCAGCCGATCGATACCAGAATTCCATTCCCAAATCTTGGGCCCAGTTCTCTGGGGACTTATGCCAACGCCAATGTGCTGTACTCCACGTACAATTCGCTGCAAGTTCGAGTAGAAGAGCGTCTCAGGTACGGACTCAATCTGCGAGCGAACTACACTTGGTCCAGGGCATTGGACATAAATTCTGAAATCGCCACCTTCTCAAACGGCAGCGGCGGAAGCAACGAGATTCAGGACACACACAACCTCGGGGGCGACTATGGTCCGGCCGACTTCGACCAGACTCACCGGGTTGTACTCTCCTATGTGTACGATTTCCCGGTGGGCAAGGGGAAACATTTTTCGCTTGGGGCAACTAATTGGATTTTAGGCAACTGGCAGACGAGCGGCATCGTTACTCTTGCCAGCGGCGTGCCGTTTAGCATCTTTTGTTGTAGCCGCGGCCAGCAGACTGACCTCACGGGTGATCCTTTCGGTGACCGCCTGCGGGCCAATCTGGCAGCCGGACAAGATCCGCATGGAACTCCGCAAACTCTGACCGACTGGTTCAATGAAGCCGCGTTTACTGCGCCTCCTTTGGGATCTTTTGGGAACACTGGGCGCAACATCCTGAGGGCGCCAATGTACCGCAGAGGGGATGTGTCGTTTCTCAAGAATTTCCCATTCGCCGAGCGCCACAACCTGCAATACCGGTTGGACATTTTCAATATCTTCTCGAGCTGGCATTCCGTACAGCGCGTGCCTCAGCACGTGTTCGCGTTCGCCAACTTCGGTGCGCTGGTTCCGCGGCCAGGAACAAGCATCACTGCTCCTTTGGGTGAAGAAAATCTTTGGACGCCGCGCATCATCCAGATGGCGCTCCGCTACACTTTCTGACACTTGCCTGCGCGATGTCGCTCGCATCGGACCGATACGTGCAGAACGAGTTTTTGAAATTGCCATTAACGCTGACCGAGAAGGTTAATGTACAAACGAGTTGGGATCAGATTCAGCTGTTTATGGCTCTGGCTCAGTGTTGCGGCTCTGGGTCAGACCGCAGCCCACCGTGCGGGCGCAGCAAGCGTCAGCGACCGGCATGCACTGGGCGCGGCGCCGTGTGCATGGTCAGAACCGGTACGTAAGCCCGACCAGACCCTCGACGTATCAAGGACGATGGAACTTTTGAAGCGGGACAGCTTCAGATGTCATGCGATGCCCATCACCACTGCTCCGCCTTACACCTGGGCTGAATTCCAGGCACTCGTTGCAGCTGCCGATGCGGTCGGTATCGATGAATGGCCAGTTCTCATTCCTCCCACCGAAGGTAGTTCGGCGCCGTACAAACACAACTTCGTTGCCTGGGTGGAAGAGCTAGCAATGCTTTCTTTGCGCTACCCACATCTACGCGGTGCCAATATCGATGACCTTGACCAAGGAGAAAATGGGAAGCTTTTTTCTCGCGATTACATTTGCCGCATCTTTAAAGCGAAGCAGGCAATCAACCCCAAACTATTGTTCGTACCCACGATTTACAGCTTGGATCGAGCTTTCGCTGACCGCATGAGCGGGTGCGTGGATGGCGTCTGGTTATGGTGGAGCAAGCTGGATACGGTCACCGGGCTAGCGTCGTCGCTGCAGCAGGCCAAAACTGCCGCTGCTGGTCGCTTTCCTGTCTATGGCGGGGTATATGCCCACTGGACGTCTTGGCACAAGCAGGGTCCTCCGGCAGCGCCGATTTTCGAGCAGACATTGCAGCAGACGTGTGAGTTGGCCGACGGTGCCATCATATGGAAGATCTCACTGGAACCTCCGGATCCGCTGCTTCAAATCGCCCGAAGCCTCACCCGCGAGGGCACTTCTTCTGTAGGTGGGCGATGCGGCGATGCTCGGGCTAAAGCCGCGGAGAAGTCGCAATGACGCGGCGCGATTGGCTCCGTTACGTGGGTTCCAGCCTCGCGGCTCGGCCGTTTTTGCCAAAGAACAGGATCTACCTGATTGGCCAAAGAGATCGAGAGAAAGACGGAGAGGGCAACACCATGTCGTCGAAGCCATCTGGAACAGCTCTGCTTTCGACGCGCGGCAGATTTCTTCACTGGTCACCTGAGGAAGAGCGCTATTGGTTTTTCGATGCGAAGGATGGGCTTGACCGTTTCCGTAAACTTGCGGCAACTCGTCGCGATGTCTGCGGCTTCATCGAGTTGACTCGCTCCGGCACCGGCCTACCTGTCTATGGATTCCGCATGGGAACTGGTCCGAAACAAATTGCGATTATGTCAGGCATGCACGGAGATGAACCTACTGGGCCACGCGGCCTGCTGGCATATCTCGATGCCTTGTTAAACGGCACAAAGCCATTTGACACTCAGCTTGACTCTTCCCGCGTCTTAGAAAAGGTCACGTTGCACGTATTTCCCCTGGTCAATCCTGGGGGAGCCCAGCGTTTCTCCGAACACTTTCCCGACTCCTGGCATGGAACATGGATCCCAGAATGGACCTCAGAGAACAAAGAAAGATTTTTCGCGGAAGCCAACGAGCCGAATCATTTTTTCTACGGAACCTACGTGAAGAAGCCGCCTATGCGCTTTACGCCAGAGCAGATTGCAGAATGGGAATCCACGGGAAATCTTCTTGGCTCCAGCCTCACCGACGACGGCCTGGACATGTGGTTCGATTGGGGTGACACTCATGGTCCGCAAACACGAGCATTGAAGGAAATACTAGAACGGGTGCGTCCCGCGGTCTTTGCCGATTTTCACAATTTCATGTATCCCACAGAGGTGTTTGCACCCACGGTGTACTCGACGGGAGTTCTGGCGCAACTGGAAACGGAACTTGCCGTAGCCCTGCAGCATGCATGGACGGCACAGAAGCTTCAGTTCCACGATCGTCCACCACGTCCATATGCCAAACCTGCGGAAAGATACTACGAAGACTATTGGGTCCACCAGCTTGGCGCACGGGTTTTGATCGTGGAGTTCAATGGGGGCATGCTGGCGACTGAGGGCGCTGAATACGAAGCGGTTCCCGCACAGCGCGCTCTCACGCGTCGTGAATCGTTGGCATCAGCCTTTTTTGCAGCTCATGCTTTTGTGAATCGAGCGATGGAGTTGCCGCTATGACAAGGGAGATGCCGGCTTATATCAGGCGTCTCAATCGGGATCGTGACCTCCAACTTATTTCGCCTGCGGAAAGCGTCAGCCAGGCATGAGGACTCTCGATTGGGCGGTAGTTGGACTGTATTCCCTGTGCGCATTGCTCATAGGGATCTACTTTACCCGCCGGGCCAGCCGTGGAATTGAAGGTTACTTCATGGCCGGTCGTTCATTGCCCTGGTGGGCTATCGGTTTTTCGGCAGTCGCCACGTTTACGTCCGCGGGATCGGCCTCAGCTTTCACCATGCTGACCTTCTCTGACGGGCTCCTCGGAAATTGGTGGTGGTGGATTCCGTGGGTGATCTGGATGCCGCTAGTGGCAGTGCTCTGGTCGAAGTTCTGGCGGCGACTCAAGATCGTTTCTACCGCTGAATTTGTTCAAGTGCGTTACGGAGGCCGTGCTGCAAGCGTGTTCCGTTCGATCGCCGCCATCTATTTCAGCTTTGGCTGGGCGGTCCTGCTCATGGCGTACGTTACCGGATGGCTTACCCACTCGGTCGGACCCATTCTCGGCTGGAGCAACGGTACGGTGATAGCTTTCGCTGCGAGTCTCACTTTGGTCTACACCGTCCTGGGCGGACTGCTAGGCGCCGTTTATTCCGAAATATTTCAGTTTGTCCTTTTCATCCTTGCCAATCTCATCTTTATTCCGTTTCTGATCCACCGTATGGGAGGCCTTTCCGCAGTCTATTCGGCTGTGGCCCAGAACGCTGGAACATCATTCTTCGACGCCATTCCCCCGGGTGGTGAGTTCAGCAAACTGACGATCTTGGCCTTGGTACTGCAAGGTTTGTTCTTCGCTGCTTCTCCCGCTGGCGGCGAAGGCTTCACAGCGCAGAAGTTTATGGCGGCGCGCAACGAGTTCCACGCCCAGGTTGGACAGCTCTTCAATGCTCTCCTGTCGCTGGTCGTGCGCGTAATCCCGTTCTTCTTTCTTGGATTGATTGCCGCTGCGGCTTTCCCTCGTCATTCCGTCGCCGGCGAGCAAGTATGGGGCGAGCTGGTGCGGAGATACAGCTTTCCAGGGCTGACCGGATTGCTAGTAGCGGGGGAATTGGCTTCGTATCAGTCGGCCATCAGCACGGAGATGAATTGGGGAGCTTCCTATCTAATCAATGACCTCTACAAACGGCTGATCAAAAAAGAAGCTAGCGACCGTCACTATGCATGGGCCGGCAGGATTGCGACGCTCTTGCTGCTCACCCTCGCCGTGTTTGTCGGCTACGTGCTTGTGCACGAAATGATGTCCTGGTTTCTCTTCATCAACAATGTGATGATCGCCTTCATTCTTCCGCTCGCATGGCTGCGGTTTTTCTGGTGGCGGCTGAACATCTGGGGAGAGATCGCTGCTCTGGTGATCGGTCTTCCCATGAGCTACATCATCTGGTTTCCACTGGGCTATGCCAGTCGCCCTTTCTGGCAGGGCTTTCTCATGATCTTTGGCGCGGGATGGATTGTAATCATTGCGGTAACCATGCTGACGCCGCCGGAAAAGAAAGAGGTCCTGGAGAATTTTTACCGGCTTTGTCGGCCGCCAGGTCTGTGGGGAGAGATCACGCGTGTTCTTCCCGACGTGGAGCGGCAAGCTGCTCGCGTCGAGCTGCGCCGAGACATTTACGAATGTGCATTGGGAATTATCTTTTGCGCAACCAGCACGGCGGCCACTGCCGAATTCTTTGGCAGGCACTGGCGAGGCGCCATCGTGAATATGGCTATAGCAGGTGCGAGCTTTTTCATTTTCCTACGCAGGTGGAAACGGCGTGGCGTCTTCGGAGCCCTCCGCGGATCGGCAGTTTCACAGGAGGATGCAGCGCCTGTCGCGCCATAAAGTAGCGATGAAATTGCTGAATTACTACCCGCAATGGCAAACGACTGCGCACCTTGGGACCATCGTTGCGGAGAAAATATTGGATCTCACAAAAGCTTTTCCGGCAGATTCGCGGTTCAGCTCGGTCTCCGCTCTGCTGCGCGCCGGAAGGGATTCGATGCTCCGCGCCCAACGGCACGTCAACGAGGATGCCAGTTGGATCAAGACGGGTCCCATGATCGATGAAATCCGATATGGGCCACCGGTGGACGAGCGGTGCCGAATCTTTTGTGTCGGCCTCAATTATGCAGACCATGCAGCCGAGAATAAGTTGCCTCCGCCTGAATCCCCCATTTTCTTCTCGAAATTGGCGTCGGTTGCGATCGGCAATAAGGAACAGATTCCTTTGCCGGTAATAAGCCAGCAAGTGGACTACGAAGCAGAGTTCGCGTTCGTGATCGGATCCCGCACTAAGCGAGTGTCAGTTGAGGATGCTTGGCGCCACATAGCGGGCTTCACCATTATGAATGACGTGAGCGCGCGAGATTTGCAGTTCCAAGATAAACAGTGGTTTCGCGGAAAGAACTGCGACGGCTTTGCTCCGCTCGGTCCATGGCTGGTTACGACCGATGAAGTCTCCAATCCCGATAATCTCGCAATCACACTGCGGCTCAATGGCGAAGTCCGTCAGAGCTCAAATACCGGACAATTGTTTTTCAAACCGGCACAGTTGCTTTCGTTCTTGTCGCAGACGCTCACGCTGGAAGCCGGTGATGTCATTAGTACCGGCACCCCAGGAGGTATCGGCTACTACGCTGACCCGAAGGTTTTCCTGAAAGACGGCGATGTAGTGGAGGTTGAAGTGGATGGCCTTGGCGTATTACGTAACACAGTGATCCAGGAAACGGATCTGGAACCGTTCTCCAGCGAGGATAGTTCGAGATGAGCGGGTTGCTCCGCACAGTGGCGATCATAGCGATACTAGCTGGCCTGTCCGTCGCGACTGCGCAACTTGCCCAAGTGTGGCAGACCCGACCTCCTGAACATCTTTCTCTGAAATCGCCACTAAACGACACAAGTCTGGCTGAGGGCAAAAGCACAACTAATCTGACAATGTCCAAGCGGAGCAGGGGCACGTCGTGAACTATGTTTTGGAAGTGATTGTCTGTTCCGTCCAAGACGCGCTTCAGGCTGAGCGCGGTGGCGCTACTCGTCTGGAAATTATTCGCGATCCTGCGAGGGGTGGCCTCACGCCTTCTGTGAAGCTGGTTGAGGAGATCCTGGACGCGGTGCGCATACCCGCGCGAGTCATCTTGCGAGAAAAAGACGACTACCAAATCACGGAAAACACTGAGCTCGACCAACTCTGCTCGCGGGCCCTCGAAATGGCACGCCTGCCATTGGATGGATTGGTGCTGGGATTCACTCATCAAGGCAAAGTTGATCTGCATTCCACGACTCCCATTCTCGGCTGCGTGCCCGGGCTGCACGCAACGTTTCACCATGCATTCGAAACAATCCTGCATCCGCTGCACGCGATCTCGGAGCTGAAGACGGTGTCTCGTATCGATCGCATTCTTACGCATGGCGGAGACGGGGACTGGCGTGAGCGAGTACGTCGCCTGGAGGTATATCGGAAGAGAGCCCATCCGCAGATCCAGATTCTTGCCGGAGGAGGGCTCAACCTTGAGCACGTGAATTCAATTCGCCAACAGACACGGGTTCGGGAGTTTCATCTCGGCAAAGCGGTGCGCCTACGGGAAAGCCCGCTTGGCAGCGTTGTTGAACTAAAGGTTAAAGAGTTCGCAGCGCTCTTGCGAAGGAACGACGTGCATCAATCGTGACCCGTTCGCGTAGAGGAAATTACTAACAGGAAGAAATTGTTGTGGATTTTTCAGAGCCAACTTTAACTGATGTTCAACCGCCACGACTCCGGCGCAGCCTGAGCCTATGGAATCTCCTGATCTATGGGATCGTTCTGATTCAGCCGACAGCCCCGATGCCAGTATTCGGCATTGTGAACAACGAAGCCCGCGGGCATGTCGTCACCACACTTTTGATCGGCATGGTGGCTATGTCATTCACGGCGATCAGTTATGGACGGATGGCCAGCGCCTACCCAAGCGCGGGCTCCGCCTACACCTACGCCAGCCGTGAGCTCCGTCCCATAATGGGATATATCACCGGGTGGGGAATGTTGATGGAATACATCTTCAGTCCCCTGATCTGCGTGATCTGGTGCAGTAAGGCAGCTCAGAACATAGTTCCGGCGCTACCATATTGGGGAGCGGCCGCATTCTTTGCGCTCCTCTTCACGGTTCTCAACCTTCGCGGCATCCGCACCTCGGCGAGGATCAATGAAGGAATGGCAGCGGCG
>Ga0193747_1000102_pt1 | contig 43595 bp, 41 predicted proteins | sample L1m2metaG_FD_143048 | JGI IMG/M metagenome (GOLD analysis project Ga0193747, IMG submission 143048) | Soil microbial communities from a riparian zone of the East river system, Colorado, United States - L1m2 | ecosystem: Environmental > Terrestrial > Soil > Riparian zone | place: USA: East River... | reverse complement strand
AACAGTCCGCCGGGCCCGAGCCAGGCCCAGATCCGCGCGAGCACGGCCGGCAGCAGTTCGCGCGGAACGTGGTTGAGCGCGTAGAAGGCGGCCACCGCGTCGAACGACCCGGGCGGCAGCTCCCGCTCCGTCAGGTCCGCCTGGATGAACTCCGCCGAGGGGACGGTCAGGCGCGCCCGGCGGATCTGCTCGGCCGAGATGTCGACGCCGGTGACGTGGAACCGCTTCGCCAGCTCCACGGTGTCCGGCCCGCCCCCGCCACACCCGAGCTCGAGCACGCGCGCGCCGTCCGGGAGTCGCGCCGACAACTCTTCTCGGAACCGGCGGCGCGGGTCGTCCTCGATCTGCGCCGCCCACTCCGCGAACGAGTCGGCGATCTCGTCGTAGCCGCGGGCCACGGTCTCGATGCGCGGATCGGTCACTCGACCTCCACGTCGAGCAGACCTGCGGCGGCCTCTGCGCGCTCGAGCGCGAGTAGGTTCGTCTCGCCGGTCGCGATGACGTAGCCCCTCCGGTCGCCGTCGAGTCGCACGGGACGGATCGTCTCACCCTCCTGCAGGAACACGTCCGCCTGGACGACTCCGGGGAAGGCCAGGACCTTGTCGAGCGTGCCCACGCTCAGCACCTTGCCGGTCGGAAGTGGGCCCGGCTCGGCTGTGAGGAAGCGAATCGCGAGCGGCTGTCTGAACTGCGGAAAGACCAGCTCGTCGGGGATTTCCTCGCCCAGCGCCTGCCTGAGCGCGACCTCGACCAGATCGACCCCGACTGCGTGGCGCGCGAGGTCGGCCATCTGACCGCCGGGAATCCGCGCGGCGACCTCCACCACCGTGACCTCGCCCGATTCCGAGACGATCAGCTGGGGGAACGCGATCCCGTTCTCGAGCCCGAGCGCGTGCACGGCCGCGACCGCAACCCGCTCGGCCTCTTCGAGCGCGTGCCCGTAGATCGTTGCCGGATAGACGTGGATCCAACCCACGCCGAACCCGATCCCCGGCGGGCGCAGGCGGTCGGAGAGGGTCAAGGGAATCGCCTCGCCGTCCCGTGCGATCACGAGGCCGTTCAGCTCGAGGCCCTCCTGGAAGCCCTCGACGATCGCTTCCTCCGTCGGCGACTCGGCCAGCGCGGCGTGCAGGTGCGCGTCGAGGTCGTCGATCGATTCGAGCCGGAAGACGCCGCGCTGTCCGCCTGAGTCGGCGGGCTTGAGCACCGACGGGAAGCCGACCGTCTCCGCCGCGAGCCGACCCTCGGCGAGCGTCCGCGCCGCGGCGAAGCGCGGCTGGGGGACGCCCGCCTCCGCGAGCTGCCTGCGCATCGCGACCTTGTGCGTCATCAGATGCGCGGTCTCCGCCCCGATCCCGGGCAGGCCCAGGGCCTCGGCGACCGCGGCGACGACAGGGACCGCGCGGTCCGCCGAGACTGTCAGCACACCGTCCACGGAGTATCGGCGCGCGACCTCGGTCACCGCGTCGACGTCGGCGAAGTCGACCACCTCGGCCACGTCGGCCTCGGCCAGGCCGGTCGCCTCCGGGTTTCGGTCGACGCCGACCACGCGCAGGCTGAGCTCGCGCGCGCGCAGGATCGCGCGGCGCTGGTGGCGTCCAGCCCCCACGAAGAGCACCGTCTTCACAGCGACGCGATGCTACTGGCGCTTAGGAGATGCCGACGCGGATCGGGAAGAGGAACGCGACGCGATTCCAGTCGGCGATGCCGCACCCATTCTCGCGGTGGAACGTCTTGCTGACACGCTTCCCGCCGTACACACCGGTGACCCACGCCCGTTGCGGCCCGCCGTAGATCTCCGTGCAGACGCGGTTGTAGATTCCCGCGAACGGGTTCTGGACCTTCAGCAGCTTCGAGCAGGCGCGGGCGCGGTTCGGCAAGGTGCCGCCCGCGGGGCGGCACGTCAGCGTGTATGACCGCCGGCCGACCTTCGGCCGCGCGCCGTTCGGGGCGACGGCGATCGTGAGGCTGATGCGGCCTTTCGGAGGCGGGACCGTGCCCCGGTACCAGACGAACTCGCAGTCCGTGCGCACCACGTCGATCCGGTCGACGTACGCGGTGTCCTGCTCGATCGTTCCCTTGGTCAGGTTTGTCCCGCACGAGACAACGTCGCGCTCGCCATCGCGCGCATAGATCACGTCGCGGCCGCCGCCGGCTGCGATCGTGTCGCGACCCGGACCGCCGGTCAGCCGGTCCCCAGAGACGTTCCCGCTGACGATGTCATCTCCGGGGCCGCCGTCGATGATGTCCGCGTAGTAGCCGCCGGTGAGGACGTCGTTTCCATCATCCCCCTCGAGCGTGTCGGTGCCGAAGGCCGTCAGGCGGTCGTCTCCGCCGCGCCCGACGATCACGCTGGCGAGCCCCACGCCATGGAGGACGTCCGGGCCGGCCGTGCCGTAGATGTGACAGTCGTCCGTGAGGCGTTGCAGGACGGGCGCAGGGCCGACGTAAGCGCGGTAGATCCCCGACCGGACTCTGCATTCCTCGGGCCCGGCGAACGCGAGCTGGGCTCCGTCCGGGGACCAGGCGGGATCGTTGGCGCCGCGTGCGAACAGCTTGGACGCGCCGCTCACCGTGTCGAGGATCCTCAGCTCGCCGACTCCGACGACCGCGATCCGATTGCTGTCGGGAGCCCACTCGAACTGGGAAGCCGCGGTGGCGTAGATGCGTCGTGGTCCGCCGGATGAGCTGACCACGCCGAGGCGTCCGCCCGGCGCCACGAACGCAATCCACCTTCCGTCCGGCGACCAGCGGATCGGGCCGGTCGTGACCTTCCCGCGCGGGATGATCTCCGTCGAGACCGTGCCGTCGGGGGATATGAGTCGAAGCGAATCCGGCGCGAGGTAGGCGATGCGGTCCCCCAGCGGCGACCACTGAGGGTCATATCCCTCGGCGACGATGCGCGGCCTTTCCGAACCGTCGGCGTTCGCGACGAAGATCTTGTATTCGGCTGCAGCCGGCCCTCTGTACGTGAGGCGTCGCCCGTCGGGCGACCAGGAGATCCCGCCGTTCGGGCCGGCTCCTCCGAGCACGTGCCGCTGCGAGCCGTCGGGCCTACTCACGACCAGCTCTGAGTTCACGATGGCTGCGATCCAGTACCAGTCCGGCGAGAACGCGAATGTCGTCCGGGTCGGCTCACGCCCTGCCGAGACGGGAATCGGACGCTCGCCGCTCCCGTCTGCGCTCACGACCCGGAGCGCATCCGGCTCGCGCGTGCTCACGAAGACGATCGCGCGCGAGTCCGGCGACCAGACCGGCTCGAAGTCGCCGGGCGGAGGCGGTTCCCAAATCCCGCCGTGGGCGGCACCCGCCAAAGACGCGACGGCGAGCGTGATCAACGCCAGCCGGATCTTCATATCCGCACGGTAGCCGCCTTCTGTAAAGACCCTGGTAGGGGCCGGAAAAGGAATTCGGGCGCCGCTAGACTCGCCGCGTGGCTCTAGCAGGCAAGCGCATCCTCATCACCGGCGGCGCCGGCTTCATCGGCACGACGCTCGCGCGCCGGCTCGTCGACGAGAACGAGGTCGTCGCGGTCGACAACCTGCACCGCGACGCCCTGACCGGGACCGACCTCGCCGAGCATCCGAACCTGACGTTCCAGCAGGGCGACGTGCTCGACGCCGACCTGATGCGCGAGCTCGCCGACGGCGTGACGCACATCGTCCACTGCGCGGCGATCGCGGGCGTCGACACGGTGCGCGAGAGCCCGGTGCGGACGATGCGGGTCAACCTGATCGGCACCTACAACGTCCTCGAGGCGGCGGTCTCGACGCTCCCCACGCTCGAGCGGCTGATCGACTTCTCGACCAGCGAGGTCTTCGGCACGCACGCCTTCCGCGTCCAGGAGGGCCAGGTCTCGACGATCGGCTCCGTGGGAGAGGCACGCTGGACCTACGCGGTCTCGAAGCTCGCCGGAGAGCACATGGCCCACGCGTATCACGACGAGCTCGGACTGCCCACGGTCACCGTCCATCCGTTCAACGTCTTCGGGCCCGGCCAGATCGGCGGGGGCGCGATCCGGGCCTTCATCGAGGCTGCGCTCGCGGGGCGGGACCTGACGATCCACGGCGACGGCTCTCAGATCCGCGCCTGGTGCTATGTGGACGACATGGTCGAGGCGACGCTGCTCTGCCTCGAGCATCCGGGCGCGATCGGCAACACGTTCAACGTCGGCAACCCGCGCGCGACCGTGACGATCTACGACCTCGCCCAGCGGATCAAGCGGCTCACCGGCGCGGGCGGCGAGATCGTGTTCCAGCCGCTCCACTACGCCGACGTCGAGCTGCGGATCCCCAACGTCGAGAAGGCGCGCGAAGTTCTCGGGTTCGACGCGAAGGTCGATCTCGACGAGGGACTCGCGCGGACGATCGCGTGGTATCGAAGCCGGACACTCGAATCCGTCTAGCGCTTCCCGACCTCGGCGAGGAGGAGCTCGCGGCGGTGCAGGAGGTGCTCGAGTCGGGCCAGCTCACGATGGGCCCGAAGGTGGTCGAGCTCGAGGAGTTGCTCGCGGCGGCCTGCGGCGTCGAGCACGCGGTGGCGGTCTCGTCGGGAACAGCGGCGTTGCACCTCGCGGTGCTGGCGCTCGGGTTGGCGGAAGGAGACGAGGTGCTCGTCCCCGCCTACACGTTCCCGGCGACGGCGAACGTCGTCGCGCTCGCGGGCGCGAAGCCCGTCCTCGTGGACGTCGACCCGGCGACGCTGAACCTCGATCCGGCAAAGGTCTACGACGCGGTAACGCCGCGAACGCGGGCGGTGCTCGCGGTGCACCTCTTCGGACGGCCGCTCGACTGGGAGGAGCTGCAGAACGCCGTTCCGCCCGACGTGCGCTTGCTCGAGGACGCGGCGGGCGCACTGGGCGCGCGCTGGCGCGGCATGCCGTGCGGCGGACTCGGGGAGATGGCCTGCCTGTCGTTCCATCCGCGCAAGATCGTCACCACCGGCGAGGGCGGCGCGGTGACGACGTCGAGCGACGAGCTGGCCGACGCGATTCGCCGCATACGCCATCACGGAATCGAGCCGCACGGTGAGTTCGAGATCTCCGAGCCCGGCTTGAACTACCGGCTCTCGGACATCCTCTGCGCGGTCGGGATCCCGCAGCTGCGGCGTCTGAACGAGCTGCTGGCTGCCCGGCGCTCGGTCGCGCAGCGCTACTCGGAGCGGCTGGGCGAGGTCACGGGAATCGATCTGCCCGAGGCGGACAAGGGAGACACCCACGGCTGGCAGGCCTACGTCGTGCGGCTCGACCGCGCGCAGGAGGCGATTCCCGCGCTGCGCGAGCAGGGGATCGAGGCGCAGGTGGGGACGTATGCGCTGCATCGCCTCGCGGCGTATCGCGACCAGGGCGAGTTTCCGGGCGCGTCCGCTGCCTTCGACCGCGCGGTGGCGCTGCCCTTCCACACGCAGCTGACCGACAGTGAGCTCGACCGCGTCGTCGAGGCAATCGGCGCTTTCGCTTGACATTCTAGTAAGCGTTCACTAACTTACGCGGACGATGAGCGCCACGACGACACGCAAGACCGCGGAAGCGCGCCGCGAGGAGATCCTCGACGCGGCGATGGAGGAGTTCGCCCTGCGCGGCCTCGAAGGCGCCTCGACCGAGGCGATCGCTGTCAAGGCCGGCATCTCCCAGCCCTACGTCTTCCGTCTTTTCGGCACGAAGAAGGAGCTGTTCAAGGCCTCCGTCGCGCGCTGTCTGCGCGAGACGCTCGAGATCTTCCAGCGCGCGGCAGAGGGAAAGCGCGGCGAGGAGGCACTTCAAGCCATCGGTGAGGCCTACGGCGAGCTGCTCGGCGACCGGGTGCGGCTGCAGGCGCAGCTTCAGGCCTACGCCGCGTGCAGCGATCCCGAGGTTTGCGAGGTCGTGCGCGCGGGCTACGGCGACCTCGTCACCTACGTCGAGCGGGTCTCAGGGGTCGGGCCGGAGGAGATCAGCCGGTTCTTCGCTGCGGGAATGCTCTGGAACGTGGTCGCCGCGATGGACCTCGAGCACTCCGGCGAGGAGTGGGCGGCGCGGCTGATCGCCGGCTGCGGCAAGGACTGAGGATCTTTTTTTCCGATTTGAGTAAGTGACTACTCACCATCAAACCAGAGAGAGGAGCATCGACATGACCGCAAAAGCCAAGACGTTCTGGACGTTCGCGATTACGGCGGTCGGCGTGTTCATGGTCACGCTCGACAACCTCGTCGTGACGACGGCCCTGCCGGTGATCCGGAAGGACCTGCACGCGAGCATCGAGAGCCTCGAGTGGACCGTGAACGCGTACACGCTCACGTTCGCCGTCCTCCTGCTCACCGGCGCGGCGCTGGGCGACCGGTTCGGCCGCCGCCGCATGTTCGCGGTCGGTCTCGGCATCTTCACGATCGGCTCGATCGCGGCAGCTCTCGCGCCTACCGCGGGAGCACTCATCGCCGCGCGCGCCCTGCAGGGCGTCGGCGGCGCAATCGTGACGCCGCTGACCCTGACCATCCTCAGCGCGGGCGTCCCGAAGGAGAAGCGCGGTGTGTTCATCGGCGCCTGGAGCGGCATCGCCGGACTCGCAGTCGCCTTCGGCCCGCTCGTCGGCGGCGCCGTGGTCCAGGGGATCTCGTGGCAGTGGATCTTCTGGCTCAACGTCCCAATCGGCATCGTCCTGATCCCGCTCGTCCTCACGCGCCTGCAGGAAACCCGCGGCCCGGCCGACCGGCTGGATCTCGGCGGTCTCGTGCTCGCGAGCGGCGGGCTGCTCGGGATCGTGTGGGGCCTCGTCCGCGGGCACGGCCAGGGCTGGACGAGCCCGGAGATCGTCGGATCGCTCACCGCGGGCGCGATCGTGCTCGCCCTGTTCGTCCTCTGGGAGCTCCGCGCCTCCGCGCCGATGCTGCCGATGCGTTTCTTCCGCAACCGCGCGTTCGCGCTCGCGAACGTCGCGTCGTTGCTGATGTTCTTCGGGATGTTCGGCTCGATCTTCCTGCTGTCGCAGTTCTTCCAGACGGTGCAGGGCTACTCGCCGCTCGGCTCCGGGCTGCGGATCCTGCCCTGGACGATCATGCCGATGTTCGTCGCCCCGATCGCCGGCGCGCTCTCCGACCGGATCGGGGGCCAGCGGCTGATGGGTGCGGGGCTCGTCCTGCAGGCATCCGGCCTCGCATGGCTCGCGACGGTCTCGACCGCAACGGTGCCGTACCTGTCGCTCGTCGGCCCGTTCGTGATCTCCGGGATCGGCATGGCGCTCTTCTGGGCGCCCGTCGCGAACGTCGTCCTCTCGGCCGTGCGGCCTGAGGAGGAGGGCCAGGCCTCGGGGAGCCAGAACGCGATCCGCGAGCTCGGCGGTGTCTTCGGCGTCGCGGTGCTCGCCTCGGTGTGGTCGCACTACGGCAGCTACGCGTCCGGCCCGTCCTTCGTGCATGGCATGACGCCGGCACTCTGGATCGGCGCCGCGCTCGTGCTCGCCGGCTCGGCCGCGTCTTTCGCAATCCCCTCGCGCAAGCGCGCGAAGGAGGCAGCGGTCTTCGTCGAGGTGCCGGAAGCGGCCTAGCCCACCGTCCTGCGCGCCCGCCGGTCGAAACTGGCCGGTGGGCGCGCCGTATGCTCACCAGCCGTGAGCCCCTGGCGCGCCACACTCGCGGCCGGTGCGGTCGTCGTGCTCGCGGCGGCTGCGATCTGCCTCGCGGCCGATGTCGGACTCGGCGATCTGCTGCTGTTCGCGGGCTACGAGCTCGGGTTCGTCGTCGGGCCGGGATGCGGTCTCGCGTGGCTCCTGCTCGGGAGGCGCCCTGCCCTCGAGCTCGTCGCGATCGGCTGGGCGCTCGGCTATGTGCTCGAGATCTGCGCTTTCATCGCCGCCTCCGCGCTCGGCGTCCGTGGGCTGTTCAGCCTCTACCCGATCCCGGCGCTGTTGCTGCTCGTAGCACTCCTGATGTGGCGCCGCCCGGGCATCGCGCCGATCCGGGTGCCGCCGCTCGAGTCGTTTGCGACAGCGGGAATCGGCGTGCTTGCGCTGCTCTTCGTCGCGGGTGGGGTGTTCGAGGTCTTCCCGATGCCTTGGAACGCCGCTGGAATCTCTTACATCAGCGACTTCCCGTGGCACTTGACGATCATCGGCGAGGCGAAACACCACTGGCCGCTCACGGACGCGAATGTCTCGGGTATCCGCTTGTGGTACCACGTCTGGTCGCACCTCGACATGGCCGCGACGTCGAACGTCACCGGCCTCGAGCCTGTGCTGCTCCTCCTGCGGCTCTTTCCGATCTCGCTGACGATCCTCGTCGTGCTCCAGCTCGCGTTGGTGGGCCGGCGCCTGGTCGGACGTGCCTGGTCAGGTCCACTGACGGCAGCTCTTGCGGTCGGGGTCGGCGAGCTCGACTCCCAGGCCGGAAACGGGTACCCCTTCCTCGGATACTTCGGCTCCTCGTGGTGGGAGAGCCCGAGCTTCCTCCTGGGGCTCGCCTTTTTTCTCCCTGCGCTCTTGCTCATCTGCGAGCTGATCCGCTCGCCTGAGCCATTTCGGGACACGTGGCCGCGCTGGGCGGCGGCTGCGGTCCTCCTCGCCGGAGCGTTCGGCGCGAAGACGCCGACGATCCCGGTCCTCGGCGGCGCGCTTGCGATCTACCTGGTGCTTCGACTTTGGCGCACGCGCCGGCTCGAGCGGCCGGCCGCGACGGCGTTGGGAGTCGTTTGCGGCGTCTTCGTGGTCTTCTACGCGTTGGCGTACCGGCACGCTGGTTATGGCGGCCTCCGCCTCGACCCGCTGAAGACAGCGCGGGCGATGCCGCAGCTCGCAGAGTGGCGACGCGGCTTCGGCGGACTTCCCGGGCCGCTTTTCTGGGGTGTCGCGGTGCTCGTTGCGCCCTTCGCGAGCTACGGGGCTCTCGCGGCGGTCCCCACTATCGCCGCGCAGGGCCGGAGCCGGCTCGGACGGACGGAGCTCCTGCTCCTCTGCGTACTCGGCGTCGGCTTCGTGCCGTTCTTCCTCGGCTCCCAGTTCGGAGCGAGCCAGATCATCTTCAGCCACTACGGCTTCGTGGCAGCGTGCGTGCTCGCGGCGGGAGGGCTGCTCGCGCTCGCCGAGCGCACGGAGCGGGAGCGGCCGGGCGGTGTGGCGGCTGCCGCCGTTTTCGCCGCTGCATGGCTCATCGCTCTCGGCATGCTCGAGCTTGTTGCGCTCCCGTGGTTCAGCACGGCGTCGCCGTTCCTGAAGATCGGCGTGCCGGGAGCGGGCGTGCTCGTCGTCGCGGGCCTGTTGCTCGCGCGCCAGCGGCTTCGTGGGGCTGAGCGCGGGCCGGCCGTCGCCGCCGGGACCACGGTCGCCCTCGTCGTCGTGCTGGCGCTCTGGAAGGCCGCAATCCTCGACTACTGGAACGTGCCGTATCTCCTGCTCGTCGCGGTGGCCGGAGGTCTGGCGATGCTCGCGCTCCGCACCTCCCGCGACAGGCGTGGCGGGATCTGGCTGATGCTGGTGCTCTCCGTGCTCGTGTTCGGCGTGCTCGACCAGCCGCTCGATTACGTTCCCAACCGGCTGCTCGGGCTTCCCGGCAAGCGGTTCGACGTATTCGTCGCCGGGAACGTGCGCATGTCGAGTGACCTGTACCACGGACTGCTCTGGATCCGGGCGCACTCATCCACGGACGACGTGATCGCCGTCGACAACTACTACGAGCCCGTCGGGCCCGTCGGACTGCACCGGTCCCCCTCGTACTTCTACTACTCGGCCTTCGCCGAACGGCGCGTCTTCCTCGAGGGCTGGCTGTTCACGAGGCGCGCCAACCAGCTAGGCGCGAGTGCCGTGTTGGAGGGACGCGTGATTCCCTACCCCGAGCGCTTGCGGCTCAACAACGCCGTCTTCGTTCGCGGCGACCGGCGCGCTCTCGGGATCCTCGTCCAGCGCTACGGCGTGCGCTACCTGCTCGTCGACCGCTTGAACGGCTTCGCGACGCCCCGCGTACGCACGCTCGGGAAGCTCGTATTCCGGAATCCGGCCGTCGCGATCTACCGGGTTGCTGCGACCTGACCGGTCTCTCGCTCTGGACAGGTCCGGGGTCAGACCCCGGACATGGCCCGCGGCAGGTCGCGCCAGCCCTCGGGAAGCGCCGGAACCGGCCACCCCGGATCGGGCCGCCAGTCCTCCCAGCCGTCGCAGAAGGGCGGCGCCCAGGCGGTCATGCGCTCGACGACGCGCTCGCCCTCCTGTCGGATCGCGCCCACCTCGCGCTCGTCGAAGAAGCCGAGCGCCTCGACCGCCGCGAGCTCGTCCTCGTCCTTCCACTCCCACGAGCCGTCGGGATGCACCCACAGGTCGAGGATGTGGTCGGCGGTGTCGAAGCCGATCGGCCCGCGCTCGAGCGGATCCTGCAGGTTGACGTACCAGCCGAGGAACTCTCCGGTCTCGCCCCAGTACAGGTCGACGGAGTGCGCCGCGCCGGGTGGGGTCAGTCGGAGCGTGCCGCCCGCGCGCCATTCGCGCTCCGCCGGTGCCAGCGCGCTGTGGTCGCGGGAGGTCGGGTAGAGCCCACGCGCGCCGGGTGGCAGCCAGAGCGCCACGAGCTCCGGCGTGTCGTGCACGACGACGTGCGGGAACGCCCACGCGAGCTCGCCGGCCCAGAAGCCGCGTAGCGCGACCGCGTCGCCGCTAGACCACATCCCAGCCTTCCGGCAGCTCGGGAATCGTCCACTCGGGCGGTGGCCGCCAGTCCTCGTAGCCCGTCGGCCAGGGACGCTCCGCGAAGACTCGCTCGCCCTCTGCGCGAACGGCAGCTGCCTCCTCGGGCGTGAAGACGCCGAGGGCGATGGCCTCGGCGAAATCGTCCTCGTCCTTCCAGTGCGGGATGCGGTCGGTACCCGCCAAAACGTCCAGAGCCCAGTCGGTCGTGTCGTAGCCGACGGGCGTCTCTCGGATCGGCGCCTGCAGGTTTGCCTACCAGAAGCGGAACGACCAATCCTCGTTCCAGAAAATCTCCACGGTGTGGGCGTCTCCGGGCCGGATCAACCTGAGGGCGTGATGGTCCTGCCACACATGAGGGTGAGCGGGCTCGTCGCTGACCCAGCGCTCGAGATACCGGCCGTCCGGGTCGCGCCCCATCCAGACTCCCGGGGTGCCGGGTCCGCCGTAGAACCCGAGCCGCTCGCCGTCGTCGATCGCAAGCCGGTGCGGAAAGGCAAAGCGGACGCGTCCGGCGTAGACGCTCCGAAGCATCACGACGTCCCCGACCTGCCACACGCCGCCCGACGCTAACGGCGCGATGCGAGCATTCTGTAAGTTCCGGCACATGGAGCGGACGGACGTGCTGCCGTCGCCCGCCGGGCTCGCGGACACGCCCGCGCCGGACGTCTCGGTGATCGTCCCGCTCCTGAACGAGGAGGGCTCCGTGGACGAGCTCTATCGGCGCGTCGCGACCGCGCTCGACGCGGGCCCGCGGTCGTGGGAGCTGATCTTCGTGGACGACGGCTCGCTCGACGGGACGTTCGCGCGCATCGAGCAGCTGCACGCTGCCGACGAGCGCGTCCATGCGATCCGCTTCAAGCGCAACTTCGGCCAGCACCCGGCCGTGCACGCCGGGCTCGTGCGTTCCCGCGGGGACATCGTCGTGACCATGGACGGCGACCTGCAGAACGCCCCCGAGGACATCCCGCGCCTGATCGCCGCCGTCGAGGCGGGCAGCGACGTGGCGAGCGGGACGCGGCTCGCGCGGCACGACTCGTGGGGGCGGACACTGCCCTCCCGCGTGATCAACGGGATGCTGCGGCGGTTCACCGGCGTGCAGATCTCCGACTTCGGGTGTGCGTTCAACGCCTACCGGCGCTCGGCGGTCGAGCCGATGCTGGGCTCGATCGGCAAGCAGAAGTTCACGAAGGCGCTGATCCTCTCGGGCGGCGCGAGCGTGCAGGAGGTCGAGGTCTCGCATCGGGCCCGGGAAGGGCGCTCGCGCTACTCGCCGCTGCGGCTCCTCCGGCTCGCCCTGCACGTCCTGGCCGGCTTCTGGCCGCAGCCGATCCAGTGGATCGGGGTCGCGCTCGGGATCCTCTGCTCGCTCGTGGCGACCGCGCTGCTCGTCTACGCGGTCGGCTACTGGATCGAGAACGCAAACTTCCCGGGCCCGCTGCTCCTAGGCGTGCTCGTCCTCTTCGTCCTGGGGATCCAGGGATTCATCCTCGCGCTCGTCGGCGAGTACCTCGGCCGCATCCAGCGCGACGTGGAGGGCCGGCCGCTCTACACCGTTGAGCGCGAGCTCTAAGTAAGGTTCCGCGCCCATGGCCAAACGCGTTCTCGTCACGGGCGGAGCAGGATTCATCCCGTCCAACTTCATCCGCCACCTGCTGGCGAAGACGCCCTACGAAGTCGTCTCGCTCGACGCGCTCACCTACGCGGGGAACCCCGCGAACCTCGCCGACGTGATGGCGCACGAGCGGCTCTCCTTCGTCCACGGAGACATCCGCAACGAGCGGCTCGTGCGGGAGGTCGTGGCCGACGTGGATGTGATCGTCAACGCCGCGGCCGAGTCGCACGTGGAGAAGTCGATCGCCGAGGGTGGCTCCGAGTTCGTGACGACGAACGTGGAAGGGACGCAGATCCTCCTCGACGCGATTCGCGCCACGCCGGTCGAGCGCTTCATCCTCATCTCGTCGAGCGAGGTCTACGGAACCGCCGAGCGCGACCCCATGGACGAGGAGCATCCGCTCAACCCGCGCAGCCCCTACGCCGGGACGAAGGCCGGCGCCGATCGCCTCGCTTACAGCTACTGGGCCACGTACGGACTCCCGATCGTGATCGTCCGCCCCTTCAACAACTACGGGCCGCGCCAGCATCCCGAGAAGGTCATCCCGCGCTTCATCACGCAGGCGCTCTGCGACGAGCCGGTGACGATCCACGGGGACGGGCGCGCGAGCCGCGACTGGCTCTACGTCGACGACGACGCCGAGGCGATCGAGGCGATCATCGAGGCGCCGATCGAGCGCGTCTCCGGCGAGGTCCTGAACGTCGCGACCGGCCTGGACATCTCCGTGCTGGACATCGCCGAGCTCGTCCTCTCGCTGGTCGGCAAGCCGGCCTCCCTGCGCGTTCACGTGGACGAGCGCCCGGGCCAGGTGCGGCGGCACATCGGCTCGACGGGCAAGATCGCCGAGCTCTGTGGCTGGCGTGCACGTACGTCGTTCGAGGAGGGTCTCGCCCGGACCGTCGCGTGGTACCGCGACAATGAGCCCTGGTGGAGGGGGATTCTGGCGAACCGAGAAACGCGGCCGGCGCGCGGCGTCTCCTCGTCCTAGGCGCCGGCCCGGCGCAGCTCGGGCTGCTCGAGGCCGCGCGCGACACCGACGTGTACGTGATCGCGGCCGACCGCGATCCGGCAGCTGCCGGCTTCGCGCTCGCCGACCGGCGCGCGATCGTGTCCACCGAGGACGAGTCCGGGATCGCGCAGCTCGCGGAGGCGGAGCGCGTGCACGGGATCGTCTCGCCGGGCAGCGACTGGCCGGTCGGGATCGCCGCGCGGGTTGCGGATCGCCTCGGGCTCCCGCATCCGATCTCGCCCGAGTCCGCCGTCCTCGCCACGTCGAAGCTGCGGCAACGCCAGCGGTTCGCGGAGGCGGGGGTGCCCCAGCCGCGCTGGAAGCTCGTGACCGGTCCCGACGACGAGCTCGGCTTCCCCGTCGTGGTCAAGGCGCCCGACCGCCAGGGCCAACGCGGGCTCTCGCTCGTGCGCACGCCCGCGGAGCTCGAGGAAGCCGTCGCCGCGGCGATCGGCGCGTCCCGCGCGCAGCGCTGCATGATCGAGGAGCTCGTCGAGGGGCCCGAGGTGACGGTGGTCGCCTTCTCGATGCGCGGCAGCTTCCGCGCGCTCGTCGTGACCGACCGCGTGGTTGCCGATCCGCCTGCGTTCGGCGTCGCGCTGGCGCACGTGTTCCCGTCGACGGCACCCGATCTCGACCGTGCCGCCGACACGGCCGGTCGCGCGGCCGAGGCTCTCGGGATCGAGAACGGGCCGACGTACACGCAGCTCCGCATCGGCGCGGACGGCCCACAGGTCGTCGAGCTCGCCGCGCGTCTCGGCGGCGGCCATGACGCCGAGCTCGCCGAGCGCGTGACCGGGTTTCCGCTCAACCGCGCGACGATCGCCGCCGCGCTGGGCGAGGATCCGCCGTCTGCGGAGGCGCCTCGCGCCGCGGCAGCGGTCACGCGGTTCCTCATCGCGCCGCCCGGCGAGCTGCGGTCGGTGTCTGGCCTCGAGCAAGCCGAGGCGATCGACGGAGTGGAGTACGTCCGCGTCGACCGCCGTCCCGGCGAGCGAATCGAGCCGCTTCGGCACGGCCCCGACCGGGCCGGCGCCATCCTCGCGGTGGGCGACACGCGGGACGAGGCTCTCGAGCGCGCCGAGCGCGCCGCGGCGCTCGTCCGCTTCGAGACGGTCAATGGGTAGGGTCGGCGCCATGCGCGAGACGATGCTGGGCTTCCAGCCGCCCGCCGTGGGCGAGGAGGAGATCGCAGCAGTCGCGGAGACGCTGCGCTCGGGCTGGTTGACGACCGGGCCGCGAACCGCCGAGCTCGAGCAGCGCTGCGCGGAGTACCTCGAAGCCGAGCACGTCCTCGCGGTCGCGTCGGGAACCGCCGCGCTCCACCTCTCCCTCGTCGCGCTCGGCATCGGCCCGGGCGACGAGGTGATCACGACTCCCATCACCTGGCCCGCGACGGCCAACGTGATCGTCCACACGGGAGCGACGCCCGTGTTCGCCGACGTCCGCGACAGCGACCTGAACATCGACCCCGCACTCGTCGCCGAGCTCGTGACGGAGCGGACGAAGGCGATCATGCCCGTCCACCTCGCCGGGCAGGCCTGCGACCTCGACCCGCTTTGGGCGCTCGGCCTGCCGGTGATCGAGGATGCAGCGCACGCGTTCGAGACCGCTTATCGCGGGCGCAAGACCGGCGGCCTTTCGGCGGCGACCTGCTTCTCGCTGTACGCAACGAAGAACGTGGCGGCGGGGGAAGGCGGTCTCATCGCGACCAACGACGGCGCCGTCGCGGACGCCGTCTCGGATCTCCGCCTCATGCGGCGCGGCGAAGGCTCGCTCTACGACATCGCCGTGCCCGGCTACAAGGCGAACCTGTCCGACGTGCTCGCCTCGATCGCGCTCGTCCAGCTCGACAAGCTGGAGACGCACAGGGAGATCCGCACGCGCCAGTTCGCCCTCTACGACGAGGCCGTCGCCGGGCTCGACGGGATCGAGCCGCTCGCGCGCGACGAGCGCGACACGCACGCGCTGCACCTCTACGTCGTGCGCATCGACCGCGAGCGCGCGGGAGCGACGCGCGACGAGTACCAGCGAGCGCTGCGGGAGGAGAACGTCGGAACGAGCATCCACTTCCTCCCGGTGCACACCCTGACCTGGTACCGCGAGCGCTTCCCCGAGCAGCCGCCGCTTCGCGTCGCCGAGCGCGCCGGCTCCGAGATCCTCTCGCTGCCGCTCTCGCCCGCGCACTCCGACGCCGACATCGGCGACGCGATCGACGCCCTGCGCCGCGTGCACGACCGCTTCCGCGCGTGACCCGCCGCCGGGTCCTCCGCGTCGCCGGGACGCTGCTCGTCACCGGCCTCGGAACCGCGTATCTCGTCTCGAAGATCGACGTCGGCGAGACCGCGCACGTGATTGCGAACGCGAAGCTCGGCTACGTCTTCGGCTCGTTCGGGATCATGGCGGCGAGTGTTCTGCCGATGGCGTGGCGCTGGCAGCTGCTGCTCGGCGCGCGGGGAATTCGCGAACGGCTCGGCTGGCTGGTGCGGGCGTACTTCGTCAGCTACACGGTCGGCCAGGTCCTGCCGACCTCCATCGGAGGCGATGCCTCGCGAATCTTCGAGACGACGCGACGGCATCCCGGTGCCGGCGGGCCCGTCGCGGGTGCGGTGCTGCTCGAGCGCGCGCTCGGCGGAGCGGCGACGCTCGTCCTCGCGGCGATTGGCTTCGTCCTCGCGATTGGCCGTTACGACGTCGGCGCCTACCTCTGGGTCGAGGCCGCCTTCGTCGTCGCGACGGTCGTTGCCGCCGTCGTGCTCTTCTCGCGGAGTGTGCGCCGGCCGCTCGCCCGCGTCGCGCCGCTGCTGGACAGGCTGCGCGTCGGCAAGCCGATTCGCGCCGTCTACGAGGGGATTCACGGCTACCGCGCGACCCCACGCCTGCTCGTTGGCGTCTTCACGCTCACGCTGTTCGTCCAGGCGTTTCGCGTGCTGGCGATCTGGCTCGCGGGGAAGGCGGCCGGCGTGGATCTCTCGCCGCGCCCGTACTACGTCATGGGGCCGATGCTCTTCCTCGTGATCCTCGTCCCGTTCACGATCAACGGGCTCGCCGTACGCGAGTCGTTCTTCGTCAGCTTCCTCGGTCAGCTCGGCGTGGCTCCCGACGCCGCGTTCGCGTGCGGCTTCCTCTTCTTCCTCGTCACGGTGCTGCTCGCGCTGCCCGGCGCCGTCGTCCTCGCGCTGGAGGGCGTGCGCCCGGCCGCGATGCGCGCCCGCGACGCGTAGCCGATGGCCCGCGCGGACGTGTCCGTCCTCGTGGTGACGCTGAACGCGCTGCCGTACCTGGAGCGCTGTCTCGAGAGCGTCCGCGGCTACGAGACCGTCGTCGTCGACCACGCCTCGACGGATGGGACGCTCGAGCTCGTCCGCGAGCGCTTCCCCGAAGCGCGGCTCGTCGAGCAGGAGAATCGTGGACTCGCGGCCGGCTGGAATCGCGGCATGCGCGAGGCGAGCGGGCGCTGGTTCCTGATCCTGAACGCGGACGCCTGGGTCGTGGGCGACGCGGTGGAGCGCCTGGTCGAGTTCGCCGAGGCTCATCCGCGTGCCGCCGTCGTCGGGCCGCGGCTGGTGAACCCGGACGGAACGCTCCAGCGCTCGGTGCGCGGCTTCCCCACCCCATGGCGCCTGGCGACGGAGTACTTCTTCCTCCGCAAGCTCGCGCCGCGCTCGCGCGCGCTGAACGCGTTCTACGCCGCCCGGTTCGACCACGCGACCGTGCGCGAGGCCGAGTTCCTGATGGGCGCCTGCATGCTCGTCCGGCGAGAGGCGGCGGACGAGGTCGGCCCGCTCGACGAGGACTTCTTCCTCTTCAGCGAGGAGACCGACTGGCACTACCGCTTCCGCGCCGCGGGGTGGCAGGTGCTGTTCTTCCCGGGCGCCGAGGTCGTGCACGTCGGCGGGGCAGGCCACGGCGGACGGATGTTCGTCGAGCAGGTGAGCGGACATTTGCGCTTCCTCGCCAAGCACCGCGGCGCCGCGGAGGCAGAGCGCGCACGGAAGCTCCTGCTCGTGTCGTTGCGGCTGCGTGCCGCGGCGTTCCGCGGCGAGCGCGGCCGGATGTATGCGGAGGCGGCGCGCTGGCTCGCCTCGGGGGACGTGCCGACCCTGCTGGGCCCGCGCCGGTGATCTGGCTCTATCTTCGCCTGGCGGGGGCGACGGCGGTCCTGCTGCTTCCGGGCGCGTTCGCGGCACGGGCACTCGGCCAGCGCACCCTGTCGGCCGCGCTCGCCTGGGCGCTGGTTGTGCTCGCCGCAGGTCTGGGCGTCATGTTCCTCGTCCACGGCTCGCTGCTGCTCGCGCTCGGGATCGCCGCAGCGCTCGGGGCCGTGGCGCTCGCCCTTTCCTTGCGCCTCGGATTCCCAAGTAACACTTTGTTACTAAGTGACGGGCCCGCGCCGCTGCTCGTGCTCGCGGGCGGGACGGCGCTCGGGATTGCGCTGTGGCGGCTCTCGGGACCGGTGGACGGGGACGCGCTGTTCCACCTCGCGCGGGTGCGCAAGCTGGAGGCTTTCCATGACGTCGGGATTCACACCGTCGACGAGTTCCGCGACGGCGGGCTGCACCCCGGGTACGCCTTCCCGCTCTGGCACGGGTTCCTCGCGGCCGTGGCCAAGCTCGCCGGCGTCGACCCTTCGCTCGTCGTCCGCCACGAGAACAGCGTCCTCGTGCCGCTCGCGGCGTTCGTCGCGTACGAGGTGGGACGGATGCTCTTCGACTCGCCGTGGGCCGGAGCGGCGGCCGCCGCTGCGCAGGTCGGGCTGATCGCGTTCGCCCCGGGGCACGGCGGCGCGTATCGCGCGCTCGCGCTTCCGGCGACCTCGTCGCGCCAGCTGCTCGTCGTCGCGGCGCTCGCCCTGGCCTTCCAGGCCGTGCGGGAGCCTTCCGCGGGCACGCTCGCGTCGGTCGGCGCAGCCGCCTTAGCAGTTGCGCTCGTCCACCCGACGTACGCCCTGTTCCTGCTCCTGCCGGTGTTCGGCTGGGCGGTCGCGCGGCTCGTTCTGGAGCGGCGGGACTGGGCGCGACTCGCGCTCGTGGTCGCAGCGCGCCCTGCCCTCGGCGGCGGTCCTCGGAGCCCTGTATCCGGTCGCACACCAGTCGGCGTCGTTGAAGGCCGAGAGCCGGTGCGGTGCAGCCCACGGCGTCCTCCGCTATCGAACCGAGCTGGACGTGCGGTCGTGCTCGAACTACAGCGTGAAGCCGGAGACCGTCGCTCGTGGCGGCGCGATCGCCGTCGTCGCGCTGCTCCTCGTGCCATTGGCGGGGCTGGCGCGGCGGCGGCTCTGGGCGTCCTTCGTGCTGGGCGGATCGCTCGTCGTCCTGGCGCTCGTGCTGTTCCCTTTCCTCTTTCCGCGCTTCGCCGACGCGGTGTCGCTCTCGCAGGCGCGGCGCGCGGCGGGATTCGTCCCCTTCGCGCTCGCGTTGACCGGCGGGCTCGCCGTGGCGGCGCGACTGCTCAGAATCGCGGTTCTCCCCGTGGCCCTCGCGGGCGGGATCGCTGCCCAGCTCCTCTGGCCCGGCGACTTCGGGTACCGGCTGGAGCACGGTGGAGCCGCGGCCGCCGCCTGGATCGCGCTCGTCGGGGGCGCACTCGCCCTCGCCGGCGCCGCCCTCGTCCGCCGGGACGGCGTGGAGGACGAGGGTGGCCCGCTGGCCGCAGCAGCAGTGGCGCTCTTCGTGCTGCCGGTCGCCGTGCACGGCCTCGCGCACTGGACGCGTCCCACCCCGCCTTCTGGACAAGTGCTCCCGGCTGCGCTCGTGCGCGCGCTCCGGGACGACGTCCCCCGAGGCGCGGTCGTCGTCTCCGATCCCGAGACCAGCTACCGGATCGCCGCCGAGGCGCCGGTGTACATCGTGGCCTCCCCGCCCACCCACGTCGCGGACACGCGCCGCAACCACCCCCGCCGCCGCGTGCGCGAGGTGCAGCGCTATCTGAGCGGTCGCGACCCGGGCTTCCCGGTGCGCGAAGGCGCTCGCTGGGTTCTGGTCGACCGGCGCCGAAGCAGCCTCCGAGCGCACGGTCGGCTCGTCTACGACGACGCGCGCTACCGGCTCTATCGGCTGTGAGCGAAGCGCGGCAACAGGATCCCGTCGCGGCCGACCGTCATCCAGATCGCCACCGCATACGCAGTCGCCAGCGTCACCTCGTTCAGCAGGCTGACCGCGGCCGCGCCCGTGTAGCTCCAGCGCTCGATCGCGGGGATTCCACAGGCGACCGCGACGACCGCGGCGAGGCCGAGGCAAAGGAGCCGCGTGCGCTGCCTTCCTCGAGCCGTCAAAGCGTTGCCGTTCATCGTGCTGAGCAAGGCCACGGGCACGGTGGCGACCATCAGCGTCAGCGCCGTGGCGGCATGCCGGAAGTCGGCGCCGTACAGCGCGCCTAGCACCGGCCGGCCCACGACCGCGGCGGCGGCGACGAGGGCCAGGCCGAGCGGAAAGCCGAGTGCCAGGAGCTGTTCCTGGCGCCTGTGCAGGCCGCGGTCGCCCGGCCGGCTCGCCGATCGTCCCAGCAGGAGCGACGCGAGCGCATCCGGGACGATCATCAGCGCGACGGCGAAGCGAATCGGCGGCTGGTACAGGGCGAGCGCGCGCTGCGAGGCGAGGATCGACAGGAGGATGACGTCGATCCGCAGGTAGAGGTTCGTCAGCACTGTGAAGGCGTTGAAGGGCAGTGCCTCGTGCACCAGTGCGCGAACCGATGAGCGCGCCTGGCCGCCGGTCAGCCCAAGCGCCCGCAGGCCGCGGTAGCGAATCGCGGCTCCCGCCAGCGCGCCGACGCCGAGCGCCAGCACTGCCAGCGGCGCGGAGGGGTGCACCGCGACCGCCGCGGCAAGGACGGCAAGCGTGACTGCAGACTCGGCCACGGTTGCGGTCGCCTCCGCGGTGACCGAGTCGGCCGCGACGAAGACCGAGCGCATCGTCCCGTTCAGCCGGATCAGCAGCCACCACGGCAGGACGGCGAGCAGCGTCCAGCGCATCTCCCCCCGCGTGACGAGCGAGACCAGCGCGACGAAGACGAGCGCGTACGGGAGGGCGCTCCGCACCTGGAAGCGGGCGACGTCGGCCCAGGCGTCGCGCCACTCCTCGCGCGGGCGCCGTGCCAGCGCGGGGAGGAGGTATTGCGACAGGCCCGAGTCGGCCACGACCGACGCGTACATCCCGACCACGAGCGCGAGTCCGAAGAGGCCGAGCTCCTGCTTCCCGGCCCCCCGGGCGAGGACGACGGTGGCCGCGACGAGCAACAGCCCCGACACGCCGCGGGCGAAGGACAGGCCGAGGGTCGAGCGGAGGAGCGGACTACGTCGCAGCATCGCCGCGCAGCTCCGCCCAGCGCCGCTTCGTCTCGGGCGTGACGTCGACGACTGCGATCGTGTCCACGACGTCGGGGTCGGCGCCGAGCTCCCGCACGACCTCGCTGACCCCGTACTCGGCCCGGCCGAAGTCGTGGAAGGCGAGCTTGCCGCCGTTGCGCACCGTGCGCAACACCAGGTCGACGTCGCGCCGTACCGCGTCGGCCGTGTGGTACCCGTCGACGAAGGCGATGTCGAAGCGATCGTCGCGCAGCGCCGGCGCGACGTCTTCGACGCGGCCGACGTGCACCACGACCCGGTCACGGACGCCGTAGCGCGCGAGGTTGCGGAGGAACGGATTGAGGGTGCCGAGCGGGCCGGTGTGCTCGTCGCCTCGGTGCCAGTCCACGGCGTGGACGGCGCGCGCCTTCGAGGCGAGCGCGATCGTCGAGCGTCCGAACCAGGAGCCCACTTCGAGGGCGTTTCCGTCCCGTGCGAGCTCGGCGAGGAGCCGGCACTCGGCTTCGGTGAGCGAGCTGGGGACGTCGGACGCGTACGGACCCCGCGCGCGCGCCGGCAAGCGGCTGGCCATCGAGCGCCACGCGGCGAGTGCGAAGCGCAGGCGACGCCGCAGAGCCGCGCTCACGCCTGCCGCCAGTCCGCGGCCGCCCGGCTGCGGCCGTTCCGGACCGCGATTCCCGCGACGCGTACCCAGGCGAGGGTCCTGCGCCGCGGCGGCTGGTGGCGGGCGGCGGCGAGCGCGTCCTGGCCGAGCCCGAGTCCCATTCCGAGGATCGCCCGGCCGATCAGCGTGGCGCGAACGAGTTGGTACGTCCGCGGGCGGTGGCGCGCATGGAAGCGCAACAGGGAACGGGAATGGTGCGGCCACACGTGCGAGCGGTCGCCGCTGGACGCGCCGCCGACGTGGCGCGCTTCGACGGTCGGGAGATAGACGACTCGATAGCCCGCCCCTCTGACCTGCAGGCAGAGCTCCATGTCCTCGAGGTACATGAAGTAGCCCTCGTCGAGGCCGCCGATTCGCTCCAGCAGGTCGCGGCGGATCGCCACGCACGCGGCGATCGTCATCCCGACGTCGGCCGGCTCGGTCGCGTTCAGGCACACGTCGTAGCTCCCGCCGAACCTGTCCCCGAGAGCGCCCGGGAGGACGCGGCGCGCGCGATTCGCGAGCAGCGTCGAGAACGACCCGAGCGGGTGCGCGCTGATCTGGATCGAGCCGTCCTCCTCGCGCAACCGCGGCCCGACGAGCCCGACGTCCGGGTGCTCCTCCAGATACGTGTCGAGGGCGCGGACCGTCTCGGCGGGAACGACACAGTCGGGATTCACAAGTAACAACGTGTTACTAAGTGCTCCAGCTGCGCCCTGGTTCACCGCTGCGGGGAAGCCGCGGTTGTCGTCGTTCGCGAGCAGCTCGACGTGCGGGAGCCGGTCGCGCACGATGGCTGCTGTGCCGTCTGCCGAGGCGTTGTCCACGACGATGACGTCCGCGCCGGCTTCGAGGAGCGGCGCGACGCAAGCCTCGATCGAGTCGGCCGAGTTGTAGGTGACGATGATCGCGCAGACGCGGCTCACGCCGGAAGTCTGCTAGCCGAGGGTGACGGCGGGGAGCGCCTGAGGCGCGGAATCGGTGCGGCCGAGGGCATACGCCTCGAGCGTGCGCTGCGTGACGCTGTCCCAGCCGCAGATCCCGATGATCTTGCGCCGGGCGGCGCCACCGAGGCGTGCACGAAGCTCGGGATCGTCCAGCAGCCGCTGGATCGCCGCGCGCAGTGCGTCGACGTCCCCCGGCGGGACGAGCAGGCCGGTGCGCTCGTCGTCGACGAGGCCGCACAGTCCTCCGACCGCGCTTGCGACGACGGGCTTGCCGTGGGCCATCGCCTCGGCGCAGACGACGCCGAACCCTTCGCTGATCGACGGGCAGACGACGACGGCGGCACTTGCGAAGCGGCGGTGCAGCTCCTCACGCGGGATGAACCCGAGCGCGTCCGGGACGAGCGAGCGCAACGGCCCGTCGCCCGAGACGACGAGGTTCATGCCCTCGGTCGCGGCGACGAGCTCGGCGATGCCTTTCTCCGGGGAGAGGCGGCCGGTGTAGAAGACCTCGAGCGGCTGGGCCTCGCCGCCGGCCTCCGCGGGGATCGCGATGCCGTTCGGGATCACGATGTTCGGCACGCCGCAGGCCGCGACCGACTCGCCGAGCGCCGTGGACACGCAGATCACAGCGCGTGCGCGCTTCAGCAGGAAATGGACGAGCCGCGGGAAGCGCTGCGTCAGCTTGAAGTCGTCGAGGAGCCCGCCCGAGATCGTCCCGTGGATCGTGACCGCGAACGGCTTGCGCGTGGCGAGCCGCGCGACGACCGCTCCTGCCAGCCAGTGCACGTGGACGAGATCGGCGTCCCGTGCGGCCCGGCGGAGAGCACGAATCATCGAGAGTGCGAGCAGCGGCGCGAGCCAGGGGCGCCGCTTGACGGCTCGGACGATCCCGCCGCCGTCGAACGAGAGCCCAAAGGTTCGGTACACACCCGGCGAGACCACCTCCACCTCGACGCCGCGAGCCCGGAGGCAAGCCACTGCGTCGGAGACGAAACGGCCGGCGAAGTCGTCGGCATGGCGCGGATAGGACGTCGTGAAGACGGCGACCTTGAATCGGTCTGGAGTCGGAGCAAGGGCGAGGTCGGCCGCCCGGGACTCTTCGCCCGCGGTGCTCTCGAGCTCGGCCGCTGCGCTCATGCCGTTCATATCGGCGTCGGGAGGCCGCTTCTTGAGCCGTCGCGGGCCGATGAGAGCGGTATCCTCCGGCCGAGGTGACGCGGGCGCCGCAGCTGTTGTCGCACGCGGCGATGCTTCTGGCTGTCGTTGCGCTCGTCGACGCTGCGAAGCAGCTTCCAGATTCGCTCCGCACCACGCGGGCACGGGTCGAGGCCAACGACGGATTGCCCTTGGTCCAGCGGGAGCTGGCGCCCGCGCGCGAGCACGGAATGAATCAGCAGCTCCTGCTCCGCGCCGCCGCGATCCTGCCGCGAGACGCAGTCTTCTCCTTCGTGGGCGATCGGCGAGCGCGGGCTTCCGGCGCACCGTTTTTCTACGCGTACTGGCTGTTGCCCCGCCGGCACTCCGCCGACCCGGCCGCATCCGATTGGATCGTCTCGTCGGGCGCGGATCCCTCTCTCCGCGGCGTGAAGGTGGACGTGGTCGCCGACCTGGGCGGCGGAGGGAGAGTCCTCCGGGTGCGGCGGTGACCGCGTCCTACCTCGGGCTGGCTGCCCTCGACGCCTTGCTCCTCGTCGCCGGTCTCGGCGTTCTCCATGCGCTCGGACTCGTCCGGAGCGGGCGCGATGCCCTCCGGCACACGGGCCTCGCGCTGGTCGTGGGCTGGGCCTCAGTGGGCGTCGTGGAGTCGTGGGCGCTCGTCGCCGGAGCCCCGCTCACCCGCTCGGTCATCACGTTCATCTGCTGCTCGATCGCCGCAGTCGGCGTCCTGATGCGCCGGCGCATTCCGCCACGGCGGCTGCCACTCGTACGTGAGTCGGGCTTCTGGCGGGTGCCCGCGGTCGCAGGTGCCGCAGTCGTGCTCGTCCAGCTTGCGGCGATCTTGCCGCGGGCGGCGACTCAGGGAGCGCCGCTGCAATGGGATGCCTGGGCGTTCTGGCTGCCGAAGGCGAGGTCGATCGTCGACTTCGGTGGACTCGACACGGGCGTGGGAGGATTCACGAGCTTCGCCAGTCCGGGATACCCGCCTCTCGTTCCGGCCCTTCAGGCGAGCGCTTTTGCATTCACGGGCAATACGCAAGCTTCCCCGCTCGCCGTCCAGGAGTGGCTGATCGCCGCGGCGTTCTTCGCCGCGATTTGGTCGCTGCTGGCGGTGCGCGTCCGGCCGGCGATCCTCTGGCCGTGCCTCGCGCTTCTCGCGTCGCTCCCGAACTTCACCGCGATGATCGGCTCCTCGCTCGGCGACGAGCCGCTCATGCTCCTGCTCGGACTCGGCTGTGCATGTGCGGCGCTCTGGCTCCTCGAGGGCGACGCCCGCTACGCCGCCCTCGCGGGTCTCTTCCTGGCGGCAGGGGCGCTCGCAAAGAACGAGGGGATACCGCCTGCGCTCGTCCTGGGCGTGACGATGCTCGCCGTTGCTCTGACCCGCTCGCCGAAGCGCCCACTCGCGCCCGCCCTGGTCCTGCTGGCGCCTCTGGCGGCGTTTGCGCCATGGCTGATCTGGATGCGCGTCCACCGGTTGCCTGCGTCTGCGGATTACCGACTCTCCGACTTCCTCCACCCTGCGCTGCTCGGCGATCGTCTCTACCGGCTCTCGAATGCGGCGCACCTGCTTCCGGCACACATCTTCTCCCGGCAACAGTGGCTGGTCGCGGTTCCGCTGATGCTGGTTGCCGCCCTGCTCGCGGCGCCGCGACGTCCGGCTCTCTCGCTCCTCGCCCTCGCGCCGGTCGCCACGGTCGTTGCGGGTCTCCTGGCCGTCTACTGGATCGGTCACCCCACCGTCGAGTGGTACATGAGCGCCTCAGCCGATCGCGTCATTGCATCCGCGGTCGTGATGGCGGTCGTCTTCCTGCCGTTGCTCCTAGGAGAGGCTGCGCGCCGGGAGCCCGCTGCCGTCTCAGTAGCATCGACCGGCGATGAAGGTGCTGATCGTCTCGCTGTACTTCCCGCCCGCCGGCGGCGGCGGCGTTCAGCGGCCGCTTAAGTTCGCGACGCACCTGCCGACGCTCGGCATCGAGACCCATGTGCTGGCCCCGGACGACCCGAAATGGATCCATGCCGATCCCGAGCTGCAGCCGCCGACGAACGCCTGGATCCACCGCGCGCGTTATCTCGGGCCGAAAGGGCGCCGGCCCGCCGAGGAGCTCCACGGCCGTCAGGGGCTCGAGCGCATCGCCACGCAGGCGCGGCTCGTCGGCCGCCGCTTTCTGCTGCCGGACGAGAACGTGAGCTGGAACCTGACGGCCATCCCCGCGGCGATCAGGATCGTGCGCAAGGAAGGCATCGACGTGGTGCTGACGACGTCTCCGCCGAGCTCGGTGCACCTGGTCGGCGCCGCGGTCAATCGCGTCACCGGGGTTCGCTGGGTCGCCGACCTCCGCGACTCGATCGTCGCTCACCCGCACCGTCGAGCCGAGCGGCTCGTCGTGCGCACGAAGGAGCGCGGGGAGGCCGCAGTCGCCGGGCTCGTGGCGCGGAATGCCGACGCGATCGTCGCCGTGTCGGAGGCGATCGCCGAGGAGACCCGCAGGCTCGACCCGAAGGGACCCGTCGTGACGATCGCCAACGGCAGCGACTTCGACGACTTCGCGGGCCTCCCGTACGAGCGCGGCGAGCGGTTTCGCATCACGCACACCGGCAGCTTCTTCGGCAAGCGCGATCCGCGACCGTTCCTCACGGCGCTGGCCGACTCGGGATTGGACGTCACCGCGCGCTTCGTCGGCGACTTCCGCACGGCCGACCGCGAGTGGGCGGAGGAGCTCGGCCTCGGCGACCGGCTCGAGCTGCACCCGTACGTTCCGCGCCGCCGGTCGCTCGAGCTGCAGCGCGACTCCGAGGCTCTGCTGCTCCTGATCCCAGAGGCAGGCGGGCGCGGGAAGGGAGTGCTGTCCGGGAAGGTCTTCGAGTACCTGGCGGCCGAGCGGCCGATCCTTGCGTCCGTGCCTCCGGACGGGGCCGCCGCTCGGCTGATCGAAGAGACCGGTGCCGGGGTCGTCGCGCCGCCGGACGATCCCGCCGCGATCGCCGACGCGCTGCGCGGGCTCGTCGATCGCTACGAGGCAGGCGCGCTCGACGGGACGCCGCTGAGCGAGGAGTGGCGCGACAAGCTCTCGCGGCGCACGCGCGTCGAGGAGCTCGCGGAGCTGCTCGGGAGCCTCGTGTGACCGCGACCGCCGTCGCGCTCCCCCGCACGCGCGCCGTGGCGGGCAGCCGCGTCGCGGATGGGCTCCTGCTCGCGACGGCGTTCTGCGTGACGTTCGAGAAGGTGCACTGGCAGGTCGCCGGCGCTGTCGGGCTCGCGGACGTCCTGACCGTTCTCTTCCTCGCGGCCTACGCGTCCCAGCGTGCCGGCGCCGGGGACTGGCGCATCGACCGCACGACGGCGGCGGTGCTCGGATTCTTCGCAGCGTTCCTGCTCGTCTACCTGGCCGGCTACTTCAACCTCGAGACGCACGAGGCCTTCGCCCAGTTCGGCAAAGGGATGATCAAGTTCGCGCTCCACTTCGGCTTCCTCCTCGCCGCGGTGGACTACCTGACCCAGCGCTCGCGGGCGTTCTACTGGCGCGCGCTCGGCTTCTTCGTCGCGGGAATGGCGGCCAACGCCGGCTACGGGATCCTCCAGCTGCTCGCCGCTCGCGCCGGGCACAACCTCGACCAGACGGTGCTGGCGCCGCTCACCGGAGGCGCGAGCTCGATCAACATCTACGGCGCGGTCAACGGAACGAGCGTCTACCGGCCGAACGCGCTCACCGGCGACCCGAACCACCTGGCGATCATGCTCGACGTTCCGCTGCTCGTCGTCGCGCCGCTCTACCTGCGGCTCGAGCGCGGCCACCGCCTGCGCGTTCCCCTGGCGCTGCTGCTGGGGTTCCTGCTCCTCGTCGAGCTCGCGACGCTCTCCCGCAGCGGACTCCTCGGCCTCGGCGTCGGCGTGCTGATTCTCGCCGTCCCCTACCGGCGGTATCTGCTCTCGCGAGCGCTGCTCGCTCCACTCGCGGGCGTCGGCGCGCTGGTCGCGTACCTCCTCTGGAGCCGCCGCCAGTTCTTCTCCACGGTGCTCCGGTCGCGCGTCGACACCGGCGGGAAGTCCACTTCCGCGCACTTCGCGGTCTACGACTTCGTGCTGCAGGTCCTGCACTCGAATCCGCTCTTCGGGCTAGGACTGAACAACTTCTCCGTCTACTACGAGTTCTCGACCGGGAAGACGAACTGGGGCCCGCACTCCTTCTACGTCGCTCTGATCGTCGAGACCGGAATCGTCGGGACGGTGCTGTTCGCGCTCTTCCTGCGCTTCCTCTTCAAGCGCCTGCGCGAGCTTCGGGCGCTCGGCCGGGCGCTCGGCGCGGATCCGCTTGCCGCGCGGGTACGCCCGCTCGCCTGGGGCCTGACCGCCGCGCTCGCCGCGACGATGGCTGCGAATCTCTTCTACCTGACGATGCAGTTCTATTACTTCTACGTCTTCGCGGCCCTGTGCCTCGCCGCGCCGAGCGTCTTCTCGGCGAGGATGGGCAGGAAGACGCCAGCCGTGACGAGCGGCGGCGTCACGTAACGGTACGCCGAGGCGATCAGGCGAAAGCTTCCCTCCGGGTCGGCCCACGAGACCCAGACGAAGAGTGCGTATGAGGCGAGGAGCCCCACCGCCGGGGCGAGCCAGACGACCCGGCGGTCGCGAAGCGCCGCGGCTACGCCCAGCACGATGGTCAGCGGCAGGATCAGCGACCACTGGCGGATGCTGGTGAAGTCGTGGCCGAGGATGTGCACGGCGGAGCGCAGCAGGTCGGTGCGGCCCGAGAGGTAGGAAGGCGAGAGGGCGTCGTGGATCGAGAAGACGTCTGAGACGCCGTGCAGCGAGCGCCAGACGAGCCAAGGCACCACGGTCGCAATCGCTCCGGCACAGGCCGCCCAGAGCGGCAACAGCGCGCGGCCCGCGCGCCACGCGGCCAGCGACACGATCGCGAGGAAGAGCGGGAGCTCGAACAGCCCTTCCGTCTTCATCGCCACGGCGGCCGAGCCGCAGACGACGAGGAGCACCAGCGCGAAGGGCCTGCGCTCGGCGAGCCAGCCGGCTGCCGCGAGGAGCGCAAGCGCCAGGTAGATCGCCAGCGGGACGTCGGCCGCGCCGCCCTGCGCCTGCCGGAGCAGCTCCGGGGCCGCGAAGACGAGTAGGAGGGCCGGGAGCAGCACGACGGTTCGCACCCGTCCCCAGAGCAGCCGCGCCGTTGCGCCGACGAACGAGACGAGCAAGACCGCCAGCTCCACGTTCGCGGCGCGGAAGTCGAAGCGAGCTCCCGACGGCACGACGCGTTCCAGCAGCATCGAGAACCACAGCGGATTGTCGGGCCGGATGAACCGGAGCGTCTCCTGGCCGTCGCCGTAGCTGGCGGTGAAGTGCGGGTCCGGCCGCCACAGCGACGGATCGAGCCCGATCTGGTCGAGCGCGCGCCCCTTCGGGAGCCAGAAGTACCACGTGTCGTCGAGCCACGGCACCGAGCGGAAGGATCCGACGAGGACGATCGCGCCAAGCGCGACGAGACCGAAAGCGGAGATCGTCACGACCGCGTCCTCGAGCAGCGTCCGAGGCGACGGAGCGGCGGGCGTGTCGAGGCTCCAGTGCAACCGCCGGCGCAGGACGAGACCGAGCGCGCACAGCGCGGCCGCCACGACGAGAAAGGCGCCGAGTCCGATCCTGAGCCCGAACGGCGCGAGCACGCCGAGCGCCGCGAAGATCGCACCGGTCCCGACGACGATTGCGAGTCCCAGATAGGACAGCGTCCTGGGGATGGAGTGGCCGGAGCCGACGAGCGCGTAGCCGACGGCTGCCGCGACGAGGTTGACGAGCAGCACGCCGCCGATCATCTGATCCTCACGAGGTAGCGCCTGCCGCCGAGCTCGTAGGTTCGCCGTGAGACCACGCCGGCCGGAAGCCTCGCCGGTGCATCCCAGCTCAGGATCCACCGCGCCTCCGACGGCGTCGGAACGGGCCGCGCCGGCAAGAGCCAGAGCAGGCTCGCGCCGATCAGGTCATGCCCGAGCTGCGGGTCCTTCCGTGTCCAGATGTAGTACGTCTCCCGCTTCGAGTCGGGCACGATCGCGCCGGCACGTTGCAACGGCGGCGCGGCGACGTCCGGTGAGTTGAAGATCGGGTAGCGCGTGTCGGCCCGGTAGTTCGCCAGCTTCCGGATCGGCGAGCCGAGCGGGGCGGGCGCAACCGCGAGCCCGAGCGTCGCCGCGGCGAGTACGCCGAGCAGGGCGGCCCGCTCGCCCGGGCGGAGCCGGCGCCGCGGATTCACGCTCCCCGCAGCCTCCGGACACGCGTTCCGAGCCGGGCGCGGTATCTCGCCTTCATCCACCCGAGCTTCAGCGGGTTGTGCACCGGCCGGGCGAGCACCGTCACCGCGTCCACGAAGATCGGCTCGGAGCCCAGGTACGCCGAAGTGAACGCGATAAAGCGAAAGTCGCCATGCCGGCGGCCCACGTGCTTCCACTCGGCGAGCTTGCCCGGGATGTTCGGGACACAGAAGAGCTGCGTGCTGACGTTCGCGTGCCGCAGCTCTGGATCGCGCCAGTGCATCGGTCCGGTCGGGTGCTTCATGCGGAAGATCCCGATCCGGCCCGGATTCTCGTCGGCGAACCGTCGGATCGTCGCGAGGGCGTCCTTCGTGTACTCGTCGTCGTCGTCCATGAAGAGCAGGTGCGTGCCCGCCGCTCGGTGCATCGTCTCGTTGCGCGGCGTGTCGCCCGCGTCGCCGGAATCGTCGCGGAGGAGGAAGAGCTCGTCGCCCGGCTCGAGCTGCGGGGCGACACTCGCCAGCGTCCGATTGACCGTCTTCCGTCCCGTCGTGCCCAGGATGATCGTGAAGGTCGCCACGGCCGCACGATACGCCGCGCCACTAGATTTGCGGGCGTGGAGCGGCTTACCGACTGGGATGCGCAGTGGCGGGTCGAGCCGTTGGACCCGGCCGCTCCCGATGCGGAGGAGCGGACGCCGCGGTGGCGCGCGCAGGAGCGGCTCGTCGTCGAGCGCTTCGGATCGTTCGCGGATCTCGAGGTCGTCGAGCTGGGCGCCGGCCGCGGCCTCAACGCGCTCCTGTACGCGCGACGCGGCGCGCGCGTGACACTCCTCGACGTTTCGACGCTCGTGCTATCGCAGGCGGAGGAGCTCTTCGGTGCGCACGACCTCCCCGTGGCGCTCGTCGAAGGGGACGTGTTCGATCTGCCGCCGGACGTCCGCGGCCGCTTCGACGTGTCGATGTCCTTCGGCCTCTGCGAGCACTTCCTCGCCGAGCGGCGGCGCCGGGTCGTCGGCTCGCACCTCGAGGTCCTGCGGCCGGGCGGGATCGCGATGATCGGGGTGCCGAACCGCTACGCCCCCGCCTACCGGCTCTGGATGGGCGTGCTGAAGGCGCGGGGGAGCTGGCCGCTCGGGACGGAGCTTCCGTTCTCGGCGCGGGAGCTCGCCACGCTCGCGCGGGCGGCCGGCGGGGAGCCGCTGGAGCCTGTCTACGGCAGCTTTGCGGCCTCGGTCGTGAATCACGGCGTGAATCAGGCGCTGTTCAAGCTCGGGCGGAGGGGCCTGCGCGTTCCGCAGCCGTCCGTGCCGGCGCTCGACCGGCTCGGCTACGAGCTGCTGCTGCCGGTCGTTCGCCCCGGATGAAGATCGTCGTCCTCACCACGTCGTACCCCCGGAACGAGGGCGATGCCGCGGGACGGTTCGTGGCCGACGCCGTCGAACGGCTACGCCGGCGGCAGATCGAGGTCGAGGTCGTGTCCCCGAACGACTTCCGGCACTACGGGATCGCCTACGGCTCGGGGATTCTCGGCAACCTGCGCCGCGAGCCGTGGCGGGCGTTTCTCTCGCCGCTGATGCTCGCCAGCTTCCGCCGTGCGGCCCGCAGGGCGGCCGCGGACGCCGACCTGATCCATGCGCATTGGCTGCCCGTCGGGGGCGTCGCGATGGGCCTCCGTAAGCCGTACGTCCTGCAGGTATGGGGCACCGACATCGAGGTCGCCCGAAGGTTTCCGGCGCTGGCGCGTCCGATCCTCCGGCGGGCCCGGCTCGTGATCGCGGCCTCCGCGGCCCTGGCCGAACAGGCCGCCGACCTCGGGGCGAGCGAGGTGCGCGTGATCCCGAACGGCGTCGACCTTCCCCGGAATGTCCCCGAGCCCGCGGACCCGCCGGAGGTGCTCTATGCGGGCCGGCTCTCCGCGGAAAAAGGCGTCCGGGAGCTCGTCGAGGCGACGGTCGGGATGAATCTCGTGGTTGCGGGCGACGGGCCGCTGAGAGACGAGGTGCCGGGCGCGCTCGGCTTCCTTCCCCACGACGAGCTGCTCGGGCTGTACGCACGCGCTTCTGTGGTTGCCTGTCCGTCGCACCGCGAGGGCTTCGGCGTCGTGTGCGCCGAGGCGATGGCCCACGGACGCCCCGTAGTCGCCGGCGCGGTCGGGGGCCTGCTGGATCTCGTCGTCGACGGCCAGACCGGACTGCTCGTGCCGCCGCGCGACCCGGCCGCCCTGCGCGCCGCGCTCGAGCGACTGCTCGCCGACGGCGCGCTGCGCCGACGGCTGGGCGTGGCGGGCCGCGAGCGCGCACGACGGCTCCTCTCGTGGAAGGCAGTCACCGACGCCACCATCGCCGCCTACCACGAGGCCCTCGCGTGACGGTCACCTACTTCGCGCCCGCGAACGTCGATCGCACCGTCGCGTACCAGAAGTACTACTTACTCGGATTCGAGGACGCCGGCGGTTTACGCATCGAAGGCATGCCGTTCCCGGCCCGGCTCGCGCGGAGCGCCACGAACGCGGTCCGGCTCGCGTATCGGCTCAACCGCGGCTCCGTTCCGGGCCACGTCGGCCGCTACGAGGCGGGCAGCGTCCGCTTCGCGATCGACGCGCACGACGGGCGCGAGATTCGCGATCCCGAGGCGCTCGACTGGAGCGACGTGTACTTCAAGGCCAATCTCTGGCCCGGGAAGGACCACGGCCCGAAGGTCCGCCCGATCGTGAACGGCAACGGCCTCCTCGACCGCCGGAAGATCGCGCACCTCCGGAATCTACGAGACGCGCCGAAGGAGGTCGATGTCGCCTACGTCTCCAATGTCTGGGGTGGGCGTGAGCACTCGCTGCGCGTCTTCGAGCGCCTGGCCGGCCTCGACTGCACGAAGGACTTGCTCGCGGTCTTTCCCGAGGGTTTTCCCGAGGACGAGACCCTGGCGAACATGGAGCGCCTCCGCTCGCAGGGGATCCCCGTCACCCGCGAGCCCGTGCGGCCCCGCGAGCTTTGGCGCCGGCTCGCGCGCGCCCGGATGGTGCCGATGCGCGCCGGCAAGCATCTCTGCTGGTCGTGGCGCACGACCGACCTGCTCGCATTGGGTGCGTGCATCGTCTTCGACGCGCTGCCGCCGCCTCGCTGGCCGGTGCCCATCGAGCCTGGGGTGCAGGTCGCGGACTGCGGGATCGCGCGGCCCGACGACACGGAGCCAGCGGCCGACAGCGAGTACGACAACGTGCCGGCGACGATCGAGCGGCTGCTCGCAGCTCCCCACAAGCAGGAGGAGCTACGGCGAGCTGCGGCTGCGTATTTCGACGAGCATGCGGCGCCGACGCCGGTCGCGAGCTACGCGCTGCGCGCCATTGCAGGCGTACCGAGCATGTCGCGAACGTCGACCGTCACGAGATCCCCGACCCGGTAGAGATCCTTGTACTTCCCGGATGGGGGGAAGCCGGCCGCTTCGCGCAGCGCGCGGAACGCTCGCACGGGCGCCCGGCGCGGTGCGGTGCGGTCGGGAACGTTCATCCTCGGCCCGTCGGTCCGCTGCCGGGTGCTCCGGCGCAGGAAGCAGACGTGGAGGCACCGGAAGGGCGATTCCTCCCACGAGTAGTCCTTGTTCAGCTCGTATTTCTCCTCCGCCGCGCCCGGCTTGAAGACCAGCCCTGACGGGTCGCAGAGACGCTCGGGATTGTCGTCGCCGTCCCAGCTGACGATCCGGCGGAAGTTGAACATCTTCGTGATGCTGGGGGCGGGAGGCGAGAGGTAGCCGGTCGCAAGCCCGCGGTCCTCGTCGAGCTCGACACAGTGGAGCACGTTGCCGCGCAGCGACCAGCTCTCGGCGTACTCGCCCGCTAGCAGCAGGTCGCGGAAGCGGATCAGCCCCTGCGGATCGTAGAGCTCGTCGCCGTCGAGCCCGAACGCCCAGACGTCTTCACCCGCGTACCCGCTCACGAGCGCGTGCGAGTCGCCTGCGTCGGCGAGCCGGTGCAGCGTCGTCGGAATCGGACTGTCCGCGACGAGTCGCTGCAGGATCGGGACCGTCCCGTCCTTCGACTTGTTGTCGATCAGGATCAGCTCGTCGCAGAAGCCGAAGACGTTCCGCACCGCACGCTCCACGTAGAGGTCGTCGTCCCGGACGAGCAGCGCTCCGATGATGCGCGTCGCCATCGGTATGAGAGTACCCCGGAGCTAGGCGGCCGGTCCGCCGCGGAAGCGCGCGGTCTCGAGCGCCCACGTCGGCTCCGCTGACGCCGGCTTCTTGCAGACCACGTTGTGGGCGCTGTACGCGCGGCTCTGCAACCCGCGCACTCGGAGTTTCGAGAGCCGCCACCCGGCATGTCGCCGCATCGCCTCCAGCGCGGCGCCCGCTTCCGCGGCGTAGGGATCGTGAACGCGAGCGGGCTGCCGCTGATGCTCGCGGTAACCGCCGAGCAGGGCAGGTGTGCCGTACAGCTCAGCATGGTCGTAGAAGCGCGACCAGAGCTCGAAGTCGCCTGCGAGGCGGAGATCGCGGTCGACCTTCCCGCCCGCTTCCTCCCAGAGGTCCCGCCGCCAGAAAGTCGATTCCTGCTGGATCCACGCGGAGCTCGGGCGGCCTTCCCACGGGGCGAACGCACCGTCGAGGAACGCTTCGCGGGAGAACCCGGCGAGAGGCGTGATGCCGATACAGCGCCCGTGCACGTCCCACCGTGCCGGGTTGAGCGTCGTGAGCCAGCGCACCTCCGGGAGTGCGCTCATGATCGACGCGACGGTGTCCAGCGCCCACGGAAAGTAGAGATCGTTCGCGTTGAGCCAGCCCATGATCTCGCCGGAGCTCGACTCGAACCCTTTCTGGAGGGCGTCGTACTGGCCGGAGTCGGGCTCGCTGACCCAGCGGTCGAGTGCGTGCTCGTTCGCCCGGAGGATCTCGACGCTGCCGTCGGTGGATCCTCCGTCGACGACGATGTATTCGAGATTTGAGTAGCCCTGAGAGGCGACGCTGTTGATCGCCGCCTCCAGGAACGCCGCATCGTTGAAGGACGGCGTCACAATTGTGATCGACGGCTTCGACATCCCGACCGTGCCGCAGCGTAGAAGACAGGCAGACGTGGTGACGTGACACAGCTCAGATTCAGGCTCTGGAGGCTCGCGAACCGTGCGCTGCGGCCGCTCGGGTACGAGGCCCGCAGGAAGCGGCCCGTTCGAGCGTCCCTCGAGGCGGCGCTTCGAAATGTGCGGACGCTCGGCGTGGTACCCGCCTCCGTCGCCGACGTCGGCGCCGCCTACGGCAGCTGGTCGCTCGCGTGCGCCGCGGTCTTTCCCGAGTCGCAGTTCGTGCTGGTCGAGCCGCTCTCGGAGTTCGAGCCCTTCCTTGTCGAGGCGGCGATCCAGCTCGAGAACGCGCGGTACGTCGCCGCCGCGGCCGGCTCTTCGAATGGACAGGCGACGCTCTATGTCCACCGCGATCTCGTCGGCTCCTCCACCTACCGGGAGCGCGAGCCGGATCTCGAGAGCGAGAGCCGGCGCGTGGAGGCGCGGACGCTCGACTCCATCCTCGCCGAAGCGGGCGCGCAGCCCCCATACCTGCTCAAGCTCGACGTGCAGGGCGCCGAGCTCGACGTGCTTGCCGGTGCGACGGCGGCTTTGCGGCAGACGTCGCTGCTCGTGCTCGAGGTGTCGTTCTTCGAGTTCTTCGCGGGCGGGCCTGAGTTCGCCGCGGTCGTCGAGCGACTCGCCGCGGAGGGCTTCGCGCTTTACGACGTGCTTGGCCTCTCGTACCGACCGCTGGACGGCGCGCTCGCGCAGGCCGACGTCCTCTTCGTCCCGCTCGACAGCCCCCTCAGAGCCCAGAGGCTCTACGCGCGTCCTGACCAGCGGGCCGAACAGGACGCGCGATTCCGATCCGAGCACGAGCGCCGACAGAAACGGTGGATCAGCCCCGTAGCCGCCGGCGGAGGTGAACGAGGGGGCCTGGGATCAGCGTCCGCGCCATATACCGCGCCGTCTGCGCCGACATCCTCGGCCTGAGGAGGAGCGAGCGAAGGAACGTCTTCCGGGCGGCACCGACGTCGCCCGCGTTGTAGAGCGACAGGGCGGCTCGGCGGTAGTAGGCGGCCCGAGCCGCGCGCGCGTGCGGCCGGATCGCCGACGGCAGATCCGAACCACCGAAGTACGAGTCGGCGAACCGCAAGACTTCGGTTGCACTCGCGGTCTCCATCATCCGCGCGGACTTCGACCCGCGGTGGATCCGGTACGTCGCGAGAGGCTCCGGCAGGTACGTGGCCTTCGCGCCCGCCGCCGCGATGCGCAGGAAGAAGAGCGTGTCGAAGACGTACTGGTAGGTCTCGTCCATGGGCCCTGCCAGCTCCCAGGCCCGGCGCCGCCACAGCGAGGAGGGCTGGAGGACCGAGCCGGACCCGCAGCGCGCCATCGCACCTACCTCCCATACGCGCGGTTGACCACGTTTGATCGGCCGGCTCTCCTCGTCCACGAACTCGGCGTCGCCGAACGCTACGAGCGCGTCGCGGTCTCGCTCGAGCTCTGCGACGAGTCGCGAGATCGAGCCCGGCAGCAACGTGTCGTCGGAGTTGAGGTACGCCATGTGTTCCCCGCTCGTCCTTGCGAAGCCCTTGTTGATCGCGTGCGGCTGCCCGCGGTCGGGCTCGCTCACCCACCACGCCAGCCTGTCGGCGTACCTCTGGATCACGTCGACGCTCTCGTCGGTCGACCCGCCGTCCACGACCACGTACTCGATGGGCTCATATTCCTGGTCGAGGACCGACCGGATGGTGGCCTCGAGGAACCGTCCCTGCTGGAACGACGGCGTGACGATGCTGACGAGCGGGCCGGTCACGCGTCGAGGAGGTGCGGCTCCCAGAAGGTGCGGTCGTAGGACGCCCACTTGTGTCCGCCGAAGGGAAGACGCCGACCGTTTCGCTCGTAGCAGTACCGCGGCTCGGTCTCGAACGCGAAGGCCAGGGCGACCTCGGCGCTCGGCACCCGGAAGTCGTCGACGAGCGTCGGCGCTACGGCTCCGAAGAACTTGTCTTCGTAGAGATAGGAGTCGCGCAGAGCCCCGAGCGCGGCTGCGGCGGCGCCGCGGAGGCGCCCTTCGCGCGCACCGGTGGCTGCCCGGCGCGCGATCCGCGTTGCGGTGGCGGCCGCGAATCGTGCTCTCGTCTGTACGCGCGCCGTGGGTTCGCGCGCCGCCTCGAGCGCGCGGAGGCAGCCCGAGACGCGCCGAAGCGAGAAGCCGCCGTTGCCGACCCCTGTGAAGCGGGGCGTGCCGTCGGCTCCGCGCTTCGTCCATGGCGCGCCGACGAAGTCATAGCCCTCGCCGCACCAGCGTTCGAGCTCGTCGGAGAGCACGAGGCTGTCGAGGTGGTACACCAGGACGAACCTATAGGCGGCGAACGACTCGTAGAGGTGCGGCTCGAGCATCAGCTGCTGATGCGCGCGGTGGCTGGCGAAGAAGCGTGCGTCGAATCGCCGTGCGGGCAGGCCGTCGATCGTCCCGGCCAGGCCTTCGGGGAGGACGAGGTAGGTGTCGCGGTCGCCGAGGTAGCGGCGGAGGTGACGGAACGAGATTTGCTCCTCCGGAGTCAGCGTCAGCGTGTGTAGTGGCACGAATATCGCGACGTCGTCGAGTGCGGCTCCCTCCACGCCCGGTTCATAACAGTTCAGCTACAAACGACTGTGAAAATGGACGGCGCGTGACCGCAATTCTCGGCCTCAACGCCTTTCACGGCGACGCGGCGGCGGCACTCCTCATCGACGGGACACTGGTGGCGGCGGCGGAGGAGGAGCGCTTCAACCGCGTCAAGCACTGCGCCGGCTTCCCGGAGCTGGCCGCTGCGTGGTGTCTCACGGACGCGGGACTGAAGCCGGAGGATCTCGACCACGTCGCCGTCTCGCGCGACCCCAAGGCGAACATCGGCCGCAAGCTGCTGCGCACGATCAGGCACGGCGCGAGCGGCCGCTACCTGAAGGCGCGGCTCGAGAACGCGGCGAAGGTCCGGGACGTCAAGACGCACCTGGCGCAGGCGCTGGGGGTCGACGCCTCAGAGGTTCGTGCACTAGTGCACAACGTCGAGCATCACGTCGCGCACGTAGCGAGTGCGTTCTTCGTCTCGCCCTTCGAGGACGCGGCGATCCTCTCCGTCGACGGCTTCGGCGACTTCGCGTCGACGATGCTCGCCGAGGGCCACGGAAACAGGATCGAGATCCTCGACCGCGTGCTCTTCCCGCACTCGCTGGGGATCTTCTACACCGCTGTCACGCAGTGGCTCGGCTTCCCGAAGTACGGAGACGAGGGCAAGGTCATGGGCCTCGCGCCCTACGGCGACCCGTCCAAGCACATCGCCCGGATGCGCGAGCTCGTGCTCCTCGACGGCGGCCTCTTCAAGCTCGGCCTCGACTACTTCACGCACGACAAGGAAGGCGTCGACATGACGTGGGACGAGCAGACCCCGTCGATCGGCCGGATCTACTCCGACCGGATGGTGGAGGCCTTCGGGCCCGCGCGCGAGCCGCGTGCCGAGCTCACCGAGCTGCAGAACGACGTCGCCGCCGCGCTGCAGGCGATGCTCGAGGAGGCCTATCTCCAGCTCGTGAACACGCTCTGGGAGAAGACGCAGATCCCAAACCTCTGCCTGGCGGGCGGGGTCGCCCTGAATGCGGTCGTCAACGGCAGGATCCGCCCGGAGACGCCGTTCGAGGAGGTCTACGTCCAACCCGCCGCGGGCGACTCGGGCACGGCTGTCGGAGCGGCGTACTACGTCTGGAACCAGGAGCTCGGGCAGCCTCGGAGCTTCGTCATGGAGCACGCGTACACGGGTCCCGAGTACTCCGACGAGGAGCAGCGCACGGCGATCGAGGCCGCCGGCTTCGCCGCCGAGCGCCTCGACGACGACGAGCTCTTCCCCACCGTCGCCGGCCGGATTGCCGAGGGCGACGTCGTGGGGTGGTTCCAGGGCCGGATGGAGTTCGGCCCGCGCGCGCTCGGCAACCGGTCGATCGGCGTCGACCCGCGCCGCCACGACATGAAGGACGTCCTCAACGCGCGGATCAAGCACCGCGAGCCGTTCCGCCCTTTTGCGCCGTCGATCCTCGCCGAGGCCACCGGGGACTGGTACGACCAGGACTACACCTCCCCGTTCATGGTGCTCGTGTACAAGACCCGCCCGGACAAGCGCGACAAGATCCCGGCCGTCAACCACGTTGACGACACGGGCCGGCTCCAGACCGTGGAGGAGCGCGTGTCCCCGCGGTACTACCGCCTGATCAAGGCGTTCGAGGCCGAGACGGGCGTGCCCGTCGTCCTGAACACGTCGTTCAATGAGAACGAGCCGATCGTGATGACGCCGGAACAGGCCGTGGAGACGTTCGCGAAGACGAAGATGGATCTCCTCGTCCTCGGCAACCACGTTGTGCGCAGGAACGGAGTCGCGTGAGCGCGGTCGCGGCTCCCAAGCGAACGGTTCGAATCCAGCAGTCCCGCCGGCGTCTGCCGCTGACGCTGCGCGACCTCCGCGAGATGTGGGCCTATCACGAGCTCGCCTTCTTCCTCATCTGGCGCGACGTGAAGGTCAAGTACAAGCAGACGGCGTTGGGCGCTGCCTGGGCAATCCTGGTCCCCTTCACCCAGATGGTGATCTTCACGCTCATCTTCAACAAGGCGCTACACGTGAAGTCCGAGTACCACGTTCCGTACCCGCTGTTCGTCTACACCGCAATGCTGCCGTGGACGTACTTCGCCTCGTGCCTCTCCGCCAGCAGCACGAGCATCGTCGGCAACCAGAACCTCATCACGAAGGTGTACTTCCCCAGGTTGATCATCCCGTTGGCTGCCGTAGTCGCCCCGGTGATCGACTTCCTGCTCGCGTTCGTCGTCCTGATCGGGATGTTCGTCTACTACGGTCGCGTTCCGCACTGGCACCTCGTAGTCATCCCCGTGTTCCTCGGCATGGCGCTCGTGACTGCGTTCGGCGTGGGGCTCTGGCTCTCCGCGCTCAATGTCCGCTACCGCGACGTTCCTTTCGTACTGCCTTTCATCACGCAGGTCTGGTTCTTCTCGACGCCGATCGTCTATGGCGTGACGGCCGTGAAGCCGAGCACGCAAACCGTTCTGGCGCTGAACCCAATGGTCGGCGTTATCGACGGCTTCCGCTGGGCGGTGCTCGGCCGCGGTCTTCCTCACTACAACGTCTACTTTCTGAGCATGGGCATCTCGCTTGCGGTGATGTTGAGCGGCCTGTGGTACTTCAGGCGCGTCGAGCGCTATTTCGCCGACCTGATCTGATGGCGGCCGACGGAATAGCGGTCGCGGCGCACGGGCTATCGAAGCAGTACCGGATCGGCCAGTTCCATTCGAGCATCGACACGCTGCGAGACCACGTCATGCACACGTTGAGCACCCTGCGGACGGGAGGGCGCCAGGTCGAGAAGATCTGGGCCCTCGAGGACGTCTCGTTCGAGGTTCGAGAGGGCGAGGTCCTCGGGATCATCGGCCGAAACGGGGCCGGCAAGACCACGCTGCTCCGCGTGCTCTCGCGGATCACGGAGCCGACGAAGGGCTACGCAGACGTGACCGGACGCGTCGCGAGCCTGCTCGAGGTCGGCACCGGGTTCCACGCGGAGTTGACCGGCCGCGAGAACATCTTTCTCAACGGCGCGATCCTCGGCATGCGCCGGACGGAGATCGTGAGGAAGTTCGACGAGATCGTCGATTTCTCCGGGGTCGAGCAGTTCATCGACACGCCGGTCAAGCGTTACTCGAGCGGCATGTTCGTGCGGCTCGCGTTCTCCGTGGCCGCCCACCTCGAGCCGGAGGTCCTGATCGTCGACGAGGTTCTCGCCGTCGGCGACGCCGACTTCCAGAAGCGCTGCCTCGGCAAGATGGAGAGCTTCGGGCAAGCGGGCCGGACCGTGCTCTTCGTCTCCCATTCGATGCCGACGATCTCGCGTCTGTGCCCGCGGCTGCTCCTGCTCGAAAGAGGACGGATCGTCGCGGACGGAGAGACGGAGCAGGTGATCGGCCAGTACCTGCACGGCGCGCACGGAAGCAAGGCGGAGAGAGAATGGACCGACCCTGCCTCGGCCCCGGGGGACTCCTACGCTCGTCTTCGCTCCGCGAGAGTGGTCGACGGCGCGGGCATCACCTCTGACGTCGTCGAGGCAACGGGCGAGGTCGGAATCGAGGTCGTGTTCGAGATCCTTGATCCGGAAATGCCGGTCATTCCTTGGATCGATCTCGTCGACGACGGCGGCTCGGCGGTGTTCAGCGCCGTCGACCCGGATCCGGGTGCGTTCGAGATCCGAGACCGCGGAACGTACTCGTCGACGGCGTGGATTCCGGAGCACTTGCTCAACGATGGAACGCTGCACGTGCACGTCTCGCTCAAGTCGCCGCTGCTGGGGCGGAAGCCGTGGCGGCACGCAGAAGTCGAGTCGGCACTCACCTTCCAGGTTGTCGATCCGGAGGGCCGCCCCACGGCGCGTGGAGGCTTCGCAGGGCGCATGCGAGGACCCGTACGGCCGCTGCTCCGTTGGTCGACGCACGCGGTCGAAACGGAAGGCGCTCCGTTGCTCGGCCGCCGCGGAGATTGATCCCGCGCGTTCCCCCGCTCCGCGCCCGGTTGCGCGTCGGGTGGGCAACCTCCTCCTCCCTCGCCGCCGACAGGACGACGTTTCGCGGACTGGAGACGAGCGTGGGGATGCGGATCGCGAACGTCGGGCGGTGGGTGAACCGCAACCTGCCGATTTACAGCGAGATGTACCGCGCAGATCGCCGGTACGAGGTGGTCGTCTTCGTCAAGGCGATGGACGAGAACGCGCGGCGGGAGCGCGAGCGGGTCCAGGCGCGCGGAGCCAAGGCGGTCTTCGACGCCAACGTCAACTACTACGAGATCTGGGGTGACTACGAGCTCCCGAATACACAGCCCACGGAGGAGCAGCGCGCAGCTGCGGTCGAGATGACCGAGCGCGCCGACGCGGTCGTGGCCGACTCGAGCTACATCTACGACATCGTCGGGAAGCTGAACGATCGAGCCGTGTGGATCCCCGACAACGTCGACCTGCGGCTCTTTCGTCCCGCCAGGCGCCGGCGGTCTGCGACCCCTGTGCGCCTGGTTTGGTCGGGCCGGTCGGCGAAGGCGCGGCCCTTGCAGTTGCTCCAGGAACTGGCAGACGCACTGCACGGATTCGAGCTGCTCGTCGTCTCTGATCGCGAGCCCGCCGAGCTCAGCGGCGTCCGGCAAGCGCTGCCGACGACGTTCCAGCCCTTCGACCTACGGGGGTACGCTCGGATCCTGCGGACGTGCGACGCGATCATCTCGCCCAAGCGGCTCGTGAACGGCTACGAGCTCGGCCACACGGAGTGGAAGATCACCCTGGGCATGGCGGCGGCGCTCCCGGCGGTCGCGAGCCCGCAGCGCTCCTACGTCGAAGCGCTCGGGGCCGGTGGCGGGATCGTGGCGGACTCCCACGAGGAGTGGATCGCGGCTTTCGAGAAGTTGCGCGACCCCGACGTGCGATGCGAGCTCGGCGAGCAGGCGCGCGCCACGGTCGAGGAGCGCTATTCCACTCCGGTCGTGGCCCGGCGCTACGGCGAGTTTCTCCTGTCGCTGTGAGAAATCCCTTCCGCGATCCGGACCTCGCGATGATGTATCGCTTCCGGCCGGCACCCTACGGGGGCTCCAATCAGTTCCTCACTGCGCTACGCGACGAGCTTCGGTCCCGCGGTCTGCACGTCTCCGACGGGGCGGTCGGGCGGAAGACGCGTGCCTGCCTCCTGCATTCCTACCTCGTCGACGCGCAGGATGTCCGGGCGAGGATGCATGACGGGCTTCGAGTCGTGCATCGCGTCGACGGTCCGGTCGCGATGTATCGCGGCGCCGACGACGGGTCCGACGAGAAGATCGTCGAGATCAACCGCGCATTCGCCCAGGCAACGATCTTCCAGTCGCAGTGGAGTCTGGAGGCACACCGGGCGGTAGGGATCGAGCTGCGCGACCCGGTTGTGATTCCGAACGCGGTCGACCCGCGAGTCTTCTTCGCCCCGCCTCGGGCCTCGCTGGGTGCCCGCCTGCGGCTGATCGCCACGAGCTGGTCCGACAACCCGAACAAGGGCGGTGAGACGCTGCAGTGGCTGGCCCGTACTCTCGACCCGGAGCGGTACTCCATTACGTTCGTCGGCCGCGTGCAGACCGACCTCACTCCGGCGAGGGTCATGCCGCCGCTCGACTCTGCAGGCGTTGCCGCACTGCTGCGAGAGCACGACGTCTACCTCGCGCCGAGCCGCAACGACCCGTGCTCGAACGCGCTTCTGGAGGCTCTCGCCTGCGGCCTGCCCGCGCTCTACCTCCGCAGCGGCGGCCACCCAGAGCTCGTCGGGGAGGCCGGCTTCGGCTACGAGGATCGAGCGGAGATCCCAGGTCTTCTCGAGCGACTCGCCGGGGAGTACGGCGAGCGCCGGGGGCGGATCTCAATCTCGCCACTGGCGGAGGTCGCCGATCGCTATCTGGAAGCGCTGGGCCTGCGGTGAGGCGCGCGCTCGGGGCGATTCGGCGTCGCACAGAGCAGATCGCCCAGGCGGCGCGTGAGCGAGGGCGCCACAGGGCGATCGCGACCTCGAAGCCTGCCCGCGGCCGCATCGCCGTCTTCTACGGACACGATCGGCTCCCCTCGAGGGACGAGCCTGCGCACGGCGGCACGATCAAGTTCCAGCAGCTCGAGCGTGAGTTCCCGAACGAGCCGCACGCCTTCAATGTCTTGTACCTCGGGAGCTCCACGCGGCCGGGGGATTCGGCTGCGCTGCTCGAGCTGGCGCGTGCTCGCGGGGCGGCGGTCGTCCTGAACCAGAACGGGGTTGCGTACCCAGGCTGGCACGGCCCAGGCTGGGAGCAGACGAACGAACCGCTGGCCGAGCTGTTGCGCGAGGCGGATCACGTGCTCTACCAGAGTGCCTTCTGCAAGCTGAGCGCCGACCGGTTCGTCGGAGAGCCGCAGCGCGGCTGGGAGGTGCTGCACAACCCGGTCGACACGGAGTTCTTCACGCCAGGCAGGAAACCGGA
>Ga0193747_1000101_pt1 | contig 43652 bp, 44 predicted proteins | sample L1m2metaG_FD_143048 | JGI IMG/M metagenome (GOLD analysis project Ga0193747, IMG submission 143048) | Soil microbial communities from a riparian zone of the East river system, Colorado, United States - L1m2 | ecosystem: Environmental > Terrestrial > Soil > Riparian zone | place: USA: East River... | reverse complement strand
CCCGTGTCGTTCAGGCTCTTCGAAATCATCCAAGCGGGTGGCGGCCGGGAGAGGGTTATCAACCCCGAGGTGGGTTATTACTACATCCTGAGCGAGCATGAGGGGTACGTCTGCTGCACCGGACGTTCCTTCCCCAGAAGCGGCTCGGTGATCCCGTTGCACGTCGCTAAAGTAAACGGGACAATGTCAATCGAAGACTGCCTCGAAGACGTTTACTACCTTTCCGCCCTCGCATGGACACGGCCCGAAGACTGTACGCGCTATCCAGTGACCATAAAGCTGAACGACCGGTTTCTTACCGAGGAGGCGGGCGAATATAACCAAGACCTGTTGGAGCAGTATGACCCTGAAGAAGAGGAGGCAATCGCATGAGCGTTATTGGCATGCAGTCCGGCCTATACAGACAGCTCCACGACTACGCCGAATTACTCGACGAGGCCTTGCTCAGTCTGAAGAATGGAACGCCGCCGAGCGAGGATGAGAACTGCCAAAGGTTGGGCAGGCTGCTGGTCGCAATCAGTTCAGGCGACTGGGAGGATGCTCCTGCGCACACGTTTCTGTTCTCGATGAGCAACCTCGACCAGACCGAAAGGCAAGCGTTGGGAGGAATCGGCCGTGCCCTCCTTTCGGACTCCGTCGAATCGCGCGACGTAAAAAAACTTGAACGCCTCGCGGAACTGCTGGAGAGAAAACAGAGTAGCGTCATGGCCAATACGGTGAAGAAGTAGAAATGGAGGATTATCTCAAGGGGGCAATCAGACACGCCATCTGGCGTGGTGAGTATCTGCTCTCGCTGATACCGCCCGATCTATCCAGAGAGTTCCACGCCCTTGCTCAAAAGTGCACGGATGAGATCACCAAGAACATCTCGGCACTGAGAAAGACTCTGAACGATCATGACCCGGGCAGGTTAGCCGGTAAATACCGTTCCTACTGCCGCGCAGCGCGGGATTTGGACGAGTATGAGCTCTTGGCCGTCTCCTCCCTCAGCCGGAGCAATAAGTCGGACAGGCGCATCAGCAGGCTGATAGACAAGATCAGACTTGAAATCAGGCACCCGCTCCCCGTATCGCCTGCCGTTACTTCTCTCTCTCCTGATTACTTTGAGATGTATACTGACCTCAACCTCCTGCGCGTCCCGCTTAGCGCAGAAAACTTCTTACTCCACCTCCCCGACCTGTATCACGAACTGGCGCACCCTCTGCTGGTTCAGGAGAATATGTATCCTCAGGTGAAACCCTTCAAGAGGGCGTTGCTACAGAGCTATATGAAGGTTTCTACTTATCTTCAATCCGAGATCGAAAAGAGCGAATACAGGCGTGAAACAGACGCTTTTCGCTACCCGCTTAGGATATGGGAGAAGTGTTGGGCTGAAGGTTGGCTGGTCGAATTTCTATGCGATCTCTACGCGACTTGTACTGTAGGGCCCGCGTTCGGGTGGGCACACCTCCACCTGTGCGCTAGGAGATCGGAAACTCTTTTCAAAGTTCCATCCTACCTCCCGAGCTCTCACCCGTCGGACAATGCGCGGATGGAAGTAATTCTTATGGCGTTGGACCAGACTGGGTTTTCGCGGGAAGCCGAGGAGATTCAAGACAAGTGGAGTAGTTTAGTTGACTTACACGGTGAAGAGGCAGAGCCCGAGTATCATCTCTGCTACCCGCGGAGTCTCCTTATGGAGATTACGGACGAGGCGGTTAAAGCCGCTAGGGATATGAACGTCCGGATTGCTTCCCCAGCTACAAACGATTTGGTTCACACCGTGATGAATCAAGCGTGGAAAGAATTCTGGAGGGAGCCAGCGGCCTACGTGGAGTGGGAGAAGCAAGCTGTCGACAGATTGCGCGAACACTGCTCAAGGATTGAGGATTAGACGACATCAAAATTTCTGTCCTTAGACTCCAGAAATAGCTTATGATAATGACAATTAAAATGCATACGCACGAAACGTAACGCTACCTCAAAGCAAAAGTGGTGTTTCAAGATATAGAAACACCAAAACCTTATGCCGAATGAAGTCAGTTTTCACCAGTACCACCATACTTGTCGGTGCCGGACTCTCTCGACTCTCAGGCTTACCAGATGCTAATGCTTTGGCCGCAAGAGCTTTTGATATGGTTGTTCACTCTGGTCCAATCTTTGTGGACAAAGCAGAGCTGGTACGGTTACGTAGGGCTGCCAAACAATTACGTCTAGAAATTCTGCTTGAACGGTTTGCAGCAGAGGTACCGAAGGAGTTTTTATTTAGTGTGTATGATTCCCTGTTGGGGGCAAAACCAAATTTTAACCATCTCGCTGTCATTGCACTCAAGCCACGCTCGATTGTCACGACCAATCAGGACCTGCTTCTAGAGGCAGCAGCAAAACTTTTAAGAGTACAATATCCAGTCGTTCATCTACATGGCCGGTGTGATAACAAGCAATCAATCATTACCACTATCAGCCAATACCTTGATGGGCTGGGGCCAACCATGACATCACGATTTCGCGAATCCCTGAAGGAAGCAGACGTTGTTGTCCTCGGTTACAGCGGTCGAGACAGAGATATAATGCCATTATTAGGTGAGGGGACAATGAAGTCTATCACGTGGCTCAATCATCCCGGAAGTCAGAGGTCTCCTGAGTTACTCCGACTTAAAGAACAACTTCTAGGGCGCATTACAATTATAGATAAAGATGCTAACGGATGGCTAAAGGAGAAACTCCCCAAAGCATTACTTTCTGAACTAAAGTCCATTGAAGATGAGATCTCCGTTCCCTCTAAGGGAAGGCATAAAATCCCGCCCCTTAGGTCCGAGCAATTAACTCCATATGATGCTAATCTCGCGATAGGAAGAGTTCTTGAGCATGTTGGCAAGAAGTATAATGTTGCGTTTAAACTTTATCGGCGACTCTTAAAGCACTTGCGCACCGTAGGCGCATCTCTGGAAAAGAAAACGCGTGTCCAGCTTGCTATCGGGCGAGTACAAACTTTTCAATACCACTTTAAGAGAGCTTACAACCTATATATTAGTATAGCCCACAACAATGCGGTTCCGATTACTCAACGCTGCCAAGCCCTTTCGGACTGTGTTTTTGCCCTCCGCAATTCCTCGAACTATAAAGCAGCCTACCACATCCTTGATGAACTCGAAGCTCTTTTGTCTATAGCTCCGCCAACTATCACAATTCAGAAACTCAGAGGTGAAGCTGCCTCCTCTCGTGCCGGAATGCTCCGCCTCGATGGTAACGCACGGGAATCAGTCAAGCTGTATCAAAGGGCGGATAAGCATTTTAGGAAGTCGCATGATGTTGATGGATGGATTGAGGTTTCCACTTGGCTTGCAGATAACCTCTTAACGCTAGGTCAATTCCGTGATGTGGATATTTACTTAAAGCGTGCGATTGATGATGCCGATGCCTATGGTAGGTATTATGGCAAGACATGGGCATCATTTCTGCATGGTGAACTCCTTGGGTTGCGCGGAGATATCGCATCCGGGTTAGAGAGTATAAAACGGGCATATGAGCTCTTTCGACAAATAGATAATCCTCAAGGACAAGTATATTCCTTGCTGTATATTTCTGACTTTGCGCGGGAAGAGTCACTTACGGAAGCAGGGCATGCTTTGAAACATGCGGATAAGCTTCTCCAGAAATATAAATTTGCTTATGCTGAAGGGCGGTATTTACTGGAGAAAGCGGAGCTCGCGCGGGCTCGCGGTCGTTCATTAGACGTGCAGAGTTATCTAACCGTCTTAAATCGGCATTTGAAAAATAAGTATCGGTTCATCAGCCCTCCCCCTCTTTTGCTTGCACACAGTAGATGTGTTGCAGCTGAACACGCGAGAGAGACCGATAGACCTAACGCCCTTATTCTTCTCCAAAAAGCGCGTGATATGTATTTTGATTTGGAAGCGAATTATTACGTTACCAGGATCGATGTAGCACGGTGGCTTATCACATGTGCTCGTACAGACCGCTCACAGCTTATGAAAATATGTAAACGAGAAGGTTATGGGCATGAAATAAGACGATTACGAAATCCTACGACTAAATACTATCCTCTACATTTTGTATAGCTCGAGCTAGGTGAGTGAAAAATCCATGATACCTGATGTAACCACAAGATTCCTCAATCAAGCCCCTATCTTTATAGAGCGCAGCTTAATATCGCTCGGTATACCTAGCTTGAATGACCTGCCATTGTTTTCAAACGAGTTGCCGACTCCAATACCGCCGATCCTAGTTCAAGATTTTTGCAAAGTCACAATTGAAGAGAAGGAGGCTCTATCAAACGCCTTTTACAGCCGTTATGGTGTTGCACACTTCATCGTTATGAATCCAGATTCAAAGCCAGCGTTCGGACATCCTCTAATTGATCTTTCACACCAACTCTCAGATACGCTGCCGCTTTCAAACCCAATTTCTCATCCCGCAGAGATGGAGCCACTAGCCGAGACGTTGTTTGGGCCGTCTGATGGCACTTTAAAGGTTTTCCAGCGCTCTGATCAAGATAATTCTCAAGAAACGAGGGAACTGCATATGCATCAGGATGGTATTGGGTCTGGCGGAACAATTGTAGCAATCTCCTTATATTGCGAAAGCGCGCCACTCTGGGGCGGTTTCACCTGCTTCCAAAGCGCTTTACGCTTAGCGCTTGAGCTTGCTCGACAAGATATAGAAGCATTTGAAGCACTCTTTCATCCTACGGCGATTACGGTTATTCGAAGGAAAGGACGTAACTCTCTTAAAGTGACGGGACCAGTTCTATACTTGAATGCGCAAGGAGAACCCCAAGCTTTTTTAAGAGCCGACGGTGGCGAATACGAGATGTTCTGGCTGCAAAAAGAAGCTTTAACAAGAGCGAGAGATTTCATCAAGACGTACTTGAAGCCTTTCGCCTTAGGCACTGGATTTGTGCAGTTTGCCCTCTCAGGTCAAGGCTGTTTCATTCATAATCGTACCATTTTGCATGGACGAACCAGATTTATGGATAGCCCACATCAAAAGCGGGTCTTGGCGCGTAAATGGTTCGCGGACACCGCCGAAAACGCCAAGATAAAGCATGTGCCAGGGCTGAAGATTCTTGAAGATTACGCCGCCCTTCGCCCCGACCTCTTTGGTGAAGAGGTGTTGAAGGGAGTATGGGGTTATGACGATGCTTTAGGTTGTAATGTGAGGTTATGAAATATCAAGTATCTAGGTTCTAACAACATTTTCAAAATTTTCTTATTTTCTCCGCACAAAATAGCTTATGATAATCAGTGTTATGGAAAGCTATTTGCGCGAAGGGGATTTTCCTGGATGAGTGATCAGGCGCTGGTTAGAAGAAGGCTCACGCCGGCCGAGACGTCAGCGATCCGGATGGTGCTCGACGGTCTGCTTAGCGAGAACAGCCGTCGGGCGTACGAGCGGGCGCTGATGGACTTCTTCCTTTGGCATAAAGGCGTAGGCCGCCCTCAGCTCAACAAAGCCGTCGTGCAGCGCTACGCCGCGGAGCTTCGTGACGCCGGGATGGCACCGTCGAGCGTCAACCAGAGACTGTCGGCCATACGTAAGCTGGCGCTGGAGGCTGCCGACAATGGCGCGCTCGACCCCCAGATAGCCTCGGGCATCCGAGATGTGAAGGGCGCGCGCCGCGAGGGACGCCGAACCGGCAACTGGCTTACACGGGAGCAGGCTCAGATATGGTTGAATGCTCCGGACGGACGCACGCTTAAGGGCCTGCGCGACCGTGCGCTCCTAGCCGTACTGATCGGCTGCGGCCTGCGCCGGGCAGAGGCGGCCAATCTTTCCTTCGATCACGTGCAGCAGCGCGAGGGTCGCTGGGTACTGGTAGACTTAATCGGCAAACGCGACAAGATCAGGTCAGTTCCCATGCCGAACTGGACGAAGGCCGCAATCGACGCTTGGAACAGCGCTTCGGGTATCTCCGATGGATTGGTCTTTCGCGCGGTGAATAAAGGTGATCGTGTTATGGGAGACAGCATTACGCCGCAGGCAATCTACAACATCATTGTGGGTTACGCCGACGAGCTGAAGAATAAAGGGGTTGCCCCACACGACCTGCGCCGCACGTTCGCCAAACTCGCTCATAAGGGCGGGGCTGCAATAGACCAGATTCAACTCTCGCTCGGTCATGAGTCAATCCAGACCACTGAAGATTATCTGGGTGTCGAGCAGGATTTGACAGATGCACCCTGTGACCATTTGGGGTTAAGGTTCGGGTGACATATAGTCATGCTAGTCCCTGTGCAGTTGCCATCGTAAGCGCGCGCTGTCGCTTTGTGTTACTAGCCATGTATTCCCACTTGGTTTCTTGCTCCACTGCGGAGACCACATTCACGAGCTTAACCAGAGGCTGCGGCAGCGTGTTTTGGAGGTAAAGCTTAAGCATCTCTGCGCTCCACGCACCCCAGTTTTTGCCAAACCGTGCGTTGAGCGCACCAACCACGCGGTCAATGCGACCTTCAAGGGAATCTGGGATAAGCGCCGCATTGTTTTCTCGATCAAGCCCGGTCTTCAAGTAGTATAGGAGACCCGCACCAAGCCCGAGCAGCAATATACCGAGAAGTTTATCCCCGTCACTCTTTCTCCGTCCCATAAATACCTCCTCACCTTTCGTTTCGCCTTGTATCTGAATCGTCCCTTAACTGGATGCCATCACACGTAATAGCCCGCATTGACTCTTAATAATATAGTCGTTCGAAGCCTGAAGAAGATGCGCCAGACGGGCCGGCAAGTTTGACCGAGAAATACCAGGCTGCACGATTACAATTTCATAATTGGTCGGCACGACTTTTGACCGGGCAACGATCTGTCGCAGAACTGTTTTCTCACCTTTTATGAATGCCGAGTCCCGGCGGGTTCTGTTTCTGTAGAAGATCTGATCTTGCAGCCGCTCGTTACCGTCTATCCACACCAAGGACTTAACTACCTGGGCACACACTTCAGAGAGATCATCAAAGCGCTTACCGGGGGCAGGCCCTCCCGCGCCCTTACAGTGGTACAGGCGGATGAAAATCTCTTCTTCTGTTTCGGCGAAGGTTACGAAGTCTGCGATCTCACCCGGCCCATGGTCATAGAAAACAATCTGAGTATCAGGATCAGCCAAGTGCTTTTTGAGAAAATCATGCACGGAACATTTACCGTCGGCGCAAGTCCCGAATTCGATTTGAATGTCTACATTTGCCCCATCCCAGTCGATGGCAGCTACTTGCGTCGGGGCATCGAACGGCTCCATCTCTTCACTGCCGGACTTGAAATGTTCGGAGCCGTGCAGCCGCGAGAAATCGGTGAAAAAGAAATTGAGCGGGCGTGTATTCAAATAATCAATCATCTTCATGTGGTAATGCCCGCGGTGAACAGTTAATTCGAACGACGCGTCCCCGGTTTCGACCGGCGAAAAATATCTGGTAGCATTGAGGGTGTAATCCACGAACCACTCGAACTCGTCGTTGCACAGGCATACACGAATTCTATCCGTGTTGGAGTTCTGCCTATCGATCTTTAGTTCCAAGTCGAGTAACTGGCAGACAGCTTCCGAGCCGTCTTGTCGACGCAGGAATATGGTGGACGGACTGTTAAATGCGTCCACATCCCACTCGGCGGCGATCACCCCTTCGGGTATTTGTGTAATGGTCTCACCCACCGGCACCCAGTCGAGCCCGGAATGAGTTGTAACCTCCTTGTCGCTCTGGATGCGCTCCGCGAGACTGCGGCACCACGTGATCAGTTGCGGGATTGAGGTACTGGTGTTACTCCATACCTTGGAGGATGAGCTATATCCGAGTGTGATGAACCGGCTTCCTTCCTGCGCTCGGCCGAATATGTGCCCTCGATTATAAAGGCGGCTGTCGCTGCGACTGATGGCCTTCTGTGCCCCCGAGCCGGCGATGGTCCGGTAGGATTCCTTGTTATTCTTGAGCATCCGGCTCCGCATCCCGATGTTAAAGAAGTCGAAATTCTCCAATCCTAAGAGGACTTTATTGATGCGGTTGAGCGGGAGCTGTCGCGGCAGACTCAGCGTAAGGGCGCTGGAGAGGTCTTCGTACAAGCTCTCGTCTCGGCATGACGAATTAATGAACAGCAGCCTCGTTTGCGGATCATAATAGACGACGAACAAGTGGTGATCCGCCCCGGCAAACTGTGCCAAGCTGGTCCAGCGCGGCTTTTTCTTCACTCGCGTTATAAATACTGTGGTGGAATGCTGCGGGTTGTCGCTGCGGAAGATGATCTCGTAGGCGTCGGGCAAGTCCAATTCAAGGTCTACGTCCACACCGTCGGCGACCTGATAGATTTTAACGTGGCTGTAGGGTCTTAGGGCGTAGAGCGAGACGTCTTTAGTCTCCGGCTCGGTAACTGTCGGGGGTTCAAAGGTGTCAAGGATCTCACGATTCTCGACTTCTTCCTCGATGCGGCCCTCACTCAAGTTTGTGACCATCTCTTGCCACACGGTGTCCTCATGGTAGAGACGGCCGACTTCACCTTCTACTTCAGACGGTACGGCGAGAAACTTGGCCTCTCCGATATTGGCGCCGTTGGTACGCGCAAATCTGCCGATGAACTGGAGGGTGATCGCCAGAGACTTATGCGGCGCGTGGATGGCAGCAATTTTCAGTTGAGGCAGGTCAAAACCTTCCCCGAGCATGTCGACGCAGATGACGCCATCCAACTCACCGGCGCGGAGCTTCTCCAGCATCCGCTTGATGTGCGAATACGAATGGTCACTGTCAATCTGCTGGAGTTTAAGTTTGGTGTGTGCCTCATACACCTTCTTCAATTCTTTGGCGCGCGTTTTCGTATCAGTGCGAACCATTAGCAGATGCTGCAATCCCGCCGCCCGATCGTCGCTGAACACCTGCTCGGCTGCGCGGGCGATGCGCACGTCATTCTCGGACTCCTTGCCCTCGGCGACGGGCACATACCTAATGTTACCGAAAATACCGTCCTTGTACGCCTCGCTGACTGGGAAGGCATAGGCGAGCCTGCCTTTGATCTCGCGGCGATCTCGGCGGTATGGGGTCGCAGTGAAGAGCACTCTTTTCGCTTTAGGGAAAGCATCAAGCAACTCGTTCCATATCTTCGCCGAGCTATGATGTGCTTCGTCGACGAGAAGCAGGTCGAAGAGGTCGGGTGGGGGCGCAGCAACGCCCTCCATAGCCGGACTGGTGCTGTTCGGTATCCCGATGACGAGGTCGTACGGCTCGAGCTCTCTCCACGCGGAGTCTGAGTCGAGGGTCGATTCGACCTCATGAACCCGTGGGGTGGGCACGTCTAAGCTGAAAACTCCGGCGCGCTTGAGTGTGAGGAGGGTTTCATACTCACGAGCGATCTGGTAGCGGACGAGACGACTGGGAGTAATTACCAGCGCTCTAGTGGCGTGCAGCACATAGGCTGCTAACATTAACACGGCAGTCTTGCCGGAACCCGTCGGCAGGACCACAATTGCGGGCTCATTCCGTAAAGTGAATTGTGAAGAGACAGCTTGGATGGCACCAAGCTGAGCACGACGCAGGCCTTCCTTGTTAGGCTGGGCTATCGGATAACGCACTTGATCGTAATAACGCTCGAAGTAACTCATACGGAAAACAATCTAACTGCACATCAACGTAGGTGCTTTGAAGTTAATAGCAGTTTGTCGGCCAGCATTCCGGTTTGCTGGAGCTCCACCAATAGCCCAGAGAGATTATGGGCAGGTCCATAAAGCCATATTTCTGGTTTTCTGGTATTCTGGCCTAACAAAGTATATGGACTTAAGATTCAGAGCTGTTACTCTTCATCAAGGTGCATTAAATCAATCAAAAGTGGCTCTACTGTTCGAATATAACTTGCGCTATTGCATAGTCCGGAACATGGGTAAGGGAGATCCGCTTCTTAGTAATTCCTAGTTCAAGGAGTAACTGCCCAGCCGTTCCATGAACTAGTAAAATCGGTTGCCCAGACTGTTCGTTGACAACTTCAAAGTTCCTTGGTTGTATTCCAGCATCCCATCCTGTAGAGAGAGCCTTCATTGCTGCCTCTTTAGCAGCGAACCTACCCGCGTATCGTTGGTTCGGGATTGTAGCCTCACGGCAATACTGAATTTCGTTAGGCGTAAAAACCCTGTTTAGAAACTTATCCCCATATTTTTTGATGGAGTCATCAATCGCAGCCACCTCGACAATGTCAATGCCAACACCGTAAATCATGATGTATTCACCTCATTGTTAGCATTTGGAACGGGGAATGTCTTCGTATGGTTATATTTCCAAATTCTTTACAAGCTCCAATTAGATTCTTGAGTTTAAGCCACACGAACCTTGCACCGAGTAAGCGGTATCTTTTACTACCGCCCCCTCAAGTCAAATAGACGCAACAGAAATCTTGCGCTCGGACAAGTCTGCCACGACTAAACCTCCCCGATGCCTCCTCAGGAAGCGAAAGATTTCGAACCCATCTAGGATTGCTTTCTCCCACAGCCACATAGGACAAGACGCGACCTCATAGCCTTTCACCAATTCCTTGACGGCCTTGAGCAGCGTGTAGTCGAGCGCCTTAATTTCGGCGAAATAATCCAGCCGCACAGCGTGGTTGAATATCCATGTAGCAACGCCCTCCTCAATGAGGATCGCACGTGCCCCATCTTCATTCTCATCGATTTTGGGGTTGCTTTTACGCTTCACCTTGAACAGCGCGCGAGTTACGGGTGACCAACCAAGGAGCGCAGCGTACGCCAGGTGAAACACGTCATGGAACCGATAGTCATCCTGCTCGGTTTTATTGTCTGTTAGCCGGTCCCCGATTTTGATGCCGTTGCACTTCTGGATAACAAACGCTTTGCCATCTATCCACTTCTCCTCTATCAGCATTTCAATGCGTCGTGGGAGTTGCTCATCGGACACGAAGCTATCATCGAAAAGTGGGGGGTACTCAGGCTTCACCGGCCAGCGACTCTTGACCTTCTCCATATTTCTCTGGACTGCGTCTTGAAGGCTTACGTCCGCGTCGTCCGCGGCCTGTACGATAGCTCGTAAAATCTCGACTAAGTCCGCGGAGAGTACGTCGCGGTTAGCTTTGATATTCCCCGTCGAGATGTGATCGAGTAGTCGGCCAACTTTCGCCGCTAGTGCAATGGCACCCTTTTCGAACTTCTCACCGCTAGTAGGCCCTTCGTGTTTGCGGTGAAGTTGCATGTCATCAAATGTAACGATCTCGTGTGTTTCAACTTCATCCCAATCATGCAGCTCACGAGATATTCGCTTCGCGAGCACCTCAACGCTGAGACCGGCGCGCCCTGCAATATTGGTGAAATACCACATTACGTCGCCGAGTTCCTCTACAACAGAGTCAGCGTAACCAACGTAAGAGCCTGCATCCCGCTGCTTCTTTTTCAACTCGCTTAGAAGACTGCCAACCTCACCATAAATTCCGAGAAGCGGCAGCATCAAGCCCTCATAATCCTTCTTCTGATTCTTGTCCGTCTGGCGTGTAAATTCCTGATACTCGTTTAAGGTAACCAGTCCGGTTTCGTTTTCAGTCAGTATATTCATTACCATAATTGGTTCCTGTGGACGGCGCCGGCAAAAATCATGCTGCCTTGCACTGAGAGACTAATTGTTTCACCGCGGCGATGCCCATTCCCTTTGCAATGTCGATTTGAGCGAGTGTGGAATGGCAGATTAGTGGGCCGACGCTCAGATCGGCCTCGGTCGCCACAAAAGATTGCAACTGCGCCAGGCCAAGAAGATTACCGAGCGCTTTGGTCACGTAGTAGTGGGAGCGGTACATCACGGCCAACATTAGAGCGTTGCCCGGGTATACTTTGAAAGTTAAATGGCTAAGGCAGGGCTGTTGTCGCAGCAGCTTGAAATCCGTCTTAGCGCGGTAGATGGGAAGCTCAAAGGCAATATCATCAGCTTCAGCCAGATTTATCTCGTAGGCTGAGTGAAAATATTGCTTATTGTTTTTCAACTTATTGACGAGTTCCTTCAGGGGGATAATCGTACCGTTCTTGCCCTCGTGTCTTAACATCCGCATCGCATAGGTCCCCCAAGAATGTTTCTCTAGCTTCGAGAAATCCTCGGGAAAGTCTTCATAAACGCCTTTCGTTTTATTTCTGAGATAGTGATTGGCCGGGAAAATTGTGCCGGCTACTGTTGCCAATGGCTGTTGGTCTCTCGCCCTAAGAAATTCGTCAACAAGGTCATGAATGCGGAAATCGAGGGGCGTCATTTCTTCGGGGGATTCAATAGCCAAAGTGAGGTTGTACCTCTTATGTTTATCTAAGCTGAGTAGATACTCCACGGCCGCAAGCCATGTTCTCGAGCAGCTCTCCGCTTGTATTGTCTTAATAAGAGGGTTCATACCTGTTAATCCATTATTCCCGAGTCACGGAGGCGTGGCGCCAGATAATCTTCGTGGACCCAAGCGTAGCCTCCATCACCCCATTTCTCGCCCCAACTGTTTCTAATAAGCACACAACGGTTGCCATCGCTCTCGCCATAACCAACTGCGACTACCGCATGAGTGTTTAGCCTCGGCTCATCGGCTGGTGCTTGTAAGATTGCGCCGGCTGTTACGCGGAAGAAACTCTCACTAATATCCATCACCAATATTACTGGGCGACCAGCATCGAGGCTGGCGTAGATACCCGCCACAGTTGGTGGGGCGCTCACTTTCGTATCACGCCGAAAAAGCATCCCAGGGTCTTTGGGTGGTTCCCAATCATCAGTAGCCGAGAGGTTAGCCAAATAAGGCCACCCCGACTCCAATGGTTGACCATCAGTCGAGATGGCCCGTGACATCAGTCGAATACCTACTCCTTGTGTCTGGTCAGCGTTGGCCTTTAACCGGACGGCATGAAAGAAAGCGTATTCTGCCGACAGTGGCTCGGTGCTTTCCCGAGCAAAAGAATGGGCGTCGCTGGAAGCGAACGCCATACAAGTTGGCCGCTTGCCTTGATTCCTAATCTCACCGAATCGGTCTCTGAGACCAACAATAACATTCACTTCCGTCAGGCGGCGGCACTCATATTTCGCTGTGCGCGAGGCAAGCCGTTCTCCTTCCCTAAAAGCTCGTACTTCAGTGTGAGGCGGTCGGCCGCGTCAGAGGGGTCCCACGGGCGCGATTGTTCCAGTTCCAGTTCTCCGGCCACCTCAGCCTGAGCGGACGCCAAGAGAATGCGTTCGACGACACCACCCACGCTCTCGGATACATCTGGGATGTTACGCTCGTCAGAGACGAGCGCGAATCCAGACTTTTCTAGTTCCTCTACGTTCCATAGGTATCCGGTCCCACTGTGTTCGCGGAGATGAATTAGAAAAACGTCGTTGGGTCCTCCTTGAATCAAGGTGCCTTCATCCTGCTCTGTTAACACCCATACATCCGAGTGCCAGTCGGGCATCTGCCACCCTTTTAATAACTCTTGCTTAATCCTCTTTGGCTGTACGGCTAAAAGCTTACCGAGGGTGCCTCGCTGGAGATACCCATATCGGTCTAGCGTGCGGCAAGTTGCTGCATAGCTGGTGCCGATCCGTAGTGACAACTGATATACGATTCGTGGATCATCTAAACTATCCGCATTCCAACCCTGACGTTCTGCTTGGAGTTCAAACAACCACTCAGGCATTAAGAAACTAGCAGCGAAGGCATCGGCAGCAATTTCACGCTCGTCATATCGGGCTCCACGAAAGGGAGACCTTTCCAAAATTGAGGCGTCGTCCAAACTCCCGGCATGCCCAAGAACCAAATGTCCTAATTCGTGCGCTCCCGTATATCGCTGTATCGCCAGGTTACGCTCTGTAGTAATAATTACCCCCGGAAAGGGTCGAGGCAAGTAAGCGCCTAGCAGCTTATCCAATGGACGGAAGATCAGCGGAATATCTAACGACAGGATCGTCCTGAACACGTCCACGCCCCCCCCAACCGATTGCACAGTGTGGCGGCTGTTTACCCTCTGGTGCTCTCGGTTGGCTGCGGTGACGGCTTCAAGTATGACGTCTCGTCGGCTCACCTGCTTCCACCCTCCTTACTTGCCCGCAACTGGAGGAATTCCGCGAAACGGGCGAGCTCCTCACGATCTTTCGACGAAAGGCCCGCGACGGCACGCGCCAAATGCTCCACCTCATCGGGGAGGTATGGAACTCCATAATCCTCGCCGGTGAAATAGCTCACCGGCCGCTCATAGACAGCCGCGAACTTCTTGAGCTCCAGTGCGTCCACACGGCGTTGCCCGGACTCGATCAGTGATATGGCAGCGCGCGGTATGCCAACCGCTTTCGCGACTTCATCCTGCGATAAATCAAGGTACTCGCGCGCTTGACGTAACCTCTCAGCGAGCTTAGCTCGCTCATTTTCTGACGCGTCAGATGCACTCTTCCGGCTAACTGGCATGTACTCTCACTCCTCCAGATGGCTTTACAGCGATTCCAACTGGAACCGCATGATGTTTGTTGAACTCTGCCTCTAAACCAGACAGTAAATGTTGCACGAAATCGTCGCAGTTTCGGTAGCCACCGCGCCGGATGACGCGGCTGGTCTGGAGTTCGAAATCCATTAGGGGCTCGACTTCAACGCATACTTGCACCACCTCGATGGATGAGACTTCAGGTTGAATGTCGAATACGGTGCCCCCGGTACTTCTTGGATCTTTTGCCCTTCGACGGAGAGGTGACGCTACTTTTTGTTTCCACCACGCTCTCAGGACCCCCTCAATTTTGGCTTTTGGAAACTGCTTACTCATAGCACTTAGCCACCCCTTTGTTCTAACATCTAACACATTAGGATACTTTTGTTCGATTGTCAAACAAAAATTGTCGAATTTTTAGCAAATAATGAAAAAAGTTTGTGTACTAGATTTTTTCGTTGATGCCCCACTTAGGAGGATACCAAGGGGCGATGGCAGTGGAGTTAGGGGTGAATCGCTGCTTTATCTTCAAGCGGTTGGCTATGCCAGTGACCTCTGGGAAGCGAACACGGGCGTACTTATCGATCTCACAGAAGATGTTCTGAATGTCTATTAGCTGAAGGCGCCTGCCGCCCAGCCATTGGAACGAGATACCTCGCTGTGAGAATTCCTGCTCTTGGAGGTCAGTAACGAGCCGAATCACCTCCTCTTCCGAGATTAAATCAGAATTTGCGAAACACTTCCGAATGCCACTACGAGCCCCAGGCCCTGCGGCAACGAATTCGGACTCGGAGAAGTTGACGACTTCGCTATAATTGATATCAATAGCATATTGATAAGCTAGAAAGTCTCCTATAAGCGGGTATGATCGAAGAATTCTAAAGACACTTTGCAAGCTCGGAGCCTCAGCGATCTTCCCGGATACATCGTCTTTTAGCATTAATTCTAGCAGTCGCCTGTGTGCTACATGCTTTCTTCTAGTCTTAAAGGCTTTAGAGCCTGGAGGCATGATGTACGCCGCCGAGTAAATGCGCTGGCCGCGTTCGATAGCCGAGTTCAAGACCCTGTCGAAGCGTTTCGACGAAAATCCAGCCACTGTGATCGGGCCTAATTTCCTTTCCAGCAACTGCCAAGTTTCTATCTTGTTGAAAAGTTTGAAGAGCAGAATGCGGAAAATGACATCACGATGATCGTAATCACCTGAATAAATGACATTCCTAATGAGGAACTGGCTTACTCGGTCAGATGCCCTGTAGACGTTGGTGAACTTGAAAGAACTGAGAATCGGATCCGTTGTCCAAGGCGGCTCTGGGTTGGATTGACGACTTAAGAAAATTGCCTGTCGTTCAGCAGCGAAAGCCCAAAAAGCATCAAATACTGGAGTGGGACGTAGCGGCGAGATTTCTGGTGAGCAACGTAATCTCTGTAGTGTAGGACTAGTCACCAATGAGATGTTTACCTCTGCGATATTCACAATTTTTATGAAAGTGGAATGTTGAAAACCTGTTAAATTGATTGTCGGATTAAGTTGGTAGAAACGTACAAGTCATCATTAAAAATACGTACCACAGGGTGTCGCAATTCTTGCGATGATGCTACTTCTTCATATAAGCGTGACAATGCATCGAATGTTTCTCCATTATGTTCGGCTCTGAATGCGGAAGCTCTTTGAACCAGGAACACCGTCGTTGGCGTGACCTCGCCCCAACAAAGCTCTTCTGCTTCGATCAGTTTTCTGAGCACAGCCTCATTGACCTTAGTAACCTTGCCGTAGACCAATGTAGACCACCAAGTTCGATCAAGGAGTACTGTGATGCCATCGCTAAGGGCGGGTTTTATTCTTGTTTCGATCGCATCCAAATGCGCAGCGATGTGTAATGCTTGAACCGCAAGAGGAGTGATCTGCTTAACTTCTAATTCCGTAGGCGAATGGTGAACTCTATCGATCAAATAGCCGAGAGTACCTGGGGTCTTCCCGGGGAACGAAAGACTAAGAAGGGGAATATTATTCTCGCGGAGTAAGTCGCAAGTACTCTGGACTAAGGTCGTTTTGCCTACTCCGTCTGGCCCCTCGAAGATAAATAGATTCCCACCTTCCATTATGATGGATCCCCGAACCTCTGGCTTAAAGCCTCGGTAATAACAGCAGTGAGTGTGGTTCCCTGCCTCTTTGCCTCTGCTGCCCAGTGCTGACGGCGCGATTTCGAGACTTTGATACTCAAGTTCACATCCGGTTCTATCCCGATTTCCTGCTCGATATCTTGTTTTCTGGCTTTCTTGTTTTCTTGTTTTCTGGCTTCCCTGATTAACTGACCGTATTTGCTCATTTCAGCAACTCCCTAATTTCATCGCCAAGAGCCTTGTAGTCTCCCCACGCAGCGCGCGCTCGCGAGTCTTCAACGTCTCTAATGGGACGCCCGGACATAGCCGCTTTAGCAAAGCCCACTGTACGGCGGATCATAGCCTTAAAAACAGGAATCCCGCCCTCTGCCAGATCGTCTCGCATCAGTTCCCCTTCCTTGCTTGGGTGAGGCGGAACGATAGTTATGAGGGCGCGGAATTTCGCCTCCCCCACGTCACGGGCAGTCTCAAGCATCGGCTCCAGACTCACTACGTCTGGCGAAGTAGGTAGGATGAGAAGGTCGCAACCCTTCGCCAACTCCTTAAGATCATCTGAGTTGGGTCGTGCCGGCGTATCAATGATAACAAAATCCATTCCCGGTATGATTTTCATCGCCTGACGCTCATCGGCAACTGTGAATGGTAATGGCCCGGAGCTTCGCCCTGACCACTTTAGAGCCGTGCGATTAGGATCGCCATCAATCAAGACTGTCTTGCCAATGTCACTGAAGTAGGCTGCAAGGTGAAATGCGGTTGTACTCTTCCCGATCCCGCCCTTATAGCCCGTAATGGTAATAATCGTCATAAAGAAACCTGACTTCTTACTTTCTGGTTTGCCAGATTACCAGATTACCAGTAAGTATGAAAGATGTCTTTTCTGTTCTGCGGGTAGTGGTTAATTACAGAAGGCGTCATGGGTTTTGAGAAATACTAAATGTGGATTTCGTGAACGGGACACTTGAGTTCTTTTGTCTCGTTCATTATTATAGCAGACTTGGAAAACGGCTCTAGCAGCGGAGGGCGGGTATCATTGTAGTTCCAGCAAAGACACTTTTGATTGTTTCCATCACGCTTCGACCTTGCTTCTTCATCGTCGCAACATAACTCCTCAGCCGACAAAACTCTTCAGCTCCTTTCTTTGTGCGGAAGCAGCCTGATATCTTCTGCTTGACCTTCAATATCCTCAGATCACGCTCCGCCTGGTTATTATTGAAGGGAACTTTGAAGTCTGTCATGAAGAGCAGGATTGCATCTCGCTTGACATCTAACCTGTTCACTAGCTTCCTAGCTGCCGCCGCAATCGGCGGCTCCTTGGGCCGCCGCGTTTTGACCTGACCTTTCTTCCTCTTCAATGGCTCATAGAGTTTTCCTGCTTCCGATACTATGCGGTCATATTGGCACAGGAACTCTTTCTTCCGTCTCAAAGTTAATCGCTTCTTTCCCGCCTCACCCGCCTTGCCCACTGCCGCTTTGATGTCGAGCAGTAACTTCTTCATCTCTGCTGCCCAGTCGGGTTCGCTCGTCTCAATGACGTAGTTCAACTCCTCACGCTGAATTTTGAAACAAAAGTGCCGCTCGATGTGCAAGCGTGGTTCAGCCTGGCCCCAACTCATTAACCGGCTAAGTTAGACACCTCTGGGAAAGGAGGTATCTAACTTAGTGATGTTAAGACGATGCTTGCACAGTTTGGCATCATCGCCGTTATCTGAAAAACAAATTAGCGATTACGGGCAGATGATCCGGTACTGCCTCACGATTTTGAGTGTCGAAGTCAGCCAGAATGGTTGTCACATCCGGTACTCGCACTTCTCTGTTGCTGATTCGGCTATGCCTCCCGGCAAAGACATAGTCGATGCGTTTGTCCGGCTTCCTCGTTGGACTGGTAAAGCCGTTAGGGTTATCAAAGTCCGTATGATGTCGGCTCCAGATAGCCCAAGTGTCTTTGAAGCGATCCATTAGTAACGAGTACTGCTCGGCTTGAGGGTTAAAGTTAAAGTCCCCCATCAACACCGGCTGAAACACACGATTGCCGCGCTCGGCTCGTGCTTCATCCTCGGCCACTATGCCAAGTATATCTATCACCTGCCACTCACGGTACAAGTCGCCTCGACTGTCATCCTGTGAAGTTAAGTGTGTGTTGTAAACCCGCACCAGATGCTCGTCGTCCACACGGAGGGCGGCTCTCATCAAGGTACGGAACTCATCACGCTTCGTTTCCTTCGGATGGTTGCGTAAACGAAAGGCCCGTTGGTTCCCCATCGGATAGACGCTGAGAATAGCGAGGCCGAAATCATCATCATCCTCACCATCACCACAGCTCTTAGTCTCAACGAACCAAGAAACGTAAGTGTGCATAGACGCCAGATCGTAGACCAAGTCTAACACCTGTTTACGGTGAACCTCTTGAAGCACAATCACGTCGGGGTCGTAGCGCCTGACCACATTACCGACCTTATGCATATCACGGTTTCGTTTGCACTGGCCGCCACCCTCAATATTCCAAGTCATTACTTTGACGGAAGCTCGGGTAGCAGCTTGCGCGGCTCCCTGCGCTTCGGGAGCATTTTGACTGAACACGGTGTTCGGTATGAGGAACAGCAACAGCGCGAACACTGTGCTTCTCCAAAAATTTCTTTCTCTCATGCTTCGTAATCTCCTTTCATGCTCATTGACTCCAATAATTCTGCGACTGATTACATCATGTGTATGATGAGTCAGAGCGCGTGACAACAGATTCAGTTTCCCTTTCATCTCAACCTCCTTGTTGGCTGAAGCCATTAGCCCGCCAAACCTTACTGAGGATTTCCGTGTGTAAGAAAATCGCGCTCGATGGTGGTGAAGCGCGCGCTCTTCGCAGCGCGCAGATGTTATGGGATGACGCCCAGACGACGCCCCGCCCATGCAAAGATCCTCAGAACCTCACTGAGCTGCTCATCGGTGTGTGTCGCCATATAGCTCGTGCGTAGCCGTCCGTCCGGCGCAGCAGGTGGGATAACCGGATTGGTAAACACACCCGCATCAAGCAGGAGCCTCCAGAGCGCGAAGGTGGTCTGACGGTCGCCGATAATGACAGGAACGATCGGCGTCACGCTTTCGCCTGTGTCATAACCCAGATTTCCCAGTGCATCCCGCATCTGAGTGCCGATGGTCATCACCCGCGCGGAGTGTTGCGGCTCGTCGCGTATAATGCGAAGCGCGGCGAGTGCGGCGGCGGCTTGAGCGGGCGGGATGCTGGCGCTGAAGATCAAGCTATTGGCATGGTGTTTAATGTAATGGATGACATCCTCACTGCCCATAATCGCGCCACCAATGGAAGCGAGCGATTTGCTGAATGTTGTCACGATGATGTCAACCTGATCGGTCAAGCCGAAGTGTGCAGCCGTGCCGCGCCCGTAGCCAACCACACCTACACCATGCGCGTCGTCCACCATGAGGCGCGCTCCGTACTTTTGACACAAGTAGACAATCTCCGGTAGTGGAGCAAGGTCGCCCCCCATTGAGAAGACGCCGTCCACGATAACCATCTTCCCTACGTTCGCTTTGCAAGCACGAAGCTGGCGCTCAAGGCTCTCCATGTCGTTGTGCGCAAATCGTTTCCTCTCGCACTGTGCCAAACGACAGGCATCAACGATGGACGCGTGATCCTCGCGGTCGAGGATGGCAACGTCGTGACGCCCGACCAATGCTGTGATAGCGCCGAGATTGGCCTGATAACCCGTGGGCAAAACCAAGGCTGCCTCTTTGCCGAAGAACTCAGCCAAGAGCTTTTCCAGATCTTCGTGCAACTCCAAATTGCCGTTAAGGAATCGCGAGCCAGTGCAGGAAGTTCCAAAACGCTCCATAGCGTGCTGGGCTGCCTCGCGGACGCGCACATCCAGCGTTAGGCCGAGATAATTGTTCGACCCGATCATGTATACCTTGCGACCATCAAAGGTGGCTGTGGTTCCTTCGCTCTCCTCAAGAACGGAGAAGAACGGATAGACACCGGCTGCCATTGCATTTCGTGCATCCTCATATTGAAGACACTTCCCCAAGATGTCATTCACCCCTGCAACCATTTCAAACTCCTTTCTCGAGGCCGCTACGTCTTTCAGGTGGTCGCTGCTGATGCCAGATAAATATCACCAGCCCTCTGCCTTCCAGGGTCAATTCATTCTCGGACTCTGGGGTCAGTTTGGCACGACGAGCGAAAAAGCTCTCCACGAATTCACACGAACCAACACGAAAATTGGCGACTTATTTCGTGGCGGTTCGTGTGATGCGCGTGGATCGCTCTTGTTTTGCCGAGAATGAATAGACCCTGCTGCCTTCCCTGCCATCTATGCAATTCAGTCAGGATGTGCTAAGATGATCGCGTTATCTTGATAAGCCTCATGCGCCTGATCCCAGTTTAGAGGCGTTAAGTTCCGTTAGGTCTCAACCTCCCCTGCCGAGTTCGCATCTCTGGCGATACTGGCGGGGCCGCGTCCCCCGACGAGTCCTGTATGCTTTAAGATTCAGGGGGAGAAAAATGGGGTCGCTTAACCGAACCTTACTTTTTACATCGCCCTTCGCTCTCCGCGCACGCACTTCAAGCCTTCGATTGTGAAAAGGCGAAACAGGCTCGCTTAACCAAACCTTAACCTTTACCCTGGCGGCTTCCATACTTCGCACAGGCAATCAATCAGATTACGGAAGGCGAAAACAGAATCACTTAATCGAACCTTAATTTTTTACCTCACATGAATATCCCTACCAGAGAGAGTTATTACGAATTCGACTCCTTCCGCTTGAAGCTGGCGTTGAGGGTGCTGGAGCGCGGGGGCAACGAGGTTCATCTAAAAAAACAGTTGTACGACATCCTTTTAATCCTTGTGCGGTGCCGGAAACGCATCGTGACGAGCAAGGAATTGATTGAAGCCATCTGGCCCGGCGAGAAGGTGAAGCGGAGTAGCAACCTTTGGGTTGACATCGCCCAACTGCGGAAGAAGTTGAAGAGTGCCGACCCCATAGCGTCTAGTTTGATAAAGAGTCACCCGATGCAGGGCTACAGCTTTACGGCAACGGTGCACGAGCATGGGGTGGCGACGGTCGTCGCGATCCTGCCCTTCAAGGTCGAAGAGGGGCAGCAGATAGCGGACGAGAGCGGGCTCAAGCTGGCCGACAGGCTTACCGTGATGCTGAGCAGCAGCGGGTCACTCAGCGTGCGGCGGCAGGACACAGTCATCATGGAGTACAACCAGCACCCGAACCAAAGCCCGCTCATTTTCGGCCATCGGCTGGTGGCTGACTACATATTCAGCGGCAGCATCTGGCGGGAGCAAGAGCTGATTGAGGTGGAGTTCCGCGACGTGCGCGCGGATGAGGTTAGGGCTTCGACATCCTTCGAAGGTTGTCGGCCTGAGAGTGATGAAGCGCCTAAGTTGATCCATGCGTGGATAGAGTTAGCGCTTGGGCTGCCCCAGACAGATCAGGGGACAGGGCAGCCGGCAAAGCGGTACACGACGAACCAGAAGGCTAAAGAACTTTACGAGGACGGCCGCGTCCAGCGGTTCAGGGGCACCCAAGCGTCGCTGAGGCGGGCGACCACTTACTTTAAGCGGGCTACAGAGGAAGACCCGAACTTCGCACAGGCATACGTCGGCGTTGCTGGCACGTACATTTACAGGGGGATGATGGGTCTCATCTCGCCGCAGGAGAGTTACGGTGGGTCGAGGGAGGCGGCGATTAAGGCACGGGCAATAGACGAGAATCTGGTCGGCGCCCACAGCACTTGGGCGTTCGTTAAGTTGTTTTTCGAAAGGCAGTGGGAGGAAGCTCAATCAGGCTTCGAGCGGGCGATAGAGATAAAATTCGATTACCCGGCTGCCCACATGGGGTATGCCCACTGCCTAACCGCACAGGGGCATCACGCGGAAGCCGAGGCGGAAATCGGTCTGGCTTTGCAATACGATCCGTTCTCTTTTTTCATCAGTTTCGTGCGCGGCATGGTCTTATTCCTAGCCCGCAAGTACGACGAGAGCCTCAAACAGTTTGAGCAGACACAGTTAATGAGTTCAGAATTCAACCTCAAATCCGACCTCCCGCACTATGGCATATCTCTGGCGTATGAGTACAGCGCGCTGATTGGAGCGGCCGAAGAGCGGGAAAGGCTGTTCGAGAAAGCCGACGAGGAGGCTTATCTAGCGGTCAGGCTCTCGAAGCGCCACCCGCTGAAACTACTGCACCACTCCCAGCTAAAGGCTGTGTGGGGTAAGAGAGACGAGGCCCTGAAGCTACTAGATGAGGCGCTCGACCTGCGGCGGCGCGGGCATTACGTCTCTCCTTATCACTTGGGGATCGTGTACGCTTCTATGGGAGAAACTGATGTGGCTATCGAAAGTCTGGAGGCGGCGCCAGGGGAGCGGGATCAGTACCTTTTCCTGACAGGGGTTGATCCAAGACTTGACAGCCTTCGTTCAGACCCGCGGTTCAGAGAATTGCTCGGGCAGCTTGGTTTAAGGATTGAAAGCAAGAGTTGAATGAGTTGGGCATTTATAGCAGGACTAGGCATACTTTATATGAATGCGTTAATTCGCTTGATTGGTGACACGCTTCGCCTTAGTGACACATAAAGACTTCCTTATGTGTCCCAACAGAGCAACATAGCTTCACATTTACGAACGAGACGTTATAACTGATTCGTCTTGTTGTTCTGCCCATACCCTGGCTTTTGCCTTATTCTGCACCAGATTATTTAAGCCAAACCATCGCTGTAGTGTCTCTTCCGGCGGCATGCCTAAAGCGTACAAGGGTATAGATCAAGACAAGGCATTAAGACCTAAACAGCGACCAAGCAATCTGGTAAACCACAAAACCAGATTTCCAGAAATCATCCAATAAATTTTCGTTGTGAACAGTATCAACATGTGATACTACTATTGTGTGAGTAAAAAGCATCGAAAGACACTAGAGGCGATTTATGATAATCCCGTCAGATCGAATGTCGCCTGGAGTGATATTGAGAAGATGCTACAGGCTCTAGGTGCGGAACTCAGTGAGGGTAGTGGGTCACGAGTAAGGATAGCACTCAAGGGCGTGCGCGCCGTCTTTCATAGGCCGCACCCACAGAAAGAGACAGATAAAGGGGCTCTGATGTCTATGAGACGTTTTCTAACAGAGGCCGGGGTGACGCCGGAGGGGGAAGAACTGCTATGAAGTACAAAGGCTATGAGGGGGCCGTTCAGTTCGACGAGGATGCCAATATCTTTCACGGCGAAGTTATCAATACCCGCGACGTGATCACATTCCAGGGGACATCGGTTAAGGAACTGAAGAAAGCTTTCGAGGATTCTGTCGAGGACTATTTGGCTTTCTGCAAGAAGCGAGGGGAAGAGCCTGACAAGCCGTTCTCAGGGAACTTCGTCGTTAGGATTCGGCCAGACCTGCATCGTCAACTCTACACACAGGCTAGGAAAGCTGGCAAAAGTTTGAATGCCTTAATTGAAGAACGGCTTTCACGATAGCCAGTGAGACAAGTTTCTGGTTTTCTGGCTATCTGGTTTTATGGTTAATTGAGCGTGTGCAATCTGCCGGTAAAAGCGTGTGCGATCTGCCGATAAAGGCGTGTGCGATCTGCCGATAAAGGCGTGTGCGATCTGCCGGTAAATTTTGAGCTAAATTATTCAAATAAAAAGGGAAGCTGTTTGAGAAAGTATTAAAAAGTATTTATAAAAGAACAACAATAGGATATAAAGCGTCTGCTGTTGCCATTATAAGTTTTGAAGGAACCAAAAGCTTAATGCCCCAAAGCCTGCAACCTCTCAAGCCCAAGCAGCACCCGGTGACACCTCTCCCTAAATTCACCACAGAGCTTCCTTTCTTCTATCTCACAAAGCGAAAAGATCTCCTCAGCCAGGCCATAAACTTTCAGGGCATCGATCCAGATAACAAACCAATTCGATGGAAGGTAACACCCAATCCGACCATCGGTGCCCCTGGCATAGAGGCTCACGAGGTATGGGTCAGACTCATCAAGCCGGCCTTGGATGCGGAGCGGGAGAGGATGCTGGGGAAACTTCCAAATCTGATACCGCTAGGAAGCGTCAGGGAGTGCCTGCGAACCCTAGGCTGGTCAATCGGAGGGTGGGAGTCGAGGCGACTCATGAAGTGCATCAGGCAGATAGGCTCGGCTTGGTGCGAAGCCGATTTCTGGATGCCGACGATTGAGCGGGATGAAGAGGGGAGGTTTCTCTACAGTCATATTAAGGGCGAGTTCTCCCGAATCAGCATCTACTCCATCGGCAGCAAGCACGTGACGGACGAAGACCTCCAGGACGGTAAGCTGAGTTTCGATTTCGACTTAGAGGACACGGTTTACATCCTGCTCCACCCACATGAGATGGAGATGCAGAAGAACCAGGGGCAGCGGCCGATCGATAACGAGTATTTATTCTCCGTCAGCCCGGCGGCACGCAGATGGTACGAGCTTTTGGCGCCGAAGATATTTGGCGTTGTGGACAACAGGAGAGGGCAGCAGGAGGGGTTCTGCGAGGTTCGCTACTCATGGTACGTCGAACGCCATCACACCCTGAAGCGGCACGCGAAGCGCTACAGGGTGGTCGAGCAGATGAATGACCTGATCAAAGACCACAAGACCTTCGGCTATCTGGAGAAGGTGGAATACAGGGCAATTCGGGAGCCCGGCGAAGAGATCGACTATATCATTCGTTACTACCCGGGCGAAGGGGCCAGAAGATCAGTCAACCGCATCCGCAGCCACCACCCGCGGAAAAAGAGAAACCCACAGCAGGAACTGCCGCTATCGGAAACTGGGCAGCCGGTGCCTCCAAAGGTTGAGATAGCCGATGAACTGGATCGTGAGGCAGAACTCCTGATAGCCAGATTAACGGCCCCCTTGCCTGAAGGTTTCGGTATATCCGGGTCGAAGGCAAGCGAACTGATTAAAGCCAACAGGAAGGCTGTAGAGGAGCAGATCGACGCTTTCCCATATCGCGACATTGGAAAAGCCAAGAAAAACGTCTCGGGTTGGCTTATCGCGGCCATAGAAGGGAACTACGCGCTGCCTGAAGCCTACTTGGAGGAGCAGGAGAAAAAGCGTCTGGCGGCGAAATCTACCTCGGCTAAGGCCAAGACGGAAGATTGTCAACTCTGCGACCAAAATGGCTGGCGCATGGTGAAGTCACCTGATCATCCGAACGGTGCCATGAAGCGCTGCACACATAATCCTGAGACCGAAGCGAAATACCCGAACGCCTAGTTCCCGCAGCCGGGTTCATCCGACAACAACACCCCGAGTTTTATCTGTACCATCCTTTTGAAGGTTGACGCGGCGCTGGACTGGCCTACTTTGCCGACCGATAGCCTTGGGTTTGGCCGAGGCGAAGTGATGGTCGAAATAGCAGAATATCTCTTCACTCCAAGCCTCCACTGTTCTCACCAAGGGGGCGAAGGCAAAGTCCAACTCCTTCGGCACCATCGCCGACCATTGCGAATAACGCCGGCGCGCCTCTAGGCTTGAGTCCGTGCGGAAGACGTCGATAAACCGGGCCTTCAAAATCCAGGCGGTGGCCAATAAAGCCTTCTCATCTTTGGGCCGGGGCGAGCAAGAACGCACGCGTTGTCGAACGGCGTCTAACGCCTCATTGCCGAGTTCCATGACGCTGAAACGGTCGACGCTAGTCTTCGCTCGGGGGAGTATCCGGCGGACGGCGTCCCAGAGGTGTCGGGACATGGGCAGGGTGACGATCTCAACCTTTCCAGGGTCATGTAGTTTTGAAAGGGCACGGGCGACTGCTTCCTGGTCAGCGCCTGCGGTAATGCTGATAACACAGCGAGCCTCAACGTCAGTCAGGAGCAATCTCTCCCACTCAAACAGACAAGTGGTCCGAATATCGAGGAAGCGTGGGGCGTCGCAGGACTGTGTACGCTCCAGCCGCGTGACTTCTTCCGAGACGATGGCGCTTAAGAGTATTACAGAAAGGCCAAGTTCGGCAGCGGCGATCTCCAAGGGAGTATGGAATGCCCGTTGTACGGCCAATCGAATCAGCCGGTCGGTGACGCATTGACCCTCGGCGACTCCGGCAATCGGCTGCAGTGACGCACCCCTGCACACCGAGCATAAGTAACGGCGTCGCGTCAGTGATATTTCGATGGGCCGGAGATGCAGGGGAATGTCTTTCACCGACATCGTGATCACCCCGTAATGCCTCAATAACTCTGGGGAAGCATTGCAGTGCGGGCAAGACAACGGGCCAGTAAGCAATTCGGCCTGGACCAGCAGGCCAGCGGCCGTTTCGGTAATGCCTATTGTCTTCCACCCGGGGGAAGTTAAGAATTCCATAGTAGATTGTCTCCTCTCAGATTGCCGGCGCGGGGCGCATTTATTACTGGATTCCATCTATTTCTAAGAACATCATCAGTTGGTTGGCATCAGACTTCGGCCGTTTACGCCTACTTTTCCCGGCAGGTCTCGCAGCCGCTGGCGGTGCGTCAACAGGCTCGAGAGCCTTTTCGGGGACGTCCCCGCCGGGATTGGGCGGCTGCAATTCCGGGCCGCCGCGAGCGCGCAAGGCTGCGGGCCTGGGGGCGCGAAAGTTATCCTCGTTCTTCGGAGCCTTTGCGTGGCCGGAATGGCTCTCCGGCGACGGCCTGAGGGTTGACCTGAAGCGACTCATCCACGCTGCGGACTCCTGCGGTTTAGTGAGCAATCCCTTCGTTTCATCCATATCTTCTCGCGCTCGCTTTAGCAGTTCGAGGTTGGAGTCCGGGTTGACATTCAGGCTCTTTTGTCTCCGCCGCTTGGGGCGCATCTGGGGTTCGCTCAGCGGGTGCCGCGGGCGGCGCCTTACCATCACGCCGCCGTGAATGGCCTTCATCCGGACGGTTTCGAAAGCGATTCCGTTTCCAAGGGATTTGGCCTTTTTGAGTTTCTTGTTCACGTGCTCGGCGAAGTAGTTAGAAACCGCCGAGGAGTTGATATGTTTGCTGTCGATGTAGTTCAGTATCTGTGGTCGCCACGTTTTTATGGTCGTCAGGACATTGGTGAACGGGCAGTCCCACTTTCCGCCTTTTTTCTCCTGGTACTTGGAGCGAAGCTGATCGATGAATTCCTCAACACGGCCCAGCCAGATGTTCGTAAGCTCCTCAGCCTTCTGCCTGTCCCAGAGCTGCAGGATGTCGGAGAACTCTTCTTTGAGCCAGTAAGCAGTCCCCACCTCCGGTAAGTCCTCGAACCACTTGTCTCTGATCTCAACCAGACTCGGTTCTTCACTATCTTTTCGATCACGCGTCTTTTTCTTCGTCTTCATCTACGTCCTCTTCCAGGTGATAACGACTGGTGAGCAGAATCTTAGGGTCGCGCATGGTCTCCCGGTGCTCCGAATAAGACAGGCTGTCGCGTACGACCCTCAGCACGTCCTTGATCCCGCTGTTCAGCAGATTATGTACGTGGTAACGATCGACCACGATAATTGCCTTAGGTAAAACCAGCCTGACTGCTCCCAGGTATGGAGCCCACATGTCTATGGTTACAAGCCTGATTCTGTGCCTGTCAGGGAGCTGCAGCAGCCACGTCACTAACTCCATCTGACTGTTGGTGGGCAGCATGTGGATAACCTTCTGTCCTTCGGGGTCGGTAATTACGCAGCGCTCCTGCCCCTCGATGTGCACTTCGTCGATAGAAATCCATAGCGGGGTCTCAATCTGCCTCGCCTTCTCAAGTTCCGCGGCGTGGCCGCTGACAATGTCTCTGATTGTTTGCTCGGAATAGCCCACCTCGTCCGCCACGTCGGCGAAGGTCCTGAACAGGTTGAGGCCTTCCCGTTTGATGTAAGCGTCCAAGCGCGGCGTGAGCCTGCGTTGCTCGTCCGTGCCGACCATCGGCTGCAGAAATGTCCTCTCGCATTTCGTACAGCAGTATCGCTGCTTCTGGTAATACAGGCGCACGCGCTTATCTCGGTGAGGCAGATCGTGCAGGTAGGCGAGCGGGGCGAGTCCCCATTTCTGAAAAGCTGATGGAGAAGCACCGCAGACGCACGGTTCTGTTGGCTCTGTGGTTAGCTCGGCTAAAACGATGATGTCGCTATCTGTTTCTTTGTACCTCAGGGTGCGCCAGCCAGGCAGGTGAAGGAGATCACCATCCTCGCACCAAGTCCCTTCTAATGCTTCAATCCGTTGCAGTGTGCTCTGTGTGGAGCGCTTCTTATCGCGCTTCTTGTTACGCTTTGATCTTTTGAGACGTGGGAGCGGCATAATTACCTTATTTGTTGAAAGCACCTTCTTCGGTTATTTGGTAAAAAGTTGTTGGTTTGCGTTCTTCGGAGAGTCCGCTCTCCCGGTAAAGTTATGTTGGAATGGTGCGGTTAATAAGGGGAGGCGATGTTGGTGCGACTAATCCTGGCTCCATTAAATGGACTCTTGGAGTCTCAAGCCAACAAGAAAATTTAGGAGCCAAGGTCGTAGACCAACAGGATATTGGGATATAGAGAGTGTAAGGAAGGAGATGAAATCCATTGGATAGTACGGAGAACCGAGGGGAGTGAAACCAACAATAGAATAGTGAAGCGAGGATACGTCCGATAACGCTCACTCCTCTTCCAATGTTTAGTAGCTGGGGTTGGCCGGCATGAGAGTCTCCATATCTGAAAAAATCCGGTCCGTTTTTGGATTGCCTACCTCGGGTTGCCGTTGTAGTCATGCGTGTACTCTCCTCCACTTTCTGCCTCCTTGATCAACTCTTCGGATCAAGGAGGCTGTCAACGCGGCAGAGGGTACAGCAAGCCTCAGCTTTTCTTGTAGGACAGATTTCTGGGTCTTATGCAGCCGTCGACAAAATCCAGCGCGTACATGTGCCTGACGTCGGCCTCCCTAGCGTTTCTGGCCTCCTCTCTCTCTTCTCGTTCCTTCTGCGCCAAGCGGAACTGTTTGGCAAAGCCTTCATCGCCACGCCTGTTCAGAAATTCGAGGGTCAGTTCTCGGGCGATATCTTCGGGATCTTCATGCTGGATCCTCTTCACGGTGGAGACCTTTAGGTCGGGATACTTATCCTCCACTTTCTGTAACCAATCATTATTCTTCTCGGCCTCGTATGTCTCCTTGATCCATGTGAATTCTGCGAGCCGGGCCTCATAATATTCCAGCAATAGTCTACGCCGGACGGGGCTCCAGTCTCGCTTCGCGCCGCGCTTCGGCTTGTTCCACTCTCTGCTTAGTTTCTCAACTAGGCTATTCAGGTAGGAGTTCCACATGGCTGTGACGCCATCATCCTGCTCGAATTTCAAGACTCCGTCGATGGCCATCTCCGTAATCGTGGCGAGCATGACCTGCATAGCCAACTGCTCGGGGAGTTCCTCAAGCTTGGAGACGATCGCATCCATGTAGAAGCGCCAGGCCGTGTCGGCGTAATGGCCGATGCGGAACGCCAGGTCGTAATTGTCGGCGAACTTCGGCTCGACGCTGCCCATGACAGCGTATGTGCCAGCGCCCGGGTTGACCAGATCAGTTCGCTGACCTTCAAACAGGCGGGCGAGCATCTCTTTAATCTTGCGGTCGAATTCGGAGCGCACTTTCTGGGGATCGAAGATGCTACACATGAGACCCATACCCGTGTTGACTGAGCAGCGCAGCTCCTTATTACTCAGGAGCTCGGTTTCGAAGCCATCGTGACGGGCGGGAGGGATGTCAGGAAGATCCTTGAGACTGACTTTTCTTTTCTTCTTGGTCATGGGCTTTCTCCCAAAGGTCAGAGACGAGGAAAACGGCTACCGACTGAGGTCGCCGGTCTTCCATTCATGGAAGCGTTGATATGGCCAGTCAGGCAACGATGAAGTGGTAAGTGCCACACACCGAGTCTAAACGCGCACAATCTAGCACGCAGCAAAGTGACGATCAAGACCTAAAAATACGCGGAAAGCAGCGTCGGCATCCGGTGTCAGGATGATAATTCTGAATATACGTGAGGTGACCGATGATGAAAAGAGAGTTGCGCGGCGCGGAGGCCCTCCACTACTCAGTGAAAGAGGGCATTCTCTTCGACATTGACGAAGGCTTTCTGCTGGAGGCAGCGGGCAGTGTGCTGGGACGAATTGCAACTAAAGAGGACTTCCATCAACTCTTTAGGGAGAAGCTGGGCAGGCGCTACGACCCGACATACATTTCACCCGGAGGAGAAAGTTTCAACCTGCTCGTGGAGCGTTACGGCGACGGGTGGATTTGCGTTCCTCTAGAAGGCAATCATCCGGAGGAAGAGGAGCAGATCGTGCTTGACATGCTGCGCAGACAACTCGACGAGGAAGAGCCGGCTTGTGGTGGAGATATACTGTCGCTGGTCTGCGAGTATGCGCCCGAGATACGAGACAGCGGCTTCCCCTCCTGGGCGACAACGAATCTCCTCTATCACGCGGCCCTGAGGCTCGTCGAGCACGGACAGCTTCTGGCAGAGATGGATACGATCCCACGCAAAGAAGACGTAGGGGAGAGTTATGGAAGGAGACAATTCTTTCTCGCGCCGGACGGGGAGATTTCACTTTCAGGTGTGCTGTGCCCAACTTGCAGGGATGAGATACGGCGTTCGAATCCTGGGCTGCACCGCGAGTGCGCTGGGAGGCTCAGAAGGGCACTGGCGAAGGTCTTACCACGTCGTGAAGCAGGTTGAGGCGAAACTTTCGATAGAGTTCGCAGACAAGGATAGTATTCACAGTTCCCGGAAATTCATCTTTACAGGAAAATACTGTGATCTCCCTCACTTCCTACGGTCTTTTCTAGAAGGAAGAACTCTGGCCACCCCTTCGTGCTTAACCCGGCTAGGCAACTCACTCGGCAAATCGAGGGAATCTTTAATCAGCACTTCAATCCACACATTCGCTGCCTCAGCATAAGCGAGAAGTACGTGAAGGGGCGGGACGAGCACCCCACGCTCGAACTTAGAAATATAAGCACGCTCTACCTCCTCTCCACCTAGTCGTCTACTCATCCCACCCTGAGATAGCCCCAGTTTCGTCCGAATCTCCAGTAGCTTCTCAGGTAATCTTTCAGGCTTCTTCTTCTGTGTCAGAACCCGCACGCTAGGAGATACCTCCTCTCGCGCGGGCGCCGCGCATACAGGTCTTGCTTTTAGGCAGAATTCTGCCTAAAATTCTCTTGCGTATGTGATCTGCCTGGGGCCCACATTTTAATTGCACCCCGGCATCGCTCATCGCGGAATGAGAAACGCTTTAGCCGTACGCATTAGGCACGCTTGTAAAACACAGAAATTTTACTGATGAACCGGATCTCAAATATACCATTAACCATACTCAGTTAGTTACGAATCAGCCCTGCGCAGCCTTTATGACCCTGTCGGATCACAATAAAACTCTCGTCGTCACCCACTCTTTGGTGGGCGGCTTCTTTACCCTACCGCTAATTGCTGCACCCTGGATCATCGTGACGAATGTCGACGCTTATCCCTCCCTAAGAAGAGACAGCCAGATAATTATCGCTGCTGTGGCCCTCTCCGTTCTGCTCTTCCTGGCCCTGATCTTCCTGTCCATGGCCGTTGGGTTGTACCGCCGGAGGTCTTGGGGAAGGAAGCTGGCCTTCGTCACGTCAGTGTTGATGTTGGTGTGGCCGCCGGCAGCGGTTTACATCTGGTGGTTCATACACTCTGAAGGTAGTAAGCAGATGTATGGAGTAGCCAATAAACAGAGTCGGACTAATTGCCGTTCGTGCCGTGAGTCTTAAATTTTCAACTATGGGAGAAGACCCTTGCCACGCAGACGTACGAGGACAGATAAAATACTTGAAAAGCCTTTGAGCGACCCGGAGCCGGAGAGGCCTCTGCGCGGTCACCAAATCATGCGCATGCTTTACATGGGACGCATCCCGCCAGGCGAGTACCGCTACGAGACCGAATCAATGGATGGCAGGAGGGAGATCGAGACATTCGAAGCGGACGAGGACGGCCGAGTCAAGAATCTGAGAATCCGAGTTGAGAAACCAAGGGCGCCGAAATCAAAACCTAAGAAGCGGGGAACTAGGACACGCAGAACATCAACTGCGAAGCGTGGGCCGGGGAGACCCGATCAGTAAGGTGTGGAAGAAAATTCCGTTATAGACCAGAAAACCAGAAAACTTGCTTTATGGTTTTCTTTATCAGACCCATTTTGATTTTTGGCTGACTGCGGCGATTGCTCTGACCTGCAGAGCCAACAGGCCGGGCTTTTAGGCTGTGAATTTGAGGGAGATGAGATGAAAGAAGACGATGAGCAAGAGGCCGAAGAGCGGCCCACAAAACGGCGCTTTAACTGGGAGATTTATTATGTCGAGAAGGTCGGCTCCCGCTACGTCTTTCGCATAGGCCACATGTTCTGGATATTGCTCGCTATCATGCTAATCGGCCTTCTGGTAGCGTTTTTGTTCGACCCCCTGAGATAAGGGAACTATTGAGGCTACGCTCGTTCTAGAGCCTGAGGGGAGAATCAGCCATTTAGTCTTCGTTGCCCACTTAGTTGTTGCGGCTGCGGACGACGATTATAGGCCTTTGGGCAATAATATACATGACGCACCTGTTGGAGATTGCGGTTGAAAACCCCGCGAATTAACAGGGTCCCAGAGTCGGATCCGGCCCTAGGTGCGTCAAGTATATTATTACCAAGAGCTGCCATCAGTCTTTTGTGGACGACTTGCAAATAGTGGGAGTGCTGAGGGGTAGTGTTGTTCGACAAACGAGATATTACAATCATCCTCCAACAACTGCGTTAATAACTTTCTATATGCTCCACTGGCCTTAACAACCCGTCTATTTACCCGGTTTACTAATAGCCATTCACCTTGGCCCGCGTCAGACACTTGTGCGGTAAAGAGTTGGTGAAGGGGAACGTCAGGCAGTGGGTTCTTAGCATCAGCTATCTTTAAGCTCTCGGTAATCAGCGTTTCCGGGGCCATGCGGGACAACAGGTACAGTAAGTGTTCGCGCGGAACCCAGTTGCCGCCTCTGAAGTGGGCGACATCGTTTAATGCGGCGGTCAACTTATCCGCCCAGGCTAAAGCTTGAGCGGCGTCGAGTCCCTGATCAACGTCGTAGTCATAATACACGTCAAGATCGTTCTTATTCAGCACTTTTAATGAAACTCCAAAGTCGCTGTAATGCTTATGAATGGGCGCGTTGTGTTCGAGCGAGAAGGTTCCGCATCCGACTGATCCGATGATATCGGCGTTTCCCAGTATGAAATCGTAAGTTTCCCGCGCGTCCGCCTCCGTCTCGCCGGGGAAACCAAAAAACACAAAGCAGTGCATCCATATCCCGGCTTCCGTGGCGTCCGTTAAATTCCTAATCATCGTGGCCTGGGTGTTATTCTTCCGCATCAGGGCCAGCACGCGCTCTGAACCCGATTCGAGGCCCACAGAAAGAGAACGGAAGCCGACATCGTAGATGCCACGAAAATCCTCGGCATTGAAATATTTCTCGAACTTCACCAGACCCGTGAAATTCCACCCGCTAACCGAATGCGCCGGGAATCGCCGTGATATCTGACGGACTATCTTGGGCGGGATGGCCTCGTCGTTAAATGCGAAAAGGCGGACTCCGTACCGCGTGGACAGGGATTCAACTGTTCGATAGACTTCTTCCACCTGATACGCTTCGTATTTCTCACCGTAAACCATGCCGTGATGACAAAACTCACATTTGCCCCAGTAACACCCCCGCGCTGATAAAATGGGTAATGTTATTTCTGCTGAGAGATAACGACCGAGAGGTAAGTCGTCAAAGTCCGGGATCGGCAACTCGCCGGGGCGAAGCGGGGGACTATTGGGAGAAGCCTTTATGGTATTATCTTCAGCGAAGACAATCCCAGACACGTCTTGAGTAAGGCTGCGACCCGCCCTGAGGTTCTTCAATAACTGTTCGGTTGGAACCTCTCCTTCATTGCGAACTACAACATCGAAATATTTAGTAAACCAGCCGGTCTTTAAGTTGCCTCTTTCAAAGATGCGGGAAAAGATAGTGCCCCCGACGATGATCGGAGTTGCTTGCTCCGACTTGAGGCGCGAGCCTAGCAAAAGGGTAAAAATCAATTGTTCTTGCCCGATGCAAGACAGGCCGTAAACCCTCGCTCCGACAGGGACGATGAAATGCTCAACGGCGTAGTCCACGAAGGCTTGGAGTAAAAGAGGTGGGGACGCGACGAACGCTTCAAGGTGGGCGGTGTTGAGATTGCCCTTCGGGAGCTGAAAATTGTTTGGGGAAATTGTGAAATCCTGACAGACATCCGAGACGACGGAAAGATAAGTGTCCAGAGAATGCGCGGCTATAAAGTCCCGCGTCACATAGTCCGTGACGGCGATGCCTGCCTCGCTCTCTTGCACCCGAAGTTGATTGAGATCAGAACGATACTGCGGCGCACTGTCAATAATTGCGGTATACGCCGCTTTACGATCCTGAGGCCAATCCCTCGTAGCAAGGATGTTGCGCAGAATGTCGGCGCATTCATCTGATAGAAGCCAGTAGAAAAACTCAATATTGAGGTCTACGCAGTGGACAGTGTATCCGGCGCGCCGCAGCCAGGCTGTCAGCGACGGTAGTGAAAGGGGAGGCTGGAATGGACTCCACTGTGGGGGAAACAGCAAAAGCAGGTCAGGGCGACTAAGCGGTTTTTGCCGTGCAACTTGTTCCATATAACACTCCTCGGCGCTGCGTGGTGAGGGGTTCGGCGATACACTTAGCCGTGCCGTCAAATGAGCAGCGGCGTTGCTTCGATTATTTATTCGACCTCTTGCAAAAATCGGAATGGCCGCACGTGAATCTCGGCAAAATTGCCGACGGCGACTCTTAGCCCAAAGTCACCCCGACTTTTGCAAGAGGTCGTTATCGTACCGTCGAGACCCGCTCACTCGGCCTCAACGGTGCGCTTGGGGTTCTGAATGTAAATGTTCTGAGTGTGCCTGAGTTCTTCCGTGCCGGCCCCCTTGGCCGAGAGTAACTCTTTCACCTCGCCTTCAGCTTCTTCAGCCTCGGCGGCGCGACTGCGGTTCTGAATGTAAATGTTCTGAGTGTGCCCGGCTTCTTCCGTGCCGACTCCCCTGGCAGAGAGTAGCTCTTGCACTTCACCTAAAGTTTCTTCCGCGCTACGTTTACTCATGGTGTGAGTTCCTTTCGTGGGAGTGAGATTTTTATTCTCGCTCACGGTTAGCAACGACCCAGTCTGCTAAAGAAGACTGGAGAGGACTGAAGGAGACCAGAGTATCCGTCTTCTTGATAATCATGTCAATAACAGAGGCCAGGGCGAACGCATCTTAAATGTCCAGCACCTTCCCAGGAGATAGATTTAAGCGTTGTATTTTTTCACGCATTGAACAAAGTTGACTGAGTTAAGTCTAACAGATAGCTCCAGCAGATCTCCTGATAATCTGCAAGGTCAAGTCTTATTTTTACACTTTAGGCACTCAGACATGCGCGCCGCTCACGACAAGAGGACGTAGTTCCTTTCTGTCATCCTCACTTGGAGAAACTTCCTTCGCTCGCGCTTTTTATGCAACATAAGGAAGTGTTTATGTGCCGCAATCAGATATCACGCTCTAACGGGCTAATTGGACAAAACATCAGTTTTGTCTCGTACAATATCACTTGTATCTAACATGTCTGGGAAGCGCGGTTCATAGTATATTCACTTAATCTCATCATCACGTTCAGGGAATAAATGCTTTATTCGTTCAATGAGCCTACCCGTCCACACTGCGTCAAATGACCAAATTTCTTCCATCTCACCGCTTGCACCCAGCCTGAACAGCATCCCTTCTTTGTTATAACGTGGAAGATGAAGTCCATAGCCTTGCATCATCTCTTTAGTCTGTTGCCACATTTCGGCTGAGTAATGCTCACCTGAGCCGGGCGGCATGATGAAGAGACATCTTGAGAGCGCGTCATGAGCTTTCAGGGTTTCGATCTCCCACCGTAAGCCTGGGCTGTCGTGTGGGACAATGAGGAACAAGTCTGCGACGGGAAGCATTGTTTTTTCAAATATTAGTTGCCACAAATCCGCGGATGACGCATAGAGGTGCCCCCCTCCGTAAGTCACAGCCGTGCCACCGAGTGTGTGGAACGATACATAATGACCGAGAGCACGGCTCATAATCTCCTCGACTAATAAAGTCTCCGGTTCCACTTCCCACCGGGGCAGGAGTGAAGCATGAAGTTTGAAATCATTCCGCAGACATATTTGATCATGTAGGGGTATCAGCAGCAAGCGTGCGAAAACTTACTCTAGCGTATTGTATGCAATGAGTAACTCTTGCGAAGGCTTATGGCGGTGGCTTTTTATCTCGGCGCGTGTTGTATTGCACGCAATATAGACCCCCGCGTTAGCACCCCTGTTTATTGCGTGAAATACGGGCGCTCAAGATCGGTCATTGCGTACAATTCGTGTTGCACGCAATGATTTCACGCAATGTTGGGAGCGAAAAGCTACTTCCAGCAGTTTTCGAGCTGATTATTACGCTAAGAAGCTGGTTTTGGATTCCCTTAAAGTAAATTTTCGCACGGCTGCTGCCGGTACCCCGTGTTCGACAAGCATTAGGTGCGTCGAGAGGTCATCTACGCCGGGCCTCCACGGATTCGCTCCCGTGCGATGGCGAGACCACTGCTGAAAGCTTTTTCCGTCGAGTGTGAAGGGCGTCAGAGCGCCGATGTGCTTGCCGTCGGCGCGCGCAAGTGCGGGGAAGAAGTACACCATGTCTAGCTGCGCGTCCGGGTAGCCCGGAAGAATCCTGATAGCGACAGTAACGGTGGTGTGGTTATAGCCCGAGGGTACGGGGAAGTTATAGATGAGCACCCAGCGTACCCCAGATTCAAGCAATGCCTCCCATGAGAGGCCAAGCGAGTCTAAGAACTCCTCGTCGGCCTCCGGCAGGGCGAAGTGGCGACGGTTCATCCTAGCCCTCCGTCTGGTCAAGCGGCAGGGTCAGGAACTTCTCTATGCCCGGCGTCGTGAAGTCCACGGACTCGTCGAGCTTGATCTGCTTCGGCGGCCCGCCGTGGGGCTTCTGCGAAATCATGAAGCGCTCGGGCGGGTTCTTGCTGGCGAGCAGAAGCAGCTCACGGCCCGTCATGGACTTCTTGTCGACGTTGTAATAGTCCTTGTCGATCTTGATGCGATAACGGCGAGCGCGCGGTGGACGGCGGTTGGCGCACGCACATTCTTCAAGATCAACGATTTCTTCGAGCAGTTCGACGACCTCTTCGAGCAACTCGTTCTTGGTGGCGTCGGCGGGGCGACCACCGGCGATATTGTCTTTGTTCTGCATAGTTGTGGGCTCTCCTATCAAGAGAAAAGATTCAGGGCGTAAAAAGCCACTCATTGACTGGTACGCGAGGAGACTCAAAAGCGTGACACTCGTTCGCGCCTCCCCGAATGAAGAGGCCAATGGTGGTAAAAGACACTCTCATTAGTCGGTACGAGAGGAGCCCTAGAAGCGTGACACCTGCCGAAAAAGTCGGATGTTTCGGGCAAAAACAGCCTTTTCTGGTGGACGTGTAACGCTTCTGCGTATAAAGTAATAGAGCCCCTCCCGAGAGCTTCGCAGATAGAGATCTTTTCCCATGGAAGTGGCCGAACCTGTCAAGATTCTCCCAGACCTCACCGGAGCGCCGGATGAAGACCTGCTAGCCTGGATGGCAAGGCGGGACGGTGCTGAGTCGGCGGCTAAAGCTGAGGCCGCCTTTGCGGCCTTCTACGAGCGTCACGAGAGGTTCGTTTACAAGGCATGTCGCGGCGCTTTTCCGACTTCATTGATGAGGCCACGACCGAAGACTTGGTCGGCGACACGTTCATTCGAGTCTACGAGAGGGCGGGCAGGTTCCGTCCTAGCGAGTCTTCAGACCCCGACCAAAGGCGAGGATGGGTAAGAGCATGGCTGGTTACGATTGCGGCACGCCTCCTATATTCGTCTTTCCGGGCCAAAAAAGGGGTGACAGAGGCACAGCTAACCGACGAGGAGTGGGCGCAGCTTGGTGAAGATATATGCGGTGGCATGAGCGCAGAGCCTGAGCCCTTGGAACACCGACTCGTTCGGGAGGCTTTCGAGCATCTCAACGACAAACAGAAGCTGGTCGTGGAGGCGACGCTGGACAGTTTCAAAGTCGAACCCGGCCGCAAGCAACAAAGGCTCTCCAACGAGGACTCTAAGGCACTGGCAGTGAAGCTGGACACGACCTCAGAGGACGTGCGACAGACTCGGAGACGTGCCTACAAGAAGATGAGGGAGTACGTGGAGGCCCGACTGCAACAGGACTAACACTATGGCGATCAAACCCAAAAAGCCAACGCTTGGTAGTGACGAGGATTTCGAGAAGCTCGTCCACAATGTCGTACGTTCGTGCGGCAGCTTTCGGCCTGAGACGGTAGATGACGTTTTGAGGGCCGAGGCGGAGGGTTTGGATCGGAGTGAAGAGCCGCGGAGGCGGCGAGCACGCGATCCTTACGACCTTCTCCGCCGCGGGCCTAAAGGGTCATATAAACTTCGGCCGATAAGCAGCGACACCGACGACATCGAACGTGAGGTCGCTGCGATGGCGCGCGCCGCGCGCGCCGGCAGGGAGATTCCGGCGGATGTCGAGGAGCAAATGAAGAAGGACAGGGAGGCTGCCAAGCGGCAACGTCGGCACTAAGATGAGCATTCGCGGGCAGCTTAGCCCGGAACGTGAACTAGACATAGCTGATTTGGCCGAAGAGGTCGCCGACTCACATTGTGGCGGCTCGCGGCGGATCGACCCCGTTAAGATCATCGAGGCCAACGACATCACCCTCAGCTTCGGCCAGTACGCCGACGCGTTCGATGGTCTGCTTGAGTACCAAGGCGGGCGGTTCCACATATACTCGAACCTCGATCGGGTCGAGGATCCAAACGCTCCTCGTGCCAGATTCACGCTCGGCCACGAGCTGGGACACTACTACATCAACGAACATCGTAACGCCCTGAAGAAAGGGCTCGCCCCTTCACACCCTTCTTTCTGCGAATACACTTCCGACCTCCTTGTTGAGCGCGAAGCTGACCACTTTGCGTCGAACCTACTGATGCCCCGGACGAGCTTCATGAAGGAGGCCAAGCTCTCCCCGCGGGGATTGGCAGGAATCCTTTCTTTGGCGTATGCCTTCGGCACCTCGGTGACGAGCACAGCTATCAGGTATGTGAAGGTTGAAGTGGAGCCCTGCGTGGTCATCAAATGGCAGGATGGACGTTTCGCGTGGACATGGTCGTCTGTTGAAATGCACAAGGCCCGCTTTCGCAGACCGGTTGTGTCGGCGCGAAAACTTCCATCAAGTTCGCCGACTGCAAGGGCGCTAGCGGGCGAGGTGACCGCCGGGGATTTCTTTTCAGCGGGCGCAAGGGCCGCATCGTGGTTTCCTAGAGTCGGTGCTAATGAGGGCGGTGACTTGGCCCTCGTTGAACAGGCAATGGCACTCGGAAGATTTGGGGTCCTCACCTTTCTCTATCCGGAATCTTGCAGTTACAAACTCTCCCACTGATGTTCGTCGCCAATCCTGCCCCCCGCAATCGGACGCGCAATGACGTGCGATTTGATAGGCATTTGAACAATTCTCCCAAGGTTTGGGAATAGGGTGCGGGATGAACGGTAATTATCCGCTGGATGGAAGGGAAATGTCCCAGGGCAGATGATAATGTGTAGCAGCTTCATAGAAATTGCTTGACCAACTTAGCAATGCTTGATATATCTAGCAACATGAACAGGAAGAAGCCACCATTAACATTAGGTCTGTATCTTAAGTCGGCTCGGGAGGAGAAGGGCCTTACGCTGCGCGCGGTCGAAGCCGAAGTTGATATTTCGAACGCATACCTAAGCCAACTTGAAGGGAATAAAATTAGGCAACCGTCACCTGTCGTCCTGCACGAGCTAAGCAATCTTTACAATGCGTCGTATGAAACCTTGATGGAATTAGCCGGTTACCCAGTCCCCGGCGCATCCAACACACAACATTCCTTGTATTCCCGAATCGGCCGCACCACCAAGGATGAAGAGAACGCTTTGGTTGAGTACTTGGACTTCCTGCGCTCTCGAAAGGGTAGAAAGGGGCGGTGATGAAGTGGTCATTCTCCCACTATAAGACTTTCAAGAAGTGTCAACTCCAGTGGTACCTCGCTACCCGATTTGCGTGTGCCAACGCGAAGAAGAACATGCTTCAGAGGGAGGCTTACCTGCTTTCCAAACTTCAGTCGGTATTTGCGTGGCGCGGGAACCTGGTGGACACAGTCATCAGCGAGAGAGTCGTCCCCGCGCTCAGTAACAAGAGTGCAATTAGCGTAGAGCAGGCGCTCGCTTGGGCTCGGCGGCTTTTTGACGAGCAGTTGGCCTTCGCGCGGGCGCGGCGCTGGCGTGAGGATGGCATGACCGTCGACAATGCTGGCGGCGCTTACGCCGCCCTCCACGGGGTCGAGTATGGTTACGACATATCCGAGGAGATAGACCAAGCATGGGAGGACGTCAAAAATGCTCTGGGTAATCTCCTCAAGATGGATGAACTAATGGTCGAACTCAGAACGGCCGTCAGACTCATCCCGCAGCGTAACTTATCTTTTGATCTGTTCGGCGTTACGGTGAAGGCGAGGCCGGACTTGATAGCTTTCTTCGATGGCAAGCCGCCGCTGATTGTCGACTGGAAGGTGCACACGTACGGGCAGCACGACTACCGGTTGCAACTGGCCATCTACGCCTTGGTATTGAAGCACAGCAAGGCTCACAGCGATTTTGACTTCCCGCTCTACTTATCCCCGTACTCAATTACTGACATCAGGCTCCTAGAAGCCCAACTTCTGACAGGGTACATGCGTGAGTACCAATTAACGGACGGCGACATCGACGACATCGAGAATTATATCGGTTCCAGCAGCGCGCAGATGTTACTTCTGAGCGAAGCCGACGCCGGAGAGGAAGTCTTCCCGGAGCTCGGGCTTGCCGTGCGACCCGAAACCTGCGAGCGGTGTAATTTTCGTAGGTTTTGCTGGGAGGGTACTCTTTCTAAGAAGGAGGCAACATGTCCAGTCTCGAAACAAACATCTTTCCTATTCTGAATCTCGATGAACTGTCCTCACGGTACAAGTTGTATAAGGTGAGGGGGCTGGACGGCGATCGCGACGACGACGGCCACAACAGGAGTAAGTATTTTCAGAACAAGCAGGCTCTGAACAACAAGCTTTCATACAAGCTGAGGAAGCCTGTGGTGATTATCGAGAGGGAGAACACGACGTACACAGTAATTCAGGAAGATGCCGAGAATGTTCCCGATGTCGTGCCTCTCATCGGCGCGACCGCCTACCTCGATGACGAGGGTCGGGCCTTCGACATAGACTACACGCTTAGCTCGCCGGAAAATGATGAGATCCGCCTAAAGTTCCTCCAGTTCGCTATACAGAAGCCGCTATTTAACAACTCCCGGCTCTGGTCCCCTGCGTCGGGGCAGCCTTACTTCAGTCGCAACCATGTCTACCAGTCAAACGGCATCAACCACTTCAAAGGGTGCTCCGTCAGGGCAGTGATCACCCCCGACGGCGTGATGGGTATTTGCCTAGATGTCGCTAACAAATTTGTGAGCGCGAGGCCACTGCCCGTGACGCTACTGCGCAACCACTTCGGCAGGGTAAAAGGCAGACATTACATTTACCATTATGGCTACCAGTGGCATGAGATTCCGGCGGAGAGTTTGAGCGAGTTGAGCGTCGTCGAATACCTCGTGCAGGACGGGAACAAGAAAATCCCTCTGCTCGAATTCATCTGTAAGATGTCCGGCAAACCACTGCCGGCTGAACTGGCACAACTGCCCGCCGAAACTTCTGTCATCTGCTACCGCAACAAGCAGGGAGCTGGGCGGGCGGCGCCCACCGCACTCTGCTATCAGGTTTACGCTCCCCACGACGCAGAGATGCGCAGCATGCATCGAAGATCCATTATTCCCCCCGACGAGCGGCGGAAGTTCATCAACGAATTCGCGAGCCGTCACCTCCAAGGGCGACTAAGGTTAGACGGGTGCGACTTGTTGGTTAGCCTGAAGCCGCTGCCAGCGCCCGTAAAGATGTTTCAGGTCCCCGACATTGAGTTCGGTAACGGTAAAGTTCTGTCGGTTAGGAACACGAAGAACGCCCAGCAGGTCACACTCGGAAACTTAGGCCAAGCCCGTCTTTCCTTACTCAAACGAAAGGGTGCCGGATTCTACGACGCTGACCCTTTGGGGCGGCAGTATTTCATCATCCCTCAGAGTGTGGCGGACAGCTATGGGGACGCTGTTCTCGGAACTCTCCAGGAAACTGTCGACGACCTGTTCCCGCAAGAGAATGGTTACGAGCCTGAAATTATTACCTATAACGATCGGGTCTCTAGGACATTCCCCGCCCAGGGAAGGGCGATTTTGGACGCGGTGGAAGAGCAGCACCGCAAACCCGGTCACGCACTGGTGATGATCCATCAGACCATCGACCGCCGCACGCGAGACGAGGATCAGTTAGCTGCCATGGTCCTCCGGAAGCTCAGGGAGATGGATCTGCCTAGCGCGGTAATGCATACCTCGATGAGTGAGGAGTGCTTCGAGCAGGTATTTGACCACGCCGGAAAGCCTCTCTACCGCCCCCGCGCCGATAAGCGCGGCAAGTTATCCGGCTACCTCCGCGGCGTAGCCATCAACAAAATTCTACTTAACAACCACCGCTGGCCTTTCGTCCTAAGATCACGGTTACATGCTGATGTGGTCATCGGCGTGGACGTTAAAAACAACACGGCTGGCTTTGTTGTCGTCAGCAAGAACGGCGGGCGCGTTCGCTTCAAGCCGCTGACCTCCAAGCAGAAGGAGAAGCTGACGGAGAGGCAGATCAGAAAATATTTAATAGAGCTCATTGCCGAGGAGGCCAGATCTGCCCGCGAGCCAATCCGCACGATTGTCGTGCACCGAGACGGGATAGTTTTTGACGAGGAGGCGGCCGGGGCGAGGCAGGCAATTAAGGAGTTAAAAGACCGCGGGGTTATCGCGGCTGACGCTGACATCACCATTCTCGCCATCGCCAAATCTTCGCCCGTGTCGTTCAGGCTCTTCGAAATCATCCAAGCGGGTGGCGGCCGGGAGAGGGTTATCAACCCCGAGGTGGGTTATTACTACATCCTGAGCGAGCATGAGGGGTACGTCTGCTGCACCGGACGTACCCCTCA
>Ga0193747_1000099_pt1 | contig 44302 bp, 48 predicted proteins | sample L1m2metaG_FD_143048 | JGI IMG/M metagenome (GOLD analysis project Ga0193747, IMG submission 143048) | Soil microbial communities from a riparian zone of the East river system, Colorado, United States - L1m2 | ecosystem: Environmental > Terrestrial > Soil > Riparian zone | place: USA: East River... | reverse complement strand
TCGACCCCGCGGGAATGCGAGACATGCGCGCGCTCGTCCGCCGGCTCGCGGGCGAGGGCATCACCGTCCTGCTCTCGAGCCACCTGCTGAGCGAGGTCGAGGAGCTGTGCAACCGCGTCGCGATCATCCGCAAGGGACGCATCGTCTACGAGGGCCGGCTCGAGGATCTGCTCGCGACCGCCTCGACGGGCTACGTGCTGCGCTCGAACGACCAGGAGCGCGCGCGGATGGCGTGCCTCGCGCAGCCCGGCGTCGAGAACGTGGAGCTGAACGGAGCGGGACTCCGGTTCCAGGCCGACGAGGATGCCGTCGCCGCGCTCTCGATCGCACTCGGCCAGGCGAGGATCGGCGTCACCGCGCTCGTCCCGGAGGCCGCGAGCCTCGAGGAACTCTTCCTCGGCATGACCGAAGGGGACGCGGAAGCGGCGGACGAGGAGGCGGTCGCGTCATGAGCGCCGTCGCGAAGGTCTACCGCTGGGAGATCGCGAAGCTACTCGCCCAGAAGCGCACGTATCTCGGGCTGGGCTCGGCGATGGTCGTGCCGCTCATCTTCGTGGTGGTGCTGCTGCTCCAGAAGGGCGGGCCGAACGACGTCCCGCTCGGCCGCTACATCCGCGACACCGGCCTCGCAACGCCTTTCGTCGTGCTCTTCTTCATGTCCATCTGGGGCTTCCCGCTGATCACGGCGCTCGTCGCGGGCGACATCGTGGCGGCTGAGAGCCACAACGGCACGCTGAAGACGATCCTCACCCGGTCGCGCGAGCGCGGCCAGGTCTTCGGCGGCAAGGTGCTCGCAGCGTTCAGCTACACGCTCGTCGTCGTCTTTGCGATGGGGATCGTCGGCGCGATCGCCGGGTCGGTCGCTTGGGGGTTCAAGCCGCTCACCTCGCTCTCTGGCGCCCCGGTCTCGGCCGGGCATGGACTCGCGCTGCTCGCGGCGAGCCTCGCCCTGTACGTACTCGCGCTGGTCGCGATCGCCGCATTCGGGCTCCTGCTCTCGACGATTACGCGAAACAGCGCGGCCTCGGTCGTGGGCACGCTCATGTTCGCGCTGCTGATGCAGCTGCTCGGCGTCCTTCCCGGGACGGAGGCGATTCGCCCGTACTTGCTCGGCACCCAGTTCGAGGCGTGGCACGGCTTCCTGCGCGTCCCGGCCGACTGGACGCCCGTGATCCGCGCCGCCTGGGTCTGCGCGCTCTACATCGCAGTGCCGGTCGCCGTCGGCTACCTCGTCTTCCTGCGGCGCGACGTCGCGGCCGAATAGGAGGGTTTGGCGGAATACCGCTCGTTGTCGGGGTGCGATGCTCGTTCCGAGGCAAGGACGCAGGGAGTGCGCGTACCCGGAGGGTACGGGCGCGACTGAGGACGCCGTCCTCGGGGCGAGCAGCGCGGCCCGGCGACATAGACGGTATTTCGTCGAACCCTCCTGTTGGGCCGTTCAGGCACCGTTCAGATCCGCGGAATTAGAAACTGACCGTCGCGTCCGTCGCGGCGGGTGATTAACGTCCGCACTCTGTCAGGAGCCCAGACCCACGCTTCCCTCGATCGCTTTGCGATCGGCTTCGACCACCGCGATCGCGCGCGGCTCCACGAGCTGTGGGATCGGGTGCTCGACTCGGAGCGCTGGTCGGAGGGCGAGCTCGTCACGGAGTTCGAGTCGGCGTGGGGCGCATGGAACGAGCTGGACGCAGTGGCCTTCGCCAGCTGGAGCGGCGCCGCCCTGGCCGTGCTCGAGTTCGCCGGCGTGCGCGGCGAGACGATCCTGTGCCCGTCCAACACGTTCATGGCCGCACCGCTGCTCACGCTGCGCGCGGGCGCGAGCGTCGAGTTCGTGGACTGCAATCGCGACGACCTGTGCATGTCGTTCGCCGACTTCGAGGAGAAGGTCGACCGGCACAAGCCGCGCGCGGCATTCGTCGTGCACATCGGCGGGCACGTCGCCTTCGAGATCGAGGAGATCGCCGAGCTCTGCCGCGCGGAGGGCATCTTCTTGATCGAGGACTGCGCGCACGCTCACGGCGCCGACTGGAACGGACGGCGCGCCGGGACCTGGGGCGATGCGGGGATCTGGTCGTTCGCGCCCACGAAGACGATCTCGACCGGCGAGGGCGGGATGGTCGTCTCTCGGCATCCGGAGGTGCTCGAGCACGCGCGAGTCTTCCGCAACTACGGCAAGCCCGACTACGCCGTCCACGGCCTCAATCTGCGCATGAACGAGTTCACGGCCGCGGCCGGAGTCGTGGGCGTCGAGCGGCTGGACGAGATCGTCGCCTGGAAGAACGCGGCCGCCCGCGGAGTGCTCGACCCGAGCTACAGCGCGCGGCTGGAGCTTCCCGACGGCATGGTCTCGGGCCTCTACAAGTACATCGTCTTCGAGCCGATCGAGCGCTCCACCGGGAAGGTCTACGACGAGCCCTGTCACCGCGTCCTCGGCCACTCGGTCGACCTGCCGAACAGCGACTGGGTCGCCGAGAACCACTGGTGTGTCCCCCTCTACTACCGTCCGGAGGAGCGCGAATGAAGATCCTCGTGACGGGCGGGTCCGGCTTCATCGGGTCGCACGTCGTCGACGTCCTGGTCGCCCACGGCCACGAGCCGCGCATCTTCGACATCGTCCCCTCGCCCTACCGGGCGCCGGAGGACGTGGAGGCGGTGATCGGCGACCTGCTCGACCTCGAGGCGCTGCGTGGAGCGGCCCGCGGCTGTGACGCGGTCATCCACCTCGCCGCGGTCTCCGACGTCAACGAGGTCGTCCGCGACCCGTCGCGCGCCGAGCTCGTGAACGCTCGCGGTACGGAGGTGATGCTCGAGGCGGCGCTGCTGGAGAAGATCTCGCGCGTCCTCTATGCGAGCACCGTCTGGGTCTACGGAGGCGCCGCTGGCGAGGAGCCGCTCGACGAGGACACGTCCCTCGTCGCGCCGGCGCACTTCTATACGGCCACGAAGCTCGCAGGCGAGCTCTTCTGCCACTCGTTCGACGAGCTCTACGGCCTCGGACAGACGATTCTGCGCTTCGGGATCCCGTACGGGCCACGCGCACGGGCTTCCACCGTCGTGGCGCAGTTCGTCGCGCGCGCGCTCGCGGGCGAGCCGCTCACCGTGACAGGTGACGGAGCCCAGACACGCCAGTTCGTCTACGTCGAGGATCTCGCCGAAGGCGTCGTCGCGGCACTCGACCCGGTCGCTGCTGGCAGGACGTACAACCTCGTCGGGAGCGAGCAGGTCAGCGTCCGCCAGATCGCCGAGACCGTGCGAGAGCTCGTCGGAGACGTGCCGATCGTCCACGTCGACGACAGGCCCGCCGACCTTCGCAGCTCCGCCATCTCGGGGGAGCGCGCCGGTCGGGAGCTCGGCTGGGAAGTCGAGACGCCGTTCTACCAGGGCGTCCGGCGCTACGTCTCGTGGGTCACTGGGACCCACGAGAGTTCGAGCGTCGAGCCGGCAGCCAGGATCGCCGGCAGCGCCTCCACCGTCCTTCGCCAGGAGCCCGCCGAGCTGTAGTAGTCGGCGTCGTGCAGCAGCACGACGTCGCCGCCGGCGAGCCGGCCCCCGGCCCGCCGCGCGATCGCCTCCCCGGTTGCGCGGCGTTCCCAATCTCGTCCCCAGCGGGACCAGAGCAGAGGAATCCAGCCGCGCTCTCGGGCAAGGGCGAGCGACGCGGTGCTGAAGACGCCGTAGGGCGCCCGGTAGTAGACGGGCGCGGCGCCGGTCGCGTCGCCGATCGACGCCGCGGCGCGATCTAGATCGTCCGCGAGCGCGCGCCGCGTGCGGCGCAGGAGGAGCGTGTGCCGGTACCCGTGCACGCCGATCCCGTGCCCGCGCGCGGCGATCTCCCGCGCGAGCTCGGGCCGACGGTCGACCTGCTCGCCCATCAGGAAGAAGGTCGCCTTCGCTCCCACGGCGTCGAGTGCGTCGAGGACGGCCGGGGTCCCCTCGGGATGCGGACCGTCGTCGAAGGTCAGGGCGGCCGCGTCCGTGCGCGGCAGGCGGCGTGGAATCCCGTACGCGCGGGCGACCGCGGGAACGTGCGCGGCGAGCGGAAGGAGCACCGAGGGGCGCATGCGGGCGATAGTGACACGCGTGCACGGAGCCCTCGCCGCAGGAATGGTTGCCGCCGGGTGCGCCGCGGTCTGCTACGAGGTCGGCTATGCGCTGCAGGCGCGCGCGTCGCGGCGCGCTCCTGTCGAGCTCGCGCTTCGGCCCGGACTGCTCGCCGGCCTTGCGCGCCAGCGGCTCTGGGTGGCCGGCGTCGCGCTTGCGGTGCTCGGCTGGCCCCTGCAGCTCCTCGCGCTGCGGTACGCGCCCCTGACCGTCGTCCAGCCGACACTCGCGCTGGGTCTCGTCCTGCTGCTCGCGCTCGCCGCCCGCTTCCTCGGGGAGCGCGTGCGCGCGCGTCACGTGCTCGCGGTGCTCGCAGTCGTCGCGGGAGTTGCGGCGATCGCCTGGGCGGCGCCGGCACGTACCACCGGACACGCGTCCGGCCTGTCGCTCGCCCTCGCGCTGGGACTTGTGGCACTCGTGGCCCTTTCGCCGTACCCGCTACGGGCACGGGGACGCTTGCTGATCGTCTCGGCAGGCGCCGCCGACGCCTGGGCGGCGTTCGGGGCGAAGCTCGTGGTCGACGAGCTCTCCGCGGGCCGCTGGATTCGCGCTCTCGGCTGGGGCGCGGGCGCCGGACTCGCGCTCGGGTTAGGCCTGCTCTCGGAGATGACCGCTCTGCGCCGCTTCGCCGCGAGTGTGGTCGGCCCGGTCGTCGTCGTGATGCAGATCGCCGTTCCCGTCGCTCTTGCCCCGCTCGTCGGAGGCGAGCACTGGGGCGGGACGCCCCTCGGCGGCGCCGTTCTGGTCGCCGCGCTCGTCGTGGTCGCCGGGGCCGCGGCCGTTGTGGCCTCCACCGCGGCCGGCGTGCTCGAGGACGACTGAGGCCGCCGACGGCAGAGCGGCGAAGGACATGTCTTCGGCCTTCTCCTCCGCCAGAGCACGACCCAGCGCGGCTCGAAGCTCGGCCGGGCCGACCGCAACCTCGGCGAGCCCGTACCGGCGGAAGGCCGCGTTGTTCATCCGGATGTGCCCGCGCCCCCAGCCGAACGAGATCGCCGGGCAGCCCCGGATGTGCGCCTCGAGGATCGTCAGCCCGCCCGTCGAGTGGATCAGCGCGTCGGCGGCCGCCATCCAGTCGCCCATCTGCTCCGTGAACCCCTCGGCTCGCACGCGCAGGTGACCGAAGCGCTCGTCGATCCGCTTTTGCAGCTCGTCATTCCTTCCGCAGAGGCACACGACCTGCGCCACGTCCCCGTTGGCGAGCGCCACGTCGATCATCCCCTCGACGTCGCCGACCCCCCAGCCGCCGCCGGAGACGAGCACGATCTTCCCCTCGACCGGCAACCCGAGCTCCGCGCGAGCGTCGGCCCGGCTGCGCGGCCGCGCGAACTCCGGGCCGGTCAGGCCGTGTACCGCCTGGACGACAGTGGCGCCGCCGGTGATCGCCCACACCTCCTCCTCGGACTCGGGATGGGTGAGCAGATGCACGTCGGCGCCGGGGGCGGCCCAGTAGCGGAGCGCGGAGAGATCCGTGATGGCCGCCAGGACGGGAACGCGGATCCGGCCCTTGCCACGCAGCCGCGCGAGGACCTCGGTGGTCACGGGGTACACCGACACGATCGCGTCGGGGCGCCTGCGCTCAATCAGGCGCAGCAGGCGCCCGCCGCCGACGCGCTCGAGCAGCGCCTGCGTCCCGCGGCGCGTGGGCCCGAAGCCCGCGAAGAACCAGAAGCCGAGATCCCAGAGCCACTGGAACTTGTAGAAGACGATGCCGGGGGCCGACTGGCCCATGGTGGAGACGATTCGTCCCATCGCCGCGAGCCCGTCCTCGGTGACGATCTCGACGCCAGGACACTCCTGGCGGAGCTGGGCGGCGAGCGTGCGTGCTGGTCGGTCGTGCCCCTCACCGACGCTCGCGGTGAAGATCAGAATCCGTGGAGCAGACCGGCTCACCTGGTCATCTTGAAGGATTGCTTCTGAACGGCTTCTGACGGAGCCGCTAGAACGCTCGGCGGAGCGCGACGGCCCACTGCTCGCGCGCCGCGGCTGCCTCGTCCGGGGATGCCTCCGGCTCGTACCGACGCGCGACCGCGACCCGGGCCTGTGTCCCACCGGCGAGCGCCGCGGCGCCGAGCGCCGTCGTCTCCTGCTCCCCAGCGACCTCGACCGGCACTTGCAGCAGATCGGCTTGCAGCTGCATCAGGAAGGAGTTCGCCGTCGCGCCGCCGTCGGCGCGCAGGAGCGTCAGCGGCTCCGGGAGTGCGTCGACGACGTCGGCGACCTGCTGCGCGATCCCCTCGAGCGCCGCTCGCGCAAGGTGCGCGCGGGTCGTCCCGCGCGTGATCCCCGACACCACTCCGCGTGCATCGGCGTCCCACCAAGGAGAGCCCAGGCCGGTCAGAGCCGGGACGAAGACGACGCCGTCCGTGGAGTCGATGCTGCGCGCGAGCTCCTCGGTCTCGGCCGCCGACTCGACGATCGCGAGCCCGTCGCGCAGCCACTGCACGGCCGCGCCGCTCGTGAGGATCGCGCCCTCGAGCGCATAGCCGTCCGCCGCGGCGGTCGTGAGGAGCCCGTCCGACCTCGCGTGCGGATCGCCGCCGGCATGGACGAGCACGAAGCTCCCCGTTCCGTACGTGGCCTTCGCTGCGCCCGCGGAATGGCAGCCCTGGCCGAACAGCGCGGCCTGCTGGTCGCCCGCCACTCCCCGCACCGGCAGCGAGGCGCCGAGAAAGCTCGCCTCGGCGAGCTCGCCGGTCGAGGGCACGATCGCCGGCAGCAGCGCCCGGTCGACCCCGAAAAGCGCGAGCAGCTCGTCGTCCCACTCGACGGGATCGAGCCGCGCGAGCAGCGTTCGGGACGCGTTCGTCCGGTCGGTCGCGTGCACCGTTCCGCCCGTCAGCTTCCACAGCAGCCAGGCGTCGACCGTTCCGAACGCGAGGCTGCTTTGGTCCGACGCGTGCTTGGCGAGGAGCCACTCGAGCTTCGTAGCCGAGAAGTAGGGATCGGGCACGAGGCCGGTCCGCTCGCGGATCAGCTCCGCGTCGAGCTCTCGGCAGCGAGCCGCGGTCCGCCGGTCCTGCCAGACGATCGCGGGCGCCACGGGACGACCCGTACGCCGCTCCCACAGCACGACGGTCTCGCGCTGGTTCGCGATCCCGATCGCCTCGAGGTCGTGCGCGCCGGCGCCGGCATCCGCGAGGGCGGTTTCGGCAGCATCGACGACGGAGCGCCAGATCTCCTCCGGGTCGTGCTCGACCCAGCCCGCACGCGGGAAGGACTGCGTCAGCTCCCGGTAAGCACGGCCGAGCACGTGCAGCTCACCGTCGACGACGAGGCAGGTCGTTCCGGTCGTTCCCTGATCGATGGCGAGGATCACACGTCGCTCACGCAAGTTCTCGCCACGCGAGGAGTCTCGTTGAGTGTGGGCCCGAGAGGCATAAGGTGCGTCCCATAGTGTCGGAGCGACTCGATGAGGCGAAGCTCGCGACCTTGCGCCTCTGGGCGGAGGGTCTCGCGCGCGATGAGCGCGACGAGATGCGTGCGGCCGCGCGGGCGATCCTGCTCCTGATCGACGACGTCGAGAGCCTGCACATGGACCTCTGGCATGCCCGGGGCTTGGGCGCGCCGACCGAGGAGGATCCGACGCTGCCCGACACGCTCAGATCGGCACTCGGCCACCGCCTCCGCAGCCTCCGCGGCGACGCTGCACCGCCCGCGCAGCCGAGCGACTAGGCGCGCCGCGGGCGCTCGCGATGGCGTATGACTACCTCCTCGATTCGACCGGATGTCCAGGAGGTAAGGCATGGCAACGACCGAAGATCCGACGACCCGTACGAGCCGCGAGGCCGTTCCCTTCCGGGTGCGGACTGCCGACGGCGACACGGTCGACCTGACCTATTCGTCGCCGCGGCCTAGCGAGCTGCACGACGAGGAGGCGGTTCTCGAGACGCTGCCTTGGTTCGAGTCCGGCAAGCCGCTGAAGAATTGGATGCTGCACGAGATCGACTTCTATGACGAAGTCGAGCAGATCTGGGGCCGCCCGTGGGGTGCGGAAGGGATCGGGACCCTGCGTGAGGTGCTCGTCTCCCGACCAACGGAGAACGAGATCCGCGACGAGTACGCAAAGGAATGGCAGTACTACTACTCGTCGCGCGCCGGCAACGCGGACCTCGGCCGACTCCAGGCTCAGTTCGACGAGTACTACGACGTGCTGGCCGGCCAGGGCGTGCGCGTCAACTACATCGAGGCGCCGGTCCCGGCGATCGGCGCTTACGGGTACCTGAAGAATCTCGTCACGCTCGCCGGCGGCGGACTCGTCGTCCGCGGCGGCGCGATCGTCCACCGGATGGGCCTCGGCTCGTGGCAGCGCGGGCGTGAGGTGATCTGGTCGAAGGTGCTGACCGCGCTCCAGGTCCCGATCTACTTGACCATTCACGGGAAGGGCGTCGGCGAGCCCGGCGCGGGACGCTGGCTCGACTCGAAAACGTTCGTCTTCAACGAGTCGGTGGTCGCGAACGAGGAAGGGCTGCGCCAGATCGAGTTCGTGTTGAACGGCCTCGGGGTCGAGCTGATCACGACGCACAGCCCCGGCTGGGTCGAGACGACGAACGAGGGCAACTGGGGCACCTCACACGCGGACATGTTCTTGATGGTTCCCGACCACCACGTTGCCGTCCTCGCCCCGCAGCTCGTCAACTACGGCTTCGTGCGCTACCTGATGCGCAACGACTGGAAGGTGATCGAGGTCCCGCCGGAGGAGTACTGGGATCTCGCGTGCAACGCGGTCACGCTCGAGCCGGGCAAGGTCGTGATGAACGCCGGCTCTCCGGAGGTCGTCCGCGAGCTCGAGCGGAACGACGTCGAGGTCGTCCAGGTCGACTTCTCGGAGAGCCACAACTTCGCAATCGCCGGCCTGCACTGCGCGACCCTCGAGCTCGTCCGCGATCAGGACGACCGCGCCTAGATCCGGGCTCGAGCACGCGGGCCGCGGGCGCCTCTTCGTGGCGCTCGCGGCCGTGGCATGGTCCTCTGCGGGCGTCCTCCAGCGTGAGCTCTCGGTCGGTCTCGGGACGCAGCTCGCGGGACGCGCATTGTTCGCGGTGCTCGCGCTGCTGGCCTACGTTGCCGTCGCGGAGCAGGGCGCGGTGGTGCGTGCCTTCCGCGCTATCGGCCGCGCCGGGCTTGCGGTCGCGGCGCTGATGGCCGTTTCGTCGGGCGCGTTCATCGTCGCGCTGAACTACGCGCCGGTCGCGAACGTGCTCTTCATGCAGGCGCTGGCCCCGATCCTGGCAGCCGCGCTCGGGACGCTACTCGGCGAGCCCGTGCCGGCCAGGACGTGGACTGCGATGACGATCGCGCTCGCCGGCGTCGCGCTGATGGTCGGCGGCCCGGGCGGGCATCCGCACGCACTTGGGGAGGGGATGGCGCTGCTCATGTCGATCGCGTTCGCCGGCACGCTCGTGATCACGCGGCGGCGGCGCGACGTCTCGATGGCGCCCGCGACCTGTCTCTCTCAGGTGGCGGTTCTCCTCGCTGCGGCACCGTTCGCGCACCCGTCCGGCACCGGTTCCCGCGACCTTCTGCTGCTCGCGGCACTCGGAATCGGTCAGATCGGGCTCGGCCTCATCTTCCTGACGATCGGCGCGCGCTTGATCCCCGCCGCGGAGGTCGCGCTGATCACGCTGCTCGAGATCGTCCTCGGCCCTCTCTGGGTCTGGCTCGTCCAGTCGGAGCAGCCGAGCGTGGCCACTCTGGCGGGAGGAGCGATCGTCCTCGGCGCCGTCACGCTTCAGGCACGCGCAGGCCCCGCGCCGGACTCGACGGTGCCGCCGCCTCCTTAGCAGTCGAAGGCCGCCCGGCGGATCTCGTCCGGCAGGCCGGGCAAGGCGTAAGTCGACGTGCCATCGTCGAGAAGCTCCCGCGCCCCGGCGAGCAGCGCGGCGTACGCCGCTCCGGCGAGGGAGCTTCCCGTCGACACACGCCGCACTCCGGCGGACTCGAGCTCGGCGATGGACGGCCCGGACGGCAGCGCGAGGACGTTCACCGGGGCGGCCACCGCCTGGACGACCGTCCGGATCTGGTCAAGGTCGCGCAGGAAGGGCGCGTAGAGCGCGTCGGCGCCCGCGTCGCGGTAGGCCACCAGACGCGCGATCGTGTCGTCGAGGTCGTCGATGCCTCGAAGGTGATTCTCGGCGCGCCCGGTGAGGACCAGGGGCTCGGAGAGGCTGTGCGCCGCCTCGGCAGCCTCGGCAACCCGCTCGGCGGCAAGCTCCAGCTCGTCGATGCGCTGCGTCGCCGAGTCGTAATCCTCGATCGAGAAGCCGGCCGCCCCGGCCTCGGCCAGGCGCGCGACGGTCTCGGCGATCCCGCCGGGGTCGTCCGGGTAGCAGCGCTCGCTGTCGACGTTCAGCGGCAGTGCTGTCGCCGCGGCCAGCTCCGCCACATGCGCGACGAGCTCGTCGCGCGAGACCTGCCCGTCGAGCTTCCCGATCGACCACGCGAAGCCGGCGCTCGTGGTCGCAAGGGCCTCGAAACCGGCCGACTCGAGCAGGCGGGCCGACCCCACGTCCCAGGGATTCGGCATGAGGAAGAGCTCCTCGCGGGCGTGCAGCGCCCAGAAGCGAGCCCGTCGATCAGCGACCGACGCGTTCACAGATCGCCTCCCAGGCGAACCCCGCGGCATTGGCAAGCTGCCAGCCGCCTATCTCGACAGCCGCCTGGGCTACCTGCTTGCCCTCTCCGAACCCTTCTTTCAGGACTAGGCGCCGCGCGGCGTCGGCATAGAAGCCCCGGACCCTGCCGGCCTGGCTGTCCCCGTTCTGTGCGGCCGTGCGATGAAAATGGAACGCCCCGCGCCCGTATGCAAACTGCTGCCGGACGTATGCCTGCGGCGTCAGCCGATGTGCGTGCTCCACGATCGCGGCCGGGACGTAGATCAGCTCGTGGCCGGCCGAAAGCCAGCGACGGCAGAAGTCGCGATCCTCGGCCCAGCGGAACTCCTCGTCGAAGCCCCCGAGCTCGCGGAACGCCTCGGCGTGCACGGCGAGGTTGTTGCTCGCCAGGAACGTCGCCCTCGCCGGATCGGCGTTGTAGTAGGCGTAGACGAGATCGATCACCCGCTGGCTCGCCGTCGACCAGCGGTTGTCGTCGAACTGGTTGACGATGCTGCCTCCCGCGGCCGTCGTCGGCGTGTCCCGGACTGAGAGCGCGAGGGTTCGCAGCCACAGCGCGTCGACCCGGCAATCGTCGTCGGTGAAGAGCAGGATGCTCCCGCGCGCTTCCGCGGCGGCGAGGTTGCGCGCAGCGGAGGGCCCGCGGGCGTTGGTCTCGCGCAGGGATACGTCGAGCCGGTGGCCGAGGGCGTCCACGACCGCCGCCGCCCGCGAGTCGCCGAGGTCTCCGTCGTCGACGACGATCACGTCGAGCAGGTCGCGCGGATAGTCCGACCGTGCGATCGACTCCAGGCAGTCGGCGAGCATCGCCGGGCGATCGCGTGTGGGAACGACGACCGTGCACGAAGGGAGTCCGGTTCCCGCGGCTGTCCCCAGACCCATCGGGCCCATCGTAGCCCGGGCGACTCGCTACTCGGGGAAGACGCTCCCAGCGACAAGCGGCCTAGGCCACGCTCAGCACGCGGCCGGAAACCCCATTGTCTTCAGGACCCGCCCGTCAGCGAGCCAAAGACCGAGCGCGTGAGCTCCGGCGCCAGCCGAACGGCGGGCGGGAAGGAGATGGCGGTGGATTCGCCTTCGGGCTGCATGGGTCGCGTTCACAGCGAAGCAGCGCCTCCTGAGAGGCGGCTGTGAGTTCGGTGAGGCCCGTGTAAATCCGCGGAGCGGTCATTCACATCGATTGCCTAGGCGCCTTTCACGTCCCTCTGAGGACGAGCGCCGACGCTGCATCTCGACACGATCGAAAGGAGGTGATCGATGAACATCGCAAAGAAATGGATCCTCGCGACGGTGCTCGCCGGCTCGGTGGCCGGCGGCGCGCTGGGAGGCTCCCTGCTCAGCTCCTCGTCCGGAAACGCGGCCGGCAACGCCGCGACGACGACGTCGAGCAGCGCCCCGCGCGCCGCCCCGAGCGGCAAGTTCGTCCCCAACGAGAACGCGTCGCACGAAGCGAACGAGAGCGCCGCGCGCGAGGCGCAGGAGGACGCCGGCCAGTTCCCGACCGTGCCGTAGTCCGTCCGGCGGCGAAGGTCGGGGTGGGCGCCCACCCCGCTTTCGCCGCGAGCTCTGACATTCTCAGCCGATTCACAGAAACTCCTGGCACCGTGGTGGCGTGAGCCTGCAGCCGACACCCGAGAACGCCTCGAGGATCCTCGTCGTGGACGACGAGCCCTCGATCGTCGACGCGGTCGCCACCGCCCTTCGCTACGAGGGATTCGAGGTCGACGAGGCGACGACCGGGCGCGAGGCCCTCGCCGCGGTGGCCCGCGCCGAGCCCGACCTGGTCGTGCTCGACTGGATGCTTCCGGACATCGAGGGCATCGAGGTCGGGCGGCGGCTGCGCGAGCAGGGCTTCAAGACCGCGATCCTCTTCCTGACCGCCAAGGACGCGGTCGAGAACAAGGTCGACGCACTGCGCGCGGGAGGCGACGACTACGTCACCAAACCCTTCAGCCTCGCCGAGGTCGTCGCGCGAACCCAGGCCATCCTCCGCAGGACGGGCAGCGACCTCCCGGGAGACGTCCTCCGCTTCGCCGACCTCGTCCTCGACGAGAGCCGGCACGAGGTCTTCCGTGGCGAGACCGAGATCCCGCTGACCGCGACCGAGTTCGCGCTCCTCCGCTTCTTCCTGATGAATCCGCGCCGGGTGCTCTCCAAAGGCCAGATCCTGCAGAACGTGTGGCACTACGACTTCGCCGGCAACTCGAACGTCGTCGAGACGTACGTCAGCTACCTGCGCCGCAAGCTCGACGCCGCCGGCCCGCCGCTCATCAAGACGGTTCGGCAGGCCGGATACATGCTGGAAGCGGCGACGCCCTAGATGTCGCTCCGGCGGCGCCTGATCGTCGGCATGCTCGTTCTCGCCGCGGTCGCCCTCGTCGGCGCGGACGTCGCAACGTACACCTCGCTGCGCTCGTTTCTGCTGACGCGGACCGACAGCTCGCTCGAGGCCGACCACCGGGCGATCGAGAACGCGCTCCCGACGGGCGCGAGCGGGAATCCTTGCGAGGGGCTCGACCGCGTCGTGCCGGGCGTGTTCGTCCAGCTTCGCTCCCGCGACGGCGCCAGCGTGATCTGCAGCACGGCCGTCCGCGACTTCTCCAGGCCTCCCGAAACCGCCACGACAGGAGGCACGCCGTCAGACGACCGGCCGCCGCAGAAGCCGCCGCCCCGCTTGCCGACGGCGATCACGCTGACTGCTCCGACGGGCGGCGTCGAGCCGGAGCGCGCGTTCGACACGCCGGCGACCGAAGGCGGCACCAAGTACCGAGTGCGGGCTTCGCTCGATCCCGGGATCGGCTTCATGCTGATCGTGGCGCAGCCGCTGGACGACGTCTACAGCACGCTCCACCGACTGCTGCTGATCGAGTTGCTGGTGACCCTGGCGGCTCTCGGAGCGATCGGCGTGCTGGGCGCCTGGGTCGTTCGCGTCGGGTTGCGGCCGCTGGACTCGATCGAGCACACGGCTGCCGGAATTGCCGCCGGGGATCTCTCGAAGCGCGTGGAACGCGCCGAGAGTCGAACCGAGGTCGGCCGGCTCGGCCTGGCGCTGAACGCGATGCTCGGGCAGATCGAGGCGGCGTTCAAGGCCCGCGAAGCCTCGGAGCGGAAGCTCCGCCGCTTCGTCGCGGACGCCTCGCACGAGCTGCGCACGCCGCTGGCGGCCGTGCGCGCGTACGCCGAGCTGTTCACGCGCGGCGCCGCCGAACGCCCCGACGACCTTGCCCGGTCGATGAAAGGGATCCATCGCGAGTCGGAGCGGATGAGCCTGCTCGTCGAAGACCTGCTGCTCCTCGCACGGCTCGACGAGGGTCGGCCGCTGGAGCGCGCGCCGGTCGACCTCGCCTCTGTCGTGGCCGAGGCGGTGGAGACCGCGCGCACGCTCGAGCCCAACCGCCCCATCGAGCTCGAGGCGGTGCCTGCAGTCGTGATCGGCGACCGCGACCGCCTCCGCCAGATCGTGGACAACCTGCTCGCGAACGTGCGCGCGCACACGCCCGCGCGCGCGCCCGTGAGCGTCACGGTCAGCCGCTCGAACGGAACGGCCGAGATCGCCGTCGCCGACTCGGGGCCCGGGCTCGGGGACGACCAGTCGACGCAGGTCTTCGAGCGCTTCTACCGAGCGGACAGCTCACGGGCCCGCTCGAGCGGCGGCGTCGGGCTGGGTCTGTCGATCGTCACGGCGGTCGCCGAAGCGCACGGCGGGACGGTCTCGGCGGCCGGCGGGCCTGGAGGCGGAGCGACGTTCCGGATCGTGCTTCCCCTGTCCGGCTCGAACGCTGCGTAGACCCGCGGGCCTACTCGGCAGCCACGTGCGACGCGAGGTGTCCGGCGAGCTCACGCAACGAACCCGGACCGTCCACGCTGCCGATGTCGAGCTCACCGCCCCCGCGACGAGAGATCCGCAGGTGCCGGGAGGAAAGTCGCACGGACGCGATGTCGTCGAACGAGATCGAGTCGAGAAACCGGCGACCGAGCGCCGAGCCGGATAGCTCCAGTGAGGAATCGCCCAGGTCCAAGCGGCCCGCGTATCGGGGCCCGAGCTCGCCTTCGTACCAGTAGACGGCGTAGGACATGGACGCAGCCTGGCCGCTTCGGGGGGCGCCGGCATCCGGGCGCGCGCACATCCTGTCTGCGGCAAATCCCTGAGTCCAGCTCAGCGTGCGCTCCGATTGCCCGGCCTCCCGATCCACCGACAGTAAGGGGACACCAACTCGGAAGGAGACGGTCATGAAGAGATTTCGAAAGCTGAGCCTCGGAGGCCTCGCGCTCGCCGCGGTTACAGCCGTCGTCGCAGGCCCGGCCGTCGCCGGCCCCGGCTCGACAATCACCATCCGCCACGAGATGCACGGGTGCCATGCCTGGTCGTTCGCAGGCGGGCCGTTCAAGTCGACGTTGAAGGTGTCCCTCGCTCGATCGACGTCGCTCAAGGTCGTCGACAACGACGTCATGCCCCACAGGTTCATCCAGGTCGCTGGAGCCAAAGTGACGATTGCCCGGCCCGCCATGCGCCACATGGGCGCGACCGCGGTCGTGCGCTTCAGCAAGGTTGGCGTCTACCGCTTCACGACCAAGGCCGGCGAGGACTACAAGTTCGCCAGCGGAACGAAGACGACCGGCGAGGACAACGTCCTACGTCTGATCGTCACGGTCAGGTAGTCGCTCGATGGCCACCGTCCCCTACGCGCCCTCGCGCGCCGCGGAGTCGGCGCGCGAGGAGCGAGCCTCCTCGGCGTTCTTCGCACTCGCATGCATCGGGCTCGGCTTTCTCGTCGTCGCGCTCGCCTTCTTCGGCGCGCTGATGTGGTCCGACGCGAACGGCGCGAGGAACGCGGCCGATCGGGCCGCCGCCAAGGCCGGATCAGCCCAGTCGATGGCGATGCCGATGCCGGCAGACACGGCTGCATCCGATTTGAAGAGCTACGCGGGCGCTGGGCCCGCGAACGCCGAGGCGCTCGCAGCCGCCCATCGGGCATTTCCGGCCGAGCTTCCCGCTGCCCCCGCAGGGGACGTCGCCGACGTCAAGCTCGTCCTGAAGGACGTCGAGATCCAGGTCGCGCCCGGAATCAAGTACAGCGCGTGGGCCTGGGCAGGCGGCGCCCCGGGGCCCGTCATCCACGTTCGCCAGGGACAGCTGGTCAAGATCACTCTGACCAACGACGGGGCGATCCCCCACTCCGTCGACTTCCATGCCGCACGGGTCGCGCCTGACAAGGCCTTCGGCGACGTCATGCCAGGGAAGTCGGTCAGCCACAGCTTCCGCGCGAACGATCCGGGCGTCTTCATGTACCACTGCGGAACGAAGCCCGTCCTCATGCACACCGCCAACGGGATGTACGGCGCGATCGTGGTCGAGCCGAAGCCAGGCGTCATGCCCCACGCCGATCGCAACTACGTGCTCGTCGCCAGCGAGTGGTACCTGTCGTCCGACGGCCTCTCGAAGCCGGCGCAGTTCAACATGGCGAAGGCGCATGCGCGCCAGCCCGACTGGATGACCTTCAACGGCTACGCCGGGCAGTACGTCAAGCATCCTCTGACGGCGAACCCCGGCGAGACCGTACGCTTCTGGGTGCTGGACGCGGGCCCCTCGGTCGACACCGACTTCCATATCGTCGGGACGATTCTCGATCGTGCGTGGATCGACGCGGCCGTAACCGGCCCCCCGCTTCACAACGTGCAGACCGTGGGCGTACCCGCGGGCGGCGGCGCCGTTTTCGACGTCAAGATCGACGAGCCGGGCCTCTATCCCTTCGTCTCGCATGCTTTCGCTGCGGTCGACCAGGGCCAGGTCGGACTACTGAACGTGGGCAACGTCAAGGGGACGATGAGCCACTAGGATCGTCGAGCAGCCCGTGCGCGAGCGCGTGCCGCACCAGCTCTGCGCGGGTGCCGAGCCGCAGCTTCTGCATGATGTGCGCGCGGTGCGTTTCCGCGGTTCGGACGGAGATGTAGAGCAGCTTCGCGATCTCCTGGTTCGTATGGCCCAGCGCGAGCAGGCGCAGGATCTCGCGCTCGCGGTCGGAGAGCGGGTCGGCCTCCGCGGCCGCACGCGCGGCCGCGTCGGCGGTGACCATGCGGGCCCCGAGCGTCGGGTGAACGTAGCTTCCGCCCCCCGCAATCTCACGCACGGCGTTCACGACCTCCTCGTCTGCGGCTTCCTTGAGGACGTAGCCGCTGGCGCCGGCCGCGAAGGCTTCCCGCACGTAGCTCGGCTCGTCCTGCATCGACAGGACGAGGACCTTTGCTCCCGGCGCCTCCTTCAGGAGCTTGGGCAGGACCTCGATGCCGCCCTCGCCCGGCATGACCAGGTCGAGCAGGATCACGTCCGGAGTCAGCTCGCGCACGCGGAAGACCGCGTCCTGCGCGTTCCCGGCCTCGCCGACGACCTCGATGTCGTCGTGGCTGTCGAGCAGCAGCTTGATCCCGGACCGCACGACCGCGTGATCGTCGACCACCACGACGCGGATCGACATTACAGGGGGACCTCGATCACGAGCGTCGTTCCCGATTCGCGGGACGACTCGACGGTGAGCCGACCGTCGTGGAGCGCGAGACGCTCGCGCATCCCGATCAACCCTGCGGCATCCTCGCGGACCTCGTCGACGCGGAATCCCTCACCGTCATCCTCGATCACCGCGGTGACCGTGCCGGCCCGATGGATGAGCAGCACGCTGGCCTCGCGCGCGCGCGCGTGCTTGACGATGTTCGTGAGTGCCTCCTGAATGATTCGGTAGAGCGTCGTCTCCACCTCGGTCGGTAGCCGGTCGGCGCCGAGTTGCGCCTCGAGCTCGACGCCGATACCTGTGGCCTCCGAGAAGGTCTCGACGAGCCGGTCGAGCGCAGGCACGAGCCCGAAGTCGTCGAGAGCCTTCGGCCGGAGCTGAACCGCGAGACGTCGGACATCCTGGAGAGTGTCCACGACGAGCTCGCGGAGTTGCGCCGCCGCCTCGCGGGACTGCTCGCCGGACTGCGCGTCCTCGACAGCTCTAAGGCCGAGCAGGATCGACGTCAGCGCCTGCCCGGTCTCGTCGTGCAGCTCGCGCGCGAGTCGGCGCCGCTCCACCTCCTGCCCTGCGACCACGCGCCGCAAGGAATCTCGCGCCACGCGCCGCGTGAGGTCGACGGCGACCGCGGCGCGGGCCGCGAACTGCTCCGCAAGCCGCTGGTCGTTGCTGTCGAAACGGGCGTCCGCGCCGAGCTTGTCGTGCGCCAGGACGACGCCGATCGGGGAGCCGCGGACGATCAGCGGCACGAAGAGCCCGGTCCGCGGGCCGAGTTGGCGCGTGGCGCCCTGGTCGACCTCGGGATCCTCCAACATCGAGTCCACGCGCTCGCTCACTCCCCGCGCGAGGACGCGCCCGGCCTTGGACGTGTCGGTTGCAAACGTCACGCCCAGCAAGTCGTTGGCGGGCTCGCCGGCCGCGGCTTCGATGCGCAGTCCGCCGCCCACCGGCACCGCGATCGCGACGACACGCGCGTCCAGCAGCTCGCGGAGGCGCGTTGCGACGAGCTCCAGCACCCGGGGCAGGTCGAGCTCGCCCACCAGCGCGTTTCCGATCTCGTTCAGCGACTCGAGCTGCCGTGACCAGGCGGTCGCGGACTCGTACAGCCTCGCGTTCTCCACCGCGACGGCAGCCTGCGATGCGAGCAGTGTCACGAGCTCCTCGTCTTCGGCCGTGAAGTCCTCTCCACCTTCCTTCTCGGTCAGATAGAGGTTGCCGTACGCGACGCCGCGCAAGAGAATCGGGACGCCGAGGAAGGTGTTCATCGGCGGATGGTTCGGCGGGAATCCGACCGAGCGAGGGTCCTGGCTGAGCTCGTGGAGGCGAAGCGGGCGCGCATCTGAGATGAGCACGCCAAGAATGCCGCGCCCGTGCGGTAGATCGCCGATCTGGGTCCGAGTGGACTCGTCCAACCCCGTCGTCACGAATCGCTCGAGCCCCGTGCCGGCGCGGTCGATCACGCCCAACGCGGCGTAGCGGGCACCGGTCAGCGAGGCGGCTGCCTCGGCGATGCGCTCGAGCACTCCGTCGAGCGACAGGTCGGAGCTGATCGCGACGCCCGTCTCCACCAGGGTGCGAAGTCGCGCAGAGGCCTTCGTGGTCGTCATCCCGCCCAATCGTAAGGAGCCACGGCGAGTTGCGGAAAACCCGCGACAGATCAGCGGCCCGCGGCGGATGGCAGGCAACTCCCCACCGGCGAACATCAGTGAAGCAAGAGAGTCCACGGAAAGGGAGTCGCCATGTTCAACAAGAAATTCTTCGAGCTCGGCGGAATCGCCGCCAGCATCGTCCTCATCGCCTTCGGCATCGGAGCGATCGCACTCGGCCTCAACGGCCGCAGCACGGTGCGTGACAGCCTGAAGCTGGAGCAGATCGTCGGCACGCCCGACATGACCAGGAGCGCGATCGCGGCCGAGGCCAAGAAGGCCGGGCTGACGAACATCGTGCTCCCGGGCGGCGACGTCGCCGGCAAGTCGATCGACACCGGCCAGCGGGCACGCTGGTTCGCCGGCTACATGCGCGTCCACGCCCTCGAGGCGACCGGCGGCCTGACCTACGCCCAGATGCCCCGCTTCGCCACCAAGGACGGCAAGGGCACCAACGACGAAGCAGCGGCCCTGAAGTACCCCAGCGGAGCACCGATGAGCAACTCGGCCCGCGACATCTGGGTCACCGAGACCGCCCTGACCACGGCGCTCAACACGAGCTACATGGCCGAGCAGCTCGCGCTCTTCGGGATGGTCGTCGGGATCGCGCTCCTGCTCAGCGGGATCGGGTTCGGAGTCCTGACCCTCGGAGGGGCGCTCAAGCGGCGCCCGGAGACGAGCACGGCGACGAAGCAGATTCCGGTCGCGGCAGTCTGAGCGGCGACTCCACTCAGAGCGAAGGGCGGTCGAGAGGCCGCCCTTTCTCGTTCCGTAATAGGCCGCAACGCGGTTCCGCGTCGAGCCTGATGTGCGGCCGGGGCGCCGAGCGGACAATCAGCCCATGAGCCCCGACCAATCCCAGGACTGCGCCCTCCGCACCGCAGCGCGGTCTCACCCAGAGGCCTGTCCAGGCGAGCGCTGCCCGTTTTGGGAGCCCGGTGGCGCCGTGCTCGCCGGCGGTTGCGTCATCGAGTACCTGGGCGTCGAGCTTCGCACTCCCGGCGTCGCGGCATTCCTGCTCGAGACTCGCGAACGCCTCGAGCACGCACGCGACGCGACTGAGGCCGCCGCGCTGCGCGACGAGTGCACCGCACACATCGGCCTCGGCTTCTAGACCGCGAGAGGAGCGAAACAATGTCGACACCGAGCGCTTTCAGCACCGAGGACGCCCGCCGGATCGGCCAGGAGGTGGGCGTAGATTGGGACTCAGCGGCCTTCGACGTGGAGCAGCTCCGGATCGGCATGACGGTCGAGCTCGAGCACGGGCGACGTGATCCCAAGACGAATGTCACGGACGACGACCCGGTGGTGACCGCGAAGATCGCTCTCGCACACCTGAACGAGCTTCCCGATTACTACACCCGGCTGCAGCGCATGGAGGCGGAGGCGGAGACACCTCACGCCTGAGGACACAAACTTTTTCGCAACGCGACGGTCTAGACTCCCTGGCAAGTTCAAAGCCGCACGAATATCGCGCGAAAGTGCGAAAGGGGTGAAAATGAATCCACGTCCACGTTTCCGGTTGCGGACGATGATCGCCTTCGCAAGCGCCGTCCTCGTCATCGGAGTCGTCCCTGCGTCGACCGCAGCGATGACCGGAGGGGCGACACATTCGACGTCCGCTAAGAAGACCACGATCACCCTCGCCCATTGGAGCTCGTCCGCGGTCGAGCTCAAGGGGATCCGGGCCACGATCACGGCGTTCGAGAAGCGGAACCCGTCGATCAGCGTCAAGGAGATCAACCTCGACCCGTATCCCGAGGGGATGCTCGCCAGGTTCGCGGCCCGCAAGCCGCCGGACATCTTCTACGTCGACTCGAACGTGTTCCCCGACTGGGTCTCCCAGGGGGTGTTGGAGCCGCTCAACGCGAGGATGGCTGCAGCGCACATGAGCCAGAAGCCGTTCTACCCACGGCTGCTCAGCGCGTTCCGCTACAAGGGCAAGCTCTACGGCCTGCCCAAGGACTGGTCTCCGCTCGCGATGGAGGTCAACACGAAGGCGCTCGCAGCCGCCGGCGTCACTCCGCCGAAGACGTGGGCGGGGCTGACGGCAGCCGCGAAGAAGCTCAAGGCCGCCGGCCAGCCGCCGGTCTGCCTCGACATCGACCTGGCGCGGATGCTCGCGTTCATGTACCAGAACGGCGGCGGGTTCCTGAACGCCTCGCACACCAAGGCGATCGTGAACTCGTCGAAGAACCTGACCGCGGTCACCACCTACATCAACTGGATCCAGGCGGGCCTCGCGCGCACGCATGCGCAGCTCGGCATGGGCTGGTGCGGTGAGGCGCTCGGCAAGGAGAAGGCCTCGATCATCTTCGAGGGCAACTGGGTGACGAGCTACATGAACGACACGTTCCCGGGCGTCGCCTGGAAGACGTACCCGATGATCGGTTCGAAGGCGGGTAACAAGTACCGCGGGAACCTCGGGTTCACGGCGTCGTACTCGATCGCCAAGGACTCGAAGAACAAGGCCGCGGCGTTCAAGATGCTCCAGTTCCTCGACGGCCCGGCGGGCCAGAGGGTCTGGATCTCCAACGTTGGCTACCTGCCGGCGCGCAGTGACGTCAAGCCGCCGGCCGGACGAGCGGTCTACCTCAAGGAGGCGCCGTTCACGCATCCGTGGCAGTTCGCGCCGGGCTTCTCGAAGGTGACCGATACGGCGAACAACGAGCTGCAGGCTGCGTTCGAAGGCAAGGAAACCGCAGACGTGGCTCTCCGGAACATCCAGGCCGCGGCAAACGCCGCCCTGGGGCACTAGCCGTTCGGTAAGCCAGGCACTAGACTCGCCGCGCGCTCAGATGGGGCGCGCGGCGAGTCTTTGCCGTCTCGAGAAAACGTGGGGGGCCGGTGGCGGTAGCGACAGGTGCCCGGCGCAGGGCACCGGGAAGGTTCCAGTCGGTCGGCAGCGCCAAGCTGCGCGAGGCGCTCGTCGGCTACGCCTTCGTGATCGTCCCGCTCGCGTTCTTCCTGCTCTTCTTCATCTTCCCGATCGGCTACGCGGTCTACATCAGCTTCGTCGACTGGGTGAGCCTCGTGAAGATCGGCTACATCGGGACGAAGAACTACCGCGACCTCTGGCACGACCATCTGTTCTGGACCTGGCCGCCGCGACGCGGAACGGCGATCTGGAACACCTTCTACTACACGGCGATCGTCGTTCCGGCGCAGATGGCGCTCGGCCTGGGACTGGCGCTCGCGGTCAACGCGCGCATTCGGGGCAAGTCGTTCTTCCGCGCCGCGTTCTACTTCCCGTCGCTGACCTCCTCGGCGGCTGTCACCGCGATCGCGTTGTTCATCCTGAACGCCGGCGGGCTCCTGAACGCGCTGCTCGGCAAGATCGAGGGCCACCCGGTCCACACGCCGTGGTTCGCTCAGTCGTCGACGGCGCTCGAGTCGATCATGGGCCTGAACATCTGGACGACGTCCGGGACGATGATGCTGTTCTACCTCGCGACGCTCCAGTCGATCCCGACGGACGTCTACGAGGCGGCGGCAATCGACGGCACGAGCCGGTGGCGCACCTTTTGGAAGATCACGTTCCCGCTGCTCAAGCCCGGCCACTTCTTCGTCGCCGTGCTGTCGTTCATCGGCTGCCTGAAGCTGTTCGACCAGGCCTTCATCATCTCGGGCGGGAAGGGCGGGCCCGCATACTCGACGGTCACCGCGGTCCTCTACCTGTACCAGACCGCGATCTTCGACTCCCACTGGGGCTATGCCGCGGCGATCGGGATGGTGCTGTTCGCGATCATCTTCTTCTTCACGCTCGTCCAACGGCTCCTCTTCGGGCGCGCGGAGATCGGCTACTGACGATGGACGACCGGGAAACCGCTCCGCACATCGCGCCGACCGAGCGCCTCGCTCGAGGGGAGCCGCCGGCCGAGGGGACACCAATTGCCGCCGGGATTCCCGGGCGAGGCAAGGGTCACCTGGTGCGCCAGCTTCTCCTCTACGCGGTCCTGGTCGCCATCGCGATCTTCTACCTCTGGCCGTTCTACTGGACGATCTCGACCTCGCTGAAGACGCTGCCGGACAGCGTCAAGGGCTTGCAGCTCGTGCCTCATCACCTGACGCTGAAGGGTTACCGCGAAGCGTTCACGACCGGTCCGTTCGGCCGCTACTTCCTGAACAGCGCGATCTTCGCGATCACCGTGACCATCTCGAACCTCTTCCTGTGCGCGCTCGGCGGCTATGCCTTTGCGCGCCTGCGGTTCCCGCTGCGCGAGCCCCTTTTCATGCTCGTGCTCGCGACGTTGATGATCCCGGACCAGATGCGCCTCGTGCCGGTCTTCAAGCTGCTCGCGGACTTCCCCTACACGCACTGGAACCTGATCGCGACCTACCAGGGCTACATCCTCATCCACCTCCTGTACGCCACGAACCTCTTCCTGATGCGGCAGTACTTCCTGACGATTCCGAAGGACTACGAGGAGGCGGCGAAGCTCGACAATGCGGGCTTCTTCAAGACGTACTGGCGCGTGATGCTGCCGCTCGCGGGCCCGGCCCTGGCCGCGATCACGATCCTCAGCTTCCAGGGGACCTGGAACGACTTCTACTGGCAGCTGATCCTGCTTCAAGACAACTCGAAGTTCACGCTCAACATCGGCATCGCGCAGTTCGCTAGCGGAGGTGGGTTCAACACGGACTGGCCCGCGCTGATGGCGGCGACCACGATCGCGATCGCGCCGGTGGGGCTGATCTACGTCTTCTTCCAGCGGTACTTCATCGCCGGCGTCACGACGGCAGGAGTGAAGGGATGAGCTCGGGAGCTGCTCTACGCGCTGCCTTCGGCGACTTCTACGGCCACTCGTGGCGGCTCTTCGTCCTCAACGCCGCGCTGTCGGCTTGTGTGGTGCCCGTGGTCGTGGCCGGGCTCTGGATGCCGGTGGCCTGGGCGCTGCTCCTCTTCGCGGGGCCGCTCGTCGCGGCGCTCATGCACTGCGCGGTCGTCGTCACGTCCACCGGCGAGCTGCGCCTGGGCGAGGCCCTGGTCGGGCTACGCCTGCACTGGCGCCGCGGGCTCCTGCTCGGCGCGCTGGTGGCCGGCGCCGCCCTGCTCAGCGCCAATGCGATCTCGTACTACGCCGGCTCGCATGCGCTCTTCCTCGCGGTGCTCGGCGTCTACCTCGCCCTCTTCTTCGGGGCGTTCCAGGTCATCCTCTGGCCGATCGCGATCGCCGAGCGCGCGCGGCCCGTTCGGGCGGTGGCCGAGGACGCGGGCCGGACGCTCTTGCGGCGACCCGTCCAGGCGCTCGTGCTCTGGGCCGCGCTTGCGATCGTGAACCTGGTGGGCCTGGCGGCGGCCTTGCTGCCCTTCCTCACCGTGACGATCGCCTACTCGTTCCTCGCGGCAGCTCGCTTCGCGCTGCCGCCGCCCTCGACCCAGGAGGCAATCGACTGATGGCCCGCGTCCTCTTCGACCACGTGACGAAGCGCTTCGACGGCACCGAAGCGGTCAAGGACTTCACCGTCGAGGTGCAGGACGGGGAGTTCCTGGTCCTCGTCGGGCCGTCCGGCTGCGGGAAGAGCACCGCACTCCGCATGCTGGCCGGGCTCGAGGACGTGAGCGACGGCCGGATCATCATCGGGGAGCGGGTCGTCAACAACGTGGCCGCCGGAGCGCGCGACGTCGCGATGGTCTTCCAGTCGTACGCGCTCTATCCGCACATGACCGTCTACGACAACCTCGCCTTCGGGCTCCGCAACCAGCACGTGCCGCGCAAGGACGTCGATCGCCGCGTCCGCGAGGCCGGAGAGATCCTCGACCTCGGCCCGTTGCTGAAGCGCAAGCCGAAGCAGCTCTCGGGCGGGCAGCGCCAGCGCGTGGCGCTCGGGCGCGCGATCGTGCGCGAGCCGGTTGCGTTCCTGATGGACGAGCCGCTGTCGAACCTGGACGCGAAGCTCCGCGTCGCGACACGTGCCGAGATCCTGAAGCTGCAGCAACGGCTCGAGACGACGACGATCTACGTCACCCACGACCAGGTCGAGGCGATGACGATGGGCGACCGGATCGTCGTGATGGATCACGGCGTCCTCCAGCAGTCGGGCTCTCCCGAGGAGCTCTACACGAAGCCGACGAACCTCTTCGTCGCCGGCTTCATCGGCTCGCCGGCGATGAATCTCGTCGCGGCCGAGAAGCTGAACGGCTCCGGATCCGGGCGCATCGCGGGCATCCGGCCGGAGCACGTGGAGCTCGGGCGGCAGAGCGGCGATGCCATCCAGCTCACCGGCCGCGTCGAGGTGCGCGAGTACCTGGGCGACGAGCAGCTCGTCCACCTGACCGTCAAGGACACGCCGATCCTCGCGAAGCTCCCGGTCGAGGAGCACGTCTCTCCCGGCGACGAGGTCTCATTGTCGATCGCCCGCGACAAGGTGCACCTCTTCGACGCCGAGAGCGGCGAGCGAGTGCACGCCTGAGCCACGACCTTCACGCTGCTCTCCTCACGACCGTCGTCGGGAGCTATCCCCAACCCAACTGGCTGATCGACCGGGAGCGGCTGGGAGAGCGGCTGCCGCCTCGCGTGCGCGCGCGTGAGCTCTGGCGCGTGCCGGAGCCGTTGCTCGAGGAGGCGCAGGACGACGCGACCCGGCTCGCGGTCCGGGACATGGAGCGCGCCGGCGTGGACGTGATCACCGACGGCGAGATGCGGCGGGAGAGCTACTCCAACCGCTTCGCGACCGCGCTCGAGGGCGTCGACTTGGACGATCCCGGCGTGGCCCTCGACCGCACGGGCCATGAGAACCCGGTCCCGAGGGTGGTCGGCGCGATCCGTCGCACCCGGCCGGTGGAGATCCGTGACGTCGAGTTCCTGCGCGCGGTGAGCGACCGCAGGATCAAGATCACCGTTCCAGGCCCATTCACGATGACGCAGCAAGCCCAAAACGACCACTACGCCGACGATCGGAGCCTCGCGCTCGGCTACGCGGAAGCCGTCAACGAAGAGCTGCGCGACCTCAAGGCTGCCGGAGCCGACGTGGTCCAGATCGACGAGCCCTACCTCCAGGCGCGACCCGAGCCGGCTCGGGAGTACGCGGTCGAGGCGATCGACCGCGCGCTCGAAGGCATCGAGGGCGACACGGTCCTCCACACGTGCTTCGGCTACGCGCACATCGTCCACGACCGCCCGAGCGGCTATCCGTTCCTGCGGGAGCTGAACGATTGCCTCGCGACGCACGTCTCGCTCGAGGCGGCGCAGCCGAATCTCGACGCGGAGGTACTACGCGACCTGCCCGACAAGACGATCGTCCTCGGAGTCCTCGACCTCGGCTCGAGCGATGTCGAGACACCGAGCCTCGTCGCGGACCGCATCCGCCGTGCGCTCGCGGTCGTGCCGCCCGAGCGGCTCGTCGTCGCGCCCGACTGCGGGATGAAGTACCTCCCGCGCGAGCGCGCGTTCGGCAAGCTGCAGGCGATGGTCGCAGGAGCGCGCCTCGTGGGAGCCGAGCTTGGCTGAGCGTCCGGTCACCCGCATCGCCGAGGCGTATCGCGATCGCGTCGAGGTGCGGGGCCGTGACCTGACCGGCGACCTGATGGGCCGCCTGAGCTTCACGGAGTACTTCTACCTCTTGCTCACCGGCCACGAGCCCACCGACGATCAGCACTTCTTCCTCGACCTGTTGCTCGTGGCGATCGCGGAGCACGGGATGATGCCGACCAACGTCACCGCCCGCATGACGCTCGCCGCAGACCCCGGGTCGTTACACGGAGCCGTCGCTGCGGGAATTCTCGGCGCCGGCCCCGTGATCCTCGGCACAGCCGAGGAGTGCGCTCGCCTGCTCGAGGGAGGCGGCGACCCCAAGGAGATCGTTCGCGAGCTTCTCGCGTCGGGCCGGAAGATCCCCGGGTTCGGCCACCCGGTACACAAGCCGGTGGATCCGCGTGCCGAGCGGATCCTGGAGCTCGCGGACGCCCGCGGCGTCAGCGGGCAGCACGTCGCCTTCGCGCGTGCGCTTCGCGACGAGGTCGGGCTGACGATGAACGTATCGATGCCGATCGCGGCCGTGCTGCTCGACCTGGGCTTTCCCTCGGCGTCCGTGAAAGCGATTCCGATCCTCGCACGCACCGCGAGCCTGCTCGCGCATCTCGCGGAGGAGCAGCAGCAGCCGGTCGGCTTTCTGCTGGCGCAGGCCGCAGAAGACGCCGTCGAGTACCGGAGTGACTGACCCAGAGCGGCTGCCTTGGGAGGAGCAGCTCGTTCTGGACGATGCGAGCTATCGCACGCAGCTCGCTTACCTCCTCGAGCGCTCTGCGTTCTACCGCGACAAGCTCGCGGGTTTCGACACTTCCGGCGGGCTCGCGGACATCGCGCAGCTGCCGCTCACCGACAAGGACGAGCTCCGCGCCACGCGCACCGCCGAGAACCCGATCGGCGCGCACCTCTGCGCGGCCCGGGCGGAGATCGTCCGGATCTACTCGACGAGCGGCACCACCGGCGCGCCGAGCTACATCCCCCTGACGGCGTCCGATCTCGACAACTGGGTCGCAGGCTCGGCACGCAGCTACGCCGCCTCGGGGATCGCCGCCGGCCAGCGGATCGTCTCCACCTACAACGCCGGGCCTTTCGTGGCGGGCGCCGCGCTCGGCGCCTTCGAACGCTTGGGCCTGACCCACATCCCCGTCGGCACGGGCAACACCGAGCGCCTGCTGGCCGCGATCGAGTCGCTCGAGCCCGACGCCGTGGTGCTCACGCCCTCCTACGCCGCGCATCTCATAGAGCGGGACGCCGCTCTCCGTGATTCGAGCGTCGAGCGTGTCCTCGTGGCGGGTGAGCCCGGCGGAGGCGAGCCGGCCTTCCGGGCGCAGCTCGAAGACGGCTGGAGTGCCAAGGTCACCGAGGCGATGGGCATCGGCGACATCGGAGTCTCGCTCTGGGGCGAGTGCGAGGAGCAGGACGGGATGCACCTGGGCGCGCGCGGCTTCGTCCATGCGGAGCTGATCGACCCCGAGACCGGCGCGGCGATCGAGCTGGACGACGGCGCGACCGGCGAGCTCGTGCTGACCCACCTGAAGCATCGCGCCGCGCCGCTCCTGCGCTTCCGCACGCGCGATCACGTGCTGGTGCGCACGAGCCCGTGCAGGTGCGGCCGCACGGGCCCGCGCGTCCGCTGCATCGGGCGCACCGACGACATGCTCATCGTCCGCGGAGTCAACGTCTTCCCGGCGGCGGTGCGCGAGGTCGTGAGCGGGTTCGCTCCGAACGTCAGCGGCCACATCCTCGTCAGGCCGCGGGCCGCCGGCGTGAAGCAGGAGCCGCCGCTCCCTGTGACCGTCGAGCTTGCGCGGGGCGCAGCGGAAGACGCCTCGCTCGCGGACGCGATCCGTGAGAAACTGCGGAGCGTCCTCGTCGTCCAGACACGCGTGGATCTCGTGCCGTGGGGGACCCTGCGGCGCAGCGAGTACAAGTCGAAGCTCGTGGAGCACTGGAGGGAGACGTGACTGCGAACACGCTGAGCATCCTCAAGCCGAGCGTCAACAACCTGACGGCTCGAATCTTCGTCCGCGCGGCCGGGCTCGACTTCGAAGAGCTGGACGTGTGGGGGAAGAAGAGCACTCCCGAGTTCCTGGCGAAGGATCCGGCCGACCTGACGCCGCTGCTCGAAGAGGGTGGTCTGCCGAACGGCTCGCTCTGGGAGAGCTGCGCGATCATGCAGTACCTCTGCAACAAGCACGGCCTCGAGGACCTTTACCCGACGGATCCGGCCGAGCGGGCGATGGTCGACAGCGCGATGTTCTATCTGATCGGCACGTTCTATCCGCTGGTCACGCGCGCCACCTACCCCACGCTCGGCTTCCCGCAGTACCCGGGGGAGATCGGCTCCTCCGAAGCCGACGACGACATGAAGGCCGGGGCGGTGAGCGACGCAACAGCCGCGCTCGCCGGGCCGCTCGACGTCTACAACACATTCTTCCTGCAGGGCAGGCCCTTCATCGGTGGCGAGAAGCCCTCGATCGCCGACATTCGCCTCGCCGCGACGCTCGAGTTCCTGCGCTCGATCGACTACGAGTTCCCGGCCTGGGCGGAGGAGTACATGACCCGAGTGGAGGAGAGCCTCGGGGACGCCTACTCGGAGCCCGCGTCAGACGTGCGCGGATACATCGAGAGCGTGAAGTCGCCGGCTGCGTAAGCCGGAGGCAAGCCTCCGGAGCAGGGCTAGGCGGTTGGGAAGCCGATGCGCCTCAAAAGCTCGTCGCGACCGAGCACGCGTGACACCTCGTAGAGGTCTGGGCTCTTAGTCCTGCCCGTCACTGCGACACGGATCACGTTCGCGGCTTCGCGCACCGAGCCGACGTAACGCTCCGGGTCGGCCTTGTACTCGCGGACCGAGCCCGCGAAGGAGTGAGCGGCGGCGACGGCGCGGATCTGCGCAAACCAGGAATCTGGGTCGGCATCGTGTTCGTACCGGTCGGCGAAATCGGACGCGAGCGCGCGCACCGTCGCCGCGTCGACCGGGGCAAACCGTGCGTCGTCTGCCGGGACCGGCTCGAAGAGCTCGGCGAAGAAGAACGAGTAGGCGTCGCGGAGCTCGGACCACTTGGCGAGGTCTTTGCGGGGATTCTCTGCTCCCTCGCGCTCCACCGCGAGCGCCCGGACGGCCACGTCGCGCTCGCGCAGGAGAACGTCTGCGAGCTCAGGATCGTGATCGCGCGCCCAAGCCAGGACTTCGCGGTACACCTCCTCGGCGGACAGCGTCGCGATCCAGTTGCGCGAGACCGACTCGAGCTTCGCCAGGTCCACGAGCGGCCCCGCGACGCCCATCTCGTCGAGGCGCAGCGGCTCACGCGTCGCTTCCTCGAAGTCCATGTCTGCGAGGCGCGAGTTCGCGAGCCCGCGCAGGTAGTGCACGACCGCACGCGACGGGTAACCCGCGGCAACGTAGAAGTCGACGCTCGCCTCGGGATCCTTTCGCTTGCTGAGCTTTCGACGGCTCGACCCTTCCGTCTTCATCAGCGGCGCGACGTGCGCGTAGTCGATCGGGTCGAACTCGAGAGCGGCGAACAGCTGCAGGTGCAGCGGAACCGACGAGATCCATTCCTCCGCCCGGACGACGAGATTGACCCGCATGAGGTGATCGTCCACGGCATGCGCGAAGTGGTACGTGGGCAGGCGAAGTGGCTCTGCGCTCGATTTCAAGATGATGGCGTCGTTGCGGTTGTCGTCCTGCTCGATCTCGCCGCGAATCGCGTCGGTGAACGTGACGCGGGCACGAGCATCGCCCGGCGAGCGAAAGCGAACGGCGTATGGATCACCACGCCGAAGCCGGCCTACGACTTCGTCAGGAGGGAGATCGCGACAAGGCGCCCACTCGCCGTAGTAGCCCGTCGGCAGGCTGGCACGCCGCTGTTCGGCAGTCCGCGCGGCGAGCTCCTCACGCGTGCAGAAGCAGGGATACGCGCGCCCTTCCCGCAGTAGCTGGCGCACGTAGGTCTCGTAGATCGGCCCACGCTGCGACTGGGAGTACGGACCGTACGCTCCGGTTTCGTCCTCCTCGTCCGAGGCGATCTCGAGATACGCAAACGCGCGCGCAAACTGCTCTCTCGCTCCTGCCACCTCGCGCACCCGGTCCGTGTCCTCGATCCGGACGAAGAACGTCCCGCCCGTGGCGTGCGCGAGGTCACGCGAGACCATCGCGGTGTAGAGGCCGCCGACGTGGACGAAGCCCGTGGGACTGGGGCCGAAGCGCGTGACAAGCGCATCTGGGCCGAGGTCGCGCGGGCCGTATCGCGCCTCCCAGTGCGACGGCTCGCGGAGGTCCCCTGCGAACAGCGAGTCGACGACGTCGGTAGGAACGGACGCTTGCGCCACCGTCGCATCCTAGGCGCTAGCGTCTGGCTGCCAGCCGGCGCACGCAGCCGAATCGATGAGAGGAAGTGACGCATGAGGGCAGTCGTCCACGATCGATACGGACCTCCCGAGGTGCTGCGCGTCGGCGAAGTCGAGCGGCCCGTGCCGGCCGACGACGAGGTGCTCGTCAGGGTCCACGCCTCGACGGTTACCCGCGGGGACGCCATGGGCGTGCGCAGCGTCGAGTACCGGTTCGCCCGTATCTTCACCGGCATTCGCCGCCCGAGGCGGACGATTTTCGGCTCGGAGTTCGCCGGAACCGTCGAGGAGGTCGGAGCGGACGTCGCGGGGCTCCAAGTTGGCGACGAGGTGTTCGGCATCGCGGCGGGCGCGAGCGCGGAATACGTGGTCGTGCGTGAGAGCGGCGTGATCGCGCGAAAGCCGACCGGGCTGACCTACGAGGAGGCGGCGGCACAGCCCGACGGCTCGCTGCTCGCGCTGAGCTGTCTGCGACCCGCGTCTCCGCTGCGCGGGAAGAGCGTCCTCGTCTACGGCGCTGCAGGCTCGGTCGGGACTGCTGCGGTCCAGCTCCTGGCACATCACTTCGACGCCGAGGTCACGGCGGTGTGCGACACGAAGGACGTCGAGCTGGTGCAGTCGCTCGGCGCACGGAACGTCCTCGATCGCTTCGGCGAGGACTTCACGAAGAACGGCGCGACGTACGACGTGATCTTCGACGCGGTCGGTAAGCATTCGTTCCGCCGCTGCCGGCGCTCGCTGAAACCCGGCGGGATCTACATCTCGATGGACCTCGGGTTCATGTATCACGTGCCGCTCCTCGCGCTCGGCACACGGCTCGTCGGCAGCAGGCGTGCGAAGCTCGGCATCGGCCGCTATCGCAAGGAAGACCTCCTCCTGATCAAGGAGCTCGTCGAGACCGGCAGGTACCGACCTGTGATCGACCGGACCTACGCGCTCGACGAAGTCGTCGAGGCGACCCGCTATGTCGAGAGCGGGCAGAAGACCGGCAACATCGTGCTCCGCGTCAGCGAGGCTCCGCCCGGTCGGCAGCCTGAACCGGCCGCGAAGCACGACGAAGCGCCGGTGTAGACAGTCTCAAACTGCGACTCGTGGGGCCTGGCCTTATGACGCTCCGAGTGTGTGCAGCACGCCGTTCGCCGCGGCGAGCTGGGCGCGTGACGGCGGCGCGCTCCCAAACGCGACGCTGACGTAGAAGTTGTGGCCGTCGATGCGGGCACCGCGGATGATGGCGGCGGGATTCGAGAATCCTTCCTGCTGTCTCGCCTCCGCCGCGTCCACCGTGAGCGATCCGTTCACCGGCTCGTAGGCCTTGTTGCTGTCGCCGGGGTCCGTCGCTGTGACGTCGACGATGTTCACCAGGACGTCGTTCGGGCCCATCGAATTCCTCGCGGTCTGGCCGACGTCGTCGTTAGACGCGTGCGGGAACGCGAAGCTGCCGACGCGGAGCACGATCATGCCCGACGTGTTGACGAACGACTCGCTGCTCCAGCCGGCGGGAAGGCCGACGTGCACTCCGTCACGTGAGAGGGTCTTGCTGGTCATTTGCGCGGCTCCCTTGTTGTAGTGCGCGCGATCGCGCGTCGAATCACTCGATGTCCAGCGCCAGCCGCCGACGACTGCCGCAGCGACGACGACTGTGGCCGCGGCGACGAGATTGCGTCGTGTGAGCGCCCTCTTCATACGATCAGCGCCGCAAGGGCCAAGCCGAGCGCCACCTGGCCGACTGTCGTAGCCACCTTGCTAGGTCCGTTCCATTTCTTCAACCCTCCGTCAAGTGCGTCGAACTGGGTCGAGGTCTGAATCCGAGCAACGCTCAACACGCTGAGCGAACGCCACAGGCCGAACCACGCCCCGAGCAGCGCCCCCAACTGCCACGACCCGACGACGAACGTCGCAACCAGGGTCGTGTAGACGGCGGTCGTCGTCACGATCGTCGCGACGCCGAGCCCCAGCTGGAAACCGTAGCCGGCTGCGTAGACCCAGTTCCGGTACCGGTAGCGCCACGCCTCGTCGACCTGACGGACGATCGTCGGCAGGCGGAGTCGAAAGGGTCCCAGGTCGACGACCGCGCCAACGACGCCGAGCAAGGCGAGCAAGGCGATCGCTACGTGCCGGCTCGGCTGCCCCGACGCCGCGTGGATCGCCTGACCGGCCGCGCCCAGAGCGCCGCCGACAACGACGCCGCCCGCGATCGTGCTGAGCATGTACGTCGTGGTGGTCACCCACCATCTTCCGTTGTGTACCCGTTGCACGAGCGGGTTCAGGCTCCCGAGCATCGACGTCCCTCAGGGCGACCAGCTCGAGCGGAGGCCGGCCAGCGCACCGAACGCAAGCCCTGCCGCCACGACGATGGCGCTAGACGTCAAGGGCGTCCTCCGCGACGGGCTCGGAGGGATGCGAGCTCCCGTTGACCGACTGTGCCGCGAACACGCCGAGTCCTTCCTCCGCCGCGAGCTCGTCCTCCTCGCGCGTGAGCGTGAGGAGATCGAGGACCTGCGGCCAGGACTCGCCAGTGCCCTGACCGGAGACGGTTGCGTTCGCGCCGGTGATGTAGGCGAAGTACGGCGAGCCCGGCACCTGGTAAGTCGTCCACGCAGTGCTCGAGAGCACGAGGTCGTGCGCAGCGGGCGCGAGCCGGCGCAGGCGACCACGCGACTCGTTCCGCTTGTCCTTCGCGACGATCACGAGCCTCGTCTCGGGCGGAAGTCCGAGATCCTCTTCCTGGAAGGCATCCCAGAACGCCTGGCACGTCTTGCAGCCGGTCGTCAGGAACGCGAGCACGGTGTCGCGGTCGTCGGTCGACCACAACGGGTACTCGGCCGGCTCGCCCTCGAGCGTCTCCCCCGCGATCCCGTAGGCCGGGACTGCCTGCCCTGCGGTCGGGGCGAGTTCGCGCGGCGGCCCCTCGGGCTCACCCTCGAGCGTGCGTCCGTAGGTCTGGACGGCGCGGATGATCTCGGCGTGGCTCCGGAGCAGGCCTACGACGAGCAGGGACAGAAGGGCCAGGAGGACGGTCTCGATGCTGACAAGGACGACCATCGGCTAGCAGGGAGGATTGAGGGCGCAGGACGGGACGGAGGTGCAGGTCGGGACGTTCATCGGGGTCGCGCAGCCGAAGCAGGAGTTGGCGGTCCGGGTGATGCGGCAGTCGATGACGCCGCTGACGGCGCCGCAGTTCGCCCACTCGCGCGGGAAGCAGCAGGTTCGCCGGTTCCCGCAGGAGCCTGACGCGCACCGGCAGCTGCCGCACGACGACTGCGACACGCAGCAGTCCATCATCTTCAGATTCGTGTTCCCGCAGCTCCACGAGCCACAAAGGCTGGCGCCGCCCGGGCAGACGTTCGAGCCGTACTTCGTGCAGCAGAACGTGCTGTTGGGATCCGCGCAACAGGTCGAGGAGCACGCGCAGCTTCCGCCGCACGCGCTCGGACAGGGGTTGGCGCAGCCCGAACACGAGGCAAGTGCGGACTCGGGGTAGAGGAGATAGCGCACCGGGCCCAGGGTCAGTGCCGAGCCGAGCACGGTGAGCCGGACGAGCAAGCCATGCCGCGACGTGCGGCGCTCCAGAACGCCTGCCGCCTTGTCGACGATGCCGACCGCGAGGTCGTTGCTGTCTTTGTCGAGGCCGGGAAGTGTCATGACGCGATCTCCGATCCCTGCGGGTGCTGGTAGACCAGCCCAGCAGCTCGAATACGGGTGCAGGCTTGCAGGAGGTCCGCGAGCGGCCCCATCACCGCGAGGAGCAGGCCGGCGGCGGCGGCGACGCCGATAACGGTTGGGACCCCGAACAGCTCGAGTCGAGGCCACATCGTCGCGAGGGGCTCGGGTCGTGCGAAGACGGCGAGCGTCGCGGCTCCTGCTGCCGCGAGGTCGATGCCAACATGGAGGATGCTCGGCGGCGTGTCGCGCGCGCCCGCGCATCCGCACGTCGTGAGCGGGATGCGTGCCGCGAGGACATAGCCGATCACCAGCGCGAAGCATCCGAACGCGGCGGCCTCGGCGATGAGAACGGGACGCGCGGCGGTGATCACGGCCCCTACGGCGATGGTGAGCTCGATCAGACCAACCGCACGACCTCGGCGCAGCCACCACGGAACGTGGAGCACGGTGAGGAGCGGTTCGACGCTCTTTGGGTGTCGGAGCTTGAGCGCCCCGGAGACTGCGAGCAACGAGCTCGCGACGACGACTGCGACCCACGAGACTTCGGCGACCACCGACAGTAGCGCACGTCCTTCCATTGCAGGGCAGGCGCCGCAAACCGTGGCCCGGTTCGAATGGTGGAGCAATCATGCCGATGCAGACGAACCCTGTCAACTACACCTTGAGCTTTAGTGGTACGCATGTTGCCTTTGCCGGCTCCGGCCGTTCGGCGGCCGTGGGGCGGCCGGTCTTGCTGGACTCATGACGGTTGCGCGCGCTAGTCCTCGCCTTCGATCGGCGGAGCCGCCGCATACTCCTCGTCGCTGACGTGGTCACCCCAGGTCGCGGGGTTGCCTTCGTCGTCGACCTCGAGCATCGCAAGGTGGGTCATGAACCGCGTGGGCGCCGCGCCGTGCCAGTGCTCCTCCGCCGGCTCGAAGAAGACGCGGTCGCCGGGGCGGATGACCTCGATCGGGCCGCCGCGCCGCTGCGCGAGGCCAACACCCTCGGTGACCCATATCGTCTGGCCGTTCGGATGGGTGTGCCAGGCCGTGCGTGCGCCCGGCGTGAAGTGGACGCTGCTCGCGCTCAGGCGCGAGCCGTTAGCCGGTGCCGCAACGGTGTCGATGTAGACGGCGCCGGTGAACCAATCGCTCGGCCCCGCCCCCGTCTCGCTGGTGTTCCTCGTGATCTGCATTGGCGGCTCTCCTGGTGGTCTCGATCAGCGGAGGAAGTCTTCCCGTCCAAGCTGCGATCCACGCACGCGGATTCGCCGACGGTCAGGCGGCGCGCGGCAGCCGGGCTTCGCGATCCCAGCTAAGAGCGGCGACGTTCTGCCCGAGGACGCGGACCAGCGCATCGACGCAGCGCAGGTCGAACGCGGTCAGGCGCGGCGCGAGCGCGTAGTTCTCCGCAGGCGGAAGCGTCGCCGACCCCGATGGTGCGGCGACGAGCGCGGAGCACACTCAGGCAGAGAGGACCTACGCCCAAACCGAGTGTGAGAAAGGACGCGATGAGCATCGGGTCGCCACAGAAGAGAATTCACGCGGCAGCGATCGTCCTCGCCGCCGGCGGCTCCGCCGCCTTGGCGCGCGCAGGTCGGGCGCGCCTCCTTCGCTGGGGTGCCACCGATGCAGAGATCGCCGACGTGCAGCCGGGCGACGAGCTGATCGTCGATGCGGATGTAACGGCGACGCGGGCGATCACCATTCGGCGGAGCCCGAACGCCGTCTGGCCTTGGATCGTCCAGCTCGGTCAGGGGCGCGGAGGCTTCTACAGCTACGACCGCTTGGAGAATCTCCTTGGCTTCGACATCCACAGCTCCGATCGCGTCGTCCCCGACTGGCAACAGCTCGAGGTCGGGGACGAGGTACACCTCGCAGCGACGGTTGGGCTGAAGGCCGTGATCGTCGAGCCCGGCCGGGCGCTCGTCCTCCAGGGAAGCCTGCCGATTGCGCGACGGCCCCCGTTCGAGTCCACCTGGGCATTCATCCTCTCCGAGCAACCCGACGGTACGACGCGACTCATTTCGCGCGAGCGTTACGGCTATAAGCGCTGGTGGGCTCGGTTTGTGGTCGAGCCGACCCAGGCTGCGAGCTTCGTAATGAGCCGGAAGATGCTGCTCGGGATCCGCGACCGGGCGGAAAGAAGTTCTCTGTTCCCCTCCGCGGACGGACCAGCAGAGCGCAAGGAGCTTCACGGTGTCGGCAGTCACTAGGAGTGGCATCGACCTCTACTGGCTGCCGCTGGGCGCAGGTGGCCGCTCCGTGCGGCTGAACGGTCGGGTCTTCGAGGCAGCGGTATCCCGCCTGGAGCGGCGGACTGCCTGTGACCTCTACCACTCTGCGCTCGTCGTGCACGCCCCGTCAGGACAATTCGTGATCGAGCAGGCACCGGTTCGCGACAACGAGGGAGCCAAGCGAGGCGTTGTCGCCGAGGGCCCAGTCGGAAGCCGTCTTGCAGGGCGCTTCCGAACCTTTCGTTACGAGGTCCGCCGCTGGCGCGACGGCGTCATCCCCGACATCGCCGAGGCGGTCGCAAGTCCCCAGCTACTGAGCGACGATCCAAGTCAAGCGCAACGCCTGCTGGATCTGGTACCCGAAGCGCCCACCGCCGTTTGGGGCCGCGACGAACTTGATGCGGGCGAGATGTGGAACTCGAATTCGCTCACTTCGTGGCTGCTCGCACGCAGCGGCTTGGATACCGACACGATCCAACCGCCTCTCGGCGGGCGCGCTCCAGGTTGGGACGCTGGCCTCGTGGTGGCGCGGCGCGTGTCGGTCGCGGCCGGCGCCCGGTGCCGGGTTATCCGTCCAGAGCACCCTTTAGGAGTAGTGTGAAGCGATACGTTGAGCCGCGCGGGCGCCGCACCGCCGGTGCCGACACCGGGCAGGAGATTTGCCCGGCCCCCTACCTATATCGGTTGCCTGTGTCGGGCGACAGAGAGGTCCCGTGATGGAAACCAATGCTCACCCCTATCCGCTCCGACTGACCGGCGAGCTCTCGCCGAAACTCAGCCGCGGGCTCTGGCTCGTCAAGTGGCTGCTGGCGATCCCGCACTTCATCGTGCTCTTCTTCCTCTGGATCGGTTTTGTGGTCGTGAGCGTGATCGCCTTCTTCGCGATCCTCTTCACCGGGCGATACCCGAGAACGCTGTTCGACTTCAACGTCGGGGTTTTGCGCTGGTCATGGCGCGTCGGCTTCTACAGCTACAGCGCGCTGGGCACCGACAAATACCCGCCCTTCACGCTCAAGGACGTGCCGGACTACCCAGCGCGGCTCGAGGTCGAATACCCCCAGTCGCTCTCGCGCGGCCTCGTGCTCGTGAAGTGGTGGCTCCTCGCACTCCCGCACTACCTCATCGTTGCCGTGTTTGCCGGCGGCGCCTGGGCAAGCTGGTCGGGCGCAGGCGGGATGTGGGGCAACGCGACGAGCGGCGGCCTAATCGGCCTGCTCGTCCTCTTCGCCGGCCTCGCTGTGCTGTTCACCGGCCGCTATCCGAAATCGCTCTACGACTTCGTGCTCGGCATGAACCGCTGGGTCTTTCGCGTCGCGGCGTATAGCTCGCTGATGACCGACACCTACCCGCCGTTCAGGCTCGACATGGGCGGGGACGAGCCGCCAACGGCTACGACTCCCGACACCGTGGCCCCAACGCCGGCGCCCACGCCAACCCCGGCCACTCGCTGAACTAGCAGGGCAAGCGCTCTAGCCTCGAGGTGGGCGGCACCAAGGCCGCAGTTGCCGTCCACCTGAGAGTCCGCGAGGGATCGCCATCCATCGTGGCACCAAGCCGGACCGGTACATCAAGTAGCCCAAGCGCCGGACCGTAGCCATCGCGGCTAACGCGCTGCGAAGTGCTCTTCCGCCGCCCGTTCGACATCTTCTTGAACCAGGTCAGCGTTGATGGCGATCGCTGCGGCGGATCCGGCGCCTGCCGCGGTGATCACCTGAGCGCGCGGGTCGACCACGTTTCCGGCGGCCGAGACACCGAAGGTGCTGGTCCGGCCGGTGGCATCGACAAGGACGAAGCCAGCCTCATCGACCTCGCAGCCCAGCCCCGTGAGCAGGCCATCGGCATGAGGGACGTTGCCCGGCCGGATGAACACCGCCGTGCGCTCGATCACTCGACCATCGGTCAGCTGGACGCCGGTCAACCGGTCGTCCTCGACCACCAGGCGTGCGATCTCACCGCGAACGATCCCGACCCCGCGTGCCTCCAGCTGCACCTCTTCGTCTGCGGTCAGGTCGTAGGTGTGGACGAAGAACGCCACGTCGTCGGACCACTGCCGCACCAGTTGTGCGTGCTGGACTGAGCCGGGCAGGGTGCCGAGGACACCGACGGGCTGGTCGCGGACCTCCCACCCGTGGCAGTACGGGCAGTGCAGGAGATCCCGTCCCCACCGCTCGCGGACCCCAGGGATCGCGGGGAGCTCGTCGCGGACACCGGTGGCGACCAGGATCCGCCGTGCTTGCACCACCCGGCCACCGGCGAGACGAACGACGAACCCGGCCTCGATCCCGACCACCTGGTCCTCGACCAACTCCACGCCGTAGCCCTTCACTTCGACACGTCCTGCGGCCAAGAGGTCGGCCGGGGACATGCCGTCGCGGGACAGAAACCCCTGCATGTGGGCCGCGGGAGCGTTCCGCGGTGCTCCGGCATCGATCACCGCGACCCGGCGCCGTGCCCGGCCCAGCACAAGAGCGGCACTCAAGCCGGCCGCGCCGCCGCCGACCACCAGCACGTCATAGTCGGGACCCTCCGTAGCGATCATCTCCTCTTCACTGCTCGCGTCCCCACTGGTGCGTTGGGCTCCCCTCCTGACCCTGCCCGCCGTTAGTGCGTTCAAGGAGTCGTAAGGAGGGTGTAGCACGCAACGCGGCACCGACGCCGTATGGGCGTCGGTGCCGGTGCCAGGTCGACCTTCCGTGGTTCACGTTGCTTCAGTGCGCCGGCATCGCCAACGGGTTGAGCCGCAGCTTCGGCACGAACTGGCGTGCCCGGGGCAGGATGGCCAGCGCGACGAGGCTGGCGACGCTCGCGAGGACCGCGGCTGCGATGAACGCCGTGGAGATTCCCGAGGCGGCCTGTGGGCCGGCGAGGACGCCGGTGCCGGCCGCGATCGTCGAGAAGATCGCGATGCCGATCGTGCCGCCGATCTCGTGACCGGTGGAGTTGAGGCCCGAGATCATTCCTGTCTCGTCGTCGCGGGCACCGGTGAGGATCGCAATCGAGACCGAGACGACGGCGACGCCGAGACCGGCTCCTGCGACGAGCATCCCCGGCAGCACGTCGCGGACGTAGCTGCCGGTCTCGCCGACGTGTGCGAGGAGCGTCATGCCGCCCGCCGTGACGACGAACGCACCGGTGAGCGGGCCGCGCACGCCATGGCGGCTGACGATGTGACCGGCCGCGTGCGCGCCGATCCCTGCTGCCACCGCGAGGGGGATGAAGGCGAGGCCAGTGGCGAGCGGCCCCATGCCGAGGACGTTCTGCAGGTAGAGCGAGCTGAGCAGGAAGAGGCCGAAGATCGAACCGGCCGCTGCGAGCATGAGGAAGAGGCCGCCGCCGACGGCACGATCCGCTAGCCGCTCGACGCGCAGGAGCGGTGCGTCCGTGTGGCGCTCGAAGCCAGCGAAGGCAGCGAGGCCCGCGAGCCCACCGAGACCAAACAGCAGCGTCTGAAGCGAAGTCCAGCCGGCGGTTGCGCCCTGTGTGATCGCGAAGACGATCGCGCCGAGACTCGATGTCGCGAGCACGGCTCCACGGAGGTCGAGCCCTCGCCAGCGTGGCTTCTGCGTATCGGCCGGAACGATCTTCAATGCTGCGATTGCCAGGGCCGCTGCGACGGGCAGATTGACGTAGAAGATCATCCGCCAGTCGCCGAACTCGGTGAGGAGACCGCCGACAAGGACGCCGATCGCCGCGCCCGCGCCCCCGACCGCTCCCCAGGCGGCGAGCGCCTTTGCCCGCTGGTTGCCCTGGAACGCCGTCATGATGATCGCAAGCGCTGCAGGAGAGAGCATCGCTGCACCGAGGCCTTGTCCCGCGCGGGCTGCAAACAGAGCGGTGGCTGAGCCCGCGACGGCCGATGCGAACGAGGATGCGGTGAAGACGCCGAGCCCGGTCAAGAACATCCGGCGACGCCCGAGCAGATCGGCGGCCCGGCCGCCGAAGAGGAGCAGGCTTCCGAAGATGAGCGAGTAGCTGGTGATGGTCCAGCTGATGTCGGAGCCCGTGAGCTGAAGGTCTTTCGCGAGGCTCGGCAGCGCGATGTTCACGGCCGTGATGTCGAGGATGACCATCATCTGGGCGATGAGCAGGACGAACAGGAGGACGCCACCGTCCTTGCCGACGGGTGACTTGGAGCCACTGGGCCGATGCTGGTGGTGCCGACCAGAGGTCGTAGCAGCTGTCGGAGTCGCGGCTTCCCTTCCGTGATGCATGGCCTTCAGGACGGATAGCAATGTGTGGCTATGTGCGTTCATTTCCAGCTCCTTGTGAGGGTTTCGGAGTACGAGGTCACGCTCGCACTCCGACGGTCGGCCGGAAATGAGGCTCGCTCGCGGCTTCGGTGTGGCTGCCCACACCGTTGCCGCGAGCTGATCTGCGCTCGTAGGTCGCCCTAGCGCGTCAGCGCAGAGGAAGCGTCGCTCGCACGACGGTCCCGTGCCCCGTGGGGCTCTTCAGCTCGAGCCGACCCCCGAGGGCCTCGATGCGGTCGGTAAGCCCACGAAGCCCTGAGCCGGCCTCCATGCTCGCGCCACCGTTTCCGTTGTCGCGGATCTCGACGACGACTTCGTCGGTTGTCGTCGTAATCTCGACCCGCGCCTCGGAGGCATCGGCGTGCTTGGCCGCGTTGGTGAGACTCTCGGAGACGACGTAGTAGACGGCTGCTTCCACCCCCTCGTCGAGTCGCAGTGGCGGCACGCCGGAGATCTCGACCGGGAACGAGGCGCGGTTCGCAAGTGACTGGAGTGCCGGCTCGAGTCCGCGGTCGCTAAGGACGGCCGGATGGAGCCCTCGGGCGAGCTCGCGCAGTTCTTCGAGCGCGAGCTTCAGGTCCTCGCCGACCCCCGCGAGCATTGCCGCCGCCGCCGCCGGATCCTCGGCTAGGCACTCCTGGGCGATTCGCAGGTGCACGGCGAGGGTGACGAGGCGCTGCTGGGCGCCGTCGTGGAGGTTGCGTTCGAGTCGGCGACGCTCGGCCACGCTTGCTTCGACGATGCGCGCACGCGATGCGGTCAGCTGGTCGTGCGCCTCGGCGCTCTCGAGCGCGAGTGCGACGAGGTTCGTGAAGTCCGCGAGACGCCGCTGCGCATCCGCAGGGAAGTGATTGGTGCGTGTGGAGAACACGGACAGCGCACCCCAGAGGCGGCCGTCTGCGGTTATGGGTGCCATCACGGAGGATCTGTAGCCGGCCAGTTGGGTCAGCCGTGCGGCTTCGCCGGGCAGATCGGCGTAGTCGTCGATCCGCCCACCCTCGTGCGAAACGCGGTAGACCGGGCTATCGGGGTCGCTGTACGGGACGAGGGTTCCGACCTCGAGCCCGGCGCCTTCCCCATCGCTCCAACTCCCGGCGACGACCGCGGAATCCTGGTCGAAACGGACGGTGGCAGCCGTCCGAGCCTCGAGCAGCCGGCCGGCCTCTTCGGCGACTATTTGGAACACCTGCTCTGGCTTCGCCGAGGAGGCGACCAGTGTCGCGACACGGCGGAGCGCGGCTTGCTCGTGCGCGAGGTCAACCGTCCGGTCGCGCGCCCCGGCGCTCTCGAGCGCCGGGGCGAGCTCGGTCTCGCTGCCCGCTTTCATGTCATCAAGCTAGCGCGGAGATGAAAGAGGCGGGCCAGCCACACTGCGCATGGCGCCGTCGGCTGGCACGATCGCACTATGCCTCTCGGTGTCCTCATCATCGACGACAACCCGGACTTCCGGACGGTCGCCCGTCGGCTCCTCGAGCGTCACGGATTCGTCGTGGTGGCCGAAGCCGAAACGGGAATCAGCGGCATCGAACAGGCGCATGAACTTAGTCCCGACCTCGTCCTCGTCGATGTCCAGCTGCCGGACATCGACGGATTCGAGGTCGCCGAGCGGCTCTCACGGCTCGACGTGCGAATCGGCGTCATTCTTACGTCGAGCCTCGACGCCTCCGATTTCGGGTCTCTCGTTGCGCGCAGTTCGGCGCTTGGCTTCATTCCCAAGGCCGAGCTTTCCGCTTCGGCGATCGAGGCGCTGCTCGCGCCGGTGCCCTGAGCGGTGTTGTGGCCTTCTCGTTTGTCGGCGACACTGCCGGCGTCGACGCCGGAGCCCCTGACCAGGACGAACGCGAAGCGACGCGGATCCGCGTCGTCCTCGCCGACGACTCGGTGCTACTCCGCGAGGGCATCGCAAGCCTGCTCCAGAGGGCGGGATTCGAGATCGTTGGCCAGAGCGGCACGGCTGCGGATCTGCTGCTGAAGGTCCGCTCGTACAAGCCCGACATCGCCATCGTGGACATCAAGATGCCGCCGACCCAGACGGACGAAGGACTGCGCGCGGCGAAGGAGATCCGGGAAAAGCACCCTGATACGGCAGTGCTGGTGCTTTCGCAGTACGTCGAGGAGGGTTACGCGCTCGAGCTGCTGCAGGAGAGCGCGGAAGGGGTCGGCTATCTGCTGAAAGACCGGGTGTACGACCTGGCCGACTTCGTGGCCGCGGTGAAGCGGGTCGCCGAGGGCGGCTCTGCACTCGATCCCAGTGTTGTCTCCCAACTCGTGGGCCGACGCCGCCGCGACGACCCCATCGGCGATTTGAGCGCCCGCGAGCGTGAGGTGCTCGAGCTGATGGCGGAAGGACTGTCGAACTCGGCGATCGCTGCGCGCGTGTTCCTGACCGATCGCGGCGTCGAGAAGCACGTGACGAGCATCTTCCAGAAGCTGCACCTTCCCGTCGCCGCCGATACCCACCGGCGCGTGCTCGCGGTCGTGGCCTTCCTGCAGTCCTAGCCCGAGCGTCGCGCGTCAACGGTGTGGTCAGCCACACCGATCCGGCGAGCGAGCCTCATTTCGCGCTGACCGGCCGCCTGAGAGCGTGAGTCCACGTCCCGGAACCCTCGAGAAAGGCACACATGAGCATCCTCGCCACACTTCTGGTTGGCATCACGCTCATCGCCGCCGTGTGGTGGGCGGTCTCACGGCAGCGGCGCCCCGCAGCCCTGGAAATCTTCTCGTTGGCTGCACCGATGTTGGCGGTCCTCGCGCTGGCTCTCGAGCACATGCGCTGGCAACTCGTGCCGTGGCAGGTTCTCGCCGTAGCGGTCGCCGCGGCAGCCGCGCTTCGGCGCTGGCGACCCGGTCACTCCCGCCGTTGGCGGCGGGCGGTCGCAAGAAGCCTGCTCGTCGCCGGACTGGCCGCCGGAGGCGTGGTTCTTCTGACGGCCTTCGTGCCCGCCCTCCCCGAGCCGTCCGGTCCTCACAAGGTCGGCAGCGAGGTCTTCCGCTGGACGGACAACCAGCGCCCGGAGACGCTGACCGCGAACGCTTCGGACCGCCGGCAGGTCGTCGCCCAGGCCTGGTACCCCACCGACTCGAGCGACGGACGTCCAGTCCCATACTTCGAGGCTCAAGGCGAGCTACCGGGCGGAATAGCCGGCCTGCCGCCGTTCATGTTGGGCTCCTTCGGCGACGTGGCAACTCACGCCACGCTCGGGACTCCGATCGGTGCCGCTCAGAAGACGTGGCCGGTGCTGCTGTTCTCACCGGGTCTGTCGATGCCCCGCGAGATGTACACGGCACTCTGCGTCGACCTGGCCAGCCGGGGCTATGTAGTCGTTGCTTTGAGCGAGCCGTACGAGTCCCCGGTCACGGTGCTCGCCGGAGGACAGATCGTCGGGCAGACGACACATCCGGACGTGATGGGACCAGCGCCGCACCCGGCCCTCGAGCGCTTGATCGCCATCCGCGCGGCCGACAGCAGCTTCGCGCTCGACGAGTTG
>Ga0193747_1000098_pt1 | contig 44752 bp, 45 predicted proteins | sample L1m2metaG_FD_143048 | JGI IMG/M metagenome (GOLD analysis project Ga0193747, IMG submission 143048) | Soil microbial communities from a riparian zone of the East river system, Colorado, United States - L1m2 | ecosystem: Environmental > Terrestrial > Soil > Riparian zone | place: USA: East River... | reverse complement strand
TACGAGAGGACCGAGACGAACAGACCTCTGGTGTATCAGTCGTCGTGCCAACGGCGCTGCTGATTAGCCACGTCTGGATGGGATAACCGCTGAAAGCATCTAAGCGGGAAGCCCACCTCGAGATGAGAGCTCCCATCCCCTTGAGGGAGTAAGAGCCGTGGGAGACCACCACGTTGATAGGCGGGACGTGTAAGCGCAGCAATGCGTTCAGCGGACCCGTACTAATTGCTCGAGGTCTTGATTTAGAACACGTGTCGTCACTATGGAGTTTTGAGGGTGCGCGAGGATTGCGCGCCGGAGCCAGACTGAAGTCAGGCACCGGATTTGCGATCCCGCCCTTGCCAATTTGGCGGTCATAGCGACGGGGATACACCTCTTCCCATTCCGAACAGAGAAGTTAAGCCCGTTAGCGCCGATGGTACTCGGAGGGCAACCTCCCGGGAGAGTAGGTCGCCGCCAATTTTCTTCGAATCAGAGCCGCCCACGAGGCGGCTCTTTTCGTCTCTAGGCTGCGCGCAGCTTGTCGCGCCAACCCGGATCGAGATCACGCAGCCTGCGCACGCGCTCCTCGAGTGGAGGGTGCGTGACGAACATGCGCGCGAGGCCCTCCTCCAAGAACGGGTTGACCGTGTAGAGCGGTTCCGTCGCCGGGCTGGCGCGGAACTCCACCAGCTCGCTGGCGCTGTCGAGCCGGACGAGCGCGTCGGCCATTCCGTGCGGCGACTTGCAGAGCCGCGCCGCGGCCCGGTCGGCGCCGAACTCGCGCCGCGGCGAGAGGAGCAGGTGCACGAGCGCGGCCGCGCAGGGGCCGAGCACGAAGAGCAGAGCGCGCTCCAGCCAGCCACCGATTCGGCTTGCCTCGACGATCGCCGCCGACACGACCACCACGCTCGTCTGAACCAGCACGTCCCGCGATCGAATGTGGGCCAGCTCATGCGCGAGCACGGCCTCCAGCTCGGCCGGCGGCAGCGCCGAGAGGAGGCCTGTGCTCACCGCGATCACCGACCCGCGCGGTCCGCGACCGGCGGAAAACGCCCGCGGAAAGCCGTCCGGCAAGAGATACAGCTTCGGCTTGACGACCCCCGCGAGCGCAGCCAGCCGCTCGACCGCAGAGTGCAGCAGCGGCACCTCGGCGAGCGGCAGCTCGCGCGCGCCCACGAGTCCGAGCACCATCCGGTCGGCGTACCAGTAGGCAGCGCCCACGACGAGCAGCGCGCAGAAGACGAAGATCGAGAGCAGCCTGTATCCGCCGCCCGCGTACCCGAGCGCGCCGAGCGCGCCGCAGGTCACGAGGATGAGGAGCCAGACCTTGAGGATGTTCCGAGCGGACGCGAGCGTCACGCTCAGCCTTCGTCGCCGCCGTCCTCGCGCAGCCCGCGCGGCGGCCAGTCGTCCTCGGGCGCGTCGCAGCGGCTCGAGCAGTGCAGCGAGGCGATGTTCTGCAGCGGCACGAGGATGTGGCCGTTCAGCTCGATGTGCGCGACGTCCTCCACGTAGCAGTACGCGGTCAGCACGCCTTCCTGGTACTCGCCCCCGAACAGCGCGACCTCGACCTGCTCGCCCTTGTACTTGTTGGTGTAGTCCTCCACCTTCGCTCAGTCTAGTGACGAGCCGGGGCCGTAAGCTGCGGCCCGATGGAGCTCGGCCTGAACGACCGCGTCTGCCTCGTCACCGGCTCGACCGGCGGGATCGGACTGGCCACGGCGAGGCTGCTCGCCGCTGAGGGAGCCCGCGTGGTCACCCACGGGCGCGGCGAGGCACCAGGCGTCGGGGAGGCGCTGCACGTGGCCGCGGACTTCCTCGAGCCGGGCGCGCCCGAGGCCGTCGTCGCGGAGGCCGGGCCTGTCGACGTCCTCGTCAACAACGTCGGCGCGGCGTACGTCGCCGCGTTCGAGGAGCTGACCGACCCGCAGTGGGACGAGATGTGGCAGCTGAACGTGATGTCGTTCGTGCGCTCGATCCGCGCCGTGTTGCCCGCGATGCGCGAGCGCGGCGGCGGCGCGATCGTGAACGTGTCGTCGACCGCCGGCAAGCGCCCTTCCACCGGGATGCCCAACTATTCCGTTACGAAAGCGGCAGTGCTGTCGCTGTCCAGGCTCGTCGCGGACCTCTACGCGAAGGACGGGATCCGCTGCAATGCGGTCACGCCTGGGCCGACGGCGACCGGGGCATGGCTCGGCGAGGGTGGGCTCGCCGAGCAGCAGGGCGAGCGCGAGGCCGTGCTCGCGAAGGTGGCCGCAGGGCGGCCGCTGGGCCGGCTCGCCGAGCCGGAGGAGATCGCGGCGGTGATCGTCTTTCTCTGCTCCGGCGCCGCCAGCTACGTCACCGGATCGGCCTGGAGCGCCGACGGCGGCACCGTCCCGATCATCATCTAGGCGGCCCACGTTTCGATCCGGGCGAGCGAGTAGCCTTGACGGCGATGCCCGAGGTCGCCGGAAGGGTTGCGGATGCCTTCGAAACCCGCATTCGCGAACACGAGGAGCGCTCGCTGTCGCCGCTCGCCGTGCGCTCGTACGAGACGCGCGGGCGCATGCGCGACGAGGACGAATGCGGGCTGCGCACGCCGTTCCAGCGCGACCGCGACCGGATCCTGCACTCGAAGCCGTTCCGGCGGCTCAAGGGCAAGACGCAGGTCTTCATCGACCCGGCCGGCGACCATTACCGCACGCGGATGACGCACACGCTCGAGACCACGGGGATCGCCCGCGGCGTCGCCCGCGCGCTCCGCCTCAATGAGGATCTGACCGAGGCGATCGGGCTCGGCCACGACATGGGCCACCCGCCGTTCGGACACGCCGGCGAGCACGCGCTCGACCGTGCCCTGGAGGAGCGCTTCGGCCGCAGGTTCCGCCACAACGAGCAGTCGCTGCGCATCGCCGAGCGCCTCAATCTCACCCACGAGGTCCGCAACGGGATCCTGACCCACACCGGCGGGCTCGAGCCCGAAACGCTCGAGGGCAAGATCGTCCGGATCGTCGACCGCGTCGCATACATCAACCACGACATCGACGACGCGGTGCGCTTCGGGATCCTCAAGCCCGAGGAGCTGCCTCGCGAGGAGGTCGAGCTGCTCGGGCCGAGGGGCTCGGCGCGCATCGACACGCTCGTCCACGACCTTGTCGAGACGTCCGAGCGCTCCGGCGACATCGCCCAGAGCGAAGAAGTCGGGGCTGCCATGCTTTCCCTCCGCTCGTTCATGTTCGACCACGTCTACAACGGCCCGCACGCGCAATCCGAGCATGAGCGGGCACACACGCTCATCCGCACGATCTTCGACCAGCTCGCCGCGCAGGACAGCGATCCCGAGGAGATCGTCGACTTCATCTCCGGGATGACCGATCGCTTCGCGCTCGAGTTTGCGGACCGGGACGCCTAATGGCCCGGCTCAAAGACGCGTCGGTCGAGACGGTCAAGGAGGCGGCCGACTTCGTCGCCGTGGTCGAGGGGCGGACCCAGCTGCGCAAGGTCGGCTCGCGCTACACCGGGCGCTGTCCCTTCCACGAGGAGCGCACGCCGAGCTTCTCGGTCAACGCCGTCGACAAGCTCTACTACTGCTTCGGCTGCGGCGCGAAGGGCGACCTGATCACGTTCGTCCGCGAGACCGAGCAGCTCGATTTCGTCGGGGCGATCGAGTGGCTCGCAGATCGTTTCCACATTCCGCTCGAGTACGACGAGGCTTCGCCCGAGCAGGAGGCGAAGCGCTCCCGGCGAGAGCGGCTCCTGTCGCTCCTCGATGCCGCAGCGTCCTACTACGAGCGCGTCCTCTGGGAGTCGCCGGCCGGCTCGCAGGCGCGCGACTACCTCACCGGCCGCGCATTCGGCGAGGAGGTCTGCCGCGAGTTCCGCCTCGGGCTTGCGCTCGGCGGGCAGACGCTGGCGCGCAAGGCGCGGGAGAAGGGCTTTACCGCGCAGGAGCTCGCCGGCGCGAGTCTCGTCAACCGCCGAGGCAATGACTACTTCTCGCATCGCCTGCTCTTTCCGCTCTCCGACGCCCGAGGACGCGTCCTCGGGTTCCAGGCCCGGAAGCTGCGCGAGGACGACCCACTGCGCGCGAAGTACGTGAACTCGCCGGAGGGCGAGCTCTTCCGCAAGGGCGACCTGCTCTACGGGCTCAACCTCGCGCGCGCTGCGATCGCGAAGCAGGACCGCGCGCTCGTCGTCGAGGGCAACGCCGACGTTCTGGCGCTGCGGCAGGCCGGCATCGAGCCGGTCGTCGCCTCGATGGGCACGGCGCTCACCGAGCGGCAGCTGAAAGAGCTGCAACGCCTGACGCAACGCGTCTGGCTCTGCTTCGACGGCGATGCCGCCGGCGAGGCGGCGACGCTGCGGGGGATGGAGCTCGCGGCCTCGCTCGGGCTCGACGTGCGCATCGTCGCGCTTCCGCCCGGCGTCGATCCGGCGGACGCCCCGGACGACTTCGAGCGCCGGCTCGGCTCGGCGGAGAGCTACCTCGGCTACCGCGTGCGGCTCGAGATCGAGCGCGCGCCCGACCGGCAGGAAGGGTTCGTCCGCGTGCGCGAGGTGCTGTCGAGATTCGAGGACTCGCCGGAGCGGCAGACGGCGATGCGGTTCGCGGCCAACCAGCTCGACCTGCCGAGGGAAACGCAGGCCGGCTTGGCGGCGCGCACGCGCCCGAGCACCGGCACGGTGACGGCGAAGCTCCTCGGCGCCGGCGACCGCCGCGAGCGGGATGCGTTGGCCGGCGTCGTCGCGCATCCGGGTCTGAAGCCGATCCTCGAGGAGCTCGGACCGGAGCACTTCGACTCCGAGCTCCATCGGAGGGTGCGCGAATACCTTCTCCACGGCGGCGAGGCGGATGCAGAGCTCGTCGGGTTCCTGGCAGAGCTCGACGCGCGCGGAGCCGCCGAGGGGATCGACGAGCGCACCGCCGAAGAGCTGCTGCTGCGTCTGCGCGAACGCCAGATCCGGCGGGAGCTCGGCGAGGCCGACCAGGCGCGAACGCTCGAGCTCCAGGCGGCCCTCGCGAAGATCCATGCGGCGGTAGAGAACCTCGCTTCAGCGCAGGCGCTCGAGCATTCTCACTAAGCACGATCCCAGAGAGGCCCGAGAGTCGCACTCTCGGGCCTGCCGAGCGAAACGAGGCAAAACCGGAGAAAGTCCGCAGGACTTTCTCCGGGGAAAACTCCCCGGGTTGGACTCGAACCAACAACCCTCCGGTTAACAGCCGGATGCTCTGCCAATTGAGCTACCGGGGACGGCAGCGCCGGGCATTGTAGCGGCGCTCTCTGTCGCTTCTGTCGCGGTCAGCCGGACTCGAGAATCTGCTTGAGGCGGCGCAGATCCTTGCGGTTCGCGCGGCGCATCGCTCGCGCCATGACCGGAGCGGCCACCGTCGAGAAGCCGGAGGGCTCGCCGCGGTTGCGCAGCGTCATCTTCGTGCCGCCGTCAGGCGTGTCATCCCAGCTGTACGTGGTTTCCATCGGGAAGGGCCCGTCGGCGGTGCGCATCACGAGTCGCTCGCCGGGAACGAGCTCGTCGAGTTCGTAGGTGTACGACAGCCGCCGTCCGAGGAACTGAGCAACGAAGGCGATGCGCGACCCGACCGCTAGGGGTCTCGGCGACTTCCAGTCGACGGCCCTGATGTTCTCGTACCAGGTCGTCGCGGTATCCGGATTGGCGGCATACGCGGAAACCTCGCTCCGCGGGCGGTCGATCTCGATTTCGGTCTGTACGTCAACCGCCATCGCGGCAAGCGTAGATCAGCCCTGGAATACGCTCGCCGCGAGGTCGTTGTTGCGGGCAGCGTGGCGGAGAAGGGCATCTATTGCGCAGTGACCGAGACGCAGGGGGCGAATTGGGATCCGGCTCGGGCGCGGCGCGAGCAGGACAAGTGGGGTGAGCACGCGTCGTTCATGGACGGGCTCGTGGAGGACGGCTTCGTCGTCCTGGGCGGTCCGGTCGGCAACGGAGACGAGGTCCTGCTCATCGTTCGAGCCGGCGGCGAAGCCGAGATCGAAGCGCGGCTCGCCGCGGATCCATGGCTGCCGATGGAGATCCTCCGCGTCGCCAAGATCGAGCGCTGGCAGATCCTGCTCGGCGATCCGTCCCGTACTTGACACCCTCCGGCGGGTTCTGATCTAGATTTCTCCTCATGCTTCTGCGCGAGGTCGAGTACGTGCGCCCGGCGAGCATCGAGGACGCCGTTCGCGAACTCGCCGCCGACGACGGCGCTCGCGCGCTCGCCGGTGGACAGACGCTGATCAATGTCATGAAGGCACGCGCGGCCTCGCCCGACGTCCTCGTGGACCTCGCCGAGCTGGAGGAGCTGCGCGGGATCGAGCTCGGATCGGATGGCACGCTCGAGCTTGGCTCGATGGTCACCTACACCCAATTGCTGGAGTCGGCCGAGGCGCGCGCCAGGCCGATCCTCGGGGAGGTCTCCGCGCAGATCGCCGACGTCCAGGTGCGGAACCGCGGGACGCTCGGTGGCAACGTCTGCTCGAACGACCCGACCAACCATTTCCCGCCGTTGATGGTCGCGCTCGGCGCCACGTTCACGATTCGCGGCGCGGACGGCGAGCGCACGGTGCCGGCGGCGGACTTCTTCCTCGGCGTCTACATGACCGCGGTCTCGCCGGGCGAGCTGCTCACGACGATCATCATCCCCTCGGGAGCCGGCGCGGGCGACGCCTTCGAGAACGTGCCGATCGGTCGCGACGGCACCTGCATCGTGAGCGCCGCGGCAACCGTGACCGGAAGCGGTACCCGGGTCGCGATCGGCTGCGTCGACGCCGTGCCCGTGCTCGTCGAGCCGCAGGCGGCCGACGCTGATTCGGTCAAAGAAGCCGTGCGCGCCGCCGAGCTCGATCCACCCTCCGACGTTCACGCCTCGGCCGACTACCGCCGCCATCTCGCCGAGGTGCTCGCCGCGCGTGCGGTCGAGCGAGCCGTGAAAGCGAAGAGCTAGTGCCCGAGACCTCACGCACGATCACCGTCGAGGTCAACGGCCACTCGTACGAGCGCGAGGTCGACGCCCGCAAGCTCCTGATCCATTTCCTCCGCGACGACCTCGACCTGACCGGCAGCCACATCGGTTGCGACACCGGCAACTGCGGCGCCTGCTCGGTGATCGTCGACGGGATGCTCCTGAAGAGCTGCATGATGCTCGCCGTCCAAGCTGACGGCTCGTCGGTCGAGACGGTCGAAGGGCTCGCAAACGAGGACGAGCTCGTCCCGCTGCAACAAGCCTTCAGCGACCACCACGCGCTCCAGTGCGGCTACTGCACGCCGGGGATGCTCATGAGCGCCACGGCCCTGCTCCGGAAGAACCCGAAGCCATCGGACGACGAGATCCGGAAGGGCATCCAGGGCAACATCTGCCGCTGCACGGGTTACGTGAACATCGTCGAGGCGGTCGGAGCGGCCGCGAACGGAGGAAGTTCTTGAGCGCTCGCGCGTCAATCACCAATCGCCGGCGGAGCCGGGCTTTGCCCGGCGGGAGCCACGAAACGGCTCGTCCGGACGCTCCCGAGAAGAAGGGGGCACACGGGGGAGACATGGTTTCCCCCGTGATGGAAACGACCGTTACGCCGGAACGGCCGATCGTCGTCGAGGAGACCGAGGCGCCGCAGCGCGGCTGGGCCGGGACGAACGTCCCGCGCAAGGAGGACAAGCGGCTCGTGCAGGGCGAGGGCGTCTTCTTCGACGACGTCAAGCGCCACGGTATGGGCTACATCCATTTCGTCCGGTCGCCCTACGCCCACGCGAAGATCCTCAGCGTCGACGTCTCGAAGGCGCTCGAGCTGGGTGATGTCTACGGGACGCTCACCGGCGACGAGGTCGCGATCCTGACCGATCCCTTCTTCGAGCTCTCGACGCCCCCCGGTGCGGACATCAAGGACTACGCGCTGGCTGTGGGCAAGACGCGGTTCGTGGGCGAGCCCGTCGCGGCCGTCGTCGCCGCCACGCGGGAGCTCGCGCGTGACGCCGCCGAGCTCGTCGAGGTCGAGTACGAGCCGCTGGACGTCCTCGTCGATGCGCGCAAGGCCCAGGAGGCCGACGCGCCGATGCTGCACGAGGAGGCCGGCTCGAACGTCGTCTGGTCGGGCGTCTTCGACTGGGGCGACTTCGACGGCGCGGTCGCCGAGGCCGACAAGGTGATCAAGATCGACGAGCTCCATTTCGACCGCTTCTCGTCCACGCCGCTCGAGTGCTCCGGCGCGCTCGTCGAGTACAACCGCGGCACCGGGCAATGGACGATGTACTGCAACCACCAGATGCCCGGGGTGGGCGCGATCTGGATGGCGCCGTCCCTGCGCGTAGGGCTCGACAAGCTGCGGTTCGTCACGCAGGACATCGGCGGGGCGTTCGGCAACAAGATCTGCCTCCATCCGTACTTCGTCGCCTGCTGCCTGCTCGCCCGCAAGCTGAATCGGCCCGTCCAGTGGACGGAATGGCGCACCGATCAGCACACGGCGAACGCGCACGGCAACGAGCGGTGGTTCCAGGACATCGAGGTCGCGGTCAAGGCCGACGGCACGATGACCGGCTTCAAGGTGAAGGCACTCGACGACTGCGGGGCCTTCCCCCGCTACGAGCCGCTCGGCTGCATCATCTGGGCGCAGGTCACGCCGGGCTGCTACCGCTGGCGGAACATCCGCGTCGACTTCACCCAGGTGACGACGAACAAATCGCCGGTCTCGCCGAACCGCGGCTATTCGCGCATGCAGCACCTCTGGCTGACGGAGCGGATCATCGACATCGTCGCCAACGAGCTCGGGCTCGACCCGATCGAGGTGCGCAAGAAGAACTACGTCAAGCACGAGGAGATGCCATACGAGACGCCCAACGGCTGCATCTACGACTCGGGCGATTACGCGCGCTGCCTCGACATCGCGCTGGAGCTGATCGACTACCCGTCGATCGAGGGGCGGCGCCGCGACGCGGAGAGCCGCGGCAAGCTGCTCGGCATCGGGATCGGCTCGACGCTGGACTCGGGGACGAACAACTTCGGCCAGTCGCAGCTTCTGAACCCGGATCTCCAGTTCTCCGGCAACAACGAGGTCGCGACCGTGAAGCTCGACATCTTCGGCGAGATCGTCGTCACGCTCGGCACCGTCCCACAGGGGCAGGGGCACGAGACGACCGCGGCGCAGGTCGTTGCCGACATCCTCGGCTGCACGCCCGACGACATCAACGTCCGTCCCGGACACGACTCGTACTGGAACTCGCACGCCGGCTTCTCCGGCACGTACGCGAGCCAGTTTGCGGTCACCGGGCTCGGCGCGGTGAAGGGCGCGACCGACATGCTCGCCGGCGAGATGAAGAAGCTCGCGTCGGTCGTCCTCGGCTGCGCGCCGGACGACATCGAGCTCGCCGAAGGCCACGCGAGGATGAAGGCGAACCCGGAGGCGGCCCTGCCGTTCATGGCGCTCGGCGCGATCCTGAACGCGAACAACGCCGGGCTTCCCGAGGATCTCGACGTCACGCTCAATTGCCGCTACGTGTACCGGCCGCTCTTCGAGGTGCCCGACAAGGAGCGGAACTTCGGGAACCTGACGCTTACCTACGCGACGCAGATCCACGCCTGCGTCGTCGAGGTCGATCCAGAGACCGGCGTGTACGAGATCGTCGACTACGCCGCCGTAGACGACTGCGGCAAGCGCATCCATCCGCAGATCGTCGAGGGCCAGGTGCACGGCGCGACCGCGCAGGCGCTCGGGGCCGCGACGCACGAGACGTTCACGTACGACGAGCAGGGCAACCTGCTGACGCCGAACTTCTACGACTACCACGTCCCGCACGCGCTGGACATGCCGCCGATGAAGAACGGCTTCATCGAGTCGGAGTCGCCGTTCAGCCCGCTCGGCGCGAAGGGCATGGGGGAGGGCGGCGGAGCCGGGATCCACGCGACCTGCGCGGCGCTTCAGGACGCGCTCCGCCCGCGCGGCAACCCGATCGTCACAGACAGCTGCAACCCGTACCACCGCGTCTGGTCGCTTCTCCAGGACCCGACGCCGAGCCGGAACGGCGTCTCGGTGGAGTCCCGATGAAGGTCGCCGGAGAGCGGGAGTTCAGCGCGCCCGTCCGCACCGTCTGGACTGTGCTGAACGACCCGGGCTCGATGGCCGCGACCATGCCCGGGATCGAGAGCTTCGACGTCAAGGACGACCGGCACTGGCGGGCGAACGTGAAGATCCCGCTCGGTCTCGGCGGCCTGAAGATGAGCGTCGACTTCACGAAGCTCGAGGAGCGCGAGCCAGAGTTCGCGAAGCTGCAGGCGAAGGGGAACGGTGTCGGCGCGATCATGAACATGGAAACGCAGTTCCACCTCAGCGAGGCTGCGGGCGGCACGCACATGCGCTGGGAGGCCAACGTGAACATCGGCGGCCCCGTCGGGTCGATGGGCCAGCGGGTGCTCCAGCCGATCGTGAACCAGCAGGTCACGAGCGTCCTCAACGCCCTCGAGAAGCAGGTCAACGAGGCGAGTGGCGGTGTGGCCGAGGGAGGCGAGTCGGGCGGGAGCGGTACGGCCGGCGCTGCACCGGCGGACACGGACATCCCGCCGCCGGCGACGGATCCCGAGCCCAAAGATGCGGGTGCTCCCGCGGAGAGCTCGCCGGAGACCAAGCCCGAGGAGGGCACGAGCGGCGCCGACGAGGGCCTGAACCCGTGGGCGCCGGAATCCTACGAGCCCGAGCCCGAGGGGCCGACGACCTCGACCGAAGACTGAGCTGACGCCTCCTTTCCGCATCGGCGTCATGCAGCTCACGATGGAGCCGCTCGAGGAGATGCTCGAGTCGGCCCGGGTCATGGACCAGGCGGGGATGGACACGGTTTGGCTGGCCGAGGCTTACCCCTGGTGGCGCAAGCACGGGATGGAGGCGCGCGGCTCGACCGTCGTCTCGGCGCTCATGGCGCGCGCGACCGAGCGGCTGACGATCGGCTGGGGGATCATCTCGCCGTTCACGCGGCATCCCGTGCAGGTTGCCATGGACGCTCGGGTTGTTCAGGAAGCCGCCGGGCCGGGCCGCTTCCTGCTCGGGTTCGGGACGTCGAAGATCTTCTTGAACAACGCCCGGATGCAGACGAAGAAGACGCTCGGGCCGATGCGCGACGCGGTCACGATCGTGCGCGGGGTGCTCGGCGGCGACCGGTTCGAATACGAGGGCGAGACGTGGAGCGCGGACGTTCCCGCGCTCGCGGCGGATGCTCACGCGCCGCGCGACGTGCCGCCCGTTTACGTCGCCGCGACCGCGCCGAAGATGCAGTCGCTCGCCGGCGAGATCGGAGACGGCTGCCTGACCCCTTCGATCACGACGCCGGCCTTCGTGCGCTACACCTGCGAGAACGTGAAGGCCGACGTCGACATCGGCTGCACGGTCGTCGCGTCGATCCACGAGTCGGACCGCGCGGCCGGCCGAGACGGCGCCCGGGAGATCGCGGGAATGTATCTCGCCAACAAGGTTCAGAACATCAAGGGCGCCGCGGACACCCTGCTCGAGCTCGCAGAGATCGACGTGGAGGAGATCCGCCCCGTCGCCGACGCGATGGAGCGCGGCGGCCGGCTCGCCGCGAAGGAGCAGGTGACGGATTCGATCCTCGACCGCTGCAAGCCGATCGCCGGCACGCCGGAAGACTGCATCGCGGCGATCGAGGAATATGGCGACGCGGGTTGCACGCACGTCATGCTCGAGCTCTGGGGCGAGAACCGGCACGAGCAGATCCGGCTCTTCGGCGAGCGCGTCCTGCCGCACTTCCGCTCGTGAAGGTCGACCGGGATCGCCTCGTCGAGACCGCCTCGCGGATGATCGACGTCCACAGCTTCACCGGCGACGAGCAGCGGATGGCCGAGCTGATGGCGTCGCTCTACGAAGACATGGGTCTTCACGTGCAGTGGCAGCAGGTGGAGGACAACCGCGCGAACGCGCTGGGAACGTGGGCCGGTGCCGGCGGCGGGAAGTCACTGATGTTCAACGGGCACGTGGACACGTCGTACTCGGGCCGCGAGCCGTGGCTGCGCGACGTGCCGGGCTTCCAGCCGAAGGCGTTCGAGCGCGACGGGCGCCTGTACGGCCTCGGGATCTCGAACATGAAGGGCGCGCTGGCGTGCTACGTCGAGGCGGTCCGGGCGCTGCAGGATGCCGGCGTGCGGTTGCGCGGCGATGTCCTCATCGCGGCCGTGGCGGGCGAGATCGAGAAGACGCAGTACGCCGATGCGACCGGTGGCGAGTTCCGGGGCTATGCGGCCGGCACCCGCTATCTGGTCACCCACGGCGGCGTCGCCGACATGTGCCTGCTCGGCGAGCCGACCGAGGGCAAGGTCGTGCTCGGCCACTTCGGCGCGCTCTGGCTGCGCATCCGGGTGCAAGGCAACTTCATCCACACCGCGTTCAGCGAGGGCAAGCGCGACCAGAATTCGATCCTGCGGGCGCACGAGGTGCTCAGCGCGGTCCAGGAGTGGATCCCGACGTGGGAGGACGATCCTGCGAACGCCTACCGCGGCGCGAAGGCGATCGTGAACATCGGCGCGATCGAAGGCGGCTTCGGCTGGCGCGTCTCGCGGACGCCGCACCACACCGATCTGTTCCTCGACGTGCGCGTGCCGCCGACGAAGGAGATGGGCCTGGCGCGCCGCGAGGTGCTGGATTGGGTACGCGCGCTCGGCGAGCGGTTCCCGGACTACGGCATCGAGGGCGAGGTGTACGTCACGGCGCCGGGTGCCGAGATCGAGGAGGGCCACGAGCTCGTCGCTGCGATTGACGCCGCGCACGAGGAGGTCTTCGGGGAACGACCCGGCCGCGACATCACGCGCTGGTTCAGCGACGCATCAGCGCTGACGCGCTATGGGATTCCCACCGTGAACTATGGGACCTCCACGGGCCTGATGGATGTCGACCTAGGGGAGAATCTCGAGATCGACGGACTCGTGAAGACGGCGGAGACCTATGCGCGCGTTGCGATGACTGTGTGCGGGGTCGCATGAGCACGACCGATCCGTACACGCTGCCTCCAAATCTGCCGGTGCCGCAGGACGACGGGGCCGCCGATCATCTTCCGGGCCTGCGGATCCCGGCACTGACACTGCCATCTTCGCTCGGCCCCGTCGACCTCGCGGAGTGGGCTCGCGAGCGACTCGTCCTGTACGTGTACCCCAAAGCCGGCCGTCCGTCGCGAGAGATGCCGACCGGCTGGGATGCGATCCCCGGCGCCCGCGGCTGTACGCCGCAATCGTGCGCGTTCCGGGATCATCACGCCGAGCTCGCGGATCTCGGGGCGCGAGTGCTCGGCCTCTCGGCGCAGCCGCTGGACGACCAGATCGAGTTCGCGGAGCGGAATCGCATGCCGTTCCCGGTGATTAGTGACGAGCGCCTCGAGCTGGGGGCGGTTCTGCGCTTGCCGACCTTCGACGTGGAGGGCATGACGCTCTACAAGCGGCTCGCGCTCGTCGCGACTGCGGGCAAGATCGAGCACGTGTTCTACCCCGTCTTCCCGCCGGACCGGAACGCCGCCGACGTCGTCGCCTATCTGCGGAGGGCGGCGTGAAGCTCGTCACCTTCGAGACGCCCGCCGGCGCGGAGCATGTCGGCGCGGTGGTGGACGGGCGCGGGATCGTCGAGCTGGACTTCCCGTCGATGCGGGCGCTGTTCGAGCGCGGGGACGAAGGGCTCGACGAAGCGCGGGCCGCGGTCGAGGCCGGCGACCCGCGCTACGGGCTCGACGAGGTGAAGCTGCAGGCGCCGATCGTCCCCAAGAAGTTCTTCCACACCGCGGGCAACTTCCGCGAGCACGAGGAGGAATCGAAGCGGGTCAAGTGGTCGCACGAGATCGCGCCGTGGATCGTGTTCTTCCAGAACGTCGACGCGATCATCGGGCCGGAGGATCCCATCGTCTATCCGGAGCACCTGACCGAGGAGCTCGACTACGAGCTCGAGCTCGCGGTCGTGATGAAGCGGAGCGGCAAGTGGTTCGGCGCCGACGAGGCGATGGACTACGTCGGCGGCTACGTGATCTTCAACGACATCACCGCGAGGGACATCCAGCGCCGCGAGATGCGCTCGGGGGTTTTCTCGTACTCGAAGGCGATCGACACCTTCTGCCCGCTCGGCCCGTGGATCGTCACCGCCGACGACATCCCGGATCCGCACGACCTCGCGATGGAGCTGCGGGTGAACGGCGAGACGAGGCAGACGTCGCATTCGGGGCGGATGAGCGTGACGATCCCCGAGATCGTGTCGCACTACGCGGCGCTCGGGTACAGCGCGGGCGACGTGCTCTCGACCGGCACCGTGTCGGGAGTCGCGGGGTTCAGCAAGAACGCAAAGGCGTTGTACTTGAAGCCCGGCGACGTGATCGAGGCCGAGATCGAGCGGATCGGCGTGCTGCGGAATCCGGTCATCTCGTGGCGCGATGGACACGGTGAGGATCCGCCGCCCCGGGTCCGGTGGTGACGGCTTCTACTTCCCCGCGCCCGAGACTCTGGAGCGCTAGCTTCCGACCCGCCCCCTGCTCAGGCGTCAGCCTAACCCTGCGCGGCGCGCTCCGCATCGTCCAATTCGTGCCGGAAGCGTGACAATGTGAGCTGGCTGCGCGACGACACGAAGCTCGAGCGCGTGCGGGAGCTGATGGCCGAGGAGGAGCTCGATGCGCTGGTTGTCCGGGCACCCGACAACGTCCTGTACCTGACGAACTTCTGGGGCATGAAGGGGTATGACGCCGTCGTCTTTCCCCATGAGGGCGAGCCGATCCTGATCGCGCTCGAAGCGTCCGCCGACGACGTCGAGCGCACCGCGTGGACGAGCGACGTCCGCTTCCTCAAGGGGTACGACGACCGCGACCCGCGCCCACCGACCGCCCGCACGCTCGACCTAGCGCGAGACGCCGTGCGCAACTTCGAGCGGGTGGGTGTCGAGCTGAGCCTCGGGACGCAGGCGTCCGATCGCATGGTCGGCGAGCCGACGACCTTCACGCGGGACTGGTTCGACGCGTTTCCCAACGCGGCCGACGCCGCGCCGCTGCTCGCCCGCGCCCGCGCGCTCAAGACCGCGCAGGAGATCGAGCGGATCCGGCTCGCGAACGACCTCTGCGCCGAAGCGATGGACTACGTGCGAGGCCACCTCCGCGCCGGCATGAAGGCGAGCGAGGCGGCTGCTCTCTGGCAGGGGTTCGTCCACGGCGCGGGCACGGGCTTCCGCGGCGAAGTCGACCTCGCGCTGGGTTTCTCCCTCGTCTGGTCAGGGCCCGGGATCCGCACCTTCACGGCGACCACGAGCGGGCCCGTCGTCGAGGGCGAGCCGACGCTGTTCGAGATCTGGGTCTGCGTCGACGGCTACTGGTGCGACCACACGAAGAACCTCGTCCTCGGCGAGCTCAGCGATCGCTACGTCGAGCTGGAGCACCAGCTCACCGAGGTGTACGACTCGGCGGTGGGACACTGTCGCCCCGGCGCCAGCCTCCCCGACCTCGACCGCCTCGTCCGCGAAGGCATCGCCGCCGCCGGGTACCCGGGCCAGCCCTCGCACCCGATCTGCCACGGCGTCGGCGCCCGCGCGCACGAGCCGCCCTACGCGCACCAGGCCGGAAGCGGCACGATCGAAGAGAACATGGTGCTCGCGATCGAGCCTGGGATCTACTGGGAGGGCGGGGGCGGGCTTCGTCTCGAGGACAACTTCCTGATCACCGCCGACGGTGCCGAGAAGCTGAGTGCCTTCCCCGACGGGATCGTGCGGCTATGAGCGAGCTTCTCTGGACGGGCGACCTGAACCGGCGCGCACTCGAGCCCCAGGTCCGGGGTCCGATCGGCCTCTACGACACGACGCTCCGTGACGGCGAGCAGACCGTCGGCGTCGTCCTCGATCCCGAGCAGAAGCTCGAGATCGCGCGCCTGCTCGACGAGCTCGGCATCGACCGGATCGAGGCCGGCTTCCCGCGGGTCTCCGAGGACGATTATCGCGCGGTCCAGCTGATCTCCGAGGCCGGCCTGCGTGCCGAGATCTGGGGGTTCTCGCGCGCGGTGGGCGCCGACGTCGAGGCACTGGTCGAGCTCGGCGTCACCGCAAGCGTCGTCGAGTCGCCGATCTCCGACCTCAAGCTCGCCGCGCTCGGCCTGTCCAGGGAGGACATGCTCGAGCGGATCCGGAAGGCCGTGAGCTTCGCGGTCGAGCACGGCATCCGCGTGGCGTACTTCGGCGTCGACGGGACACGCGCCGATCTGCGCTTCTTCGAGGAGGCATACAAGACCGCAGCCGAGGCCGGCGCGCAGGAGGCCGTGGTCGTCGACACGATCGGCGTGGCAACTCCCGAAGCAGCCGCGTTCCTCGTCAGCGCGACCACCGAATGGCTCGGCGAGGACATCCCCGTGCACTGGCACGGGCACAACGACTTCGGCCTGGCGACCGCGGCGGCCGTCGCCGCCGTGCAGGCTGGCGCGACGGTCGTCCACGGGACGATCAACGGGATGGGCGAGCGCGCCGGAAACGCGAACCTCGGCGAGGTCGCATTGGCCCTGCGGGCCCTCTACGGGATCTCGACGCACCTCGATCTCGCGCGACTTCGCGACGTGTCGGCGCGCGTCCGCGAGCTTTCCGGCTACGAGCTCGAGCCCTGGAAGCCGATCGTCGGCGAGAACCTGTTCACCCGCGAGTCGGGCGCGGTCGCGAGCCAGTTCCACGATCCGCCCTCGATCGAGCCGTACTCGTCGGAGCTGGTCGGGGCCGAGCGCAAGATCGTGCTCGGAAAGAAGAGCGGCCTCGACTCGATCCGGATCAAGGCGCAGGAGCTCGGGCTGGACGTGCCCGAGGACCGCCGGGCAGACCTGCTCGCACGGGTCAAGGAGCTCGGGACGAGCAAGCGCGGGCTCGTCACCGACGAGGAGTTCCGCGACCTGGTCGATGGCTGAGTTCGACGCCGTCATCGTCGGGAGCGGGATCAACTCGCTTGCGGCGGGAGCGCTCCTCGCGCGCGGCGGGTGGAGCGTGTGCATCCTCGAGCGGAACGACTGGCTCGGCGGCGCGATCAAGACGGACACGCTCACGCAGGACGGGTTCCTACACGACGTGTTCAGTGCCTGGCACCCGCTCTGGGTGGGCGGCGCAGCGCACGCACAGCTCGGCGACGAGCTGGCCACGCACGGGCTCGAGTACCTGAACACCGAGCTTCCAACTGCGACCCTGTTCCCCGACGGCGAGGCGGCGTTCCTCCTGCGCAGCGCCGACGCGAACGCGGCCGAGCTCGACCGGCACGAGGCCGGGGACGGCGATGCATGGCGGCGCATGCTGGACGAGTTCTTCCCGGTCGCCGATCTGGCGTTCGGCGTTCTCGGCACAGAGCTCTGGTCGGCGGCCGGTCTCGGCCTCGGCACCAAGGCGTACCGGCAGCTCGGCCGCCGCGGGCTCGCAGAGTTCACGGGCACGGTGCTGACGTCGAGCCGCGACTGGCTGACGGCCACCTTCCGCTCCAAACGCGCGCACGGGCTGCTCGCGCCCTGGGTGCTGCACACCGGGCTCGGGCCCGACGCCGCGGTGTCGGGCTTCATGACGCAGGTGATCGCGGTTGCGGTTCAGGAAGGCGGGATGCCAATTCCCCGCGGCGGGGGCGCGCGGCTCGTCGACGCACTCGTGGCGCTCATCCGTGGGCACGGAGGCGTCTGCGAGACCGGCGCGGAGGTGGAGCGCGTGCTCGTCCGCAACGGCCGCGCCGCCGGCGTGCGGACGCGCGACGGCCAGGTCGTCGACGCCGGGCGCGCCGTCCTCTGCAACGTCCTGCCGCAGGCGCTTTACGGCGAGTTGCTCGCGCACGCCGACGTTCCCCGGCTTGTACGCGAGGGCGCCGAGCGCTTCCGCTACGGACGCTCCGAGATGCAGATCCATTTCGCGCTCTCCGAGCCGCCGCGTTGGGACGGCGACGAGCGCCTGGCGCGCACCGCGATCGTCCACCTCACGTCCGGGCTCGACGGCGTCTCGCGCGCAGTGAACGAGGCAGAGCGCGGCCTCCTGCCCGCCGAGGCGACCGTCGTCGTCGGTCAGCCGCTGACGATGGACCCGTCGCGCGCCCCAGAAGGCAAGGGACTGCTCTGGGTTCAGCTGCAGGAGCTTCCGTGGACCGTGAAGGGAGACGCCGCGGGCGAGCTCGAGACTGGGGACGGCATGTGGACGGAGGAGCTGCGCGAGCGCTATGCCGACCGGATCCAGGCCCGCATCGCCCGGCACGTCCCGAACCTCGAGTCGTCGATCCTCAAGCGCGTCGTGCTGTCGCCCGCCGACCTCCAGGCTGCGAACCCGAACCTGCACCACGGCGATCCCTACGGCGGGTCGCTCGCGCTCGACCAGAACCTGCTCTGGCGCCCGTTTCCGCGCCAGCCGGGGCACCGCACCGCGATCGACCGTCTCTACCACATCGGCGCGAGCACGCATCCCGGCCCGGGCCTCGGCGCCGGGTCGGGAACGCTCGTCGCGCAAGAGCTCCTCCAGCCGCGGCTGCCGGCCAGGGCGCTCGCGGGCGCGCGGGCACGCTTGGGGCGATGACGCGCTTCTCGATCTCGCAGATCACGACGCTGACCCAGTCGTTCGCGGACGACCTCGACGTGTACGGCGCGGCCGGAGCCGACGGGATCGGGATCTGGGAGATGAAGCTGCGGGACGATTCGCTCGAGAGGTTCCGCGCGAGTGGGCTCGAAGCCGCGGCGGCAATCCCTGCGGTGCCCTCGATCCTGCCGCTGCCGCTCATGGAAGGGCCCGAGGATCCTGCCGAGCGCATCGAGGCGATCTGCGCCTGCGTTCGGCGTCTCGCACCGTTCGGGCCCGCCTGCGTCCTCTTCCTCACCGGGCCCGGCGACGACCGCGCCACGATCCTCGAAGGGATCCGCACGATTGCCGACGAGGGGCGCAAATCCGGCGTCCGCGTCGCCGTCGAGCCGATCCAGCGGCAGTTCGCGGAGCATTGGACGATCGTGAGCTCACTCGACGAGGCGGCGCAGCTCGTCGACGAGGCAAACGCCGACGCCGGGCTCATGTACGACGTCTGGCACCTCTGGCGCGAGCCGATCGAGCAGATCGCACGTCATCGCGAACGCATCTACGGCGTCCACCTCGCCGACTGGCGCGAACCGACCCGGAACACGAACGATCGCGTGCTCCCCGGTGACGGCATCGTCGACTACGCGCCGATCCTCGACGCTCTCCGCTGGGACGGGTTGTTCGACCTCGAGATCTTCTCCGACCCGGAGCTGACAGACTCGCTCTGGAAGGACGATCCACGCGAGCTCGCGCGGCGCGGGATCGCGCAGATGCGCGCGGCGGTTTCCGCATCCGATTGACCAGGTGCGGTCGTAGGGACTTGAATATCTGTTTGGCGTCCGTGCTTCGACTGGAGGAGGGTGTAGTGAGACGACCGACTAGGTGGGGTGCGCTGGCTGCGCTCGTCGTAGGTGCTACGGCGATCGCGGCGGTTGCAGGTACGACGGGCGGCCATGCGGCCACGGCGGCGAAGAAGCCGATCGTGATCGGGTGGGCGTTCGACAGCAAGGGCAACATGGCTCCGTTCGACAACCCGGCCCTCGCCGCGGCGAAGATCCGCGTGGCGCAGATCAACGCAAAGGGCGGCGTCGGCGGGGCGAAGCTGCAGATCACGACCTGCGACACGCAGAACAACGATCCCGCCAAGGCGAAGTCGTGCGCTGCGAGCCTGCTCGGCGCCGGCGCCAAGATCATCTTCACGACGTGCGACGTCGATTACGCGACGCCGGTCGTACAGGAGGCGATCAACCGCGGCATCCTGGCGATCGCGCCCTGCATCGGCACCGATCAGATGGGCCCGAAGCGCTTCGGAGCGAAGGGGAAGCTCGCCTTCAGCTTCGGCAACGTGGCCCAGGACGAGGGCTCGGCGATGGCGGAGTACGCTCATCGACGCGGCTGGAAGACCGCGTCGCTCGCGACCAACACGCTGCTCGTCTACTTCAAGAACGTCGTCACGGCGTTCGACAAGCGCTTCACGCAGCTTGGCGGGAAGATCGTTACGCGCCAGAGCTACGCGACCGGCGCGAACAACGTCGGCAACGCGGTCACACAGCTCAACGCGAAGAAGGCCGACGTGATCGTCAGCTCGACCTCGTTCGGGGAGCTACCGGCCCTTGTCTCCGGCCTGCGGGCGCTCGGGAACAACACGCCGGTGCTCAACTCCTGGGCGGGCGACGGCACCTACTGGGTGACGCAGAACCCGAAGATCACGAACTACTACTGCGTCACGTACGCGTCCGTGTTCGGAGACGACCCGAATAAGGCGGTGCGCGCGATGATCGCGTCGCTGAAGAACGCGGGAGCGGCTCCGGGCACCGGCGGCTTCGTCGGTGGCGCGGCCGCGATCGACGGCGTGACGCTCGCGATCAAGCGGGCGCACGGCTCGACGAAGGGATCGGCGCTCGCGGCGCAGCTCCTGAAGTTCAAGAAGGTGCAGGTGCTGGGCGGCAAGATCAGCTTCTCGGCGCAGTTCCACACCGTCTACGGCCGCCAGTACCGCGTGATCCAGATCCAGAACAACAAAGCCAAGTACGTCGGGGCGGTGACCGCGAAGGTCATCCCCAAGCTCTAGTTTGGAGGCGGACGTCGTTCAGGGGAGGCCCGGAGAGATTCTTCGGGCCTCCTCCGTCTCGCGGTCCTTCGAAGGGATCCGCGCGCTGCAGGACGTCTCGCTCGAGCTTCGACGGCACGAGGTGGTCGGGCTGATCGGACCGAACGGAGCCGGCAAGTCCACGCTCGTCAACGTGCTCACCGGGTTCGACTTCCCATCCGACGGCACCGTCGAGCTCGGAGAGCGGACGATCACTCGCTGGAGCGCCCACCGCCGCGCCCGTGCGGGACTCACGCGCACCTTTCAGCACAGCCACGCCTTTCGCAGCCTCTCGGTGCGCGAGAACGTCGAGGTGGCGGCACTCGGCGTCGGCGCTCGTCCCCGGGAGGCGCGCCGGCGCACGGATGGGCTCCTCGAGCTGCTCGGACTCACCGGTCAGGCACGGGCGCGTGCGGACACGCTCCCGCAGGGAGACGAGCGGCGGCTCGGCGTGGCCCGCGCGCTCGCGACCGAGCCTGCGTTCGTGCTGATGGACGAGCCCGCGGCCGGGCTGCCGGAGGCGGAGGTGCCGGAGCTCGCGGACGTGATCCGCTCGGTGCGAGACGACCACCACGCGGGCGTGCTCCTCGTCGATCACAACATGGCGCTCGTCATGGCCGTCTGCGACCGGATCCAGGTGCTCGACGAGGGCCGGACGCTCGCGGCCGGGACGCCCGCCGAGGTGCGCGCGAACCTCGACGTCGCCGCCGCGTATCTCGGCGAGAGCGCGGTGACGGAGGACGATGCCTGAGCCTGCGCTGGAGCTCGACGGGCTCGAGGTGCGCTACGGCTCGGTGACCGTCGTCCGCGAGCTCTCCCTGCGCGCCGACCGCGGCGAGATCGTCGGTTTGATCGGGCCGAACGGCGCGGGCAAGTCGACCACGCTCCACGCCGTGATGGGACTCCTTCCAGCCGCCGCGGGCGAGATCCGCATCGCGGGCGAGTCTGTCGCAGGCCGGTCGCCGGAGTCGATCGCGCGCGCAGGGGTGGCGCTCGTCCCGGAAGGGCGCCGGATCTTCGCCGACTTCAGCGTGGAGGAGAACCTGCGCCTCGGGCTCGCAGGGCGGCGAACGGCGAACGGCGGCGACCCGCTCGCGACGGCCTACGAGCTCTTTCCGATGCTGCGGGAGTTTCGCCGTCGCGCGGCCGGCGCGCTGTCGGGCGGCCAGCAGCAGCAGCTTGCGATCGGCCGCGCGATCGTCGCCGAGCCGGATCTGCTCCTGCTCGACGAGCCGTCGCTCGGGCTGGCGCCGACCGCGGTCGACGGGGTGTTCGGCGCTCTGGAGGCGATCCGCGACCGCGGCGTCACGATCGTCCTCGTCGAACAGCGGGCCCAACGAACGGTTGCGCTCGCCGACCGGACCCACGTGCTCGTCGGCGGACTCCTGCGGATGACGCTCGGCCCGGCCGACGCCGACGACACCGACAAGCTCATCGCGGCGTACCTCGCCTCGTGATCGTCGCCTCGGTCGACTTCCAGACGCTCTCCGACGCTCTCGGGCTCGGGGCGATCTACGCGCTCATGGCCGTAGGGATCGGCCTCGTCTTCGGGGTCTTAAGGCTCGTGAACTTCGCATACGGCCAGCTCGTGATGGCCGGTGCATACACGCTCGCGTTCACCTCCGGCTGGCCCGTCGCTGCGAGCATCGTCGCCTGTTTCGCGGTCGTCGTCGGGCTCTCGCTCGCCATGGATCGCGCCGTCTTCCGCCCGCTCCGCGGCCAGTCTCCGGCCGTGATGCTCGTCACGACGTTCGCGATCGCCTTCGTGCTCCAGGCGATTGCGCTGATCGTCGACCTGCGCGACAACACGATCGGCGAGATCGCCTCGTCGGTCGCCCCGCTCAATCGATCGGTGTCGGTCGGCGGTGTCGACGTGCGCAAGATCACCATCGTCGCGGTGGTGGTTGCCGCGGTCGCGCTCGCGCTCCTCGCCCTCCTGCTCACGCGCACGACCATCGGTCTCCACACGCGCGCCGCCGCGAGCGACTTCCGCACCGCACGGCTGCTCGGCGTGCGCGCCAACCGGGTGATCGCCTTCGCGGCGCTGCTCTCCGGCGTCCTTGCCGCGACGGTTTCGGTGCTGTTGACGGTTCAGACCCCTTTCGTCTCGCCTGACTTCGCGCTTCGGGACACGATCGTCGTGCTCGTCGGCGTCGTCGTCGGGGGGATCGACCGTCTGTGGACGGCGACGCTCGGCGGCTTCACGATCGGCTTCGCGTCGGGCGTGATCAACGGCGCCCTGCCGACCGACAAGACCGTCTACCTTCCGTCCGCGGTCTTCGCGCTGGTGATCCTGGTCCTCCTCCTGCGCCCGGCCGGGCTGTTCGCGTGGGGACGGCACGCGGCGGCCGAACGCGTATGAGGCCACGGATCGAGTCGGCCGTCGAGCTGATCGGCCCGGTCGCGCTCGTCGCCGCCGTCGGCCTTGTGGCGACGACGCTCTCCCGCGCCAACGAGATCTACGCCCTGAACGCGCTCGTCTCGGTGGCGATCGTTGTGGCCATCTACGTCTTCGTCGGCACCTCGGGCGTCCTGTCGTTCGGCCAGATCAGCTTCGTCGCCGTGGGGGCCTTCGCAGCCGGGATCATGACGGTGCCGCTCGAGTCGAAGCGAGGCGTCCTCACGGAGCTCTTCCCGTTCCTGCGCGACCATACGATCGGGAACCTGCCCTCGCTTGTACTCGCGGCGGCGGTGGGCGGCGTCTTCGCGTTCGTCGTCGGCCTGCCGCTGATGCGCCTGTCCGGACTCGCCGCGGGAATCGCGACGTTCGCGGTGCTCGAGATCACGCACAACGTGCTCCGGGAGTGGACGAGGATCGGCCCCGGCGCAACGACGCTCTCGCTCGTGCCGGAGACCGTCGGGCCGTTGCAGGCGACGCTTGGGGCCGTCGTCGCGATCGTCGTTGCGTTCGCGTACCAGCGCAGCCGGCCGGGGCGGCTCCTCAGGGCCTCGCGGGAGGATCCGGCAGCCGCGCGCGGCGTGGGCGTCGACGTCCACCGCCAGCGGCTCCTCGCCTTCACGGTCTCGGGCGCTCTCGCCGGGTTCGCCGGCGGCCTGCTCGTGCACCTGCTCGGCTCGATCACGACGGAGCAGGTCTATCTCGAGCTGACGTTCCTCACCCTCGCCATGCTCGTCGTCGGCGGCCTCACGAGCCTCTGGGGAGCCGTCGTCGGAGCGCTCGCGGTGAGCGGGCTCGACTCCTTCCTGAGCCAGGCCGAGCAGGGGATCCACGTCGGCGTCAAGGTCGACCTCCCAAGTGGGACGCGGCTCGTCATCCTGGGCGCGCTGATGACGCTCGTGCTCGTGTTGCGTCCGTCCGGCCTGACCGGTGGGCGGGAGTTCGGCCCTCCGTCTAGGATGCGCCGGTGAGCGCTCCCGCGGCGTACGACGACCTCCGTAACCGACTGGCGGACATCTGCGACCTCGGCGGGATCGGGCAGCTCCTCTTCTGGGACCAGCAGACGAAGATGCCGGTCGCAGGGGCGAATTCTCGTGCCGAGCAAACCGGGACGCTCAGCAAGTTGAGCCACCAGCTGTTCGTCTCGGACGAGATCGGCGGCCTGCTCGACGAGCTGCGCGGGTACGAGGAGAGCCTCCCGGAGGAATCCGACGAGGCCAGCCTGATCCGGGTCGCACGGCACGATTGGAACAAGGCGCGCCAGGTTCCGCCCGAGCTGACGGCGGAGATGCGCCGCAGCTCGTCGCTCGCGCTGCGCGCATGGGCGGAGGCCCGTCCGAAGTCCGACTACCAGGCGCTCAAGCCGCACCTGGAGCAAAACCTCGCTCTGCGCCGCCGCTACGTGGAATGCTTCGAGCCCGCCGACGAGCCCTACGACATCCTGCTCGACGACTACGAGCGCGGGATGAAGACGGCGGAGGTTCGTGCCGTCTTCGAGCGGCTCAAAGAGGGCCTGATCGAGCTGCTGCACGCCGTCGAGCCCGCGGACACCTCGCCGCTCGAGCGAGTGTTCCCGCAAGAAGGGCAGGAACGCATCGCGATGCACGTCCTCGACCGCTTCGGCTTCGACCCGGCCGCGTGGCGGATCGATCCGACGGCGCATCCGTTCATGTCGTCGCCCGGCCACAAGGACATCCGCCTGACCACGCACTACAACGAGAGCGGCCTCCATTCCCTCTTCGCGACGATGCACGAGTTCGGGCACGGCATCTACGAGTACGGCATCGACGCGGGGCTCGCGCGGACCCCGCTCGGAACCGGCGCGTCGATGGGCCTACACGAGTCGCAGAGCCGCATGTGGGAGAACCTCGTCGGCCGCAGCCGGCCCTTCTGGAGCCGGTTCTACCCAGAGCTCCGGCAGACGTTCCCCGGCATGCTCGACGACGTGGACGAGGAAGCGTTCTTCCGCGCCGTGAACGCGGTCAAGCCGTCGCTGATCCGGGTCGACGCGGACGAGGTGACCTACAGCCTCCACATCATTCTCCGCTTCGAGCTCGAGCAGGAGCTGCTGGCGGGAACGCTGTCGCTCGACGAGCTCCCCGAGGCGTGGAACGCGCGCATGAAGGAGTACATCGGCATCGACGTGCCGAACGACGCCGACGGCGTTCTCCAGGACATGCACTGGGCGAGCGGCCACCTCGGCTATTTCCCGACCTATGCGCTCGGGAACGTGATCTCGGTGCAGATTTGGAACGCGGCGCTCGAGGCCATCCCGGAGATTCCGCAGCAGGTCGGGGAGGGCGAGTTCGCGCCGCTGCGGGAGTGGCTGACGGAGAACCTCTACCGGCACGGACGGAAGTTCACGCCGGTCGAGATGCTCGACCGGATTACGGGGGGCCCGATCGATCCCGAGCCGTATCTCGCGTACCTGCGCGACAAGCACCTCGCCGCCGCGACCGCTTGAAGCTCGACTCCGTCTGCGTCGTGGGCGCCGGTGCGATCGGAAGCCTCTATGCGGGGCATCTCGCTCGCGTGTGCGACGTCTCCGTGCTGGCACGGCGCGCCGAGCATGCCTGGGCGCTCGAGCAGGACGGGCTGCGCGTGACCGGGCGGAACGGCGACTTCAAGCAGCGGGTCCGGGCGACCCACGCGGTGCGGGAGATCGGAGAGACCGACCTCGTGATCGTGGCGACGAAGGCGACCGGAGTCGAGACCGCGGCGTGCGCGCTCGCCGGCTGCTTCGAAGGCGCCACGGTGATGACGGTGCAGAACGGGCTGGGCGCGGAGGAGATCGTGGCCGCACACGGAGATTGGCCGCTCGTCTCCGCGGTCACGTTCATGAGCGGCACGCGGCACTCCGACACGCACGTCGAGTACATCCTCGACACGGCCACCTGGCTCGGGCCCTATCGCGGCACGACCTATGAGGACGTCCAGTCGATCGCCGAGCTGCTCGTGGCGGCCGGGCTCCAGGCGGAGGCGATGCCCGATCTTCGCCCGGCGCAATGGTCGAAGCTGATCTTCAACGCCACGGTCAACGCGGTCGCCGCGCTGACCGGGCTGCCGCACGATCCGCACTTCGCGGCCGAGGAGCGGCCGGACGACCTCGGCCGGCTCGTGCACGAGCTCGTGGACGAGGGCAAGCGGATCGCGGCGGCGGCGGGCGTCGAGCTCCACGACGATCCGTGGGAGATGAACGTCCTCGCCACGCAGCGCGGCAGCGCGCACTATCCGTCGATGCTCGAGGACGTCACCGCGCGGCGGCCGACCGAGGTGGACGCGATCACCGGCGCGCTGGTTCGCGAGGCCGAGCGGCATGGGGTGGAGGCGCCGTTGCACAGCGCGATGTGGGCGCTCGTCGGCGGGCTGGAGGCTTCCTACTCGTGATTACCGCCCAAAATGCTGCGCATTTTCGGCGGAATGAGCTAGTCCCATCGCTTCGCTCGGGAGAGTTGGAGAAAACGTTGTGAGGATTTGCATCGTTGGATGTGGCGCAGTGGGCTCGATGTTCGCGGCGAACCTCGCCCAGCTCGACGACGTCGAGGTCTGGGCCTACGACCTCTCGCAGCCGCACGTGGACGCGATCAACCGCGACGGGCTGCGGCTGTCGGGGGCCGGCGAGGTCGTGGGCCGGCTTCGCGCGACGAGCGACGCCGCGGAGCTGCCCCCGTGCGACTTCGGCATCGTGGCGACGAAGGCGATGCACACCGAGCCGGCGATCCGGGCGACTGCGCACGCGTTCGCGGACGGGGCGGTCTGCACGGTTCAAAACGGAATCGGCAACGAGGAGACGCTCGCCGCGCACGTCCGGCGCGTTATCCGCGGCACGACGTTCCCGGCCGGCCGCATCCTTGAGCCGGGCCATGTCCAGTGGGACGTCAAGGGCGACACGTCGATCGGGCCCTTCGAGCCTCAGCCGGCGCCGATGGACGAGGTCGAGCAACTCGCCGACGCGTGCACGCGCGCGGGCATGCCGACGCAGGCGCTTGTCGACGCGCGGGGCGCGCAATGGCGCAAGGTGATCTTCAACGCGGCGACGAATCCGGTCGGCGCGCTCACGCGGCTTACGCACGGGCGCGTGTGCGAGCGAGAACCGTTGCGGCGCCTGGTCACCGGGCTCGTCGACGAGGGCAAGGCGGTCGCGGGTGCGCAGGGGATCGAGCTGGACGCCGACCCGGAGGAGCTCATCGACCACGCTGCGAAGCCCGAGGTCGCGTACGACCACAAGTCGTCGATGCTGCAAGACGTCGAGGCCGGCCGTCCCACCGAGGTGGACTGGCTGAACGGGGGGATCGTCCGCTTCGGAGCCGAGCACGACGTGCCGACGCCCCTGAACGCCGCGATCTGGGCGCTCGTCAAGGGAATGGAGGCCTCGTGGCAGTCCTGATCCCGCACGAGGAGGTCGAGCGGCGGTACGCAAACGTGCGCGCTGCGATGGACGACGTCGGCGTCGAGGCGGTGATCGTCGCGGGCAGCGAGTACACGGGCTTCGAGGGCGCCGTCACGTACATGTCCGGCTTCCAGATCGTCCACCGCTATGCGTACGTCCTGCTCCCGCGCGAGGGCGAGCCGTCGATCGTGTTTCCGTCGGAGGCGCGCTATGTCGGCGAGCACGGGACGAGCTGGGTCGAGGATCAGGTCTTCGTCGACCAGCCGGGCGCCTGGCTGGCCGATCGGCTCGCGGGCAAGCGGGTGGGCGTCTATGGGCTCGACTACGTGATGACGGTGCGCGACTACGCCGCGCTCGAGGGCAACGTGGCGCTCGTCCCGTTCGACTGGGAGTTCGATCTCGCTCGGGCCGTGAAGAGCGAGGTCGAGCTGGACTCGGTGCGGGAGAGCGTGCGGATCAACACGGACGGCTTCTGGGCGTTCCTCGAGGCGTACGAGCCGGGGCGGACGGCCGCCGAGGCGCTCGCGCCCGCCGAGGAGCTGTTCGTCGAGCGCGGCTGCGGGCGGCTGACGATGAACATGGTGCTCGTCGGCGCGGAGTTCACGATCGCGCGGGCCGAGACGATCCTGGGCGAGTTCTGCGTCCCGTCGCTCGAGATCGCGGGCCCCGGCGGGCACTGGGTCGAGGTCTCCCGCGCGATCGGGAGGCCGAACGGCGAGGTCGCGCGGATGCGGGACGCCTACGAGGAGTATTTCGAGGCGGCCAAGGCTGCGTTGCGGCCGGGTGCGACAGCGCACGATGCGCACAAAGCGGTGTCGAAGGGGTTCGTCGACCGCGGCTGGCACCTCGGCCACGTGACCGGGCACTCGATCGGGATGACGATGATCGAGTTCCCGAAGATCGGCGAGGGCATCGAGACCGAGTTGCGCGAGAACATGGTCTTCTCGATGCACCCGCACGCGATCGCCGAGAACGGGCGCGACTGCCTCTACATGCAGGACACGTGGCTCGTCACGGCCGAGGGCGGCGAGCCCTTGGCGGGCCTGCCGATGCGCATCTTCGACGGAACGGAGTCGCGCCCCGCGGACTGACGCGACGTGCCGCGTAGCGCCACGTCCGGGGTCTGACCCCCGCTGTCCCGGGGCCTGGCCCCCAGCGATGCCCGGCCGGGACATGTCTGTTGCGCGCCTCGCGCTCGAGTGACGTCTCTGCGCTGCTCGGCACGCGCGGTTGCCGGGCGGCGTGTCCGAGCCGGACACGGCCCGGGGTCTGGCACCGGGACACGCCTCGAAGAGCCACCTGGCCCCGTCCCAGAGCGCGCCGTCCGGGGTCTGACCCCCAGGCATGTCCGGGTTAGAGCGCGAGCACGATCACGACGATCAGTGCGACCGCGCACTCGACGAGCACGCCGATCGCAGCGAACGCGACGGCGGCGAGGAACGGGAGGCTCAGCAGCGGCAGGAGCGGCGCATACGGCGTCAGGAGCTCCCGGGACGAGCTGCTGAGACGCAACGTCCTCCAGATCAGGATCGGCAACCGTCGACCGCCGCGCTGCCGGGGACGGCGTGCCTCCCGCGAGAGTCGGCCGAGCTCTTCCGCGTGGGCCCGGCCCTCGCCCGGCATCCGGCGGATCCGTTCGGGCAGCTCGACCACCTCGCGCAACAGCAGCCAGAAGGAACCGAGCACGAGTGGAGAGGCCGCCGCCAGCGCGACCACGACCACCGTCGCGAGCCACCCACGCGTCGCCTCGGGCGCGCCGTCGCGAAGCGCGGCATACACGATCACCGCTCCCGCGACGGCTCCGGCCAGCGCGAACCGCAAGGTCCCGCGACGAATCGCGGCGGCCACCGGAACGATGCGGTTGAGGACGTCGACGATGCGATCGAGCGGGCGGCTCGACGGCTGGACGCTCACGCCACTTCGGCGTGGATCCGGCCCGCGGCTTCCTTGAGCGACCCGCCGGTTCTGCCGACCCGCACGGCCAGGATCTCCGCCAGGATCGACAGCGCGGTCTCGGCGGGCGTTGCTGCGCCGATGTCGAGGCCGCACGGCCCAGAGATCCGGTCGAGCGCGTCCTCGGGCACCCCGGCCTCAACGAGCCGCTCGCGCCGGCGCGACTGGTTGCGGCGCGAGCCCAGCGCGCCGACGTAAAACGCCTCCGTCTCGAGCGCGCCCTTTAGGGCCGGGATGTCGAACTTGTCGTCGTGGGTGAGCACGACGACCGCGGTGGAATGATCCGGCTGCACGCGGGCAAGCGCCTCCTCGGGCCAAGCACCCACGATCTCGTCCGCGCTGGGGAGGCGGTCTGCGGTGGCAAAACGCGTCCGCGCATCGGCGACGATGGTGCGCCAACCGAGTGCCTTCGCCGCCGCGCACAACGCCTCGGCCGTGTCGACCGCGCCGAACACGAGCAGACGCGGCGGCGGCGCGTAGACGTCCGCGAACACCTTCCGGCCGGCCAGTTCGACGACCGCGCTGTGGCCCGACCGCAGCAACTCGTCGCCGACCGGATCCGCACCGGGGGCGACGACCCGGGTCGACCCGTCCTCCAGATCGGTGAACACGACGGCTCGCCCCTCCGAGCGCACGAGGTCCAGCAGCGGCTCGAGCACCTCCGCAACCGGCTCGTCGACCCACACGTCGATCTCGCCGCCGCAGGGAAGTCCGACGCTGAACGCCATGTCGTCCGTGATCCCGAACGTCAGCAACCTGGGCGCGGCTCCCCCGAGAACCTCGCGTGCGACGCCGTAGACCTCGTTCTCGACACAGCCGCCCGAGACCGATCCCGCGAGCTCGCCGCTCTCCGACACCGCGAGCTTCGACCCGATCGGCCGTGGGGCCGAGCGCCGCGTCGCGACCACCGTGGCCAGCGCCACGCGCTGTCCGGCGGCCCGCCAACGCTCGATATCGGTCAGTACCTCACGCACCGCCGCATCGTAGCCCGGCACTAGGGTTCAACCCGTGGGAAAGGCCCGCGCGATGATCGACCGATTGGAGGAGCGTCGCGAACGGCACGCCGAGCGCACGCGCCTCTACCGCGTCGCTTTCGGCGTCGCGGCCACGCTCGTCCTCCTGGTCGGGATCTTCCTCAGCCTGCCCCTGGTCCCGGGTCCGGGCCTGCCGCTGATCGCCGTCGGCCTCGCCATGCTCGCGCTCGAGTTCGCTTGGGCCGAGCGTCTCCTCCGCCGAATCGCGCACAGGATCGACCAGGTCGAGGAGCGAATCGGCTGGGCCGGGATCGTCGCTCTGCTGGTCGTCGCCGTGGTCGTCGGCGCCGCAGTGGTCTACTGGAAGATGTAGCCCGCGATGCGGCTGATGTGACCGGCGAGACCGGTCGAGAGCAACGTCAGCGACCCGATCACGAGCAGCGTGACGACGGCGAGGACAACCGAGTACTCGGCCATCGTCTGGCCCTGCTCGTTGCGGAGGAGATGGAGTGTCATGATCCTAGGACGCCGGGCAGGCCGGAACCTTGCACGATTCACTCGACCGAGTGAAGCCGTGAACGCTCCCGCGGGGCAGAAGATCATTTCAGACGCGCTCGCAGGCAAAGCCCGCGAGCGCTGACGACGGCGCCGCCGAGTCGGCGCCTTCAGTGACAAGTGCAGATGGTTTCGCCGAGGTGGGAACGCTCGCGTACGCGGCCGCAACGCGCACAGCTGGGCGGGGCAAGCCTCGCCCGGACGACGAGCGCCCGCATCAGCGTGGCCCAAAGCACGAGGTATGGGCCTATGAGGTTTGCGGACATGTCCGCTATTTCGGCAGCAAGCGCCGAACGGTTTAGTCCCTCGCGCCGGCTACCGCACGGTGACGATCTGGGTCATCCGGGTCGGATGCACGCGAGCGACATGTCTCCTCGCCTTCCGCGTAGAACCGCACGTCGGCGCTCATGGCGACGACGCTGCCGTCCAGGGCCGGCGAGTCAACGCGCTGGACGCCCCGCGCGACGCCGAACGGCCCGATCGCGATCGGGCTCGACTGCAAGACGATCGTGTTCACAGCCGCGAGCGCGCCGCTCGGAACGCGCAGCGCGAGCAACGCGGTGACGACCACGAAGTGAAGCCCGCGTGGCACAAGGCCAAGGGTGCCGCCCGGCGGAAGCTAGAATCGCATCGTGAGCTGGCTCTTCGCCGCCCTGCTCGCCTGTGCGGTCGCGATCCTCGTCGCCGCGGAGTGGCCGCGCATCGACGCGATCGTCGGCCCGGAGCGCCGCCGCCGCCGGGCGCGCGCGAAGCGCAAGGAGAAGTTCCGCATCGTCGAGCCCGACTCCGACGACGACTTTGCCGCGAGCGTCCAGCGGGATCTCGAGAACCTGCCGACGATCGAGGAGCGCGACCGGCGCTAGATCGAGGAGCGCGACCGGCGCTAGCTAGCGCGCTGTGAATCTGGCGCGGAAGACCCTCGTGTTCGCGAGGATCCGCGTGACGTTCTCGTTGTTCTTCAGCTCCTGGTAGTCCGACGCGGTGACCTGGAGCGTGTGCGCTCCGCGGCTGAAGCCCGAGGCGAAGAACGTGTGCGTGCCTGCCACGTACCTCGTCCGCTGGCCGGCGCCGTCGACCTGGATCTGCACGGAGTCGAGCTCGAGACCCGAGCCCTTGCCGTCGTCGATCGAGAACCGGATTCGCCCGCCCACGCGCGCCGACCGGTCGAACAGCTTGATCTGGGGCGCCGTCGAGTCGCCGATCCAGAAGCGGAATGCAAATCGGCCGGCGCCGCTCCCGCTCGGCGTGTCGAAGACGATGTCGTACGAGCCCGGGGCCGGGCGCGTAACCGACGAGGCCGCGATCGGATCCTGGAAGCGGTCGAGGTACGGGTTCATCACGATCGGCAGCGCCGTGTAGCCCGCGAGGCGGTTCTCGTCTCCCGCGCGCACGATCCGCGGCGTGACGGCGACGCCCGGGCCGCGGCTCGTGATCACGACGCCGAAGTTCGCGGCCGGCTTCCTGAGCCGGAAGCGGAAGACCTGCTCCGGCCCCGCGAGCGATGTCGCGACCTGCTGCGGGCTCTCCGGGTACCGATACGTCGTCACGCGCGAGGGCTTCCCGGCGGTGGTGCCGCGATAGACGCCCGCGTGTGTCAGGGTGCGGTGCGGCTCGGAGGCGAGCCTCGGCTGCTCGACGCGGAGCCAGTAGGCGATCCGGCGCCGCTCTCCGCCGCGGGTCAGGACGACGAAGCCCGTCAGTTCCTCGTCCGGGTTGGCCAGGGCTGGATTGACGGCGACTTGCAGCGCGCCGGGAACCGAGACGGTTGCGGGAACGGTCAGGGGCGAAGGGCGGAACTGGCTCTCGACCGTGACACTCCAGGTTCCCGCGCCGCCGCCGGCGTCGGATAGCTCGACGGTGTGCGAGGCCTGCGCGCCCCGCCGGACGAGCCCGAACGAGACGGAGCTCGGCTGCGCGAACACCAGGGGGTTGTCGGCCTTCGGCAGGTCGATCAGGCCCCCGCCCTCCCGGGTGGTCGCCACCTCGGTCGTCGAGCCTGCCGCGTGCACCGGCTTGCCGGTCAGCGCCAGCGCCGACTTGATCTGCGCGACCGTCCAGGCTGGATGGCGCTGCTTCAGGAGCGCCGCGGCTCCGGCCACGTGTGGCGAGGCCATGCTCGTGCCGCTGAAGATCGCCCAGCTTCCGTCGCCCTCGGGCACGGACGAGAGTACGTTCACGCCCGGCGCGCTCACGTCGGGCTTGAGCTCGAGCGAGATCGGAGTGGGGCCGCCGGACGAGAAGTCCGCGATCTGACCCGGCGTGCTGCCGCGGCCGGACGTCACCGCCGCGGCGGTGATCGCCTTCGACGCCGTTCCCGGCGAGCCGACCGAGCCGCGTCCGAAGTCGCCGAAGTCGTTGCCGGCGGCGATTGCCGGTACGACGCCGGCGTCGGCGGCCCCGTTGATCGCGCGAACGACGAGGTCGCGGGACGGCTCGATCTCGGGCTCGCCGAGCGACAGGTTGATCACGTCCATTCCGTCGCGCACCGCCGCCTCGATCGCAGCCGCGATCTCCGGCGAGTTGCCGTTCAGGCCGACGCCGGGCGTGGGAACAGTGAGCGCCTTGTAATTGCCGAGGTAAGCCCGCGGGGCGATCCCAGAGACGAGAGCACCGGTCGTCGCGACGACGCCGTTGTCCCCGGCGGCGATGCCGGCCACGTGCGTCGCATGCTCTGAGAAGCGCGGATCGAAGGGCTTGCTCTGGTTCGCGTACGAGATCTCGGGAGCCGGGAACGCGCGGGCGGCGATCACCTTGGCGCTCGTGTAAGCGGTCTGGCCCTTGGGAAAGCCGGCGGGCATCGCGAAGCCAGCCGGATTGAAGAACGGGTGCGACTGGTCGAGCCCGTCGTCGATGATCCCGATCTTGATCCCGTTCCCGGCGCTCGCGAGGGTCGGGCCCCAGAGCGTCGGAGCGCCGATCTGTTGCGGCGTTCGGTCCAAGGCGGGCTGCTGCTCGCGCGTCGGCGAATCGGTAAGGGAGCGCAGACGCGTGACCAGCGAAGCCGGCCACGCTGAGATCGGCGCCGCCGAGTCGGCGCCTCGGAGAGCGGTGTAACGAACGCTTGGGTAGACCTCGGCAACGCCCGGGACGCGGCCCAGACGGAACGCCTCGCTCGCGGGCACAACGACCGCCAGTCCGTTGAGGACGACGGAGTAGCGCCAGCGCGTCTCGGCGGAGGGGATCGCCGCGTCGATCCGCGACTCGACCTGGGCCTGCTCGCGCGCGAGCGTCCGCAGGTACGAGACGCTGAAGGGCGTGCTCGTGCTCAGCCGCCGGCCCGTACGCGCGGCGTAGGCATTCGTCGGCCGCGCCTGCGCGAGCGGGGGCGCGTCGAGCGTCACGACGACCTCGACCATTGCGGGCTTGCCGCCGCCTACGCGACCGGGTGCGGCGAGCGCCGTCGACGCCGCTACGAGCGCAAGCACAGCCAGAAATAGGAGACCCCTCCGCAGGCCGATCATCGTATCTCTAAGACGCAGAAACGCTGCAGAAAGGCTGCGGCGCATCGCTACACTGTCGCGCGCCCGCGGATGTGGCGGAATTGGTAGACGCGCACGGTTCAGGTCCGTGTGAGCGCAAGCTCGTGGAGGTTCAAGTCCTCTCATCCGCATGAAGTGCGTGCCCGATCCAGGGACGCAGCTCCATCAGGAACGCTGGGTCGATCGTGTGGGGGATCGGCGATTCGTGGTAGAGGACGTCTGCGCCGGCAGCCTCGAGCTGCGCGCGTGCGCGGCGGCCCCAGTCGACGCCGATCACCGGGTCGAGCGTCCCGTGGGCGATCGCGATCGGCGGCAGCGGTGGCGAGAGGTCGTACTCGAAGCCGTCGACCTGCGGCAGGAAGCCGCTCAACGCGATGATGGCGGCCGGGCGCGGCCGGCCTGCGCCGAGCCCGAGCGCGTACGCCATCATCGCGCCCTGCGAGAAGCCTCCGAGGACTGTTCGCTCCATCGCGACGCCGATTGCGTCCAGCCACTTCGACGCGAGCGCGAACGTGGGGAGGAAGGTGTCGGCAGGCGGTCTGCCCAGGTCGCCGAGCTCGTACCAGTGGGCGCCGCCGGGCGGGAGCGAGAGGGGGCCGCGTGGGGCGAGGCCGACCAGGCGCCGCTCCGGGTCCAGCATGTCCAGCAGCGGGAAGAGGTCGTGCTCGTCCGCGCCACGACCGTGGAAGAGGACGAGTGCGCCTTCGGGCTCGCCGGCGGCGGGGCGCTCGAGCGCGCGCAGCTCGGCCACTATCCGCGGAGCACCTCGAGCACCTGGTCGGCATGCAGCAGCGGGTCGACGCGGCGCAGCTCCTTGGCCACGTTGCCGTCGGCGTCGATCACGAACGTCGACCTCTCGAACCACGGCTTGTCCTGCTGCGTGACGCCGTAGGCCTTGCCGGCTTCGCTGTCCGGATCCGCCAAAAGCGTGAACGGGAGGTTGTACTTCTCGCGGAAGGACCGGTGGGACGCCTCGTCGTCGACGCTGATGCCGAGCACCTCCGCGCCGCGGGCCTGGAACTCCGAGTAGGAGTCGCGAATCCCGCAGGCCTGCGCCGCGCACCCCGGTGTGTCGTCCTTCGGATAGAAGTAGAGGACGACCGGCCGGCCGCGGAAGTCGGAGAGCTTCACCGTCCGTCCGTCATCCGCCCGAAGCTCGAAGTCCGGGGCGGGCTTGCCTTCTTCGACCATCGTGTCCTTTCTCGGGCTCAGGCGGCGAGCGCCTCGAGCACCTTGTCCGAATGTCCCGGCACCTTGATCCCGCGCATCGCCCTGGCGACGATGCCGTCGGCCGCGATCACGAACGTCGACCGCACGATGCCCATCGACTTCCGACCGTACATGGACTTCTCAGCCCAGACGCCGTAGGCCTCGGCGACCTCGTGGTCAGGGTCGGAGAGCAGCGTGAACGGCAGGTCGTACTTCTGCTTGAACTTCTGATGCGACGCCTCGCCGTCGCGGCTCACTCCGAGGATGACCGCGTCCCGCGCGAGGTACTCGTCGTAGGAGTCGCGAAACGCGCAGGCCTCTTTCGTGCAGCCGGGCGTGTCGTCCCGCGGATAGAAGTAGAGAACAACCGGGCGGCCGCGGAACTGCGAGAGCTTCACGGTCTCGCCGACGTCGCCCTTCAGCTCGAAATCGGGCGCCTGACTGCCTTCCTCGACCACGGAATCCTCTCTGTAGGGTGCGCTCGCTCATGCTAAACGCACACCACGTCCTGGCATTCCTGGTCCTGGGCACGTGTGCGGTCACCGCGGCCTGGGGGTTCGTCGCCTACCGCCGTGGACGCGAGGCTGGACGCACGCTCGCGCACCTGATCGCGCTGGTGCAGACCTTGCTCGTTGCGCAGGTCGCTCTCGGGCTGCTGCTGCTCTCCGACCACCAGCGCGCAGCCGACCATCTGCACTACGCCTACGGCACGCTCGCGCTCGGCGCGGTGCTCGCGCCCTGGTTCTACGCGCCGGCCGACCCGCGGCGCCGGCTGCTCTGGTTCGCGGGAGCTACCCTGGTTGCAGGAGCCCTGGGTGTGCGTGCGTACCTGACCGCGGGATGAGTCGCTTCTTCGCCAAGCTGAACCCACTCGTGCGCGGACTCGCGGTCGTGGCGCTGATCGCGCTCGTCGTCGTCGTCCTGAACCTCGGCAACACGGTCGCGGCGCTCTTCCTGATCGCAAAGATCGCGTTCCCACTGGCGATCGCCTTCTTCCTCTTCATGCTCTGGCGGGAGCGTCGGAGCGACATCGAGACGTGGACCGACCGCGAGCGGCGCGTGTTCTACGCAGCGGTCGCCGTGGGTGTGGTCGCGGCTCTGGCGTATACGTACGCCAACCTGTTGGGCGTCCGGCTCGCCGGGCTCACCGCGCTGGCGTTGGTGCTCACGCTCGCGTTCTGCGCGTGGTCGGCATACCGCGCCTGGCGCGACGCGCACACGTACGGCGACTAGGCGTCGACTCGGCGACGCCGTCTCAGGACAGGGGGCTTGCCGCCTGCCCGTCTGCGCTCCCTGACCGATCCCTCAAGCGCGGGCGCGCTACGGCGACTAGCTACTAGGCCTCGACGCGAGAGGACGATCCGTCCAGCGCATCGAGCGCCGCGCGGATGTCCATCTGCTCGCCGACGAAGATCGGCGTGTCGCGCTCGGTGTACGCGCTGGCCTCGGTCTCGCGCAGCGTCTGCATCAGGTGCATGAAGTCCGCGGGCTCGTCGCACTCGAAGACGGTCATGAACTCCTGGTCGTCGATCCCGAACGAGTACGTGGTGTGGTTGTGGATCGACGCGAACTCGGCACCGATGCGGATGTGCTCGTCCATCGCGCGCTGCCGGTCCTCGGGCGAGAGCGCGTACCACGGACGCACCTTCACGAACGGGTAGACCACGAGGTAGGGCGAGCCCTTCGGGACGACCTTTCGTGCGCGGCGCGCCTTCGTGTACTGCGAGGGCTTCGTCGTCGCGAGGTAGGAGTACGGAGTGTCGAGCCAGCCGGCGAGCGGCGTCCCGTTCAGCGCCGCGCCGAGCTCGCCGAGATCCTGGTAGCGGTCGGTGATCTTCCAGAGGAAGAAGTCCGCGTCGGGACGGACGCCGGTGACCGAATACGTGCGCAGCTCCATCCGCTCGCCGAAGTCCTCGACGACCTCGCCGAACGCGTCCTTGCCGGCCGCGCGCTCCTCCACGGGCAGGCGCCGCCACGCGGGATCGACCTTGTAGAACGTGTACGCGACGTACTGGCCCTGAGACTCGGCTGCCACGCGAGGAATGCTAGTCGCCGCGGTGAGCTAGGCGCGCTTGCGGAACCCGGCGCGGACGCTCTTTGCGGCGTCGAGCGTCACGGCACATGCCTTCGTCCCGCGACATGCCCCGCTCCAGCCCGTGAACCGATAGCCCTTGCTTGGCTTGGCGGTCAGGCGCACGATCGAGCTCGCGGCGAAGGCGTGCGAGCACGAGGTCGAGCAGGCGATCCCGCCCGGCGTGCTCCGGACGAGGCCGCGGCCGCTCACCCTGACGGCGAGGGCGAACGCGCCTGGGCCGAAGCTGGCCGTCACCGACCTGGCGGCGTCCATCGTGAGGACGCATGCGCCGGGCCCGGTGCACGCTCCGCTCCAGCCTTTGAAGAATCCTCCCGCGGGTCGCAGCGTCACCTTCGTCCCGGTCTCGAGCTGCGCCGAGCAGGCGGGCGGGCACGAGACGTCGCCCACGTCCCCCGAGATGGATCCTCCGCTGCCGTCCACGGCGACGGTCAGGGGAAAGAGCGGCAGGTGCATCAGCCACGGCGAGTCCTGAACGTCCCACCAGCTGCCGGAGTGCCCGTAGTAGTCGTCCCGGCCCACGTCGAGGACGGCGTTTGCGATCGTCGCTCCGGAGGACACGTACGGAAAGAGCAGGTCGTTGCGGCTGTCGCAGACGTGGCCGTCGGACTGCGGATCGGCACAGTGATGAGGAGCCGGGCGCTGGACCGCGCCGAGGTTGTGGACGAGCTCGTGCGCGGCGACCTCCGCGGTCAGCCGACCGGAGCCCACGTCGACCTCGCAATCGGCTGCGCGGAGCCAGACGAACGCGAAGCCAAACGGGCCTCCCGACTGTTCGGCGAGGTAGCCGGTCGTGCCGCAGACGTCGGCGTTCAGCACCGGCCCGTCGTAGTAGACGACGTTCTTCACCGCCGGCGGGCCGAACGCGTTGAGGTCGGCCGAGAGCGCGAGCAGGTCGAGGTTCGCGTAAGCGCTTGCTGGCCGGGGGAGGCGCGCGAAGCCGATGTCGAGCCGGCCGAACTGGGAGGTGCAGCTCGGGAACGCGAACAGGTCGAACCGCGGCGTGCGTGAGGAATCCTGGCCGCGCCACCATTCGTCGATCGCGCCGACGTCCGTCGCGATCTGCGAGGCGACCGTGCCGAAGCGATCCTGGCCGTCGGACGGGATCGCGTAGACGACGTGGATTCGGTACGCCGATCCGGTGTCGACGTCGGGCGTGCGGTTTGCGGTCCAGCGGTCGGTCCCGCACCAGGCCACGGGGGTAGCGGCTGCGGCGGAAGCGGCGCTCCAGAGCAGGGCACCGGCGAGGACGGCGAGGAGGGGTGCGAGGCGGCGCACCCATCTCCTTTCGGCGTTCAGCGGCGGATTCTGAAGGGCGAAGCGGTGAGGATCGCGGGCGGGCCGGGATTGACGCTCGCGCGGACCGCGGCGGTGATCCGGTAGCTACCCGACGCGAGGCGCAGCGGCGCGAAGACGAGCCTCGTGGGGAAGCCGCCGACGGCCGTCCCGCGCAGTACCTGGGTTGTGGAGTGCGACGGAAGCTTCTCGACGCGGGCGTAGTAGGTGCAGTCGAGGTCGCAGCGCAGCGAGGCGCGAGCCTGGAGCGAGACCCGGCTCAGTCCGACGAGGGTGGCCTTGATCGGCAGCTGGAGCCCGGAGCAGCGGGTCACGACGCCACGGCGCGAGGCCGTCGCGGCCGCCTGCAGCGCGGCCCGGCTCGTCTTCGGCGTCCCGTCCGCGTAGTAGACGCCCGATTGCCACTGCGGCAGGCCCGGCTCGTCGAAAACGTGGAAGACGAAGATCCCGCGCACCGTCGGCTGGCAGAACGCGAGCTGGATCGCCTGGCGGTAGTAGGCGCCCTGCAGTGACTCCGTCACCGGCTTGGTGGTCGTGGGCTCGGTGCCCTCGTAGAGCGCCGCCTTGTTCTGTGGGATCTGCGCCTCGACGCCGAACTCGTTGTAGACGATCGGGATCCTCGAGCCCGGCTGAGCGGTCCCGTCGAACGCGTGCCCGAGGAGCGCGACGAGCTTGTCGTAGTCGGCGATCGCAATCGTGGTCGTGTTGGCATGCTTGGTGGTCGGCGCGATGCTCGAGTTCTCCTCGTACGGGTGGATCCCGAACCAGTCCATGATCGGATTGGTGCGCCCGCTCGCCCGGTACGCCTCGCCGAGATCGGTGATGAACGCCGTGGGAGAGTGGGTGTCGCGCCCGGTGTTCGGCTTGTCGCCCCCGCGCGGCGAAAGAGCTCCGCCGATCACGATGTTCTGCGCGTTCACGCCCTTCAGCGCGTCGTAAGCGGCGGCCAGGAGTCGCTCGTACGCGGGCGCGGCCACGTCCTCGCCGTTCGGGCCGAACTGCGGCAGCCAGAAGCGGTTGAGGTTCGGCTCGTTCCCGATCGTGAAGTAGCGCACGCTCGGGAGGTCGTTCGCGAGGGTCTGGCAGAACTGCGCGAACTGGTCGCGGTGCTCGTCGCTGAGCGGCGTGTTGCGGCTGCCGAAGGTGATCGAGAGATAGACGTCGATGCCGTCCAGCTGGGCTGCGGCGACTGCGTTCTTCAGGGACTCGAGCTCGACGTCCTCGGGCTGCACGCTGCCGCGCTCCCAGGTCACGGTCATCCGGATCGCGCGCAGCCCTGCGAGCTTCGCGAGGTCCAGCTTCGCCTTCGCGGCCGGAATCGTCGGCTGCTTGAACGCGTCGTCCACCCCGCCGATCGTCATCGTCGGGCCGCCTGCACGCGCGAGCCCGGGCGCGGCGAGCGCCGCGAGCGCGAAGAGGATCGAGGCGAGACGCACGGCCGAATGGTGCCAGTCAGCCGTTTGGGGCGTGTATGGATACAGGCCAGGGCTAGATTGGACCCGTGCGGGCAGAGCTCGAACCGACGCTGAAGTCGCTCCCGGCGAAGCCGGGCGTCTACCTGTTTCGCGACGCGGCCGGCCAGGTTCTCTACGTCGGCAAGGCGAAGTCGCTGCGTCCGCGCGTGCGTTCGTACTTCCAGCAGTCCTCGGACAGCCGCGCGACGATCAAGCAGCTTCCCGCGCGCGTCGCCGACGTCGAGGTGATCGTCACCGGCACCGAGGTCGAGGCGCTCCACCTGGAGCAGAACCTCGTCAAGCGCCATCGCCCGCCCTTCAACGTGCGGCTGCGCGACGACAAGTCCTTCCCGTACATCGCGGTGACGGTGCAGGACGACTATCCGCGGGTCATGTTCACGCGGGAGCGGCACCGGCGCGGCGTCGTCTACTTCGGCCCCTACGCGAACGCGAAGAAGGTCCGCGAGACCCTCGACGTGCTCAACCGCGTGTTCCCGTACCGCCCCTGCGAGGGGCCGCAGCCGGGACGCCATTCCGGGATTCCGTGCCTCGACTACCACATCGAGCGCTGCTTGGCGCCCTGCGTCGGGTACGTGTCCAAGGAGGACTACGCGGCGATCATCGACCAGGTGATCGAGTTCCTCGGCGGAGACTCGCGCCCGATCGTCCGGCGGCTCGAGACGAAGATGCGCGAGGCCGCCGCGGCCGAGCGCTTCGAGGAGGCGGCGCGGTACCGCAACCGGCTTCACTCCGTCCAGCACCTCGCAGAGCGCCAGGCGGCCGACCGGCGCTCGGTCGGCACGATCGACGTGCTCGGGATCGCCGCGGAGGGCGATCGCGCGGCCGTGCAGGTGTTCCCCCTCCGCGGCGGCAAGCTGATCGACAGGCACAGCTTCCACCTCGAGAACGTGGCCGAGCGCGACCTGCAGACCGTCCTCGAGGCCTTCGCGCTCGAGTACTACGGCTCGTCGCCGAGCGTCCCGCCGCAGATCGTCGTCCCGCGTGGCGTGGGGGACGTGTCCGCGCTGGAGGAGTTCCTGTCGGAGCGGCGCGGCGCAAGAGTCGAGGTCCGGGCCGCCGAGCGGGGCGAGAAGCGGCGCCTGCAGGAACTCGCTCAGCAGAACGCCGAGCTCGCGCTCCAGTCGGACTCGCTGCAGACCGAGACGAAGCGGCTACGCCAGGTGGAGGCGCTCGAGGAGCTGCGCGAGGCGCTGAACCTCGAGTCGCTGCCGATCCGGATCGAGTGCTTCGACATCTCGAACATTCAGGGCGAGTCGCCGGTGGGGTCGATGGTCGTGTTCCAGGACGCGATGCCGAAGAAGGCGCACTACCGCAAGTTCGGCGTGCGCAGTCTCGACGGACAGGACGACTTCGCGGCGATGGCGGAGGTCATCTCGCGGCGGTTCGCGAGGCTGCAGGACGTGGCCTCCGAGGATTACGACGAAGGGTTCGCGACGGCTCCCAATCTCGTCGTGATCGACGGCGGCAAGGGGCAGCTCTCAGCGGCGCTAGCGGCCATGCAGGCGCTCGACCTGCCGCGCGTCGCGGTGATCTCACTGGCGAAGCGCGTCGAGGAGGTGTTCGTCCCGGGCCGGCCGAATGCGATCCGGCTCGAGGCGCACTCGCCGGGGCTGCAGCTGCTGCAGCGGATCCGCGACGAGGCGCATCGCTTCGCGATCGGCTTCCACAGGCAGCGGCGAGACGCGCGCTCGTTCGAGTCGATCTTCGACGACCTGCAGGGCGTCGGCCCGGCCCGTCGGCGCGCGCTCCTGCGCCATTTCGGCTCGGCCGAGCGCTTCCTCGCCGCGACGCAGGAGGAGCTGGAGGGCGTCCCGGCGCTGCCGCCCGCGACCGCGCGCAAGATCTACGCGCAGCTGCACAAGGCAGGACGGGGCTAGCCCTCCAGCAGCGGCGTCCCGCGCAGGCCGGTCATGTCTCCGCGGAGGAGGGCAGCGGCAGTCGCGGCGACGTCGATCACGTCCTCGTCTCCGCGGGCCGGGACGATGCGGGACCGGCCGGGAAGGAGTAGGGCCCAGGCGTCTGCCGTGTGCCCGCCGGCGCGCCCGCTGCCCAGGCCGCTGCGCTCGATCCGGCCGAACTCCGGCGAGACGACGGCCTCCAGATTGGCGCTCGGCGTCTCCTCCCAGCGGACGAGCAAGTCGGGGAGCAGGGCGCGCGCGGGAGCGTCCTTGGCGACGATGTCCTCCATGCGGTCGACCCCGGCGATGGCGGGGGCTCCGTCGAGGTCCCGGAAGCTGAGGAGCCCTGCTGCGATCCGGTCGCAGAGCTCGGCGGCCTCACCCGGATCCACGATTCCGTCGCGCTCGCGGCCGCGCACGTTCAGACGGATCTGTCCGTTGTGGTCGCTCGGCAGGACGAACGCCTTGGTCTTGCTCCAATCCACGCCGGCAACGCTCGTGCGCGCCATGATCTCGCGGCTCAGCCTGGGGCCGAGCGTCTGCGTGATCCGTCCGCGCAGCTGCGTGGGCACGGCTGCCCGCAGCTTCCAGAGCGGCACGCTCGCCGAGCGCCCGGGCGGCGCGACGGTGCCCTCGACCGCTGCGTCGAGCATCTGCCCGAGGAAGTCCGAGCGGCTGTTGTTCTTGCCCATCCCGAGCGGCGAGACGAGGATGACGTCCGCATCCTCGGGGAGTGCGTTCAAGACCCGGCCGAGCGCGCGGTCGACGTCTTCGTAGAGCTCGCCGAGGGTGCCTTCCAGGAGGCGCTTGCTCGATTCGTCGAGGGAGCCCTCGTCGAGCTGGGAAAGATCCCAGAACTGATGTCCGCCGATGTGGCACGAGAGAAACGTCAGCCACACCAGGTCGAAGGAGTCCTCTGCGAGCAGGCCGACCGCGGCGTCGGCAAGTCGCCCCGGCGCGCCCAAGAGCCGGCGCCGCAGCCGAAGGAGGCTCGGCACGTGGGGCCGGCCGAACACCTCCTCCACGTACGGGCTGCGACGACCCACCAGCCGGTCGATCGTTCGTCCCGCGGCGCGCGGGGACGTCCAGCGCTCGACCCCGAGGTAGTTGTGGAACTGGACGCCCGACGCGACCACGCCGGCCGCTTGACGAGGCGGATAGCCCTCGTAGGGATCGAGCGCGAGCGACCGGCGGCCTGCGCGCGCGAGCCGGTCCCAGGTCGCCTCGGGAGTCTCGAAGGAGCGGCGGAAGCGGATCCGTTGCTCCTCGGGCGACCACTGGAGGATGTAGTACTGGGCGTGCGCGCCGAGCTCGATCCCGCTGTAGAGCGTCGGCTGCGTCGCGCCTGTGAAGTGCGAGGCCGGGGTCTGCAGCGAGCGCCACTCGCCACGCTCGACGAGGCCCGCGATGGTCGGGAGCCTGCCCTCGGCCAGCAGCTCGTCGACGAACGAGCGGCTCAGGGCGTCCAGCTGAAGGATCGCGAGCATCAGACGGAGGCCCGAATCGGTTGCCAGTCGCCGGCTCCGCTCGCCGAGGCTCGCGCGGCGTCGACCGCGACCATCACTGCAACGCCGTCGGCGGCCGTTCCGACGTCGTTGCGGGCCTCGCCCCGAACGGAGGCGGCGAACGCGTCGAGCTGCCGGGTCAGCGAGGGAACGAGCGGCGACTCGGGCGCACGGCCAAGCCGCGCGAGGACTCCCTGGAGCACGCCTCCGACCGCGTGGCGGCCGACGAGGCTCCCGTTCGACCGGACTTCGGCGACCTCGCGGTAGGGCCGGTTCGTCCGGATCTCGACGCGAGCGGTGCCGCGGTCTTCCTCCAGCTCGAGCTCGATCGACGCGCCGTGGCGCGACTCGCGCGCGCGCAGGCGCGCGACGTCCGCGCCGGTCAGCCAGCGGACGAGATCGAGCGCGTGCGGGCCGGTGTCCAGCAGGAGCGGATCGTCGCCGCTGTACGAGCCCCACGTGCCGCGCCGGTCGAAGACGATCTGGAGTTCCACCGGGCCGGCCGGCGGAACCCGGTCGCGGAGGTCGCGAAGTGCGCCGTCGAAGCGACGGTTGAACGCGATCGACGGCGAAGGCTCGAGCTCGAGCAGCCGCGCCGCTTCCTCTGCCGAGGAGGCCGGCGGCTTCTCCACGAGCGCGGTCAGACCGGCGTCGGCCACCTCGGCCGCGATCTCCACATGGCGCTCGACCGGAGTCGCGACGACGATCGCCTCCGCCTCCGAGCCCGCGATCAGCGCAGCGGCCGAGTCGAAGCCCGGCGCGTCGGGTGCCACGGCGCGCCAGCGGTCGCGATTCGGATCGGCGACCGCGACCAGCCGAACCGACCGGGCGCGCCGGAACGCAGGGGCATAGCCCACCTGGGCGAGCTTTCCGCAGCCGACGAGCCCGAGTCGCAAGGGCTCGGGTTCAGAAATCGCCGCCGCCTCCGCCGAAGTCCCCGCCGCCGCCCCCGAAGTCTCCGCCGCC
>Ga0193747_1000095_pt1 | contig 46198 bp, 51 predicted proteins | sample L1m2metaG_FD_143048 | JGI IMG/M metagenome (GOLD analysis project Ga0193747, IMG submission 143048) | Soil microbial communities from a riparian zone of the East river system, Colorado, United States - L1m2 | ecosystem: Environmental > Terrestrial > Soil > Riparian zone | place: USA: East River... | reverse complement strand
TGTGTGGCTGTATCAAATCATTTTCTTGTGCAACTATCGGCAAGGCCGAGCAGTAGCGCATATCAAAGAGCAACTAGAGTTAGCACGATGGCGTATCGCTATCTGATTTATGCACAGGCTTCAACATATATATGCGAATCAGTAGTAGAAAAGACAGACACACAGCAGAATTGGTAGAATTTTCTTGCGATGGAAAATCAACTGATTCAATTATATCTGCGTGTCTGTCAAACTTACGATACTTGTTCCACGACTTGTTTTCAACGCTTGAGTAATAATTCCGCCCCTGTGTTTACCGACCAGGAACTGATTACTATTTTCTTCTTCGGTCATGACCATGGGTTGTTTCAGAAAAAAGCGATTTACAAGTTCACCCGGAATTATTGGAGAGACTGGTTTCCCACTTTGCCGAGCTATCAAACATTTTGTTATCGGCTCAATCTCTTGGAGCAGACTTTTCAAGCACTGGGCGGTCAATGGCTCAATTGCTTGAAAGGTCAAATGAAACCAGAAGTTGACCGGTTGATTGACTCTTTTCCGATTATGCTGGCTAAACACGGACATGCTTACACGGCCAAAGTTGGGCGAGAGATTGCCAATAAAGGTTATTGTGCCGCCAAAAAGACGCATTTTCACGGGGTTCGATTGCACCTCGTCGGACACCGCCGCAGCGGACACTTGCCGCTACCGGATCAACTCTGGTTGCGCGAAGCCTCGACCCACGACCTTGAAAGTGTCCGAGAGCAACAACTCCAATTACCGACTTCGAGTTTGTTTGGCGATAAAGCGTTTCCCGATCCGACCTTAGAACAGAGGCTCAAAGAACAAGAGACTCGGCTTATCACATCCCTGAAGAGACCAAAGGGTGGAGAATTGACAGAGACGCAGAAATCCTACAATCGAATGGTCAACGGTCTGCGGCAACCGATAGAGAGTTTTTTCAACTGGCTGAACGAAAAGACGCAAATTCAAAATGCGAGTAAAGTTCGTTCGACGCAAAGCTTGCTGGTGCAATGTTGGGGGAAACTAGCCTTTGCGATGTTCTCCCTCGTTTTCAACTACTGATTCGCATAAGTGTATAAAGTATGCGACACATCGTGAGGACGATGTAGGACTGATAACCGCGCTCGTTTATCTGAACTGGGTCAGCCAGGATTTGCGTTGGCCACCACATGATACTCAACATCGCCCGCCGCAGATCATTTGGCGAGACGTGATCAATGAGGGTTTGTGGCGCGGGTCCCGCCAGCGTTACCCCTCGTTCTCGCAGAGTATAGCGCTGAACAACCCAGTCGCTATCATGCTTCATCATGCGCAGGCTCTCGCCACTGCCCCTATCAAGATGCGGATGAAGTGCGTGGATTGGATCGTAGCGGCGTAGGGCGCGCTGCGGGATGTAGGAGACTTCTAATTGCGTGGCCCACGGCGAGTCAATGATGGCTATGCGCGCATGCATCGCCTGCAACGCCGAGAACAGATCATTTGAGATTTCATCGTCTGTTACGATTACCAGATCAATATCGCTAGCTTGATCGAAATCACATGGTGTAACCTCAACAATGGCGACTAACGCCTGAATTAACCCGCCACCCGGCGATAGCGACACCACGAATGAAATCAATAAACGAGCATGAGAAGTCAGCTAAGGGCGGTCGGGTTGAATGAATTGTTCGGCTCTATTAGGCGCGGCACTGCTAGAAGGTGGATTTATTTCGCTTATCTTAGCTCTCCAAACAACGACTAGCGCCATTCCTACAACACTTGCAACAATAAAGGAAATACCAATCGATTGAGAGAAGTGCGAAAATATTGCCCCAACACCAACTATTGCACCAAAACTGCCAAGTAACACAATGGTCATTTCAGCCCACGTGTCTCTATGGAGCTTAAATTTGGGTTTCATCAAAATTATTAGTGAGTACACCGCTAGCATTGGGATAGAGATGGCAAAGCAATAGAGGGAAATGATTAGTGGTTTATCTAGTAGCGATTGTCCAAGAAGCTGTATTACAGCAACCGTACTTATACCAATGAGGGCGGCTGTTATTATTTCTTCAAATTTAAGAGATTCACCGCTTATCTCGTAAGTTCTACTTGGCATCTTATTTCACCTGCACAAAATACTTCGTGCTCTGGGCCAAACTAAAACTAGGCTACCAATAGCTGTGTTTTTTTATGGCGGAACATCACGAAGCCACTCAGCTACACCTCCATGATGAGAACATGTTCCTCTTCTATGCTGACTGTAGCTGTACGTCCCATCATTACACCTTGCCGTAGCGCCAGCCGGGGCTTCTAACCTTCGTGATGAATTGCCTGTGACAGTTGAGCGGCTTCTTGCGCGCGGCCTCCTGTTGCCTTGCCCTATGGCAGTCCCGAAGGAAAGTGACACAAGAAGCAACGCCGCAATGGACGAATCGACATGGTTAAACCACTCCTCAGATTTACTGAACTTCAAACGTCGACGAATAAATCATGACGGGCGGTCTTTGTGTATCGCGGCTGCGGTAATAAACAAGCGTTAAGCGGTAACTGCCAGGGGCGAGCACCACCCAATTGCGCGTGATGTTCATCGTTGAGGGAAGTTCAATCAATGATGTCAATGGAGCGTAGCCAATGGAAGTCGTAGTCCCTGTTCCGTCGCCGTTATCTGTTGTCACCTGGTCTGGACTCGGCTCTGACCGCCCGGACGGCAGCACTGCAACGTAACGAGAACCATTCACCCGCTCAACCTGTAATCCTTCCTCTCTGATTAATCGTGAAGGGTTACGCGCCTGTCTCAGGTAGATCGGAACTGCTGTGTTGTTCTCAACTTTCAGAACGATGGTGTCACCCACTCTGAATTGTCTTGTCGGTCGGAAGAAACGGTCATCAGCCGTATATAGATTGACTCTGATGCGCGCCTCATCTGCTTCGCTCGGGCAGGTCGCCTGCGACACGTTCACAGTGAAACCCCCGCTGTTGTCGCCGGGACTATAGTCATTAACAGTCAACCACAAGTGGCCGCCCCGAGCGGCGCAATAACGATGATCCGCAGTATCGCCGTATAACCATTGTTCATAGAGACCGTCTTCACTCTGACCGGGATTGGTAAGAACCTGATTGGAATTGGTGCGACGAGTTGTCAGGCGCGCGACCAGCCCGTAGCGAGAGCGCGTCTCTGCCGGATAGCCGGGCGCGGCTGCGAATTGTGTTGTGCCTTCCGGCCCAAAGGAACCCCGGCCATCCCCGACATCAACTCGGCCTTCGGCTGAAAGTTGCAAGAGGGTGCCCGGCGGGATGTCAAGCCCGGTATCAAACCAATTGCGCCCGGATGTTCCGGGAACGGTGAAATCCTGAGCCTGAGTAAGAGTTGCGAATCCCATGCAGCACAAGGCGGCCAGCAGCAGGCGCATTGCTCGCCGAAGCCATAGCGAAACGAGTTGGCAATTATGAGTATCCATGAGTATCAAATCTCCTTTCATATACCAAGTTAGAGCGACGTGATATATCGGCGACCCGGATTCATGACTATGGTTTTCTCATCTATTTCTCCTTTAATAAAACCTGGTCGTATTACTGCCTCTACTCGACTGTGCAGCAGGATAAATAGTAGCGGGTCATTTTCAATGTTGAGCAAATAGAGATATGCAATCCTAGCTCTGTGGCATAAGGAGGGAGTCGCTAATTCTCGCCAGATGTCGGATGTTAGCTGATATTCTTTAGTGAATGTCTTCGTATATCAGCGTGAAACGAAGAGTAGTGCCCGTAACAAAGAGCAACACTCATGCCAATCATGATGCCGATCTCATCCGGTCTCTTTTAGGCTAATAAAGAGAGTTTGATTTCCAGTAGGGTTAAGAAGGTGTCTATCAGAGAGAACAGATTTGAATAGCGTGTGCATACTTCTGTTGAATCCTGCTTTTTATTCAACAGTTAAAATGACCCACTTCCAGGTTAGAACAGAGAAGCTCCTAGCCTATGCCCCGCACGCGCAAGCTGAGCCTATGGCTAGAGATTAGAAGGGAATCGCCTGCAAGCATAGTCAAATCGTTGTAGGGCGAATCTCACGCGAAGTTTCTAGCCTGCATAAATGAGTAATACAATGTCTTGTGTCTATTGGCGAGCGGCATCTATTCTCCGCTGTAACTCTGCGTCGAACCTCGACAAATAATTAGCAAGCCTCTGCTTCCGCAATCACTCTGGCTTCATGGTCAAAGTCTCATAAGTACTTTCGCACGTATGGAAGGCCGTATAAACATTAGCCCAAATTCATACCACAGATATTTATGACATGGACTCTAACAAAATCGAAATGTGCGATAAGTGTGTAAACCAGATCACACTAGATCCAAACTCCTGTAAAGGGGCCTATAGAAGGTCAGCTAAAAAGTCAGCAAAAAATGTGTTAAGTTTGCATGAGTCTCTTCAAATTCCATGCAGCTTGGTTCTTGGATGGCGACTGTTTGTGGTCGGGCGTGCTGGTATGTGCTGTGCTTTGGCGTCTTCCTGTAGTTGAAATACCAGCAAATCATGTGTGCGCCTGTTTGAGTAAGTGGGCTGATTCGGTCTCGAAAACCGGAGTGGGTTAACGCCCACCGTGGGTTCGAATCCCACCCTCTCCGCCACATTCCTTTCAGATCCACCAGCTTAGAGGAGAGGTTGGAACTAGCATTTGTTCTGCTCTTCACGCTCCGCGAGCCACTTGGCGGCGAAGTTGGCGCGCTCTCCAGAATCGCCAGCTTACCCTCTTCCAGACTATTCACTGCATCTCTGAGCACTAACTGCAACTAGAATACCTGCATCCGGCTACTGCAATTTTATGTCTATAAAAGCGGATGCTGGTAAATAGCATCTGATTTCTTAGGACTACTTTAATCGCTACTCACCTTGAACTAATGGGAATCGTCGGCTACGGCTTTCCGCTGCACGAGCATAAAGGCAAAGACATGATCTCTGTAGCGGTGGGAACGGGCGCTGCGCCTTTGCGCTCTGCCTTGCGCCACGTACTGAAGCACAAAGAGGATTAAGGGCAACTCGTCGTCCTCTGCGGCTCGCGCGAGATGATTGAACGAACCCGCGACCGTCTCCGCCAAATGAGCTTCGCACCGGAAGAGATTCTGGCGAATTCAGTAGTTCGTCCGTGGTCAGTTAGTTTGTTTTAGCCGCAGAACCTTTTACAGGCATGCTTGATGACGAGGCTGGCGGCGTGGAGAAATTCCATTCTCTAAAATCACGATACAACACGACCAGGGCAAAAATAAGTGCTATCAGTATTAGCAGTTTTCTAAAAGCCGTTTCCTTTTGAGGATTGCTGATTGGGTTATTGATATTATCCATGCTCTTCAAACTCCTTTCCCTACACGTTACTAAGATGCAAATCACGCAAGCCAGGCTGCCTCGCACATGCCAGGGATTAACTTGCGCTGACCTTCCTTTTTATGCAGCCCCCGTTGTCATAACAAGCCTTACTTGAGGGCTGCATATTAATAAGAAGGTTACGGCAAATTGCCATCACAGGCATCATTGCGATTGTCGGCCAGATTTTAGTTAGCCAGAGAGCTATACCGTGAGGTAAACATAGCCAGACCCACCAGGAAGCCTGTCTGAATCATCCACAGAGCAGCGACGATCATAGTGGACTTGGCCTTGCTCAGCTTCATTGTTGTTGACACGCCGATCACTAATAAAGCCAGATACCAGATTGAGAGAATACCAGCATTGTCCATGATAAGGCGCAACACCGGATGGCCGCTGGTCGAAATAAAATTGGACAGACTCAAGACCGTCGTGGGGATGTCCTCTGGTGATTGCAGCGAATTAAGTCCGCGCGCATAAACCACCACGACGCTGAGTACGGCGTCCAACGCCATGATGATGGAGGCGTGTCCGAGCACCGATAGTGTCTTGCGAAAAGTTGGCTCTGCGCCTGAGATCAGCGAAATTGAGAAAAGAAAGAAAGCCAGGATACTCCATTTCAACAAAGTATAGACGGGAGCCAGGATAATCCCGTAATACTTGGAGAACTTTAACGATGCGAGAAGGTCTGCGCGCACCTCTTCATCTAAGCCCTGCGGCAAGTTGTTGAGTACTACATGCCGGATCACTGGCGACATCAGGATGACGGCCAGGATGCCCAACAGTGTGACGATAACGAATGGCCGGAGCCAGTTGGGACGCGCATTGACGCGCGAGAATAATGCGAAGGGGTCGTAGAAAATTTCAAGGGTGTTCATAATTCTGAATCTCTTTTAATGTCATCCATACTTCGGAAGATTAGCGAAGACTGAAGCGCGACGTATTAACGATTGTCTTCGGCAATCACTCCGGTTTGATAAAATGAGTTGAGCACTGCTTCCTGCTGTGCCGGGCCACGCTGACCGGTTTGGCGGAACTGCACGATGCCCTTTTCGTCAACGAGCACTAGATACGGAACGCCGACGGCGCGCAGGTCTGTCATCGCCTTGCCATCACGATCCTGATAGATCGGCCACAACGGCGTACTCTCGGCGAAAGCGTTCGTTTCAGCTTCGTCGCTGACGCTGATTAAAGCCCAGGTGAGCGCGTTGTCGCCTGAGAACCATTCGGGATGAGCCGCGCGCAACTGGTTGAATTGCGCGATAGTTGCCCGGCAATGAGAGCAAGAGGGCTTGAAGAACAGTAATACTCGCCGCCCTTGCTGCTTAAGAGGTTCTGCTCCGCGCACAGGGTCAACTTGAAATTCGGGAACCCTGCTGCCAATCGCCAGCGGCTCGTCTGGCAGACCTCTATACAGATGCACCGCTAATGCTGCGGGAACGATGATGAGTACGGAAAGCACTATTCCGATTAAGCGTTTTTTGTTTTTCAAAATCATAAATCTCACAATTCTCTCAGTCCGCTTCAAGGACGAGTCATAATTAGCCAGTGATTAAGAGTTAAGAGCATCCTGTAGAGCAGCAAGCCGCTGCCCAGGCTGAGCGTTTCTGGAAACTGAAGTCTGCGTTGCTGCCGGACGGGCATGCTTCTTCGCTCTTGCGTTAAGAGTTCCACTGATGATCGAAACGGCTGCGATGAGCACCACGATCAATCCAAACAAAACTGCATGCACCCACCACGACGGGCCTTGACGCAGCAACTCTGCGGATTCTTTCAGGTCATCAAGTTGATAGATACGTTTAATCATGCTGTCACCGCCTGTTGTGTTGGGATGGAAATTTCGATCTTGTCGAAAACGGGTTTGGGAATCGTCGCTTGCGCCCGCCACAAGTTGTGATAAAGCCCGCGCGAGTTCAATAACTGTTGATGCGTGCCTTGCTCTGCGATGCGCCCCTTTTCAAAAACTGCAATGTGATCGGCACGGGCAATAGTCGAGAGACGATGCGCTATGATGATTATGGTCTTGTGCTGTTTCAAGTTTTCGATGGTCTCTTGAATGGCACGCTCTGTTTGCGAATCGAGATTGCTCGTCGCCTCGTCGAAAATTAGAATTTGCGGATTCCTTACAAGCGCTCGCGCGATTGCAAGGCGTTGACGCTGACCGCCGCTCAAGGTTGCGCCGTGTTCACCGATAAATGTCTGGTAGCGATTGGGCAAACTGTTGACAAATTCTTCAAGCCCGGCGGCGCGAACTGCTTCAGTAATTACTTCCAGCGTGGCAAAAGGATTGCCGAGCGTGAGGTTCTCTTCGATTGTGCCACTGAAAAGGGAGATGTCCTGGTCAACGTAGCCTATGCGCGGACGGAGTGTATCGAGACGCACATCTTGTAAATTGTGGCCGTCAATTTCGATGCGTCCGCTGATGGGCGAATAATATCTGAGCAGAAGCTTCGCCAGCGTAGTCTTCCCGCTGCCGCTTTCCCCGACAAGCGCTACAGTGGAACGCGGAGGAATGTGCAAGCTGACATCATGCAGCACTTGTTCGCGCGTGCCATATCTGAAGTTCACGTCCTTTAGCAAAATGTCGCCGGGCGTGTCGGCAGGCAAAATGATTTTGTTGTGCTCATCCGTGGCTTCCGCTTGAAGGTCGAGTATCTCACCTAAGCGATCTGCTGCGATCACTGCGTCCTGAAGCTGCTGGTTGATAGACACCAGGCGCAGCATAGGCTGAAGCGTGTAGATCAAGATCGAGTAGAAAGCGATCATCTGCCCGACAGTCAATTCACCGCGCATGACCATCGCACCGGCAACCCATAACACTGCGGCCATGCCTATGCCCGTAATAAGCTCGCCGGAGATACCTGAAGAAACGCCCCACATGCTCGCGCTGTAGAGACTCTTGAGCATGCGGACGATTCTCTTCTCGGCCTTGATGTCGGCGGTCTCTTCGGCGTTGAGAGCCTTCAACGCCGAGATACCCGTGATCGTCTCAACCAGGAAAGACTGGACGCCCGCAGCCTCTTCCATCGTGCTTCGTTGAGCACGCTTGAGCGGTCGGTTGATGAGGTGAATAATTAGAGCCACAAGCGGCAAAGCTGCAATGCTCACCAGAGCAAGCTTGAAGCTGTAGAAGCACAACAGGCCGAAGGCGGCAATCATCGTGGCCGCATCAACCAGCAAACTTAAAGTAGTGCCGCTTACGACCTCGCGGATTTTGATCGCATCGCTTAACCGGCTCATAATCTCACCGGTCTGGCGCGTGTCAAAAAACTGCATCGGCAATTTCATTAGATGCCGGTAGTATTCCAAGATCAGCGTCAAATCAACTTTCTGTCCGATGTGGGCCAGTAAGGCTCCGCGCACCAAACCGAACGCGGCGCGAAAGGCTATGAGGCCAATCAGGCCCAGGCTCAGCCATTGCAGGAGCTGCCAGTTTTTGTTGACAAAAACATTGTCTACCAAAAGTTGTATGTAAAGACTTGCGCCGAGACCCAGTACCATAAAAAAGATGGTGGCTAAGAAAGCTTCGGCTAATAAAAAATCGTGCGGCTCAAGCAGGCGGGCGAAGCGCCGCCACACACTGATAGTTTCATCACCGGCGCGAAAGTTTGTACGGGGCGTGAGCAGGATAAGAACGCCCGTCCAGATCGCAGCGAATTCGTCGCGTGTGTGTTTGACGATGCCGCGTGCGGGGTCTGCGACAATAATGTGCTGCGCCGTGACTTTATGAATCACGACAAAATGTTTGAGATCGTCAATGATGACATGCGCGATGCTCGGCGTCGGCAGTTTCGCCAGTATATCCAGATTGCCTTTGACCGCTTTCGTGTTAAATCCCAAGTGCTGTGCGGCCTCAACCATTCCCAGGACATTCGTGCCGCGCTGATCCGTGCAAGCATACTGCCGAATCGTAGTGGTCGGAATACGCAGCCCATGCGTGCGTGCGACTGTGGCGAGACAGGCCGCGCCGCAATCGGTAATGTCATGCTGTTTGACGCAAATATATGATTTGAACATAGTCGTTAAAAAATCAGAGCCAATCGAGATGGCTATTTTGCTCTCCGGCAATGTGTAGAAATAGTGATTCGAGCGTGCTGAACTGCTGAGCGTTAAACTTGATCGTTCCGCCGCCGGTGAGTTGGTTCATTTTGCCTTGCCAGGCTAAGCGGCCAGTCTTGATGATCGCCACTTCATCGCAGAGACGCTCGACTGTCTCAAGGACATGCGACGTGATAAATACTGTGCGACCTTGTGCGACAAAGCGACGCAGCCAGTCTTTGAGCATAGCCACGCCCGCCGGGTCAATGCTTTCAAATGGTTCGTCTAGAAAGAGGATTGAGGGCTGATGAATAATCGCTGCGGCGAAGGCCACCTTCTTGCGCATCCCCGTGCTGTAGTCGGCCAGGCGCTTTTTGGAAGCGCCTGTCAAATTCAACACTTCGAGCAACTCTTCCACACGGTGTTGGACGGTGTTCTCGTCAAGCCCGAACATGCGCGCATTAAAAGCAAGAAACTCGTGTGCGTATAATTCATCGAAGAGCGCCAACCCTTCAGGCATGACTCCGATGCGCCGCTTTAAAGAGGCTGAATTGCTCGTCAACGGCTCGTCGAGCAAAGAGATTTTACCGGCAGTCGGATCGAGCAGGCCGGTCAGACAGCCAATCGTGGTACTCTTCCCGGCCCCGTTAGGACCAAGAAACCCGAAGATTTGTCCGGCGGGAATTTCCAACGACAGATTATCCACGGCGGTGAGCGACCCATACCGCTTCGTCAACTCTTCGATCTTAATAGCAACCGGAGACGCAATGGCTTCAATTGTTGGTCTCATAGTTAAGCTGTGTATCTGCTCTGGAGCTTCAAGTAAACTTACTGACATCGTTTTAATTCTTTCGATTAGAGATTAATTATTGCTCGCGCCCGCAATCGCCTTAATAATGCGCTCACGATGAGCGTCCGACACATTAGCGACCAGAGAGAGCGACATTACATAGAGGCCGAGACAAACGGCACTCAGCAACAGGAGCACCCACCAATATCCCATCACTGTTATTAAGTTGCTGTGCTTCATCAAAACAAAGGCTGTTCCAAGCACGAGCGCGAAACCGCCTATGAGAATCAGATTCCCTGCTATGGATAGCTGGTTCCCCATGATGCTCCGAAAATCAATGCGTCGCGGTGCGAGAATCGTGGTCCACAGCCCCAGCGAATTAAAGAAGAAGAGACCGGCAATCCCACTGACAAGCAGCATGAGCCACATGCGCGCTTCATAAACGGGACCAAAAAAGAGCGCCCACAGCAAAAGCGCCGGGAGCGTTATCAAGCCCCCGATCAGCAACGAGACGAAACTGGCCGCGCGCACTGATGCGACGAAAGGTACAGGCAAGAGCGCGTAGCGGCGCACGCCCGCCCCGTCATAGCCAAATTGATTGAGCGTAATAACGTTGGTAGAAGCAGCCCCCGCCCAAAAGAAAAGCGCGAGCGCAATGAGGAAGATTCCATGCGGCTCTATCCCCCTGCCCATTTTCGTAATCACCAGGGCGACGATGGGAACGGTAATCGCTAAAGTAAAACGCACTCGACTGGAACGTAAATGATAGCGAAGCGCCTTGCCGACCATCGGCGCATATTTTCGTCCAAAGAGGTTTGCCAGCCGGTCATAACGATTGTCCCAACGAATCGCAGTTGAACCTGCGGACTGCGAGACAGGCGACTGCCGCTCCAACCCCCTGAGGATAAAACCCAACACAACGCACCAACCTAGCAGCGTCACAGCCAGAGCTACTGCGGTCCCGGCAGCCTTAGCAACCAAGAGCGCGGCGGCGATTCCCGGAGGTGTCCAGCGCAGAGCTAAATCAAGGCCATGCGGCCAGCCGAAATGATACCTGGTGAGTAGGACAGGGACAGCGACACTAGCGAATATGAGCAGCCCGAATGCCGCCGTACTCAGAATCGTCGTTCCACCTTTATATTGTATGGCGCGGTCAATAAGTGAAAGCACGATCATCGCTGTGAGATAAGTTGCGATGATAAAAAGCAGCGCGGCGGGGACTCCGATGAAGATCGAGCCAGCGTCCAGAACGTCAAAACCTATGGCAAGCCCAAGCGCCGTAGCCAGCAAGAGCAGCCACATTACATCAAGCAAACCAATCAAGTGCCTTGCGGCGAAGCGACCGGCAGTAGAGAGTGGGTAACGTCGCAGGACTTGCTCGGAAAAAGCCAGGCGAGGCCCGACTCCGAGTGCCAAACTGGTGAAGATGCCGCTGACGAACAGACTGCTCAAGATCAATCGTGCAATCTCTTCGCCGTGACCTAATTTGACACCCGCGACAGCAACGGCCTGTCCGCCAAAGTTGAAAAACAGAAAAACCAGCGCTCCGAGAATGTACCCGGCCAGCAGGAGCGCGATCCTCCCGTTTTTACTTCGTGAGTGCGCCCACAGTAATTGATACCGCAGGCGGATCAGCGTCCCTAGCATGTAATAATTCAGCGACAACGGCATAACTGCTTACCGGATGCTCCATACTTCTGAGTGCCACTGACCACTTCCGAACATCTCTTGATGCAGAAGAGTAGTGGTAGTTTAGTCCAGCTTGGGGGCTTGCTGTGTAAAGATCAATAACGGGCCAATTTCAAAAAAGCGGATAGGAATCAACTTCTCATCATGATGGTTGATTCCCACCCAATTCCCGCCAATGCTTAGCAGTAGATAGCTGTCGCCAACGCGCCGATGATGGCACCGGGAACGTTGCCTGTCATGGCCGAGAGGCCGAGGATGGCGAGGCCGAGACCGCAATTCGAGCCGCCATCAACGTTCAGCATCTCGTCCGCAGTCAGTTCTATGATTTCGACTTTGTTTGTTTCTCTGTTGTTCATTCTCTTTTTCCTTCTTTAGCAAGTGAGGTAGATGTCTTGCTCTTTCTGTCTCCTCTCGCTTTTATGAGAACCTTGAATCAGAAAGTCAGGCACATCTAACGAGATAATCAGAGCGGGTAGGAAGCAACTATGAGGATGAAGTTGATTCCTACCCAATTTCCGCTGCCGCTTAGCAGTAGATGGCAACTGCCAACGCACCGATGATGGCACCGGGAACGTTGCCTGTCATGGCCGAGAGGCCGAGGATAGCCGCGCCAAGACCGCAGTTCGAGCCGCCATCAACGTTCAGCATCTCGTCCGCAGTCAGTTCTATGATTTCGACTTTGTTTGTTTCTGTATTGTTCATTCTCTTTTTCCTTCTTTATGTATGTGGGGTAAATGACTTGCTCTTCATACTTCCTTAGTCGTTTTAACTATGAGGATGATGAATCAGAAAACCAAGCATATCTAATACTGACATCGTATCTGTTGAAACTATCAAAGGCCCAACAGCGAGGCATAGACTGTTGATCTCTAAGAGTTGGTGTCGCAGTCGAGTCGTCCACTTCACCAACCCAAGCGTTAATTGCGTAAAACCTTTAAAGCAAACTCGACTAATGCGAGGAAGCCTTTGAGGAACCTTCGAACGGGCGAGAATATATATCAGAACGACTGAGCCGTCTGTCTAAAACCAGACATTAATAAAAAATATTTTCGAGACTTTGTTGAGGCTCTAAAGCGGCGTTTATTTAAATGAAAATGAGAGGAGAACGGGCAGGAATCAGCCCCTGCAAATTTAGCGAGCACCGTTGATTCATTTGCAGACCGCTCTAGGCGGCCAGAAAATGGTCTATCTCTTCTCTCACGGCCCGGTAGCACCCACAGGAGTTGGATTCCAAAGCCCGCGGGTCTAAGATTTGAATTTTGCCGCGAGTATAGCTGATGAGTTTTTTCCTTTGGAGATTACCGGCAATCATAGTGACCCCGGTGCGCGGTGCGCCGAGCATGTGAGAGATGAATTCTTGGGTTAGAAAAATGGTATCTGAGTGCATGACGCTACGGCTAATCATCAACCAGCGGCAGAGTCGCTCTTCCAATGTGTGAAAGCGGTTGCAGACGGCAGATTGAGCGACATGACAGAGTACGGAATGGGTGTAGCGGAGCAGCAGGCTTTGGAGTTGTCCGCCCCGGTTGAACTCGGCTTTGAGCGCGCTCGCCTTTATCTTCATAGCATCCGCTTTGATCTGTACCATGATCTGATAGGGAGCCGTGTCAACTTTCAGGACCAGAGGAACCCCTGTCATCCCTTCACTGCCGACCATCGCCACCTCTACTATATCGCCATCTTCCGTGGTGGAAAGCAAAGAGACCATTCCGCCGGTGATAAAATAGGCGGAGTGAATAATGTCACCGGCATGGCAGAGGGTTTTACCTTTAGGGAGGTGTACTCTCTCTAAATTAGGAAGCAAATGTTCATACTCTTCACGCGGCAGGGCGTTCAAAATCCGGTTTCTAGTTGGCACCGACAGGGCCTTCACTGAATACATGAGGAAGCTCCTTGACTTAATACTTACTAAAACTCGTCAAGCGGCATAAGGAGAGGAGAATAGATGTGTGACCCCTATGTCGAGATGTGAGTCGTTCCGCAAATTATTTACTACAATTGTATTAACAAAATCAAGGAAAATTCCAACCTCATTTTATTCTGCAATTCGGTATAGGAACCTTCCAATCAGATGTATTCCGAGATCGATGCTCTGCCGAGCGATGGCACACGACGGGCTTCATCTTACTGACCAGAGGAAGCTTCGAGCAGGAAGGGATGAAAGGGCAGATCATTGATGCGCGACACGTCGGTGGTATAAGCGCGGTAAGTGTTCATCCCTTGGCGAGCAAGGACTACGGCGCATTTCCGCATAAGCTCTGACGTAAGAGGCTGCCCTATGTGCATCGCCTCAAAGACAGCCGCGATGTCCACGTTTGACATGAACGCGCCCCAGTTGTCGCCGCAGGCGGCCATACCGTCCTGTGCCGGTCCGTCACTATTGACGAACTTTAGGCGATGCTCCTCGTAGGTCATCGCGGCGTACACCAATTCTCGCTGCCAATCCTGCAACGCAGGATGCCCGGCAACCCACTCCTCCAGATATGGACGCAACAACCACCAGATGGGCAGCATACTGGAGGGATCCGCCTCGATCTCCTCCCGCGTGATGGGGCCGCGCCGTGAAAGCACGCTGTAGAAGGACGTGATGAAGCTCTCGCCCATCACGCGGCCCATCACAGCGATTGTGAGCGGTGCTACCGCCACAGCCTGCGTAAAAAATAGTTCGACTTGCGCCAGTTGCGCGAACGTCCCCGCCTGACTATACGGCGCGAAATAACCGGCGAAAAACTCTGGATCATCTTCGATAGCTACTACATCCTCACCAGGTACATCCAGAAACGGGTACTCGATGCGGAGCGAGTCCAAGTCGAACTCCGCCGGGAGCTTGGAGCGGGAGAGTGGTGCCGGAGGCCATGTGCGCAGGCGATGGAACTGTACCAAACCCGCGCCGATCAGCTTCAACTCCGCCCCCATGATGATCGTCGAGGAAAGTTCCTCGGGTGTCTCGTCCGGGAATCCGATCACGAAGGAGCACGTGGAGGCAATGCCAAGGTCGGACAGGCCATTGATGGTGGAGACCACGCCGTCACGCTTCAGTCCCTTGTGCATCACTTTCTGAAGCCGAGCGGACGCGGATTCGATACCGAAGAACATAGCCCAGCATCCCGCTGTCTTCATCTTCGGCAGCAGGCCGTGCAGATTGATGTCCGTGCGATGATTCGCCATCCACTCGACGGGCAAACGGGATTCCATCATTGCGTCGCTGAAATTGCTGATGAACTCTTTGTCCACGGTCAGGAGATCATGGACGAGCATAAAGGCATTGTATCCATATTGATCGTACAGGAAGCGCATCTCTTCGACGATGCGCTCGACCGGCTTAACACGATACTTACGCTCCCAAAAGGGTGCCGTGGCGCAGAAGGTACACGCGAAGGGGCATCCGCGCCCGGCCTCAATGTAGATCGCACGGCGCGGCGATCCCTCTGGGATAGTGTCGGCATATCGTTTCAAGTCAATGACACCATCCAGCATGGGCCATATCGGCGGCAACGCTGACAAATCCATCAGCCCCGCCGACGGCGTGGCGCACAACTCACCGCTAGCGCGGTAGTGGAGCCTGGGCACCTCCGCGACCGATCCGCCGGATTCCAGAGTTGCGAGTAACAAAGAAAACGCCTGCTCTCCCTCTCCCTCTATGGCGTAGTCCAACTCAGGGATACGGCGCAACGCTTGATGCCCCAGCGCACCGAAGTGGGAGCCTCCTCCGATTGTGACGACCGACGGATCGCACTCTTTTACAGTCCGCATCATTAGTTGCGCCTGAAGGCTGTTGTTGTACATCGACGTGATGCCAACCGCCCCAGGAGAGAAGTCGCGCACCGAACGCGCTAGCAGGCTCTGATATACACTCTGGCCCTCTGGAAGTCCCTTGACTTCCAAGTCCAGGTCCAGAATGCGCACCTCGTGACCTTGGTATCTCAGCCAAGCGGCCAGCGTACAGAGACCGAGCGGGGGCGAGACTTCGCGGGCAGCGTTGAGTGGAGGATGAGCGAGAAGAACTCTCATAAAAGCACTTTCGTTTCCGTCGAGAGGAACTAATCAGAGTCCCGATTCAGCAGACACATAAAAAGCTATCCGGGCGAGATAGCGTCCGGTCAGATGGGCGCTCAGAACAGGTTGAGCCAGCCCGGCGACAAACACACGGGCCGGTTGCGCGGAATGCCGCACCCCGCAAACCGGCCTATTATGTGCGGGAGCTATCAAGCCTTCTGGCGATTGAGACCTACGAGCTTATTTGAGACCTATGAGCTTATTTAAGAACTGCGGGTCCACGTAGATCACGTTAATGGGCGGGCGGAACTTAATGAAGCCGAGATCTCTAATGGGTGTCAGGAAGTCGCTGACGAGGCCGCGGGCTACGGTTTCCACGCTGGCATTCTCTTTCAGGAACACTTGCACGCCGGTCTCCCCCTTCTGTGATGAACCCGTAAGCACACCGGCGATGTCTTTCGGCTGGATTCTCACGTACATGGGGTTTTCGCTTCCGCGCTCCAGCTTGACTTCGAGCGCCTCTGTAGGCTGGCCCTTAAGAGCCTTCGCTGCCTTGTCGGGTAAGTAACCGACTACGGCATTTATTTCCTTCATTGCTTCGTCCTCCTTTTAGCAACGCACACAAGTGCCTTACCAGTTACAGCAAACATAATCCAGAAGAGAAAAGTATAATCATTCCTGTCTTTACCAACGCGCAAAAGCAAGAGGAGCATTGGCATCCTTGATTGGTTAGTGCCTTTTATCATGCCGTATTTAAGGTGTCAAGCAGTTTGGATTCCTGGTAGTGGGGCGATACTGCGGTGTTCCCACAAATCTAATTTTGGAGGTGTCGAATGACTGACATCTCCAACGCTAAAAATCTTGCCACAGAAGGCAAACAAGTTCCAGAATGGACTGCTCGTCCATTCCAACTTGTGAGCCTTCTAAAGATGATAGAAAGATTCGGATACGGTTTTTATCACACCGGAGCATTGCTAGAAAAGTTAATCACTATATCAAAGGCCGGACAGTATAACGCCGAAGACCAGCTTGAAGATGAGAGTATAAAAACCCTCAAAGATACTCTTAAAAAGATGGAGAACTGGTGCAAGTCTGTGGGACTTGAATTGTCCATTAAAGGCATTCGGAGGATACATGAAATGCCCACAGAGGAGTTTAAGCTTAAAGCACTTCAACTTATATTCGGAGAATTAGAACGGCGCGTTGAAGATGAATTGTCGTCAGTTCTTTTTATGTATATTCCGCCACACCGCGCTGGATATTATCAAACTCGTCCGCTTTTTAACGAAAAAGTGGCGAAAAAGTTTCCCAAAGCAACAGAGGATATTGAAGAGGCGGGCAAATGCTTTGCTGTGGCAAGATATACGGCTTGCGTGTTTCACTTAATGAGGGTGATGGAGCGTGGAGTCCAAAGGCTAGGAAAAAAGCTAAACGTGTCTATTCCGGTTGAAGAAAAGGATTGGGGCGCAATCGGTAATCGTATTAACGGAGCAATCAAGCAACTACCAAACAGCACGACTCAAGAAAAGAGGATTCATACACGATACACTAAGGTTGCTACATACTTGGATAATGTTAGGGAATCTTGGAGAAATCCAACTATGCACACAAAGGAAACTTATACGGAAGAGGAGTAGTGGGGTAATAGTGCGTTGCTAATAAATCTGACTCAATGTTTATGCGGCCTCCGTGCGCCGGCAACGCACTATTATCCCACTACTAGAAATTTTTTAGTCTTGTCATTTGATACAAATTACGGGAGGCGAGGTTTGTCTACGATTGTTAAAGCGCCGTGTGAGGAGGCTATGATTCGGGCCGGGCAGGCAGATGCCCCATGCTCGAAACAGGCCGCACCGTGGGTGCTTGCGGCGACCATCATGGGGTCGAGCATTACCTTCATTGACAGCACGGTCGTCAACGTCGCACTACCCGTGCTTCAGCGAGAATTGGGCACAGACATAGCCGGGGCACAGTGGATCGTAGAGGCTTATCAGCTTCTGCTCTCCGCGCTTATCTTAGTCGGCGGCTCTCTGGGTGACCGACTGGGAAGAAAGCGCATTTTCTCTGCGGGCATTCTGCTCTTCGCGGGTGCTTCTGCTGGCTGCGGCCTGGCGCAGACGACCGCTCATCTCATCATTGCGCGCGCCGTGCAAGGCGTGGGCGCAGCCCTGCTCGTCCCCGGAAGCCTGGCGATCATCAGCGCTTCGTTCTCCAAAAAAGATCGTGGCCGGGCCATCGGCACATGGTCAGGGTTTACAGCTATCTCCGCAGGAGTGGGACCCGTTCTGGGAGGCTGGCTCATTGAGCACGTCTCCTGGCGCTGGATATTTTTCATCAACCTGCCGCTTGCGGCTCTGGTGCTTGTCATTACATGGTGGCACGTACCCGAGAGCCGTGACGAGAGCGCCGGAGAGCGTGTGGACATTTTCGGTGCCATGGCGGTGACATTGGGACTGGGCGGTGTCGTCTACGGGCTGATAGAAGCCGGTGCGCGCGGTTTCAAAGACCCGCGTGTAGTAGTAAGTCTTGCGGCGGGAGTTGTGTTGCTTCTCTTATTCGTAATCATCGAACGAAAACGCGGACAGCGGGCGATGATGCCTCTTGCCCTTTTCCGCTCGAAGACTTTCGCAGGGGCCAATCTCCTAACTTTTTTCCTCTACGGCGCTCTCGGCGGATTGATGTTCTTTCTTCCTTTTAACCTGATTCAATTGCAGGGCTATTCGGCGACCGCAGCGGGGGCGGCACTTGTTCCTTTTGTGCTGACGATGTTCCTTTTGTCGCGCTGGGCAGGTGGTCTTGTACAGCAATACGGTGCGAAGTTGCCACTTGTCCTTGGCCCCATTGTCGCTGGGCTTGGCTTCGCTCTGTTTATCCTTCCGGGCGCGAATGCTGGAAGCTACTGGACGAGCTTTTTCCCGGCTGTTGTGGTGATGAGCCTCGGCATGGCAGCGAGCGTTGCGCCGCTGACGACGACTGTGATGGGAGCCGTCGATGAGCGACACGCTGGCATCGCGTCGGGCATCAACAACGCAGTATCCAGAACTGCCGGGCTGATCTCTATTGCAGTGCTCGGAGTCGTCATAACCGGAGTCTTCACCCGTAACTTTAACGCAAAACTCCAGCTATTAGACTTACCCGTAGCAATTCGCCCTGAACTCGAAGCACAAACGAGCCGTCTTGCCACAATCTCTATACCGGAACAGTTAAAGAGTGAGACGAAACAGGCAATCAAACGTGCCGTCGAAGAGTCGTTCATCAGCGGATTCCGAGTCGTCATATTGATAGCCGCTGCGCTCGCTCCGATGAGCGCACTTTTCGCCTGGCTACTCATAGAGGGGAAGGTACAACCTGAAAACAGCTTGGCGAATAGTCCTGCACGGGTGGGGAGAAAGCGGTAGAGGCTTGATAAATCATTTCAGGCGTGGGTGAGCATAGAGCAAATAGGAAGGGTTAAGGCGCATGTCCATTCGACCGATAAAATGGCCTGCTCACGGAATGGAACTTCTGGTGGCCGCTATATAGGTCGAGTAAGAGTTACCACCGCCAGACGGTCATCAAGGCGACGCATAACAACTTATTAGCTTTGTTACAAAAGTCAGAAACGACACGACATAGAGTTGGGCCAGATAGACCTCTAGTCAAAATGCTGTTGGCCCAACTTACTTTTGCAACAAAGCTATTTTGTAGCAATTCGTCCCAACATTTCCTGACACAAAAATAGGGGTCGCGGTGTTTTCATAAGTAGAGCGGCAAATATCGATAGCTCGCGCGCTCTGCTGGTTTCATGGGTAGTCCCTTGAACTTATGGCGCGCGATTAAGTGAACAGGTCGCCCCTCCTGGCCTTATTTTAACGGAACGAACTTCGGAGGTGCAGTATGAAGAGTTTGGGAGACTTTCTCAGTTGGATTATAGGGGGAATTGCGTTCGCGGTTGCGATGTGGCAGTTAGTCATGTTCGTTACATTCCGAGATGCAAATGGTATCCCCGACATGATGGCAGGCGGCTATCATCTTCTGTGGGCAATAGTCGCAGCGGTAATAGCGTGCGCCTGTGTGGTTGTCTCTTTTGTCCGTCATCCCCACGTTGAGGAGGAGATTCATATCACTAAGTGAGACCGTTCTTACGAAAATGTTTTTCGTCTGAGGTGAAGGGCCTTCCTGGAAAGGGAGGGCCTTTTCATCTCTACCCGGTCATAGATATCGAAAAAGATCAGGGTTCATACATTCTTTGCCGTAGTCATTACCGGCAAAGCTCGCGCTTGATGCGTGCAGCCGCCTTGCGAGGGCTTGTGCTTCTCACCATTATTTCGGGTGTTCTATGCCACGCGGCGAACTCTTTAATCGCGCTGGCAATGCTCGCAATCAACTCATCGCTCAACGCGACGCCGGATTCAAGATGCAGTGATTTGACCTCTAATATTCCATCTTTGCGATGCGCTTTCGGGTCAAGTCGCCCTACCAGTCCGTCTCTATGTAGAATCGGCAGCGTGAAGTATCCGTATCGTCGCTTGTGTTCAGGAGTGTAGCACTCCAGCCTGTAGTCGAAGCCGAACATCTCACGCGCACGCGCGCGGTCCCACACAAGCGGGTCGAAGGGCGAGAGCAGCGTGGTCAATACGGGCTGAAGCCGTCCCGTTTGTGCCTGCGCCAGAAGCTTGCGATTCTCCGTGTGAACGTAAGCCTCCTCTTTCCATCCAACGACTTTAACGCGGAGCAGCAAGCCCTCGTCGGCCAACTTCATGGTCGTCTCATTCGTTCCACGTTTGTCTGTGCGGAAGTAGTCGCTCACCCAGCGCGCTTTCGTGATGCCTAGAGCGCGAACGGCCTTGAGTACAAGCGCTCTCTGTGCTTCCTCTTTTGAAGGAAGCTGCGAGTCTTCCCACGATGGAAGAACTCGTTCGCGCAGATCGTAGATGCGCTGAAAATTGTGGCGGCGCGCTATCATCAACTCGCCCGCCGTGAAAAGCATCTCCAGTGCGCGCTTCTCCGGCTTCCATTCCCACCAGCCGCCTGCTTTGCCGTCTTTGCGCGCGAAGTCGGACGAGCGAACATGCCCGTGCTCGCGTACGTGAGCCAGGACTCGCTTAACCTCTTCGCGATATTTGGTGATCCATTCGTGCGAATACTTCCAACCCATAGAACCGGCGTCAAGCATCCTGTGCCGGTAGAGTGGAAAGTCTTCGACGGGAAGAAAGCAGGCTTCGTGCGACCAGTATTCGAATATCTTTCCTTCTGCTAGAAGCTCGTCCAGCCAGCGAGGTTCGTAATCTCCCAGACGACTCCACAGAACCAAGTAAGGACTGCGTGCGACCACATGAATCGTGTCTATCTGTAGCGCGCTCATGCGCCTGATCGTCTGTAGAACGTCATTCTTCCTTGCAGCGCGGCGTGGACGCTTATCTAATCCTTGAGCGGTAATCATTAACGCCCTGGCCTGGGACTGTTGGAGTTCTGTCATGATTGATGGAAAGCTAACTGGCTTCAGTAATTTTTAGGTGGCGGGTTGATTAGAAGGGATGAGGGATGAGGGCGAAGGGATGAATAAGAACGGAGTGAACAGGTCAACATGCAATTGACTCCTTCTTATTTCATCCCTCATCCCTCCGCCCTCATCCCTGCTCTCCGGCGGTACTGACTTTCCGGCGACTACAGCAGCAAAGTCTCAACACGATGCGCGTGTACCATCTCTTCACACGGTGACCATGCGAAGACTGTGAAGCGGCCATCTTGTGATGCCACCAGGGCAATAGAGTCGCGCTGATCCTGTACGAACTGGGCGGCAGATAGGTGACGTGTTCCGCCAAATTGTACAGGATGGACTATAGAGGCTGCGCCGCCGACAACAGGTTCCGTCACAACCACCTGCTCGATCTGCGCAGACCCCTCTCGCAGCGCGATCTTCGCGCCGAATGCGAGCAACTCATACTGATTGCTAATCACCGTAGCCCCGTCTACTGCGGTCAATCCCGCAATAGCTTCGATGGCATCCAGAAGCGACTCTTGCCACAGACGCTTGTTCCGCGCTTCTTCGTCTTGCCGCATGAGGTCGGCTAACTCGGAATATGGAGGCGACACAGAGTAGGAAATGGGTTGCACGATTGAATCCCGCCACGCTTCAGACCCTTGCTGTACGACGAGGAGGCTTCCGCCTCGCCCGTGCGCGCGCATGGAGACGGCCAGTTGCACCAGCACGCTCACAGAATTTGAATCGAAGCCGGGCGCGCCAAAGCCCAGCAGCGAGGTGAGCAGCGCCGGACAGTCCGGCAAGCTTGCGCCCTCTTCGTCCACAATTTTTATCTGGTCGCCCTTGAGCACCGCGACATTGACGAACTTTCCAGGGTCTTGACCGCGACGATACTTAACGACCAGCAGCCCGGGTTCTATGACCTCCAGCACTAAGCAGAGTCTGGGGATGGTGCGCGTGGTTCCCCAAACGCACAGTTGGTCATGGTCGTGCCAGACGCCCAGATGGATTCCGGGTCGCTCCACAGCAGGCGCAAGCCGCGCTAAAGCTGCGGGGGTGAGCGGAAGCATCTGCTCGAACATGAGCGGTTGACCGGCCTGCTCCGGTGGAAGGAAGGCGAGTGATATTTTCGGTGAGTAACCTTCTTCACGCCGCAGGCTAGCCCAGAACGCGGCATCAATGATCGCTTCTATAGTTTGAGCGTCCGGTTGTAACGCAAGCTCTTGCGAGTCGTGCTTGAGCGCCGCCGACATATAACGCAGGAAGTGCGCTTGCACGGTACGAGCTACAGCGCGAGCAGCCGGGTATGAGGGTCCTGTCATAGCTAAATAACCTGAATCAACCGACGAGCCACAGCGCAAGATTGCTCACGTAAGTCTTCACGTCTTCCATCTTCTCAGGCTCTCTATTAATCTGGTCGCCGGGCGGCTCCGCAAGGAAGCTGGGGCAGCCTTTCGAGAGGTCCCAGTTGTAATCTACGAAATGATGAAAGCTGGACTCTGCGACAGCCCTCCCGAGCTTGTTCCCGTGTCTGTCATCCACACTCTCGAACGCGACCATAAGGTTGAACGGGCGCGCCGTAACTTTACTCCGACCCGTTGCTATCACACGCGCGTGGTCTTCACCTTCAGGCACGCCAACCCCTCCTTCGTGCGGGTGCGCCGGGAAGTATTCAATCATGCCAGATGGTGATTCAGGGTTGCGCAGAAGTTCGTGAACCGGCTCAACCGGCATGATTTTCTGGTAATCGCCGTTACTACCCGAATGATAGTTCGGCCACGAAATAGTCTTCGTGTCCTGATCGTCGCGCTCGTGGCGCGACTCGTCCGGGTCCTGATGTTTAGTATGAAAGAAGTGTGCCCGACCTACGCCGCCGAGAGTGCAAAGAGACGATCCCAAATCCTGATGGTCGCGCGTGGCTAAGATGCCGCCGCCGCGCTGGCGAAAGCGCGTGATGCCCTGGCAATCGGCCACTGTCAGCCCGTCGCCCGTGTCAACAGCGAAGAGCCACAACTCGTCTAAGTCTGTCGAATCGAGTCGGCTCAGCACCTCGTCGTCGCCGTCGTCGTTCGTTTTACGATTGCGCGCCGTGACTTCGCAGAGCGAGCGCCCTTCTTTATCCTTGAGCGAATTCAGATGCTCACGCAACAGTGAAAATCTGTCTATGTTCCAGTCGTCTTCAATGGCCGGAATGGTCGTCTGCAACAGAATGCGAATTGGTCTTTTCATACGCTCACCGTGCCGGGTTATAAAAATTTTCCGCTCCGAGTTGCTTCTTTATAACTTAATTTCGCTCGCCGTTACAGCACAGGCGAGTTTGTAATAGATGTTCCAGACGATTCATAGTTGCTGCTTCCCGGCGGAACATTTATAGCTGTTTGCGATTGAATGCAATTTGCGCGAGGCAAGACTTCAAGCCAGTCCTGAATAGTTGCGCGAAGCCCGCTACACTTTAATCTCCCAAATGGGCATCTCCAGCAAATCTTCGCGGACGGCGAAGCCGTGCCGCATGTAGAGAGAGCGGCTGCGCTCAGTGGGCCAGAGAATCACCGCATGTACATCACGCGCCTTACACCAGTCGAGCGCGTCCGACAGCAGGCGCGAGCCTATGCCCCGGCCACGAGCACCATCACTAACATAGAAGTTCGTAAGGTAGGCATAGCATTCGGACTCAGACCTCGGATTAGGAATTTTTTCAATGACCTGAATCCAGAGATGCCCTACAAGCACACCATCCATCTCGGCTATCCAGCACCGCCAGGGGCTGTCTTCCCGTAAACGCTCTTCCATCCATAGACGACAACGTTCTACAAACTCATCTTCATTCTCGCTCACGGTGCCGGTGCTTGAGCGGAAAGCGTATCGAAATTTTGCAAGCTGAAGGGCATCTGCTTTTGTGGCGAGTCGAATGCTGGTGTCAACAGCGCCCGGACTTTTCAATCTTTCAATCATGACTATAGAAGGGAATTCAAGACGGCAAACTTTCGCATCAAGTCTTCATTAACGGTTATTGAGCAGAATGGACGCGGCGGACAGACATCTCCTTATGAAGATGCCATGTCATGCCGCCGTCCGAAGAAGTAACGCGACGCCAGTGAAAGGATTCAGGAGTTATCTTAGAAAATATCCATCGCATCATCGAGCCTTCTGTGTGGCGTCCTTCAAGCACAATCTCGTCACCAATCTCGCGCGCAATAAATATTAGCAAGTCGCCGTTTGAAGGGCTAATGTAGGTGACGCGCCATGCGTCTATCTCTGGATCATAGAAGCGAATAGTCGTGCCGTAATCGCTTTTCACACCACTTATCTTATCGCGCTCAGAACGGCGCGGAATTATCCACACGTCCTGCGTAGCCCGCCCCTCAAGAACCCAGCCCCAGTGCCATTCAGCTTTTTCGGTCTGCACAGTCCCTTCTGGGCCATACACTGTGAAGTCTGCTTCCCAGTCGCCTACGAATTGCCCGAAGAGCATCAACTTGTCGGCGCGGTCAGCAATGGGAGAATCAGCGACGAGACCCTGTATGCTTGTATGCGTAGATGAATCGGTCATTAATCACCTCCATGACGAACCCGCATCGGTTCATAGGCAAAGCGAAGTCGCGTGCGCGTTCACTCATTATTAATAGAATGACGGGCGCTCCGATCTTGCACTTTCTTGCGTTTTTCAACTTCGGCTCTGCCTATAATAATATCCAATCTGCCATCTACAATAGAACTAAGTGACGAGTCAGTTAAAGAATTAAGGCCAATATTTTCTGCTGATTGATTTCGACTTGAATCGTTACCCGGAACTGAAATCATAGTAGCAGGTCGGTTTCGATTCGAGAGAGCCGGTATTTATCGGGTCAGAAGTTCAAACTGAAACCGCCGCCGAAATTATTTGACAGTTCCGGTAATTCGGGGTTATGGTGCGTGCGCTTAATACGCTCTAAACCTCTACTTGAACAGCCTGGAATATTCAATGCAAGAGCAGTATTTGTCATAAGCGCATATGCGTGGTAAATCCGGCAAGTCATCGCTGTCTCATTGACTTCACAATTAATGGAGTACATATGGCAACAAAGCCCGGCTATCCTCAGCCGCTATCCAGACCCTTAAAGATATATGCTTTCGACCCCATGGTCGCACTATCTTCTAACGACACTACGATTGCGCGCTCCTCAAGCAAGAAAATAAGCGTTGATGTTGCCAACGAAAAGCTGGCACCGGGGCCGCAGGGCGCGCGTATTGAAGTGATTGATTATGACGGTCCAAACCGCCGCTACTACACCCCTGTGGATTTGAACGATCCGGCTATCCTGATGCAGGGGGGGCTTGAACCGGCGGAGTCCGACCCGCATTTCCACCAGCAAATGGTCTATGCCGTAGCGATGAAGGTGCTTGAAAATTTCGACCATGCGCTAGGGCGAAAGCTCAGGTTTCTTAAGGTGAGCAAAGACAGGCAGGGGCGTGAGAAATTCATGAGCGTTCCGCTGCGAATCTTCCCGCATGCGTTCTGGGGAGCGAACGCCTTCTATGACCACGACCTGATCGCATTGCTCTTCGGCTACTTCAACGCCAGCGCAGCCGACCCCGGACAAAACATGCCTGGGCAGACCATCTTTACATGTCTCTCTCACGACATCATCGCTCACGAAATGACGCATGCTCTTGTGGATCGTCTGAAAAAATTGTTCACCGAGCCGAGTAACCGTGACGTGCTGGCTTTCCACGAAGGCTTTGCGGATATTGTGGCTATCTTTCAGCACTTTTCGTTCCCGAGTGTGCTGCGCGAGTTCATTCAAAAGACAAGAGCTAATTTGCGTGAGAACACTCCGATGGTCACGCTCGCGCAGCAGTTCGGGCGCGCCACAGGTATAGGAGACTCGCTTCGCTCGGCCATTGACGAGCCTGACCCTCGTCACTACGAAACGGCGACAGAAGTTCACACCAGAGGTTCGATACTTGTCGCCGCAGTGTTTGAAGCTTTTTTCGTAACCTATCAGAGGCGCATTGACGAACTGATTCACATCGCCACGGGCGGCACAGGCATACTTCCCGAAGGAGACCTATTCCCGGAGTTGGTAAATCGTATCGCCAACGAAGCTTCGCAGACGGCACAGTCTATTTTGACGATGTGCATACGAGCGTTCGATTATCTTCCCCCGGTTGACATCACTTTCGGCGATTATCTTCGCGCTCTTGTCACGGCGGATCGTGAGTTGCTCCCGGAAGATCAGTACGGTCAGCGCGCCGCCGCCATTGAAGCGTTCCGAAGGCGCGGGATATACGCAAAGAATGTATTTTCGCTCGCCGAAGAATCTCTATTGTGGGAGTGCGCCGATGAGGAGCACTTCGAGCCGTTTCCGGGCGAGACGCTGAGAGAAGAGGTCATCAGCGATGCGCAGGAAGTCAGCTATGTAAATCTGCCCAAATCAGGCAAGCACTATCCTCATCATAAGTCGCGCCAGCGATTCAACAACTTCCATCATGTCCGTAAAAATAAGGAGGAGATGCGGGCGTGGGCTAAGAAACATGCCGCGAAACTGGGACTTGACCCGGCGCTTAAGATAGACCCTATAGGCTTTCACGCTTCGTTCCGCATTTCGCCGCAAGGTCAACTGGTGGTTGAGACCGTGGCGCAATTCGTACAGACGCTCCCTGAAACGGCAAACTCGACCTCGGAAGATTTCGGCGGGGTTCCTTTCCGGGCCGGATGCACCGTCATCGCTTCGGCAGACGGCAGTGTGCGATACGTTATACGAAAGCCCATGGTCTCCAAGAAGGTGAGCAAGGCAATGCATAACGAAGCCGCCCAGCGCCTTGAAGAGCAGCGTGGCTTCGTAAATAAGTTCGATAGCATAGACCCTCGAAATCCTTGGTACAGCCCGCGCGAGTATGAAAAGCGTGTCGCTCTGGCGCTGAATTTCGAGGCCCTTCACAGGAGGGCGATACTATGAACCCCAAGCCCAAACTTTCCAGCAAGGCCATCACCGTCAGGATGTATTACGTAGGCTTTGGCGACTCGTTCCTTCTATTCGTCCCTGCGTCTGACGGAAGACACCGCAAGATTCTGATTGATTGCGGCAAGCACCAGCAGAGCGTTAAAGCTCCGAACATCGCAGACGTTGCTCAGCAGATAATAGAGGACGCGACCGATGCGGACGGCGTAGCGCGAATTGATCTGGTCATTGCCACGCACCGGCATCAGGATCACGTCTCCGGTTTCGAGAAGCCGGGCTGGGATAAGGTAGAGGTCAAAGAGGTCTGGATGCCCTGGACGGAAGACCCTAATGACCCGAAAGCCGTGGAGATTCTTAAAGCCCAGAGCACAACTGCCGGGGCTGTGCATAAGGCTGCAAAGAAGAAGGCCAAACTCACGTTAGGCGCGACACAGCAAGCGGCTTCGGCGGCGGCGGCTTTAGCCGAAAATTCGTTGACGAATGCGAAAGCGATGAAAACATTGCACGCAGGCTTTGCGGGAGGGAAGAAGATACCGCGCAAGTTTCTGCCTCATAAGGATCGCACGGCTGATACGTTTCAGGTGGCGGCGCTGCCTGACGTTAATGTACACGTCATGGGGCCTTCGCGCGACCCCAAAGTGATTAACGATCTGGAGGATGCAAGCCAGGAATACCTGCTGCTGGCAAGGTCTGAGCCTACGGCCTCAAACCGCGCCCTGCCCTTATTCCAGAATCTTGCCCTGCATCCCAAAGAGTTCGCCGCAAAGCACAAGAGCCTTACACTCAAGTCCACAGATATACACAGGCTTAATAACATAGGTGATGACCGCGAGCTGGCGGCGGCAATCAGCAACGAAGCGGCTGTCAACGGGACGAGCCTGATGATAATGTTCGAGATAGGGAAGGCTTACATGCTGTTCCCCGGTGACGCGCAATGGGGCACGTGGAATGCGGCCATGAATGATACGGAATGGCACGAGCTACTGAAGAAGAGTACCTTCTACAAGATAGGACATCACGGTAGCCATAATGCCACTCCCATAGATTTCGTCGAAAAGATTCTGCGCCAGGATCACTTCATAGCAATGGCATGCACGGGGCCGACCCAGAAGTGGACTGACACCATCCCCAGACCCAAGTTGATGAAAAAGCTGAGTGAGATAGCGAAAGGCAAAGCAAAGGGAGTAATTCGGAGCGACAAGCAGAAGAAGCCCTACGTTGATCTGAATGTTCCCATTACAGGCGCATGATTCATTAAGAGATTCTTAAAGCAGGGCATGTATACGGCGTTTCGCGCATTTCAACTCTGCCCGGACTTCCATAAATAGAGCACGCTTGACCGAACCTATCTTCGTATCTTTCTGCCCTCTTTTCTCACGATCTATCATAGTGGACGTGACAGCAATCGCCGGGATACGCTATGCTCTCACGTCCGAAAGTTGTTTGAAATTCTCGTAAATCTTTGGTCTTCAATTTTGCATTTTTACTTCTTCAGGAGAGGTGCAGGAGTGGTTTATCTGGCAGCACTGGAAATGCTGTGTACGGCAAAACCGTACCGTGGGTTCGAATCCCACCCTCTCCGCCATATATTTTCATGCTGAAGGTCGAAGCGCGCAGTAGATTGTTACTCTGATTTCCTATTTCTCAAGTAGTGTCTTGATTTGACAAATAGAGGCCGACATTTATCCGGCTGTGATTTTCAATTTTAGGATTCGACCAATTCTCTAGGAGCAAATAAGCGATGAAGGCTAGAAGTCTGTACGTTGCTGCGATGATGAGCGCTCTTTTTGTCGCTCAAATATTGATTTTCGCCGCAGAAGCTCAAGCGCAACGCCGTCCGCAGCAACGCGGTGCCATTTGCGGCGACCCGACATCTCATTGTCCTACGACAGCTACCTTTGAGCCATACGACCTTCCGTTTCGCATCCCGCGCAACGCCGTCATATGGGAGTCTGAAGATTTCTACGCGCTAATTTTGCGCAGTATGCGCTATACGGATCAAACCTGCGAGCGGAATTTTATTCCCGAAAGCGCGCGGCTGGCGGCGCAAGAGGAGTTTCCGCATAACAAGGTTTTCGCTACGCGGTGTACGGAGGCTGGCTCGCTCTACTATACGAACGTCGCGCCGAACACCAACTTTATGGCCGTCTATGCGGGACACACGCAAATGGAAGCGGCGCGGCTGCTTAATGATCTGAGGTCTAAGGGTAAGTTTCAGGGCGCGAGCATCAGGCGAATGCGCGCAGGCTTTAACGGCACTTGATGTAAAGCGCTTGCATGACAAATTGCGCTCGCTCGCACCGTTGGGTTAAAGTGTTGGTTGTTCGACGCGGTTTTTTATTGCAACCGGCAATCTTGATTTTTCTCAATTTATCAGACTTCGGGCTCCGCACAACGCCCGCCCTGTGAACCCCGCCAGGCCGGGAACGGAGCAACGGTAGCAGTGGCCGCGTGTGTTGCGGGTCAGTCCGGAGTCTGGCCACTTTGAAGCCGTGACCGAGTGACAAGTGACAGGTGACAGGTTAGAATCCGAATTCGTCCTGTATCCTGTTAGTTGTCACTCGGTCACGGCTTTTTATGTCTTACCAAGTCATCGCACGCAAATGGCGTCCACAAACATTTGAAGAAGTCACAGGCCAGGAGCCTATAACGCGCACGCTCCGAAATGCCATAGAGTACGAGCGGCTGCATCACGCTTATCTCTTTTCGGGAGCGCGCGGAGTGGGAAAGACTACGACCGCGCGCCTTCTTGCCAAAGCGCTCAACTGTCATAAATCTGATAAGCCTACGCCTACGCCATGCGCTATGAACGACCCGACCGCCTGCGCGTCGTGCATGGAGATAGCCGAGGGGCGCTCGATTGATGTGCTGGAGATTGATGCGGCGTCAAACACGGGCGTTGACAACGTGCGCGACTCGATAATTGGAAACGTTGCTATTGCCCCTGCGCGCGACCGCTACAAAGTTTTTATCATTGACGAGGTTCACATGCTTTCGGGCGCGGCCTTCAACGCGCTGCTGAAAACGCTGGAAGAACCGCCCCCTCGCGTCGTCTTCATCATGGCGACGACGGAGAGCCACAAAGTTCCCGATACAATTCTGTCGCGCTGCCAGCAGTTCGAGTTTCGCACGATTGCTACGGCGAAGATTGCGGAGCGGCTGCGCTTGATTGCCAGAGAAGAGAAGTTTGAAGTGGACGACGACGCGCTGCGCGAGATTGCGCGAGCGGGTGAAGGCTCTATGCGCGATGCGCAGTCGGCTTTCGATCAGGTCATAAGCTTTTCGGGTAAAAAAATCAGGGCGGAAGACGTTGAATCGGCGCTGGGGCTGGCGGGCACAGAGATGCTGGCGCGCGTCATGACATCTATAGCGGAACAGAAACCGGGCGAGGCGCTTGCAGTCGTTGACGACATGGTGATGCGCGGTCAGGACTTGCGCAACTTCTGTCGTGATCTGCTGGCTCACCTGCGCGATCTGTTAGTTGCGAAAGTCGCCGGTGAAGCAACGGGGCTGCTGGATGTGTCCGCGACCGATCCACGCGAGCTACGGCGGCAGTCAGACCTCTTTTCGGAATCAGACCTTGTGCGCTTCTTCCACTCGTTGACCGAGACGGAAGCGAATCTGAAACAGGCTGCGCATCCTCGTTATCAACTCGAAATCGGTCTGGTTAAATTGATAGAGATGCGCAGGGTCGCGCCGCTCAATCAGATTCTCGAACGGCTCAATGCGCTTGAAGAGTCTCTGCGAACTGGCAAAGCTCCTGCTGTGGGTGGCGGCAATATTCCACCGGCTGCGGCTGCGGGCGGCAGCTCACAAGTTAAATCGAGCAAGCGCGGCACCTCAACCTCTGCAAGCGGTTTCACGCCGCGAGCATCTGCGGCTGAAGATGAGAGAACGGCTGATGTGAAGGCTTATTCGGAAGAGCCGCCGTTCGGCGGAGTCGGCGGAAGCGCGCAACAGCAGCGCCCGCCACTCACGCTCGTTCAGAAAACGCCTGCGCCCGCCCAGAGCGCCTCTTCATCATTCATAGAGGAAGCGCCTTTCGACTTTTCGACCGAGCCTGAAGATGTTGTAGGCGCAAGCGCTCCCGTCACATCTGCCGGGTCGAATGATTCTTTCGTAGAAAAATTGAAGACCTCACTTGAAAATCGAAAACGAATGTTCCTGGCCGTCGCTATAGAGGGAGCGAGACGCGCCGCGCTCGAAGACGAAGAGCTTTACATTGAGTTCGCGCCGGACGCGAAGCATCTGCGCGACACTCTATCGAAACCCGACAGCATCAAGATGCTGCGCGAGGCTAGCCGCGAATTGCTGGGGCGCGACATTGGCGTCCGCATCGTCGTAAAAGATGCTGGCGCTGGCACGGACGCGCCTCTCTCGAAGCAGGAAGCCGAAGTGCACGAGAAACGACGCCTGCGCGAAATTGCGGAAAAGAATCCTATGGTTCAAGAGATGCTGCGCACGTTTCGCGGCGAAATAGTTGACGTGAGAAGAATTGATGAACAGTAGTAGAAAAGCAGAAGACAGGAGACAGAATTCAGAAGCCGGAAGATTATTATGATTAAAGGTAAAGGATGAAGAAAAGCTATCTAGCTAAAATAGAAGTTTTGCTTCCGGCTTCTGAATTCTGTCTCCTGTCTTCTTTTTTTTGAACCCTGGCTTCCGCCGTTTCGTATATCTTGCTCGGAGGTTCTTAGGAAAATGCGTGATCCATTTATAGCAGGACTATTAAGTTTTCTTCTTCCCGGATTGGGTCAAATCTACAATGGCCGAATCCTGATCGGCATCATCTGGTTGATCGTGACCGGCTTTTCGTGGATAGGCTCGGCGGGCACGCTCGGCTGGGTCGTGCACATCATTGCGGCCTTCTGCGCCTATTCTTACGCCAAAGAACATCGCGTTCGTGTGTAATTGTAACCGATTGTAGTCATTACTCTTTGCGCCTTTCCCTCATCTTTGGCGTTCCACCTGCGTACCATTTTACCCGATTTTTTCAGCTTTTCGAGTTATTTCTACCACCTGAGCGCCGTTTAAGTTTTCCACCGCCTGCCTTCTCTCTTCCATGCTGGTATGAGAGTATCGAGCGCTCATATCAACCGTAGCATGGCCTAACAGGTCACGTCTCAGGTACGGGTCTGCCGGGAGCCGTGACGCGAACGTGTGGCGAAGATCATGGAAGTGGAAATCATCAATCTTGGCCGCACGCAGCGCGGAATGAAAAGCACCCTTTTTGTCAGAGAGTATGATGCCCTTCCTGTGGTGAAACAGGTACTCACCTTCGCCCAGAGGAAAGGATTTAATCTCATTTAAGACGGCTCTCACCTTTGAGCAAATAGGAACTTCTCTCTCCTTGCCAGCTTTCGTTATAGATTTAGGCAGAAAGATTATCCCTTTTCGCCCGTCAATGTAGCTCCATCTGAGATTCATTATCTCGCCCCGGCGCATCCCTGTATTCAAGGCAATGATAACAGCCCTGCGAACTTCCGGGTTTCGAGACTCCAACGCCTTCATCAATCTATCTTCCTCGTCATGCGTTAGAACTCTCTCTCGTCTGTTATCAACAGCGAGCGGTTTCACTTTCCTTAGCGGATTCGTTCTGACCAATTCAAAGTCAACGGCCATTGTGAAGATTCGTGAGAGTGTTGCCAGGTCTAAGTTGATCGTCGCTGGCGCGGGCTTGCGTTTCAGGTGCGTGTCTGTATTCGCCCGTTGCCGCTTCCATCCTTCCAAAAACAGAGGCGTAAAATCTTTCAGCCTCTTGCTCTTGAATTGATGGATGAGCCATTCCACTTGTAACTTACATCTGGCCCACCCTCTTTGATGTTTCTCCGCGTGCGGGATGAAATGTTGTCGGACAAAAGTTTCAAACAACATCTCACCTGAAATGCTTCCCCAACGGCCTTCAAAGATCATCTGCCGAATCTGGCGTTCTATCTCTTTGGCTTGAGGTTTCGTAGAGGCTTCTTTGGCGTAGTAGTAATAACTCTGACCGGCCATCCTGCCTTTGACTACGTAAACCCCTGTGTCTTTGCGTCTTGTCACGCCCATAGCATTCCTCCTATGGCATGACCCCTGAAGCGCGCAGAGAGTATCACCGCGTAGGAGTGAAAAGGAAGGCTCATTATTTCGCCTCCATAATCTCGCTGACCTTGAACCGCCTACATCTACCCGTCCCGTAAGATTTAATCCTGCCTATGGAAGCCCAGTAGTAGAGCGTGCTGGCCTTGATTCCGGTCTGCTGCTCTGCGACCTTAGCGGTCACGAAAGCTTCTTGATTAGGCAGTTGCGAAAGGAGTTCGGAGCGTAGCTCATCAAGCTTCTGGTCAATATCTTGCTTGGTGTAGATTTCCATAATCACGCCTCTTGTAACCTCTCGACGCTTACGATCTGCAAAAACTTAGATAGACCCAAGCGGTCAAACTCTCGCTGTGCACGCTCTCTCATCCACAATTCGCCGTCAGGTGTAGCCGTGCCGAACCTCACACACTCGCGCGCTAAGCGTTCGGCGGTTTCTTTATCGTTGCCCTGCTCGTATTCAAGAATCGCCGCGCACTCTTCCAACTCGAAAAGGAATTGTAAGAGGTCTGCTTTGTGGTCAACGATTGCCAGAGCAAGGCTTTCACTGAGCGGCTCAGGCGAACGCACCCTTAGCTTATTGCCCCGTTCTATGGCTAAGAGCACGCCCCGGCTAGTCAGGTCTGCATAGAGGTTCGCGGCGATCATACGGTGAAGTCCTCCGCGTAGATGACATCCTGACCTTCCGGTTTCTTCACCACCTCGCGTAATGGGCCTGCTCTCCAATGATTGGATTCAACGCAGGTCTTACACCGCTCCGTATCCACCCGTAGCCTGTCAGCCGAGAGTGGGCGACCGCAGGCCACACAGAAGGTTTTTGCGGGTTGTTCGGGTTGCTCGCTAGATGCCTCTACGTGGACAGCCCTGTCCACGTGCGAACCCTCAAAAGTGCGATTTTCCGAAGGATTTTGAAGATTCTCACCTGAGAGTGTGCATTCACTTTCGAGGTCGGCAGGCAAGTCGGCGGCATCCTGTAAAGTAGCCGCCAGAAGGCGAAAAGCGGACTCTTCATCAACGCCCAATTCTTCGGCCACGACGCGCCCAAGCTTCAGAGCGAGAGATTGAGCCTGCCTTTGCGCAGCGTCCGCGCCAGAGAGCTTTGCGGCCTCCAGCATCTCTTTCACTACGCCCTCAAACCGATTAGCACGGCGCGTCTGATGCCCGCTCTGACTCTTCCGCTTTGGCTCAGAGTCTTTAACCTTCTCAACCTTTTCCGGCGCGACATAAGCAGGCAGAAGATTCCAGACTTCCAGAGCTGCGCGCCTCATTCGCTCGTCACGCTTGAGGCCGTTCATCTGGGCTGCTCGACGCTCCGTGTCAACGACAGCTTGAGCAATCTGGCTGAAGTAGCGCGGGGCTTTCTTCTTCTCATCAGCTTGGCGTGACGCGAGACGGATAAAACCCTTCTCACGTCGCCCGGCGAACATCTTGCCCGTTCTAGCTTGCTCTGATTCGATTAAAGCCCATGCGCGTTGAAACCGTTTTCTGAGAGCGGCATCTGATACGCCTTCATCACCCGGAAGAAGTGCGCCCGCTTCCCTTTCGGAGAAGTATTGTATTTCCTCATCCGGCGCATGGCCTTTGGTTCTACCTAAGAAAACATGCAGGGCTTGATGCACTTCAGGAGAGACACCGCCAACTTCCATAAGTGTGACGAAGGCAAGAGCATAATTCGATGCTTTGAAGCGCAGAGATTTATCGGCCTTGCGCTCCCGTTTCAGTTCATCGGCGCAGTATTCTTGCTCCCATTCATCGGCAGGAATATCTTTGAATTTTGCGCTCATTACGCTACCTCCACGATCTGATTAAAGGATTCGGCAACGAGAAAATCATCAATGCCTTTCTCGTTGTCCCATGTGCGAACCGTCACGGATTCAAACTCAGAAAGTTTGAGCAATCGAACGAGGCGGCGCAGTTGTGTTTTGACTTGCGGGTTATCTTGCCAGTCGCGGTCTAGTGCTATGGCGATTGAATGAAGGGAAGGGAAAGCGTCTTTAAGTGCTAGGCCAAAGTTATCTCTGAAGCATCCAACACCGGAGAGAGCTATTAACCCACCCTCATCCAGCGAAAGATACTCACTTGCAATGATAGCCTTCAGCGCGCCTTCGGTCAGTATCGCCTTACCTGTTTCGTGGATGCGTTCAGGGTTTTGAACGTGCGCGGGCGTGCCTGGACTCGCGCCGTATGGTCTGCCTTTAGAAGAAAGCCAGATGTAGCGCGGGTCGTCTTTGTCTCGCTGGTAGTCTTTGCGAATCTGCAAAGCTTGAATAAGGCCGTGACGATCCATTACAGGAATGAAGAAACCCGAAGGGATTTTGACCATGCACCACCGGCCAGAGTCTTTGTAGAAGCCAGCTACACCAGCGAGGTTATATTCGCGCGCAATCTCAGCCGTTATTCGTTCGGCTTCATCTTCAGTAGGTGTGCTTTTGAATAACTCTATTGCTGAGAGCGAGAGGCCGCGCCTTAGAAGGCCGTCACGGTGCGCAGGTAGTAAAGGGAGAGAGCGGAGCAGAGAAGCATAAACCGTGTGGCGCGTATCCCTATTAGCTACGACTTCGACGGTGCGCGGGCGTTGCTTTACTGTGTGCGCAGGCTGCGGAAGATCGTTGCTGAGTATGTGAGTGTAGCCGCCGTCTCTTCCCGGTCTATCGCTCACCACTCTGCGACAGTAGGCGCGCGAGCGATCCTGTGTCACAGCGCAGTTATCTTTATATCCGCACACAGGACACTTGATGCGTAAACGATAGACCGGGATGAGAGGCGAATACATCATGCCGCCCTCTGATTCGCAGAGCGAAGATTCGGACGGCTGGCAAGGTGCGGCCTGAAAGTGCGCGGGCGGGTGCGTTGCTCGCGCTCGTATGCTTCAAAAGCTTTAGCATTGCGATGTAGAGCGAAGACTGCGCTGAGTGGCGCATCTTGACCGCCTACAATCCGCGCGCCGCTAGTGGTCACGACATACGCTTTACTTTGCCTATAAACTGATTCGCCGCGAGCATGAGCGCTGCGGGTGACTCTAACATTGAATGGATTTTGGGCTTGCGTGTTTGAGGGTTTTTGGTTAATCTCTTGCATGTTCAGTCTGTCTTTCTGCCTGCGTCCAACAGGCGGTTCAAATCAATAGAAAATACGGAGACTTGAGTTCATCGCTCAGGTCTTCGTGTGTCCGAAATTCAAAAGCTTAAAGCACAAGCCCTAGCCATCGGGTGCGACTCCAATGGCTAGGGCTTGGCTTGGAACTCACGCGGCGACGGGCGCGCACCGTGAGTAAACTTTAGCTGGTCGCACTGAGCAGCTTTGAATTTTCAAATCAACCCAAAGATGACAATCTGCGAACAGGAAAGCACATAGCCCGCACTAAGCGGGTACAGATAAATCCAGTTTATTAAAATTTTTGGAGGAGTTTTGAGAGGAATTTAGGAAGGTTTCTTACAAACCCTTTGCGTGGGCGCGAAGATCGCTCATTCCCAGACCATAGTCAGCCATATGGTCATAGAAGGCCGTTCTGCTTAAACCCATTTCATTAGCAAGCTGGTAGTCTCGCGGGTCTTCATCAAATTGTTGACTAAATTCCTGCCACTTTTGGCAAACAAGTTTGATAAACGCGGTTTTTGAGTACGTTCGTTTCCCCTTTCTGCGTCCGCAAAGCCTTTTATGTGCTCTGCGAAGTAAATCAAGACCCTTAATAACGCGGTCAAGGTCTTTCTTTGTATACGTGTACTCTAAACCATGAATGGCAACGCGGCGCACACCGTAAGGATGCGCTCGCATTTCTGAGTACAAAGGTGAATCTTTATAAAAGGCTCTTATTCTGCATAGCCTGATAATTAAATCTGAGTCTTCAAGATGTGGGACACAAGTAAAGGGGAACAATCCCCACGCTTTGAGAGTTACACGATTACCCTCCAATCGCTTTAAAGCCCCAACTTTCTCCATCAATTCTAGGTGCTCGTCTGGAATCAATGTTTCTGAGTATTTACCTACAATCACGCCATAAATCTCTAACGTGTATCCCTGCCATTCTTTACCACAGGTTTCACCCGCATCTTCACTAACTGTGTAATCTTTATCATCGAGAGGATAGTCAAGTTCAATCTTTAATGCGTCCTTATCACTTCGGTCAAAACGCTTTAGGATAGTGTCAGGCTCGTTTTTGAGGCAGTCAGGGCAGGGATTAGTTATGCTTTCACGCGCGAGTAGTTCACCACACTTTTTGCAAAAGGTAATCTTGTCAGATGCTCTAAATTCGTTGCCATAAAGTTCGCATGGAGGGTTCTGGCATTTGTAAAGCGTTAAAAACCCGCCACAAAATTTACAAATCGGCTCTGGCGTCTCATTTATCACAATAGCCTCCCTGTGGCCTCTCCCTGATTTAGATTCGGCTCGCCAAGTCACTCAGGGTAGTGACCTGTCCTCACGTTAGCTAAACGCAAGTAAGACGAGCCGAAGACCGTTAGCCTGTTGCTTCATCACCTTCCGCATCGCTGGAAGCAGTCTCTTCTTTGTTTTCAGATTCGGCGGGTTGCTTTACTTTTCTAGTCCGCAATAATTTGCTGGCAGCTTTATGAATCTTCTTTCTCGCTTCATCTGCCTTTTCGCCTTCGACCACCTCTCTTTTCAACACGTCTTGCACCAATACAGACTTGATCTGTGCAATGTCAATTCTCACGTCTGGAGAAAGCCGCTTGAGTTCACGCCTGATTATTTCAAGGACAGGATTGCTTAATACCATCGCGCCTAAAAAGAATCGGCTTAACGCCTGCTTCTGTGCTTGGAATTCGCCAAGCGCCGACTTCAACCAACCCTCTCTTGTCAGGTGAAACAGAAGCTCAACGTCGCTGGATTTCTTTGGGTTTAGCTGAGAGAAATTGATTTCAAGCACAAGCTCGGAATCTATAGGTTTGGCGAAGGTAACCTTATAGACACGCCAGATTTCCGCATTAGTGAGAAGTACCCAATCCGTACCCTGATTGGCTGAATAATCTACAGCCTGCTTAGTATGAGCATCTTTCAACTCTAAGCCGATGGCTTTCACTTCGATTAAAAACTCAATCGCCCCGTCAATTTTAATGGCAAGGTCGCACCATGTTCCTCTGATAGATGTCTCGGATGTGATTTCAGAATATTTATCGTAGCCGAACACATCTGAAAGCATATCCGTCACGATGATAACCGTGTCAGATTCGCCAACATCCCGTGATTTAGCCGAAGCAAGGATCGGTTGAAAACGCTTGATACCCGCAGCTAATCTTTCCGCTACTTTGCTTGGGACTTGAGGCATAGGAGGTCTCCTGTCAGCGTTTGAAATATTTCAAACAAGGATAATGTTATTACTTGCCTTTCTTCTTGCGAGTAGCCTTCGCCGGGGCTTCAGTCTCAGGCTTCGGCGGTCTTCCCATTGGCGGCTTTACAAAATTCGCTAGGTCGCTCTCAGGAACAATCCAATCACGACCGACGCGCTTTGCGTTCGGAAACTTCCTTTGCTTACACCATAGGCGCGCGGTTGACTCGTCAACGTCATAGCGTGTCGCAATATCGGCGGTAGAAAGTAGCCCTGTCATACTTGAGAATCTAGCACGACTTAGCATAATAAATCCACAAATATTTCGCGCATGCGCTTGATTTTTCTTGACAATGTTTCGCGCACACGCTAAACTTCTTCTCGGGTTAGGACATTACGACGCGAAAGGAAATTGAAGATGTTCATAATTGAAGAGACGAAACTAGAGCAGGCCATAGCGAGAGCTAAAAAGCTTCACCCGAAAGTCAGAATGATTCGTTTTGGCGAATACATAGTGACAGGCTCGAAAGCCGGTATTGAGTACACCGTGAAATGCTTCCGTGCTGCTGGTCAGAAAGTTGTTCATTGCTCTTGCAAGACAAAAGACGGCATTGCCTGTAAACATGGCGTGGCCGCTATCCCTCTTCACAGCTTCTATGCCGCACAGAGAGCGCACTAAACGCAAAGGGCTTAGGTGATGCTCGAAACATCCCTAAGCCCCAATCCATTCAACCCCTAACGACTAGAAAGGAAATTGAACCCATGCAGAATAGCACAGCACGCCATAGAGACGAAGATCATTTCTCAGGCATCCCGCAAGCATCACCCGCTTTTGATTTCAAGCTATCAGACCCCGCCAACATTTCAGAGAACGGCATAGAGGCAGAAGTTAAACCGCGAGGCCGACCATTCACCAAAGGGCGCGACGAGCGCCGACACACACACTCCGCAACCTGTGGGCATCAGCTTTATCAATTCACTTCTGAAGATCGAAGCGCAGGCTTCTATGCGGCGATTGCTGTTATGGGATTGAGCATAGGTCTGAAGCTTCACAAACAAGGGCGCTGGCCGAACTACAAAGGCCGCAGATAAGGAAGGGGAATGATGATACACGCTACCGAATCACTACATTTCACGTTAGGCCAAGTTTGCGCCACGCCTGGAGCGCTTGAAGCTTTGAATGAGTCCGCACAGTCCGAAAGTGAATTTATCAGCCGTCACGCACGGCTTGAGCAAGGCGAACTGTGCAGTGCCGACCATGCGGAGAATCTTTTCTCAGTTGATAAAGAGTTGCGGATTTTCTCTGCATACAAGACGAGCAAGGGAGAGAAGCTTTGGATAATCACTGAGGCGGATAGGTCAGCCACTACGATCTTGCTGCCAAGTGAATATTGAAGGAAAGGGGCGCGGGTTAGTTTTCGACGACACGCCCGCGCCCACCACACAACTCATCACCTAACAGGAGAATGAATCATGCGAAAGAAAGCTACCACGAAAAAGCGTGCGAGCGCGAGAGGCAAGCAGAATGAATCTTGGCCTCCTATGCCGCCCGTCAAACCGAAAACAAAGGACAAGAAATTCAGTCAGAGGATATGGAACAAGGTGCGCTCCGATGACTCGCTCAGGCTTTTCGCCATAGACCTTAATTTCATCAAGAGGAAGAGGCCGCAAACCATGTGGCGCATCATGGCTAAAGCGCTCCGCAGGTGCGACCTATGCACAGAGGCAACCACGCGATTCCCCGGCCTAGACATCTACTTGCCGCAGGCTGTCTATTACTTCAGTTATTGCATTCAGACAATGACTCCACCTAGAAAGCCGCACAAAGGAGACGCGCGCATGAAGGCCGTCTTCGCTTTTGAGATAGCCCGGCGCGTTTTCCACTCCATCCTGATGCAAGAGGGGCAGGATACGGCGCGAGTGCAAAGGACATATGACGCCTACTCCGAGATGTATGGATTCAAGCAAGGGAAGCGCACGGTATTCAATATCGGCTATGCCTCCTATCTTGAGCCGGAGCAAGTGGAATACAAGAGCGAAAAAGAGCAAAGAGAGGCCGAACTGATGCGCCTGCGCGAAGAACTAAACGAGCGTATGGACGAGAGCGAGGTCTATGAGGAAGGCGCTATCTTCCGCCTCAAACAGAAAATCCACGATCTTGAATACCAGCTTGATACGGACGAGTGGCCGGATGAGATAGACGGCTAGAAGAAACGGGGCGCGTGTGCCTTGAGAAGTCGCGCGCCCCATCACACAACCCCATCCTTAAAAGGAGCAAAGATTATGCCTAAGCAGGATACATCACAAAAGAGCAGCTACAGAAAGGCGTTAGAGCGTAAAGCTGAGCGCATCATTAAAGCCACAGGAAAATACCCTGAAGCCGTACGCTCTCTTGTCTCTGACACGCTCAAAAACAGGCCGAACAAACTCAGATACGCATTGCGCGAGATTGAAAGAATGCACCGTGAAGCGGAAGAGAGAGTAAGGCCGATTGCCGCAGGCGCACATGAGTTTTCAAGCAAAGCCTATAGCGCGGCTCTTGAGTTCTACTACGCCAATCACGACAAGCCAGCCAAGTTAGATAGAGCGCTCCGAGCACTCACGGTCTAACAGTTAAAGAGTGAGCGGAGCGGCCACCGTTCAAAGTCAGTCGCTCCGCTTGCCCACAACCCATTCACTAAGGAGAAGCTATGAGTAAATCGAAAGATACCACGAAAGCAGAGCAGCGTGAGAAGCTGGCGCGCGACCTCGCAGCCGTACTCGCCAACCCTGAAATACCCGCATGCCTCTACAACGGCATTTCAGAGGCAATCGCAGAGTTTGAGTCCGAGTGCATCAACTACGACGCGCTGCTGTACTCGGCAGAAACCATAGGCAAGGCGTTGGAGATGTACGCGGAGAAAGGCGGTGCGCGATGAATAAAGCGAAAGATGCCACAGGCAAGAAACTCCCGAAACTCTCTTACCAGCAGATAGACCGCATCGCGTACAGCCTTTCGATGCAGCTAATACAAGACTACGAGGCGGCGAAGCTCGTCATGCTTCTCTTTTCACAGGTGGCCGAATACCCATACGACAATTCTCACGTAGAGACGATTGCGAACCTTGTCAATATGTACCTGTTCGCTCTGTCCACCTCGGAGTCAGACGACGCTTTGAGACGCCTCATGTTCGACTACCAAGCGCAGATAGTTAAGGCGCTGGAGAAAGGCGGTGCGCGATGAAGCAACATACCAAAATACCAATGCAGCCAATCTCTGATGAAGACGCCCGCCACATAGCCGACGATCTGACAAGCATCGGCATTGATGACCGCGACCGCAAAAACCTCATCACTCTTCTTTGTGGCATCGCTGCCATTGAGAACCCTGTAACGAGGCAGGAAGTCACAGAGGACGCAGTTCGGGCTATCTATCTCAACCTTGATGGACTCTCTGGCGAAGTGGGCGCATTCGTTTCGAGAATCTACGTGAGCGACGACGCCCTTCAAAAGGCCAACTGAGTAACTAACCGGGGCGTGTGGTAGAGGCACGCCCCGCCCCTTTTTTAGTCGGTCAACTATTGGTGCGAAACTTCAGATTTGAAGAAAAGCACCAAAGTCTCATTTTCAGAAGGAGCAAATTTATGACTCTCACACATGAGCAAGCCATAGCGAACAGGATAGCCAAGCACGCATTTAATCAGGGCATCACTTATAGACGAGCTAGACCATTGAGGAAGCGAATCAACAAGGAGCGCCGGTGATGAGTAAGAGAAGACGCTTTCGCTCTATTGATTTCGGCGGGCGGCCAATACCCCTTGACGCGGCTTTAGCTGGCGGGATGGATGCTTACTTTGCGAAGTATCATGCCGAGCGCTCTGATATAAGAGACAACATGCTCGACTTCTACGGTGCTCGTTGTGCATGTTGCGGCGAATCGCTCAGAAGTGCATTAACTTTTGACCATGTAAGAGGCGGCGGCTGTGCAGATATTCGCGCCAACGGCAAGAGCATTGCTATGCGGCTGTGGAATGGAGAGACGCCAAAAGAAACATGCCAGGTATTATGCTACAACTGCAACCAATCGAAAGCTAATCGCCTGTATTGTGAGCACCAGAGACGCGCTGCTTGAGCGAGAGATAAGTCTTGCGCTGCGCTCTGGTTGAATGAGTTGTTAGATTTCGGCTTTCGTTTCAACCGGGCATGTTGAATACACACAAAACTGCGATTCCATTAGATCGCTTTTGGCTTAGCCTTAATCCACTTAGCTACATGGTCAGCAACATGAAAAAGATCGTTAGGCTTGATAAGATAATCCTGCGCCCCTGCTTTTAACGCTTGCTCTTTTTCTGCGGGCATGGCACGTGCAGAATAAAAAAGAATCGGGGTATCGGTATCAAATTCTCGCACTCCCATGCACAATGCCACGCCCGACGAATCTGGAAATGTATGGTTTAAAAGGAACAAGTCAAAGCGGCCACTTTTAGCTAACTCTGTGAAATCCGCCCCATTACTCACGCCCGTTACTTGAAATCCTGCCTGCTCCAATAGAATAGTCATCAAGACACGGGTATCGTCGTGATCTTCGACATAAAGGATGTGATGCGTCGCTAATCCCATGACCTAAGTTTACCATGTTCAATAGCGCAGTTTCAGCGAGCGGAAGAAATCTAACGCCCGAATTGACCGGGCGCGAGCATACAGCATTCAACATCATCGGAGAAGACAACGATGAAAGCAATGCTATCGAGCGCTCCTGTAAACCTCCCCTAATTGCTACCAGCCATAAGCTAGAGATTTCCGGGTTGTGCGGTTATCAAAAACGAATGTGCTCAGGAGCAGCACATAAACTGATACCCTGTAAGCATTCTAGTCACACCGCGAGGGAAAGCTACACCATTTATTGCTGTTGTTAGGTGGTGAATCCCGATTGTTCTAAATAACTAAGGCGAAAAGGCTAGCGGAAGCAGCGAAAGAATTATCAACAATCTGTGAGTATGTCAAGAATGAAGAGCGTGTTACGGATTCATCTAGTGTGTGATGGCAAAGACCAGCTTTTCGAGCCTGCGTCTGGCAGTGGTAGGCGGTGTGGACTCCAAGAATCTCCTGCCATTTCTCTCGACTCGCGGACGGGCTTCGGAAGACGCAGCGTATGCTGCCAAGAGTTGGCGCATCATTTCCCAATTAGATCTGAACTCTTGAAGCGAGCTACGATTTCTTTCCGGCGCGTTTAGGTCGGCGTGAATCATCGCCAGCATCAACTTGAGCGCCAGTTCCCTGTCGGAATTTGCGCTTAGCAGGTTGTTACGAGTGATGCCGAGGGTGCGTTGTTCACCGTAATACCTTACGTTAAGAACAATGCCTCCGTCCGCATCCATAGCTGGTTCGCTCTGGAGTTCTAAGTCTCTGAAAAAGGTTCTCACCTCTCTTGAATCCTGAAAGAGACCTTGAGCTATTGCATTCTCTAATATCGGCGCGAAGTTGGCTCTGTACGCCTCCCACGATTGTCTATTCCCTAAAAGCCTTGCTCTTTCAGTCTCAATTCTTTCTTCGATTTCTCTGATTGTTACAGTGTCGGTGTGATGCTCGCCTCTCGATTCCCTCAGAAGATGCCTCTCTAAGTTTAGACGCGCAATTTGAGGGGTCGCATATTGCCTGTACGCTTGGTGAAGGTTGAATCTTCCGGTCATCAAATAGGTACCCGCGAAGATGCCCAGCAAAGGCGGGTCGAAAATAAGAGACGGGACCAGATATTTTCTGGACGTGAAGGCCATCTCGGTGAAATTGCGGTTGTCGTAGCTTCGCCAGATGGGGCCTGCGACCTGCGTGTACTTGGTTATATGGAAAAGACGCTCAGGCCGACGGCTCGCGTAACGAGTCAGCGATCTGGCGATAGCCTTCGGCGTGGTGATACCAAAATCGTTAATCCAATCGCGCCGCGCCGCGCCCGGGAAATATCTGTTAATGACATTTCGCGCGAAATCCGCGCAGTTGCGAGTAAAGATATTAAACCTACCTCCGGTGTTGGGTAAGCTGTTGAACTCTCGCAGAAACTGCGCGTCCTCTTCGGCTGTTGTATTGACATTTAAGCTGTAGATGTCCCGGTTGAACGACATCGTCAGCATCGTCTGCCAGCCCCCTTCGGGCATTGCTCCGTTCGGACTGTCAGGAATGAATGTCCTGAGATGATTCCTGCGATACGTCTCCCGCAAGAAGTTACGCACTTCTCCATTGGCGTAGAGAGGGATGTCTCTTTCATTCTCGACTCCGTACAAGTACGCGAGGAGAGGGGTAGCCATCCATTCATGAGACGCATCGTTGCCGAATGTCGGATAATTGCTAATCACGACGCCCCGCTCGCCAGCCCGACAAAGCCTCAGTTGGACGGGGCTATCGGCGCAGATGTTTGAGAAGTAGATGGTAGTATGACCGGAACCCGAAAACTCGCCGGAAACACCGACGGACTCAAGCACTAAAAGAGATACATCAGCGCGGGCAACATTCGGAATAAATATCAGAATGACAACAAGCGCAAACAGCGATTTCTTCATTTTTGCCAACCCTTGGCTCACAAGATGGAATGTTATCTAGAAAGTAGGATGAGTTGCTGCGCTGCGCAGCAAGGTCGCCTTGACGGGAGAGAAAGATAATCTAACAGATTACGCGGTGATGCGCTAATGTATTCTTGAGAGTTGCCTACAGGTTAGAGTGGCTTTGTTCCAAAAGTCAGTTTTGTTTCATAAGTAAATAGCTTGTTTCAAAAGTAAGGTGAGACAAAAAGAAAAGCAGCGAGTAGTCCTGAAAAGGATTCGCTGCTCAACCTTAGCGCACTCGAACGCCACAAAGGGGGAGTGGCGGAGCGCAATAACTTCACTATGTGCTTATTAAGAGACATTGTAAAGCCAAGCGGCGCTCTTTCTACTTATGCGCCGAAGTTCACATCAACGCCCAACTCATACATCGAATGAACTAGACAGGTGAGATTGTGGCAGAGGATTTTACAGAGGACTTCGTTCACCTGTGCGGTCTTGTGCTTACTGCGGAGACGTTCACCAAACTTCCCTTTTTATTCTTGTAAAGTGAAATCTAGGCTGCGAAAGAAGTTGAAAGCGTGTCTGGAGCACTCTGGCTTTGCCTCTGGCTAGAGATTAGAAGGGAATCCGACCCGCAGCATACCTTAACGGTTACAGGGCAATTCTGTGCAAAGTTTAACTGGCTCAATTGAGCTAGTTTCTCAGGGCAAGACAAGGCCAGAGGGTTAGTTTTTCACGTTACTTTCACGTTACAATCCCCTGTAGGCGGCGTCCAACCGAATCAACTCATCATCCGTCAGTAAGGTTAAATCCATCTCGCCCTCGTTGCGAAAAACATTAGGCTCGCGCGCTCTTACCTCTTCCAGAATATTGTAGATTCTTTCTCTAGGCTCTGCCGCCCGCTCTAATTGGTCAACCCGTGATTCTAAGCTCATGCGTAAACCTGTACTGGACCCGTAAAACTGGACAGAATTTAGCTCCTACTAAGTGAGAAGGCAACGGCTTGCGCTTGATTTTGCCTCCACTGCTCTTCGAATTCCACTGGTGTCAGATAGCCCAATGAAGAATGGA
>Ga0193747_1000093_pt1 | contig 47265 bp, 51 predicted proteins | sample L1m2metaG_FD_143048 | JGI IMG/M metagenome (GOLD analysis project Ga0193747, IMG submission 143048) | Soil microbial communities from a riparian zone of the East river system, Colorado, United States - L1m2 | ecosystem: Environmental > Terrestrial > Soil > Riparian zone | place: USA: East River... | reverse complement strand
CCTTCGTCGCGCGTCTCCCAGTCGATCTCGTCGAAGGGATCGCGCCCGGGGATGGTGAAGACCCGGTCGACGCCGAGGTTCGAGGCCTCGTCGACGATCGCGTTCGCGTAGTCGTCGGAGGCGGGTGCTGCGGTCTTGAGATCTTGCGCGGAGGCCATGCGTTTCCCCCTAAGGGTATCGGTTGGATGCGAGCCTGGGTACGCTAGGCCGCGGGTCGGACGGAACTGAAAAGTGGGCGATTTGCAGGGCATTTCGGTCCGAGCGGACCGGGCGATAGGCTCAACGGGTGTCGGCGGCCAATCCAGTGCTCTCGGGGCCGCCGCGACGCGTCTCGACACCACGCCGCCGGTTGCGTTTCTGCCTGCTCACGACGTTCTATCCGCCCTACAACTTCGGCGGCGACGGCATCTTCGTACAGCGTCTCGCGGGCGAATTGGTGCGGCGCGGACACCACGTCGAGGTCGTTCACAGCATCGACGCGTACTTCGCGCTCGCGGGATCGGAGCCCGCGCCGGTCGACCACGGCGGGGTGGTCGTGCACGGCCTGCGCAGCCGCTTCCCCGTCGGCTCGACCGCGCTCACCCACCAGACCGGCTCGCCGGGCGTTCGCGGCGGGCGGATCCGCGAGATCCTCGCCTCGGGCTTCGACGTCATCCACCACCACAACATCTCGGTCCTCGGCGGCCCGAAGGTGCTGGAGTATGGGCGCGGGCTCAAGCTCTACACGCCGCACGAGTACTGGCTCGTCTGTCCGACGAATTTGCTCTACCGCTTCGGGCGCGAGCCGTGCGAGCGGCGGACGTGCGTCCGCTGCACGCTGTCGTATCGCCGCCCGCCGCAGCTCTGGCGGGGTACGGGCTTGCTCGAGCGCGCCGCGCGTCACGTCGACGCGTTTCTCGCGCCGACGCGGTTCGCTGCGGCGGCGCATGCCGCGCGCGGGTTCGATGCGCCGTTCATCCAGCTGCCGCTCTTCGTGCCGGAGCCTCGCGGCGTGACCTCGCCGCGACGCGAGCCCTATTTCCTCTTTGCCGGGCGGCTGGAGGAGTACAAGGGCGTCCAGACGCTCATCCCTGTCTTCCGGCGTCGCGGCGACCGGCTGGTGATCGCCGGGGTGGGCGCGTTCGAGACGGAGCTCCGGCAGCTCGCCGCGGGCGCGCCGAACATCGAGTTCGCGGGGCACCTGACGGACGGCGAGCTGGAGGCGCTCTACGCCGGGGCGCTCGCGGTGCTCGTCCCGTCGCTCCTCTTCGAGGTCTCGCCGGCGGTCGTGCTCGAGAGCTTCGCCAACGGGACGCCGGTGATCGCCCGCGACATCGGCGCGCTCTCGGAGCTCGTGCACGACAGCGGCGGCGGCTTCCTGTACACGCGCGAGGACGAGCTCGAGGCGGCGCTCGACCGCGTCGTGGGCGAGCGGGACGAGCTCGGGGCCCGCGCGCGACGCGCGTACGAGGAGACCTGGAGCCCCGATGCCCACTTCGCCCGGTACTTCGCGCTGATCGAGCAGCTTCAGGAAGCGCGGGCCGCATGAGCGAGCCGCAGCTTTCCGTGATCCTGCTCACGCCCGACTGGTTCGAGACGGTGCGGAAGACCGTTGCGAGCTTGGACGCCCAAACGGTGCGCGACCGGCTCGAGCTCGTCGTCGTGGCACCCTCGGCCGACACGCTCGCCGAGGGAGAGTCGGAGCTGAGCGACTTCCCGCATGTGCGCCGCGTCGCGCTGGGCGAGATCACGTCCACGGCGAAGGCGCGCGCGGCCGGGGTGCGCGAGGCGACCGCTCCCATCGTGGCCTTCGCAGAAGACCACTCGTTCCCCGAGCCCGGCTGGGCCGAGGCGATCATCCGCGCCCATGGCGACGGCTGGAGCGCGGTCGGGCCGAACGTCGTGAACGCGAACCCGGACCGGATGGTGGGGTGGGCGGACGTCTTCCTCGGCCAGCGAAAGGTCGATCCCGAGCGTGGGGAGGTCGTTGCGGACCTGCCCGGGCGGAACAGTTCCTATAAGCGCGACTTGCTGCTCGGGTACGGGCCGGAGCTCGACGAGCTGCTGGAGATGGAGACGCTCCTGCACTGGGACCTCCGCGCCAAGGGCTACGAGCTGTACCTGGAGCCCGCGGCGCGCACTACGCACTTCAACCACGACCGGCTGCCGGGCTTCGTGCGGGAGCACTTCTACGTCGGCCGCCTGTTTGCAGGCCAGCGCGCGCGGCGCTGGTCGCTCGGGCGGCGTCTGGCCTACGCGGGCGCGGCGCCGCTGATCCCGCTCGTCCGGCTTGCGCGGATCCTGCCGGAGGTACGCCGCTCGGCCCGCAAGTACGGGCTCCTGCCGGGTGTGCTGCCGCCGCTCCTGCTCGGGCTGCTGGTCGGCGCGACCGGCGAGCTGCTGGGGTACGCGGCCGGAGTCGGATCGTCTCCGCGGAAGATCGTGGACGTGGAGTTCCACCGCGACGGCCCCTAGCGTCCAGATCCTGCTCTCGACGTTCGACGGGGAGCGGTTTCTCGCGCCCTTGCTCGACAGCCTGCTCGCGCAGGATCAAGGCTCGGTCGAGATCCTCGTGCGCGACGACGGGTCGACCGACGGGACGCTGGAGATCCTGCGCTCGCGCGGGCTCGACCTTGAGCGCGGTGAGCACATCGGCTTCGTGCGGAGCTTCGGCGCGCTCCTCGGCCGCGCGGGCGCCGACTACGTCGCGTTCTGCGACCAGGACGACGTGTGGCTTCCGGACAAGCTCTCCCGCGCGGTCGCCCGCCTCGAAGAGGTCTCAGGGCCGGCGCTCTACTGCGGGCGGCTCGCCGTCGCGGACGAGCGCCTCGCGCCGCTCGGGCTCTCGGCGCTGCCCCGGCGCGGGCTCTCGTTCGCGAACGCGCTCGTCGAGTCGCAGGCGACGGGCTGCACGATCGTGCTCAACCGCTCCGCCCGCGACCTGGTCGGCAAGCTGCCGGCCGAAGTCGTGAGCCACGATTGGTGGGCGTACCTCGTGGTGTCGGCGTTCGGCGAGATCGTCTACGACCCGCATCCGGCGATCCTGTTCCGCAAGCACGGAGGCCAGGCGTTCGGAATCGGCGTCGGCGCGATCGACACCTGGCGCGCGAAGCTCACCCGAGGCGACTCGGTGCTCCCGCAGGTCCGCGCGTTCGCTCGTCTGTACCGCGACCGGCTCGATCCGGAGCACCGCCGCGTCCTCGACCGGTTCCTCTCCGCGCAGACCGGCGCACGCTTTCGGCCGGACGTGTACCGCCAGGCGCGATGCGACGACGCGCTGCTCAGGGCGAAGCTGATCCTAGGCCGAATCTAGGGCTGCGGCTCGGGCTCGGTCGGCGGCGCCTCGAGGCGCTTCGCCTGCACGCGGCGGGCGACGTAGCTCGCTCCGGCGGTGCCGAGCAGGAGGATCGAAATGCCTGCAAGGACGAGCAACGGGAGTGGAACCGCGTCCGCATTCTTCGGCCCGAGCTTCTCGAGCAGGCTCTGGATCAGGCCCGTGTCGCCGCCCTCTCCGGGGCCGAGGCCCTGGCCGAGCGTGGGCGTGCTGGGCGGGCCGGACGGCTTCGTCGGGTGCGCGATCGCGTAGAGCATCGCGCGGCGGATCTCGTCCCGCGCGGTCGAGTACGAGTCGGTCACCGGCGGGAGGTGCTTGATCGCCTCGCGGTAACAGTGCGGCGGGTACGTCCCGTCGACCTTGAAGTCGCTGAACCAGTCGGAGGCGACGTCCTTCCAGCAGGGCCGCTTCGCCGACGCCGGGGTGACGGAGACGGAACCCAGGAGAAGGAGGCCGACGGTGAGGGTGAGGAGGAACGTCTTCAGCGGGGTGATCCTAGAGATGGGTACGGCTTTCACGCGTCGGTTGGGGCCGCGCTTGACCTCAGTGTCGGCCAAGGCGGTGTGTCCGCGGTAAGCCGGGTGTTAGCTGTGTGTAAGAACGGGTTCGCGCGCCGAGGGCCGTGTTAGCGTCGGGCGCATGCGAGCGGCCGGCGTGGGCGGTGCGGTGTGCCTCGCGGCAATCGGCTCCCTCCTCTTCTGCGTTCTCTTCTTCGGGCACGGGCCGGCGGACGACTCGCTCGTCTGGATCGGGGGTGCTGCCGTGCTGGTGGTGGCGATCGCGGTGGGCGGCTCGCTGCTCGGCGCTCTGCCTCGGCCGAACGCCGGCCCGTCGGGGACGCTCGTCGTCGCGCTGCTCCTCGGGCTTGCGGTTTGGAGCGGGCTCTCGATCCTGTGGTCGATCGAGCCGGATCGTTCCTGGGCGTATCTGAACCGCGAGCTCGTCTACGTCGCGTTCGCGGTGCTCGGCGTCTACGCGGGCTCGCTCGCGCGCGTGCGTGTGCTTGCTGGCGCGCTCGCCGTCCTGCTCGGACTCGTCTTCGCGTGGGCGTTGCTCGCGAAGATCGTCCCTGGGCTCTACGACGACTACGGGCGCGTGGCGCGGCTGCGGGCGCCGATCGGCTACTGGAACGCGCTCTCGCTGCTCGGCGACGCGGCGCTGCCGCTTGGGATGTGGATCGCGGCGCGGCGCGGGGCTTCGCATCGGGTGCGGGCCGCGGGCGTGCTTTTGCTGTACGCGGCGATGGTCTCGATGCTGCTGACGTACTCGCGCGGCGGGCTCGTCGTGGGGGCGGTCGCGGTGGCGGTCTGGCTCCTGATCGGGACGGGGCGGATCGAGAGCCTCGCAGCGCTCGGGATCTCCGCTCCGGCGGCGTTGCTGGTCTTCGCGTACGCGCAGACGCTTTCCGGAGTTGCCGGGGACGGGGTCACGCGCGCGACGCGCGCGCATGACGGGCGGCTCTTTGCGGTCGCGCTCGTCGTCGGCGCGGCGGCGGTCGTCTGGACGGCGCTCTGGTCGGCGCGCTGGGAGGAGGCGCGTCCGATCTCCGACGCGACCGAGCGGCGGTTCGTCCGGCTCGCGGTGGGCGCGGTGGCGGGGCTCGTCGTGGGGCTGCTGCTCGTCTCGCTCGTGCGGGCCGGAGGGCCGTCCGACTGGGTGAGCGCGCGCTGGCACGAGTTCTCGAGCCCGGCGCAGCTGAACCAGGATCCGGCGCGCCTGCGCAGCTTCAGCTCGAACAACCGCTGGACGTGGTGGAAGGAGGCCGCGAGCACGTTCGCCGATCACCCGGTGCAGGGGATCGGCGCCGGCGCCTTCCGGTTCGTGCACCGGCCTCGCTATCAGGGCGACTCGGTCGTCGAGCCGCACAACCTGGCGCTGCAGGATCTTGCGGAGACGGGGCTCGTCGGCTTCCTGCTGGCGATCGGCGCGGCCTTCTGCGCGGTGCTCGCGATTCGCTCGGCGCTGCGGCGGCTCGAGGGGGAGGACCGTGCGGCTGCCGCCGCTCTGGCGGTCGGCGTCGTCGCGTACCTCCTGCACGCGTTGATCGACTTCGACTGGGACTTCGTGGCCGTGACCGCGCCGGTGCTGCTGGCGATCGGCGCGCTGTCGGCGGCCGGGCGGCCGGTCCGGTGGGCGGAGCGGCCGTCGCTGGGGGATGGGCTCGCGGCGGTGGCCGTCCTCGCCCTGTCGCTCGGCGTCGTGTACTCGCTCGCGTCGCCCTGGCTCGCCGACCGGCGTGTGGGGGCGGCGATCTCCGCGGCGGAGAAGGGGGACGTCGCCGGCTGGATCGCGGCGGCGAAGGAGGCGCACTCGCTCGATCCGCTCTCCGTCGACGCGCTCTTCTACTGGGCCTCGGGGGAGACGACGAAGCAGACGCGCGCTTCGCGGATCCAGGCGGGCCGGCTCTACCAGCAGGCGACTCAGCTCGAGCCGCGGAATCCCGACACGTGGTACCAGCTGGGCCTCTATGAGCTGAACACGCTCGACGCGCCGCAGGCGGCCTTCCGGGATCTGAACCACTCGTACACGCTGGATCGATTCGGGCCGCTCGGTCAGCCCTGCAGCCCGCTCGACCTCGCGCGGAGGAAGGCCGAGGGGAAGAAGTTCAGCTGCCGATCACCACAGCCAGGTGCGCACCCATGAGGTCGCTCGCGTGGAGGCCGTCGAGCGGGCCCACTGCCTTGATCCCGAGGTCGCGGCCGAGCCGCAGGCCCTCGGCGCGGTACCCGCGGCGGTACATGACCACGCTGCGGGAGTAATCGGCCCGGGGCGCGTTCCCGACGTTGCCGACGACGTAGCCGAGGCCGCGCACTGTGCTCGCTTCGGAGGCGGCGGCTCCCTGGCGTCCGTTCCCGTTCAGGATCTCCACTTCGACACTGCCGCGGGCGAGCTTCGGCTTCCCGGCCGCGGGCGCGGCGATCGTGTGCGCGGGCGTCGAGGACGTGGCGCCGGCGCGCGCGGCGGCTGCGTGGTGCGCGAGCGGGCGGCCGAGGGCGACGACGGCGATCACGAGGAGGATGACGAGCTCGAGCGCGGCGAAGCCGGTCGCGACGAGCGTGGCGGCGCGCCAGGGCCTGACGGCGTCGGGTGCGGGGAGCGAGTGGTCCACGGCGGACGCCTATGTTCGATTCGGCCACGCCCGCTCCTCCCCCGGCCGGGGTCAGACCCCGGACGTGGCGCGAAGCGCCCCGTCCGCGACTCGTTTGCCCTTGCGTTGGGCGCGCGCGGCCTGCGGCCGCGCGCGAGGGGTCAGACCCCTGACGGGTCTACGCGGGGCCCGTCATCGAAGCCCACGTCTCGCGGAGTCCCGAGTCGAGGTCGTGCTCGGCGCGCCAGCCGAGCTCCTGCCCGGCGAGGCTCGGGTCGATCACGCTGCGCAGGACGTCGCCGGCGCGCGCGGGCCCGTAGTCCGGCTCGCGTTCGAACCCCGTCACCCGGCGGCACGCCTCGTGCACCTCGTTGATCGACTTCTCGACACCCGTCCCGACGTTGAAGACGCCCCCCTTGTGCCCGCCCGCCGCGAGCACCGCGCGCACGACGTCGCCGACGTAGATGAAGTCGCGTGTCTGGTCGCCGTCGCCGAAGATCGACGTCGACTCCCCCGCCTGCATCCGGTCGAGGAAGATCGCGACCACGCCTCCCTCGAGGCTCGGCTCCTGGCGGGGGCCGAAGACGTTGGCGAAGCGCAGCACGACGTGGTGCGAGCCGAACAACCGGTTCCAGCCGAAGATGTACTCCTCCCCGGCGAGCTTCGAGATCCCATACGGCGAGATCGGCTGCCGCGGATACGTCTCGGGCACCGGCCCGTCGCACTCGCCGTAGATCGCCCCGCCCGTCGAGCTGAAGACGAGGTGCGTCCCGTGCTCGCGGGCGGCTTCGAGCATCCGCACCATCCCGAGCACGTTTACGTCGGCGTCGTAGTCGGGCCGCTCGACGGAGGTGCCCACGTCGGCCTGCGCCGCCAGGTGGAAGCAGACCTCCGGCCGCACCTCCCCGAAGACGCGGCCAGCGTCCATCCGGATGTCTCCCTCGTGCAGCTCGGCCCCGGCGGGCACCTTCTCGAGGCTGCCCGTGGCGAGCGAATCGAGGATGTGCACCTCGTCGCCGCGCGCGAGCAGCGCGTCGGCGACATGCGAGCCGATGAAGCCCGCTCCCCCTGTGACCAGCGCCCGCAAGACGGCGCATACTACGGCACCTGTGTTCGTGACCTTCGAAGGGCTCGACGGCTCCGGCAAGACGACCCAGGCCGAGCTCTTGCGCGCCTCGCTGGCCGCGGAAGGACGGTCGGTCGTCGCGACCCGCGAACCCGGCGGGACGTCGCTCGGCGAGGAGATCCGCAGGCTCGTTTTGGACGGGACGGAGATGTCCGCGTGGGCGGAATGCGCCCTTTTCGCGGCCGCGCGCGCCGAGCTCGTCGAGCGCGTGATCGCGCCCGCGCTCGAGCGCGGATCGGACGTGGTCTGCGACCGCTACATCGACTCCTCGCTCGCGTACCAGGGGATCGCGCGCGGGCTCGGTGTCGACCGCGTGCTCGAGCTCAACCTGCGGGCTACGCGCGGCTTGCTCCCCGATCTGACCTTCCTCGTGCTCGTCGATCCGGAGGAGGCGCTTCGGCGCAGCACGCCCTCCGACCGGATCGAGCGCGAGGCGGTCAAGTTTCACCTCGCGGTCGATGCCGCGTACCGTTCGCTGGCTGAGATGTTTCCCCGGCGCGTGCTGGCCGTCGACGGCTCGCGCGCGCCGGACGAGATCGCGGAGGAGGTTCGTGGACGGCTTCGACAACTTGCCTGAGCAGGACGAGGCGAAGCGCCTGCTCCGGGCCGCCCTGCGCGAAGCGCCCGCACACGCCTACCTCTTCCACGGGCCGGCCGGCGTCGGGAAGCGCGCCGCCGCGCTCGCCTTCGCCGGGGAGCTGCTGGGCGACGCGGACCGGGTCGGGCGCCAGATCCACCCCGACCTCTACGTCCTCGAGCCGGTCGGCGACCAGATCCGCATCGACGACATCCGCTCGCTGCGCCGCGACCTGCACATGCGCCCGTTCGAGGCCGATCGCCGCGTCTACCTCCTCTTCTCGGCCGAGACGATGAACGAGGATGCCGCGGACGCGCTGCTGAAGGACCTGGAGGAGCCGCCCCCGTACGTCGTGGTCGTGCTTGTCGCCGACGAGATCGGACCACTGCCGGAGACGATCCGCTCTCGGTGCCAGCTCGTCCCGTTCCGACGGCTGTCGGAGCGCGCGGTGCGCGAGGCGATCGCCGGACGAGCGCCGGGTCTCGCCCCCGATGAGGTGACCGCCCTCGCCCGCGTCGCGGCGGGCCGGATCGATCGCGCCGAGCGCCTGCTCGACGAGCCCGCGGTCGCCCGGCGCCGGCGTCTGCTCGAGACAGCGCGGAGCGTCTACCTCGACGCCGACTTCGATCCGGGCGGCGCCGCCGACGCGATCCTCGAGAGCATGCGCGAGCGCGGCGACGACGCCCAGGGCGACGCGGAGGAGGCCTGCGAGCCGCTCGGGCTGCCGCCGAAGGAGGCCGAGCAGCGCGTGAAGCGCGCGCGCCGCGGTGGCGAGCGGGAAGAGCTCCTCGCCTCGCTAGACGAGCTGGCCGCGTGGTACCGCGATCTCGTCGTGGTCGCGGCCGGAGCCGAGAGCGCGGTGATTCACTTCGACCGGCTGGGAGAGCTCGCGGACGATGCCTCCCGCGAGCGGATGCTCGGCGCGGAGCGGGCCGCGGAGGCCGTCCGCGCGAGCTGGCGGAGCTTCGAGGAGTTCAACATCTCGCCCAGCCTCGCGCTCGAGGCGCTGTTCGTCCAGCTCCGCCGCGAGCTGGCCTCGCCGGCCCTGGCCGCTTAGCCCGCCCCCGGGGTCAGACCCCGGCCGTGTCCGGCTCGGGCGGGTGCCCTAATCGGCAGCGCGAGCCGTTCCTGGACCCCCAATAAGGGAATTGCCGGAGGCCAAGAGCCCCTGCACACTTCGTAAGGGTCTCGCGCGGGCGGCGCGTCGTCCCTTCCGCAATCCAGAAGGAGCTCCTTGGCCGCAGCCCCCGACCTTCGTCGCGCGACCGCAATCGAGCGACAGCCCTCCGCCCCCGAGGCGCGGACGACGCACGCCATGTACGAGGCGTACGCGGGGCAGATCTTCGGCTACTGCATGAACCAGCTCGGCAACCGCGAGGAGGCCGAGGATGCCGTCCAGAGCACGTTCATGAACGCCTTCCGGGGGCTCCAGCGGGGCGTCGTGCCCCAGGTCGAGTCGGCCTGGCTCTACAAGATCGCGCACAACGTCTGCCTCTCGCGCCGGCGCGCCGCCTTCCGGCGCGGCCGCGTGGAGTTCGCCAACGACCTCCAGACGCTGCAAGAGATCACGCCCTCACCGAGCGTCCGCGAGACCGACGATCTGATCCGCCTGAACGACGTCCTCGCCACGATGCCCGAGAACCAGCGGAAGGCGATCCTCCTGCGCGAGTGGCAGGGCCTCTCCTACCACGAGATCGGCCGGGAGATGGAGCTGTCGCAGTCGGCGGTCGAGACGCTGATCTTCCGCGCGCGCCGCTCGCTCGCGGCCGGGCTCGAGTCAGCGCAGCCCGCGAAGAAGGGACTGCAGCGGCTCCGCCAGGGTTCGAACCTCGGGACGGCGCTCGTCGCGCTCAAGTCGCTCGTCGCGGGAAGCGCTGCGGTGGTCGCGGCCGGCTCGGTCGCCGCCGCCGGCCCGGTCGAGCCGCTTCGGCACCACTTCGGGCGTTCGCCGGCGAGTACGGCGGGCTCCTCGCATCGCACGCGCGCGTCCGCGAACAAGCAGACGACCTCCTCGCCGGGGACTCGCGCGGTCGCCTCGGCGAGCGCGGCCCCGGCTCGAAGCGCCGCGCCGCACGGCCTGCGCATCGTCACGCGCCACGCGCCGGCGGCACCGGCTTCGAGGGCGACGCGTCACGTCCCGGTCGCGGCCGCCGCGCCTACAGCTCCGGCGCCGCCGGCAGCCGCCGCACCCGCGCCGCCTCCACCTCCCGCACCCGAGACTCCGAAGCAACCGGAGGTGCAAGCCGCTGCCGCCGAGTCGCCGCCGCCGCCGTCCGAGCCCGAGCGCACCGTGGCCGCCGCGGCGCCGGCCGTGCCGCAGCCGCCGCCTGCCGAGGAAGAGCACGGCAAGGGCAACGAGGGAAAGGGCCAGGGCAAAGGTGGGGAGGACAAGCACGGGAAGTCCGGAGAGAAGGGCGGCAAGGGCGACCGCGATTCCGGCGGTGGCGACTAAGCTTCCGGCTCGCCCTCAGGGTCTTACAGACTTCTTAAACTCGTTTCAGGTCGTTCTTAGGGCCTGTTGATCCCATGGGTCGCATCAATTTCGAATCGAAAGGACGATCCATGCGCACCACCCGTAGAACAGTCGCCGCGACCGCCCTCGCCGCGAGCGCCCTGGCCGGCGCCGGGGTGGGCGTCGGAACGTATGCGGCGCTCCGCAGCGACGGCGGCACCACGACGATCCGACAGATCGCTGCGCCGCCCTCTTCGTCGTCCCAGCAGGTCTCGAGCTCGAGCGCGCTCACCGTCGCGCAGATCTTCAAGCGCGCGTCGCAAGGGTCCGTCGAGATCTCGGTGACCACCCCGGGCTCCGGCTCGACCTTCCCGTTCGGGGGGCAGGGCGGCGGCACGCAGACCGCGCAGGGCTCCGGGTTCGTCTACGACACGGATGGCCACGTGATCACGAACGAGCACGTCGTGGCCGGCGCCACCAGCATCTCGGTCCGCTTCGCCGGCGGGGCGACGTACAAGGCGACCCTGGTCGGCAAGGACCCGTCCACCGACCTGGCCGTCGTGAAGATCGACGCTCCCAGCTCGCTGCTCCATCCGCTGACGCTCGGCGACTCGTCGGCGCTGCAGGTGGGCGACGGCGTCGTCGCGATCGGCTCGCCCTTCGGGCTGGAGGAGACGGTCACGTCCGGAATCGTCAGCGCGCTCCATCGCGAGATGACCTCTCCCAACCACTTCGCGATCGAGGACGCGATCCAGACCGACGCGGCAATCAACCACGGCAACTCCGGCGGCCCACTGCTGAACCTGCAGGGGCAGGTGATCGGCGTGAATGCGCAGATCCAGAGCGAGGGCGGCGGGAACGACGGCGTCGGCTTCGCGGTTCCCTCCAACACCGTGAACACGATCGTGGGCAAGCTGCTCGCGAGCGGGAAGGTCGAGCACGCGTACCTCGGCGTCGGGATCCAGACGATCCCGAAGGCGTTCGCGGGCCAGCTCGGCGAGGCCGCGGGAGCCGCGGTCACCGACGTCAAGCCGGGAACCCCCGCGCAGAAGGCCGGCCTGAACAAGGCGAAGGGCCAGAAGACGATCCAGGGCATCCCGTACGCGACCGGCGGTGACGTGATCACCAAGATCGACGGGACGGCGGTCGCGACGGACGACGCGCTCCGCCGCGCGGTCGACGCGCACCAGCCCGGCGACAAGGTGACGCTCACCTACGTGCGGGGCGGGAAGACGCTGACCGCCACGGTCACGCTCGGCACCAGGCCGTCGAGCTAACCATCGGGGGCGCCGCGCGCAGGTCGCAGCGGCGCCCCTGATCCACGGTTGAGCCGCGGCTACAATCAGCGTCCCCGCCGACGTAGCTCAGCTGGTAGAGCACTTCACTCGTAATGAAGGGGTCCCCGGTTCGAGTCCGGGCGTCGGCTTCTCGCGAACCGTCTAGTCGGAAGGCGGGACTTCGACCCGGGCCAGCGGTACGAACACCCTTGCGAGGCGCCTGAGACGCGCCGAGTTCCGAATCGACTCGAGTCGCACCGGCCGCAAGATCTCGTCGGGATTGTCGTTGAACACGATGCTGGGGCTGCCGCTGAGAAGCCACGTCGAGAAGATCCACAGAACTTCCACCACGAAGCCGAGACCGATGACCGCGATGACCGCCGCCCGCTGAGTGCCAAGCGATCCCTTCGGGACGAGCGCGACCGCCATGCCGCTCAATAGAAAGAGGATGCCCAAGCGGTAGCTGGTATTCATCCGCCGAACCCAGCGTCGGAAGTTGAGCTGGTGCCCGCGTTGGTACGCGATCTTGTCGCGTCGGGACATGTCTGGATACCACTTGTCGAGATCCTCGGGCGTGATCGCGTACTCCTTGGCCCAGAACGCGCATTGGACGGATGCGATGAACAACACCGCAGCGGCAGCAAGGAGGAGCAGTCCGTAGCCCGGCCATCGGAACGGCATCTTGTCCGGAACGATCAGCCCGATCAGCGTCAGGCTGAAGCCGGCGAACAGCGCTGCGGCCACCGAGCCCGCGCTATCGGCGCCATTTGCTTGCCCCAGCGGAAAGGGCCCGTCCCAGTCCCAGCGCTGGGCCATCTTTTATCCCGAGGCCGTCGTTACTCGGCTGCCGACGCCCACGCTGGGCGGGCGTGGCCGGGGCTCACCATCCGGAGGACTCCGAGTGTCTGGTGGCTCAGGCTGCGGCTCGGGGTCCGGCGGACTCGGTGGTGGCTCGGGCCAGGGTTCATTATCCGGTGGACTTTCTTCCAGACGCGATTCGGCGCGCGGTGGCCGAGGGTAGGGCTCTGGGTCAGGTGGGCTCGGAACCGGTGGCTCGGGTGGCCGGACGGTCACACCTTGGGTCGTCTGATTGGACAGGGCACCTCCCTTATGTAACGCCTGCAACTATGCCACATGTACGCGAGCCGTTCCGAATCGGCGTCCACGTAGGCAACAGCTTGTCCGGCGCGCCCTCTGGAGAGCGTCGGCTAGCGTCAACGCGATGCTGGCGCTGATCTCGCTCTCGAAGCTTCCGCGCTGGCTCGCGTACCTGACCCTCTTCCTCGTCGTCGGCGGCGAGTCGGCCGGTGTCCCGCTCCCCGGGGAGACCAGCCTCATTGCGGGCGGCGTCCTTGCGTCCAAGGGGCATCTCTCGATCTACCTCGTCATCGTCGCGGCGGCGGCCGGTGCGATCGTGGGGGACAACGTCGGGTACGTGATCGGGCGGCGCGGCGGGCGCTGGCTGATGAGTCGCGGCGGCGAGCGGCGGCAGCGGCTGCTCGCGCGTGGCGAGCGGTTCTTCGACAAGCACGGCGCGAAGGCGGTGTTCTTCGGCCGCTGGCTGCCGGGCCTGCGGATCACCGCCTCGTGGCTGGCCGGCATCCACAAGATGAAATGGCAACGGTTCGCGTTCTGGAACGCGGCAGGTGGGATCTCCTGGGCGATCTCGGTGGGCCTGGCGGCATACCTGCTCGGCCAGGCGGCTGCTTCGGCGTTCCGCACGGTCGGGCTCATCGGCGCCGGAATCGTCGTGCTCGCCGTGGCCGGGCTGCTCGTCTGGCATTGGATTCGTACGAGGGCTAAAAACCACGGCTAGGCTTGCCACGTGAAGCTCTCGCACAAGATCGCGAACTTCATCGGCGTGTTCGTCCCGTTCGCGGCATTTGTCGCGGCCATCCTGCTCCTTTGGGGCAACGCGTTGCAGGCGCGCGACCTCGTGATCCTCGGCGTCGCCTATGTGCTCACGTGCCTCGGGATCTCGATCGGGTTCCACCGGCTGCTCACGCACCGCGCGTACCAGACGTATCCGGCGATCCGGTACACGCTGGCCGTGCTCGGGTCCCTCGCGGTGCAGGGGCCGGCGATCCGCTGGGTGGCTGACCACCGCAAGCACCACAACTTCGCGGACAAGGAGGGCGATCCGCATTCGCCGCACGTCGGGCGCGGCTCCGGCGTGCTCGGCGCGATCGGCGGGCTCTGGCATGCGCACGTGGGGTGGCTCTTCGAGAACGTCGGCGGCGCGGACGAGCGGCGCTATACGAAGGATCTGCTCGCGGATCGCGGGCTCGTGTGGATCTCGCGGCTGTTCGTGCCGCTGATCGGGCTCTCGCTGGCGCTCCCATTCGCGGCGGGCTGGGTCTGGGGCGGGACACTCGGCGCCGGGCTCGAGGCTTTGCTCTGGGGCGGGCTCGTCCGGATCTTCCTCCTGCACCACGTCACCTGGTCGGTGAACTCGATCTGCCATTTCGTCGGTCGGCGGCGCTTCGACGTCGCGGACGAGTCTCGCAACGTCTGGTGGCTCGCTGCGTTCTCGCTCGGTGAGGCCTGGCATCACAACCATCACGCGTTCCCGAGCTCCGCGTTCCACGGCTTGAAGCGCTCCGAGATCGACGTGTCGGCGTGGGTGATTCGCGGGCTCGAGCGGCTCGGCCTCGTCTGGAAAGTCGTACGCGTCAGCCCTGAGCTCCAGGCGCGCAAGCTCGCCGGCTGACGGCCCTGCGACATTTCGCGGGGCATGAACGGACGCGTCCGCTCGAGCTCATCCAGGGGTCAGACCCCGGACGTGGCGCCCGGGGCCAGGTGCGTGCGCCCGGAGACTGGCGAGAGCCCAACGTGTCTGCGTTGCTCGACCCGCATGAATTGGATCCACAGCTCGTGGCAGTGCCCCGCCTGCAAGTTCAAGGAGGGCTGCTGCGGGTGAGCGCCGGAGACACCGTTCGGGGTCTGACCCCCGAGTGGCTACTGCGGCCGGGTCCGAAGCGCATAGCTAGCCTGCAAGCCAGATGACGAGCGTCGAGATCCCGTACTCGATCGCGTGCGCGCTGCCGACGCTCGCCGCGCTCGACATCACGAACGAGATCCATCACGAGCTCCGCGCAGCACCCCACGCGCAAGGCATCGCGTACGTGTCCCCGGAGGACGGCCCGTCGCTCGTGCGCGTCTGCGAGCGCGAGTCTGGCTTCTTCGAGGACGTCGAGGCCCTCCTCGCGCGCATGATTCCCGCCGAGGTAGAGGAGCGCGAGCGCCTCGTCTGCGCGCTGCTCGGCCCGCGCACCGAGCAGATCCCTTTCCGAAGCAAGCGCCTGTCCCTCGGGCAATGGCAGCGAGTCCTGCTCGTCAGCTTCGAGGGAGCATGCCGGGATCGCTGGACGGTCACCCTCGTCGGCTGAGCCCCGAATTGACCTGAGCCCTCCCGCGGAGCAACACTTCCAGAGATGGAGCGGGCGCGTCGCCATCAGGTGGCACTCGGGCGAGGCGCGTTCTTCCTGCTCGCATTCGTCGTCGAGCTAGCGGGACGCAGCCTCACCCATCGGCTCGACGTGGGCCAGCACGTCGGCGCACCGAGCTACGCGCGCACTGACTACTACCCCTTCCTGCTCGCGATCGTGAAGGGAGGAGTGGCCCTGATGCTGGCGCTCCTCGCCTGGCGGGTCGTCAAGGCACACGCCGCCGAGCGGGCCGCCCGCCGCTTGATCGCGCGGCTCGGTGCGTGTCCCAACTCGCGCGCGCCGCGGATGCGGATCGAGCTGTCGCCCCGGCTCTCCGCGGCGATCTTCGGCACGACGTCGCTGCTCTTCCTGGTCCAGACCGACCTGGAGCGGATCTCCACCGGACGCTGGCCGCTGCTCGCGCCGTGGCTGCATAGCTCGGCGCTGCCCATCTTCGCGGTGCTCTCGGTGCTCGCGGCGCTGGTGTACCGCGGGTGCGAGCGCTGGCTGGCCGACTACGAGCGCTACTCCCGGGAGACCGTCGCCTTCGCCTACCGCCTCGCCGCGCACCTTCCCGAGCCTGCTCCAACGTACGCGATCGCCGCTTCGCCGCCGCCACGCTTCCTGCACGGCGTCGTCCTCTCGAGTCGACCTCCGCCGCTTCCCGCCTAGTCGCGGTCGGCCGTTCGGCCGGCAGGAACTCGACTCGGGAGGAGGCTTCTTGAATACGCAAATCGCAACTCGGCTCCACGCCCGCACGCACGCCTCCGCGCGCACGTGGGCCGTGACGCTGCTCGGCCCGCTGACGTCGGTCGGCGGCCTCGTCTGGGCGTTCTTCCAGCCCTGGCGGCTCACCCTGCTCCATCCGCACGGACAGGGCTTCTGGTGGCTCGCGATCGAACCGCCGCTGCTCGTGATGGTGGTCGGGATCGGCTTCGCGCTGTTGATCGCGCCCGGGCTGATCGAGGACCTGCAGGACGCAGAGGACGATGCAGCCGCCGGCTGAGCACGTCCACTGGGCCTTCGCGACGGGATTCCTGATCCTGGGCCTGTGCCTGCTCGCGGAGGCGATCGTGGGGACGGAGGTCTGGCGGCGCCGACGCTGGCGGGCCTACCTCTGGCCCGGCTTCGCGTTCGGGATGGGCGTCCTGATGTGGCCCGTGATGGTCTTCTTCACGAACTCGACGATCCACATGCTCGCGCACGGGTCGTGGGCGCAAGCGCTGATGCTCGCCGGTGCGGCGGAGCTCGGCCTCGCGAGCGGCAAGCTGACCAGTCGCTGGTGGTACCTGTGTTCGGCGATCGGGCTCTCGGTCGGCGGGATCGCGTTCCTCGTCCACGAGCAGAATCCGTGGCTCTTCCAGCGCTCGTCGTTCCTACACCACGCGCTCGGGCTGACCGCGCTCTTCGTGGCGATCTTCCCACTCGGCAAGGCGTTCCGCCCTCGCGCGCTGGGCTGGAACGCGGGCTTCGCGCTCGGGTTCGTCGTTATCGCCGTCTTCCTGTTCTCCGACCGCGACCTGGCGCCGATCTTCGGGCATCTCTCGCCGCTCGCCGGGACACCGCACCGATGAGACGCGCCCTCGCGCTCGCAGTCCTCGCCGTCCTCGTGGCGCCCGCCGCCGCCTCGGCCCACGCGACGCTGCGGCAGACCGTGCCGAGCTTCGAGCAGCGAATCAAGCGCGCGCCGGCCCAGGTGCTGCTCCGGTTCGACCAGCGCGTGACCGCGCTGCCGGGTTCGATCCGCGTGTACTCCGCGGCGGGCACGCTTGTGTCAGGCCCGGCGCGCAGCGGCGCCGACTCGAGGCGCATCGTCGCGTCGCTGCCGCGGTTGCCGCGCGGTGCGTACACCATCCGCTGGAGCGCGATCTCGTCTGACGGACACGTGATCTCCGGCATCTACACGTTCGGCGTTCGCGTGGCGGCGCCGGCTCCGACCGACGCTTACGGAGCGGGCGGCCCGACACGCTCCGAGCACCTCGTGCGCTGGGCGTACTTCCTTGCGCTCGCTCTGCTCCTCGGCGGATTGGGCTTCCGCCTGCTCGTCATGCGCGGGCCGCTGCCGCCGCGTGCGGAACGGCGTTTCTGGTGGGTGACCGGCATCGGCGTCGTCGCGGCGCTCGAAGTAGGAATCGCGGCGTTCATCCTGCGCGCGGAAGACGCCCTGCAGCTGCCCTTCGGTCGCCTGCTCTACGGCGACCTCTCGCCGATCGCGAGTGGGACGCGCTTCGGGGCGGCGTTCATCGCGATGACGCTCGGGTTTGCGCTCGTGGCTGCGCTGCTGTTCCTCGCCTGGCTGACCGAGCGGCGGGCGCTCCTTTGGGCCGCCTTCGTCGTCGGGCTCGCGTTCGCGTCGGGGCTCTCCCTGTCCGGCCACTCCGCTGCCGACGCAGGGGCCGGGCGGCTTTCGGTGCTCGCCGACTGGGTGCACCTTTCCGCCGCATGCCTGTGGGTCGGCGGGCTCGTCCAGCTCGCATTCGTGGTCTGGCCGGCCGCGCCCGAGCTGCGGCGCGAGGCTTTCCTGGGCTTCTCACGCGTGGCGACGGTGCTGATCGGGCTCGTGCTCTGCGCGGGGGTGTATCTCAGCATCCTGCGGCTGCCGCACGTGTCGGATCTCTGGCGCGAGCACTACGGGCACGTCCTGCTCGTGAAGCTCGCGCTCGTCGGGCTCGCGCTGACGTGGGGAGCGGTGCACCACTTCGTCGCCGGGCCCGCGCTCGAGCGGGGCGACACGGGGATCCTCTCGCGGCTGCCGCGGAGCCTCGTGGGCGAAAGCGCGGTCGCGGTCGCGGTGCTGCTCGCGGCGGCGGTCCTCGTCGACTCGAAGCCGCCGCCTCGCCAAGTGCCCGACCCTGCGAGGGCCGTTTCGCTCGACCGGTAGCGTGTCGCGGATGTTGTGGGCGATCACCGGCGGCGCCGGCTTTCTCGGACTGCACCTGTCGCGCCGGCTGCTCGCCGACGGGCACGAGGTGCGCTCGCTCGACGTCGCGCCGCTCGACGACGCCGAGCTCGAGCAGTCGGTGAGGGAGCTGCGCGGCGACATCCGCGACCCGGCGCGCCTTCGGGAGCTCTGCGCCGGCGCCGACGTGGTCGTGCACGCCGCTGCTGCGCTTCCGATCCAGGCGACGCGGGACTCGATCCGGTCGGTGAACGTCGGCGGGACGGAGAACGTGCTGCTGGCGGCGCGCGAGGGCGGGGTACGGCGCCTGATCCTCGTCTCGTCGACCGCGGTGTACGGCGTCCCGGAGAAGCATCCGATCGAAGAGGACGATCCGCTCGTCGGCGTCGGACACTATGGGGAATCGAAGATCGACGCGGAGCGGCTGGTGCGGGTCGCGAACGGCGGCGGCCTCGAGACGGTGGTCATCCGGCCGAAGACGTTCATCGGTGCCGAGCGGCTCGGCGTCTTCGAGATCCTCTTCGACTGGATCCGCGAGGGCCGGCGGATCTACGTGCTCGGCAGCGGTGACAACAGGTACCAGCTGCTCGCTGTCGAGGATCTGGTCGACGCGATCGTGCGCGCAGGCGCCGCGCACGTCGCGGGGGAGACGCTGAACGTCGGCGCCGTGCGGTTCGGCACCGTGCGGGGAGATCTGCAGGCGCTCATCGACCACGCGGGCTCCCCGAGCCGGATCACGCCTGTCCCCGCCCGCCCCGCTGAGGTGATCCTGCGTGGGCTCGAGCTCGCGCGTGTCTCGCCGCTGGCTGAATGGCACTACAAAACGGCGCACCGGGACTCGTTCGTCGACGTGTCGAAAGCGGAGCGGCTCCTCGGGTGGGCGCCGCGGTTGTCGAATGCTGAGGCGCTGATCGAGACGTACGACTGGTACCTCGCCAATCGCGGGCGGCAGCGAGCCGCCGGCGTCACTCACCGCGTCCCGTGGAATCAGCAGGCGCTCGGCTTGCTGAAGCGCCTCTCCTAGCCACGGCGGACGCGTCCCCCCTGGCGCGGTCCGGGGTCTGACCCCGGGCATGTTCCGCAGCGCGCGCCCGCCCGTCCACGCCCATTCGTCGGGCCTGTCGCAGAGGCCGGCTTCGACGGGGTTCCACCACACGTAGTTGCAGGCCTTCGCGAAGTATTCGTCTGTCTCGATCGGCCACGAGCGGAAGCGGCCTTCGAAGACATGTCCGCGGCGTTCGCACGTATCGTTGAACCAGGCGCCGAAGATTCCGTTCAGGTTCTGCATTCCCGCCGACAGGTTCGGATCGCGGATCTGCAGGATCAGATGGAAATGCGTCGAGAGCAGGCAATACGCGTGGCAGATCCAGTCGTATCGCTCGATCGTCCGGCGCAGGAGCCGGAGGTACACACCCCGCAGATCGTCACCCGGGAACACCGCCAGGCCCGCAACGCCACGGGCCGTGACGTGGTAAATGCCGTTCGGCTCTTGGACGCGAAGCAGACGGGGCATGTACGCGACGGTAGCCCGCGTCCGAGCTCGAATTCGGCACGGCGAGGGATCGTTACGAAGTCGGCACAGCGGACACGTCCGGGGTCTGACCCCAGCGTGGCGCAAGGAGCCACGTCCGCGTCGGACCCCCCGAGCTCAGCCGGAGCTACGATCGGCGACGTGCCCGAACGGCGGCCGAGGAGGAAGCACGTGCTGCTCGCCGTCGCGGTCGGCTCCGTCCTGCTCTTCGGAGCTGGGGTTGCCTACCAGGCGGCGTCGAGGAATACCGACGCCGTCACGTTCCACGGCGGGCGCTACGTCGAGCCGATTCTGCTCACGCGCGCGCAGGTCGAGCACGACTACGGCGCTTTCCAGCCCGCCGGCGGCGCCCGCATCGAAGGCCGGCAGGTCTTCGTCCCCGTCAAGCAGGCGAGCCGCATCCGCCCCGACATCATCTTCCTCCGCAAGGACGTCCGAACCGGCGTGCTCTACGGTCTGCGCAAGTGAGCGACCTCGCCTCGCACCGCGACCGCTACCCGATCCTCGCGGAGACGACCTATCTCATCAACCACTCGCTCGGCGCAATGCCCGCGGTGGCGGAGGAGCGGATCGCCGAGTACGCACGCAGCTGGCGCACGCGCGGCATCCGGGCCTGGGGCGAAGGCTGGTGGACGATGCCGCTCACCGTGGGCGACCAGGTCGGCCGCATCGTCGGGGCACCTCCCGGCACGACCGTGATGCATCAGAACGTGGCGATTGCCGAGGCGATCGTGCTCTCGTGCTTCCGTCCCTTCGACCCCCGCCGCAACCGCGTCGTCTACGAGGAGGGAAACTTCCCTTCCGTCCGTTACCTCTACCAGGCGCAGCCCGAGCTCGAGGTCGTCGTCGTCCCGGCGGGCGAGTCGCTGGTCGACGCGATCGACGAGCGCACGCTTCTCGTTCCGATCAGCCACGTCCTGTTCAAGAGCGCGGAGATCCAGGACGCAGGCGCGATCGCCGCCCGGGCCCGAGAGGTCGGAGCGCACGTCGTGCTCGACGCCTATCAATCCGCGGGAATCGTCCCGGTGGACGTGACCGCGCTCGGCGTGTCCTTCGCTGTCGGAGGCTCCGTGAAATGGCTCTGCGGCGGCCCTGGGAACGGCTGGCTCTACGTCCGGCCGGACCTGGTCGACGAGCTCGAGCCGACGCTCGTGGGCTGGCAGGCGCACGCGCGCCCGTTCGCCTTCGAGCCTGAGCTCGAGTACGCCGACGGCATCGCCCGGTTCCTGACCGGGACACCGAATGTTCCCGCTCTGTATGCCGCGACGGCCGGCTACGACGCGATCGAGGAGATCGGCGTCGACCGGATCCGCGAGAACTCGGTCCGCCAGACGACCTACCTGATCGAGCTCTTGGACGAGGCAGGCTTCGAGGTCGGCTCGCCCCGCGACCCAGCCCGGCGCGGCGGCACGGTCACCGTGCTCGTGCCCGAGTTCGAGGCAGTGCACAAGGAGCTCGGGGAGCGAGGAATCCTCTGCGACTTCCGCCCTGACGTGGGCCTGCGGCTCGGCCCGCACTTCTTCAACACCGACGACGAGCTTCGGCACACCGTCGAGCAAATCTCCGGCATCCTCGCGAGCCGGGCCTACGAGCGCCACCTGGGCGCGGTCGCTCGGTTCTAGCGTCGTCCCTCAGGGCGATTCGTCGACGTCGGGATCGACCTCGCGAGCCCGTTCCTCGGCAGCCCGCGCGGCGTCCTGCTCCTTCCGTGCCCGGTCGGCTTGCTCTTCCGCCTGCAGTCGGGCCTGCTCCGCTCGACGCGAGCGTGCCTGCGCCTCGTCGCGGTGCTCGCCTGCCTCCTCGCGGCGCTCCTCGAGCTTGTGCTCTCGGCGGTTGCGGGCGAGGAAGAGCAGGGCTGCGATCACGACGACCGCGATCACGATCAGGACGACGATGAGTGTGGTGTTCGAGGCTAGGGTCATGGCCGCCCTGTCCCCGGTAGCGGCCGCGGCTAATCCAACAGCTCGGCAAGACGGGCTGCGTAGCGCGGTGCCGTCGGCTCGTCCTCGTGGCGGAAGTACACGAAGGTAGGCGCCCGCAGCGAGCGGATGCGCCCTGCCCATTCGCCGAGCTCGGACTCCGAATACGGGGGCTCCCGCAGTCGTAGGTAATGGAACGGCGCGTCGGGGTCGAGCGAGTCCACCCGGACGGCGCCTGCGGCGGCGAGCACCGGCTCGATGCCCTCCCACGAGTCGTGACGCAGGTCGAACGCGAGCTGTAGCTCGGGGTCGAGCGAGCCGAGCAGCAGCGTCAGCATCCCCTCGTCGCGCGCGCTCTGGAGCACGACGCGGATCGGTCCGAGCCGGTCGCCAAGTGCTCGCACTCGCTCCTCGAACGTCCCCGCCTGTTCGGGACGGTAGGCCTGGAACTTGACCGCGAACCGAAATCCGTCGGGAACCTGGGCCGCCCAACGCTCGAACTGCTCCTCGGCCGGTAGGCGGTAGCCCGTCGTGTTGAGCTCCACCGTGGCGAAGCGCTCCGCATAGAAGCTGAGGAACTCACGCGGCTTCAGGTCGGCCGGATAGAACCCGGGCTTCCAGGACGGGTACGACCACCCCGACGTGCCGACAAGGACGTGCGGATGCGCGGGCTTGCGGGCTATAGCGATACTTTGTCGGTGTCTAACGCTGCTGGGCGAATCGAGGTCATTTGTGGGCCCATGTTTAGCGGCAAGACTGAAGAACTCCTTCGGAGACTCGCAAGAGCGGAGCGAAATGGCGAGCGTGTGCTCGCAATCAAACCCGCTGTCGATCTCCGAAACGGAGATGAAATCGTTAGCCATTCTGGATGGCACCGGGAGGCGCGCGTTCTTGATCGCGCATCGGAGTTGCGACAACGCAGCCGGGGCTTTGCTGTTCTCGGGTTAGACGAAGCTCAATTCTGGGATTCCGCGATCGTCGATGGCGCAGCCAATCTCGCCAAGTCGGGCATCCGGGTCATCGTCGCCGGCCTCGATCTTGACTTCCTTGGTCGGAACTTCGGCTCGATGTCCTCGCTGGCTGCTTGCGCCGATCGCGTCTCACGCCTTACCGCGGTATGTCAGCGTTGCGGCCGTCCCGCCACCCGCACGCAACGTCTGGAAGCTGGCAGACCAGTGAGCGCGGAGGAGCCGATCGTCCGTATCGCTGGCGCAGACTTGTATGAGCCACGGTGTAAGCACTGTTTCCTGGCTGAAAGGGAGGCCGGCGACCGGCGTGGGGAGGCCGTGACAACACTCAGGTAGCAAACCGAGTTTCCCTTGTCCGTCCGGGCCACTTGCCAGCGTACGGTCCATGTCCGCTGCACAGGCCGCTCCCGTTAGCCCGCTTCGAGATGGCTTTCAGAACGTCCTCGACCACGGCTTCGTCCGCCTCGACGACGCGATGGCCACCGACCTCTCGGTCGTCAACGCCGCGCGCGTGAGCTTTGCCCGCCGCAAGGACGAGATGGACGACTCCGACGCGGGGCTGATCCGCTTCCTGATGCGCGATCGTCACGGGACGCCGTTCGAGCACAACGCCTTCCGCTTTCACATTCGCTGCCCGATCTTCGTCGCGCGCGAGTGGTTCCGACACCGCGTCGGCTCCTTCAACGAGTTCTCGATGCGCTACGCACGCGCAACCGACGACTTCTACGTGCCCGAGGCGGAGGACGTCCGCAGCCAGGTCGGCAAGCCGGGTGCCTACTCCTTCGAGCCCGTCGACCCGGAGCTCGCGGAACGCACGCGCGAGGAGCTACGCGAGGTCTACGAGCACGCGTACGCCACCTATGAGCGGCTCGTCGAGGCAGGCGTCGCCCGCGAGCTCGCCCGCGCGGTCATGCCCGTCGGGGCCTACACGGAGTTCTTCTGGACGGTGAACGCGCGCGCACTGATGAACTTCATCTCCCTCCGGGCCGCCGAGACCGCCCAGCGCGAGATCCGGCGCTACGCCGAGGCCTGCGAGACCTTCTTCGCCGACGCGATGCCGATCACGCACGCGGCGTTCGTCGCGTCCGGCCGCATCGCGCCCTAAGTCGTAAGCAAAGCGTCGCTTACAGCGGCGTGGCCCGGTTCGTGCCGCGTGACCACCCAGCCGTTGAACTTCTTGAGCACGTACGGCGCGTTCAAGGGCACCTCTGTCGTCCCGCCGTGGACGCGGAAGGTGCCGCACTGCGGGCCGAGCTTGCCGTTCCGCGTGAGAAACAGCTCGTAGTAGCCGCCCTTCGGGAGCCGCTTCAGGCCTCGAACCCGCATCCGCATCGGCCAGTTGCCTGCCTGGTCCTTCTCGAGGACCTCGAGCGACGCGACGGCGGCCGGGGCGCGGGTCGTCCCATGCATCGCCACCGTGAATGCGACCGCCGACCCGCGGCCGCGATGCGCGACGAGATAGCCGGCTCCGAACGCGACGAGCACCAGCGCGGCGGCGACCAGGAGCGCGGCAAAGCGCCGGCGTTGCGGCATGAACCGAACGTCGGCGCCGGTCCGGGGCGGCTCGGCCAGGGCGGGCGGCAGCTCCGCCGGCGGGCCGGCCTGCACGAGCAGTTCGTGGGCATGCCGGAGCCGCGCGCGCTCCTCCGGGGACAGATCCTCCCCGCTCAGCAGCTCGTCGAAATCGGGCGGCCGATTCACCGTAGCTCCCCTTCCAGCAGGTCGGCGAGGCGCGCGAGGCCGCTTCGCGTGCGGGTCTTCACGGTTCCGAGCGGGATGTTGAGGAAGTCCGACACTTCGCTCTGGGACAGGCCGCTCCAGTACGCGAGCTCCAGCACCGTTCGCTCGTTCTCGGGCAACTCCTCGAGGGCGCGGTGGACACGCCATGCGACGAAGGACGATTCGGCGCGGTCGGACGGATCCGGCTCGCCGGAGGGCGTCTCCGGCAGCTCCGCCGTCGTCTCCGTGCGCGCCCGGGCGCGATCGACGATCGCGTTGCGGGCGACCGCGTACAGCCAGGGCGCCCCGGGGCCGCGCTCCGGCTTGTAGCTGCGCGCCGAGCGCCAGACGGACGCGAAGGTCTCCTGCACCGCGTCCTCGGCTCGGCCCCGGTCGCCGAGGCGCCGGAGTGCGAAGCCGTAGACCGGCCGCGAGAAGCGGCGATAGAGCAGCTCGAACGCGCCCTGGTCGCCGCCGGCGACGCGCTGGAGCAGCTCGCCGTCGGTCACTGCCTCGGCGTGCACGGCCTCGATCCTTGCGGGTCGCAAAGGAGTGCGCAAGATGCGCGGGTACGTCGCCGCGGCTTCCATCGTCTCTGCATTACGCGTCCCGTGTCCGCCTGGTTTCGACGAGCAGCCGTCCACCGTCGACGACGAGCGACGTCCCGGTGACGAACTCGGCGCGTGCGAGGTAGAGGACGGCCTCGGCGACGTCGTCGGGCGATCCGACCCGCCCGAGCAGCGTCTCGGCCGCGCGCCGCTCGGCCTGCTCCGGCTCGACGGCGACGGGGCCGGGCGCGACTCCGCAGACGCGCGCCTCGGGCGCGAGGGCGCGTGCGAGCACGCGCGTGAGCATGGCCTGAGCTGCCTTGGCCGCACTGTGCGGAGCGAAGGAGAGCCACGGCTGGTACGCCGCCACGTCCTCGATCAGCACGAGCAGTCCGCGCGAGGCGCGCAGGTGGGGCGCGCACGCCTGGCCGACGAAGAAGGATCCCTTGGCGGTCGCTCCGAGCGCGGTGTCCCAGTCTTCCTCGGTCACGTCCTCGAGCGCGCGCGGAACGAAGCCTTCGCCTGCCGCGTGCACGACGAGGTCGAGGCCGCCGAGCTCGGAGGCGGCGCGGTCGACGAGCGCGCGGGCCTCGTCGGCCCGGGAGAGATCCCCATCCCGCCGTCCGGCGGCCAGGACGCGGTAGCCCTCAGCCTCGAGCCGGGCCGCGATTCCGGAGCCGACCCGGCCGGTTCCACCGGTGACGAGTGCCCGCATGATGGCCACCTATAGCGGTTCTGTTCGGGCACGGCCAGATCCGTTCGGAACTTGTTAGCGGCCGAACGGATCCTGTTCGGATCCGCAACCATGGCTCTTCGACTTCGTTTCAACGGGTACAGGAATCAGGCAGGCACCCGAACGGAGGTACTCGAAATGCGCAGACTGCTGCTCGCGCTCGTAACCGGATTGGCGCTCGCCGTAGCCGGCGCCGCTCCTGCCGCGACCATCTCGGTGAAGATCACGAAGACCGGATTCACGCCCAACGCCGTGACGATCAACTTCGGCGACACGGTGACATGGCACAACTCGGACAACGCCGACCATCAGCTCGTGGCCGACGACGGGACGTTCGCGTCCCCGATCCTGAAGCCGGGCAAGGACTACTCGTTCACGTTCAAGCGCTCAGGGACGTTCCGCTACCACGACGCGCTCAAGTCGACGTTGCGCGGCCGCGTCACCGTGAAGGGCCCGGCGCCGTCGCTGACCCTCGGAGCCTCGGCCCCGATCGTCACGTACGGGACGGCTGTGACGCTCACCGGCACGGTCAACAACCAGAAGGCCGGCGAGACGGTCACCGTCTACGCCAAGCCGTATCCGCAGACCTCGCCGGTGCAGATCGCGAGCGTCCTCACAGGGACGGGCGGTGGCTTCAGCTACACCGTCACGCCCGAGCTCTTCACGGTGTACGAGGCGCACTGGAAGAACGCGGTCTCGGGAAGCGTCACGCTCCAGGTGGCGCCGAAGATGACGCTCAGCGCCCCGCACAACGGCTACTTCAAGACGCAGGTCAGTGCCGGCTCGCACTCGTTCGCCGGCCATACGGTCTACCTGCAGCGGTACAACCGGGCGTTCGGGCAGTGGATCACCGTCCGCAGCCTGGCCCTCGGCCCGCTCGGCGGTCGGCTGTTCCAGATCAGCGTCCGCGGCCTTCCGCGCGGGAAGACCTCGTTCCGCACCTTCCTGACCGTCAACCAGGCCGGCCCGGGCTACCTCTCGTCACATAGCGGCTCGCAGCCGATCAACCGCCGCTAGCGCGCCGCCTCGAATCGCGCCCCGACTGCCTCCCAGTTCACGACGTTCCACCAAGCGGAGAGGTAGTCGGGGCGCCGGTTCTGGTAGGTGAGGTAGTACGCGTGCTCCCAGACGTCGATCCCGAGCAGAGGGACGTCGTCGTAGCTCTTCAGGATCGGGCTGTCCTGATTCGCGGTCGAGTAGACGGAGAGCCCGGTGCCGTCCCAGACCAGCCACGACCAGCCGGAGCCGAAGCGCTTCACGCCCGCGTCGTTCATCTGGGTCTTGAGCGCGTCGAGGGAGTCGAACGTGTCGTTGATTGCGTCGGCCAGCGCGCCGCTCGGCTCGCCTCCGCCGTTCGGGCCCATGATCTCCCAGAAGAGCGTGTGGTTCGCGTGGCCGCCGGCGTTGTTCCGCACGGCTGCTTGCTTGTCCTCGGGGAGGAGGTCGACGTTCGCGAGGATCGCCTCCACCGGGCGGTCGGCCCATTCGGTTCCCTCCAGAGCCTTGTTGGCGTTGTCGACGTAGGCCTGGTGATGCTTGTCGTGATGGAGCCGCATCGTCTCCGCGTCGATCGTGGGCTCGAGCGCGTCGTAGTCGTACGGCAGCGGGGGTAGCTGCAGAGGCATGATCCGGCTCCTTTCGGCCGTTTCCTTCGGTGCCTGCGAGGATATGCTCCGGCCGCCCAGCCATGCCAGAGAGAGGAGCCGAGTGGCGACGCTCGTCTATCAGTTCGAAGAGATCAGTCCCCGCGAGCTCAAGCCTCAGCTCTATGAGCTGGATCGCATCTCGCGCGTGTCCGTCGAGGCGCACTACAAGCTCTACCAGGGCTACGTCGCCAAGCGAAACGAGATCCTCGGCAAGCTCGCGGACGTCGATCTCGCGAGCGCGAACCAGGTCTATTCGGAGGTTCGCGCGCTCAAGGTCGACCTGTCGTTTGCGATCGGCGGGATCAAGAATCACGAGATCTACTTCGAGCACCTCGGTGGCGACGGAGGCGATCCCACGGGCCTCGCGGCGCAGCTGATCAAGCGCGACTTCGGCTCGGTCGAGGCCTGGCGCTCCGACCTGAAGGCGACCGGGATGGGCGGCCGCGGCTGGGCCTGGACGGCGTACGACTGGGACGAGGGACGCCTGTTCAACTACATCGGCGACGCGCAGAACACCTTTCCGGTCTGGAACGCGACGCCGCTCGTGGCGCTCGACGTCTACGAGCACGCCTACTTCCTCGACTACCAGACGGACCGCGCGTCCTACATCGACGCGTTCTTCGACAATCTCGACTGGGACACGATCAACGACTGGGTGTCCAAGTACCAGATCCCGGCGAAGTAGCCATGCCCGGGGTCAGACCCCGGACATGCCCGGAATGACGTGACGCCCACAATCCCGACCGCGATCGCGACGATCGCCGGCTACCTCGCCGGCTCGATGCCGTTCGGCTACTGGGTCGTCCGGGTGTTCAAGCACGAGGACATCCGCCGCACCGGCAGCGGCGGGATCGGCGCCACGAACGTCTGGCGCGCGTACGGTCGCTGGTACGGGATCCCGGTCGTCCTCCTGGATGTCCTGAAGGGCTTCGCTCCCGCCCTGCTCGCCGTCATCTTCGTCTCGCACCTTGCGGGCGTCCTGGCAGGCGCGGCGGCGATGCTGGGCCACTGGCGCCCGATCTTCCTGCGCTTCGAGAAAGGCGGGAAGATGGTCGCGACCTGCGGCGGCGCGTTCTTCGGGCTCGCCCCCTACGCGGCTCTCGGCGCCGGGCTGCTTTGGATCCTCGCCTTCGTCCTGACGCGCTACGCCTCGGTCGCCTCGCTGGTCGCCGCCCTCTCGCTGCCCGTGCTCGTCTATCTCACCGGGAAGCCGTGGTCGGTGGTGGGGTTCGCCGCCGCGGCGGCGGTCGCCGTCGTCGTCCTCCACCGCGCGAACCTTTCCCGCCTGCGCGCCGGGACCGAGAACCGCTTCGAGCTCAAGCGCCGCCGGAAGGCTCCGGCGCCCGCGCCTCCTACGCCGACCTGAGCCAGTCTCTGAGGTCGGTGTGCCGGGTCAGGTGCACCCCGTCGGCCAGCTCGCCCCGTAGCTCCCCGACCGTGCCGTACCGCTCGGCGAGCACGTCGTGGTCGTGGATCGTCTCGAGGTTGACCTGGCGGGAGAAGAGGAAGTCGCCGCCCTCGAGCTCCGGATACGACTCGAGCGTCTCGCTCAGCGCGGCGCGAACGGAGTCCTCGACGAAGCGCGGCTGGAGGTGGGCGTGCTCGACGACGAACAGCTCGTCCGGCCGCTTCAGCAGCTCGTACACCGGCGAGCTCATCGAGCGCTCGACGATCCCGACGAGCGCCTCGGCGTTCAGCGCCACGTCCGTGCCGACATAAAGCGTCCCGCGGCCACGCTGGTTGTGCGTCGCGAGCGGGACGAGCTCGAAGATGCGCTCCACCTCGTCGTCGTCGAAGCCGGCGTCGAGCAGCCGCTCCGACGCACGGGCGCGCACGAGCCCTTGCGCGCACGGACACGCGTTGATCCCGGTGGCCTCGACGCCGACGATTCGCTTCAGCGTCGAGTGCGACGCTGCCGCGATCCCGATGATCGAGACCATCTCCTGCGTGGGGAGCCCGGTCACCGGCGTACGGCGCTCGAGCGGGTAGCGCGCGACGATCTTCACCTCGGCGCGGACTGCGTCCTGCCCGCCGAGGATTCGGCGCGCCACGTGCTCGGCCAGCACCTCGACGAGGAAGGCCTCGCCGATCACGACTTCGTCCACGGCCTGCGCGAACTGCTCGGGGAACCGCGACATGTGCACGCCTTTTCGCGCCGGGTCGAGGTCGACCGTGCACTCGATCTCCGCGTGGATGAGCTTCTCGGTGTCGCCGTGGCGCAGGCGGATCGCCTTCTGCAGGCCGGTGACACCGGCGCGGGAGAGCCCGAGCCGGACGTCCGGGAGGGAGGCTTGCAGGTCGTCCTGTAGAAGGTTTCGGGAGTCGGTCATGTCTGCCTCTGAGGATACGTCTTTCCCCCGTCTCGTCTCGCTCGCGTGCCACGACCTGCGCACGCCGCTGGCGACGATCAGCGGGTTCGCGAAGACGCTCACGCGGGTCGACGGCGTCGACGACAAGATCGCCCGCTATCTCGGCCTGATGGAGACCGCCTCGGAGCAGCTCGGGGAGCTTTTGGAGGAGCTGAACGTCGCCGCGCGCATTGCCGGTGGGCGCTACGACCCCGCGCAACGGCCGGTCGACACGCTGGAGCTTGCGCAAGCCGCGGCGGAGCGTGTCGAGGGCGTGGAGGTCACCGGCTCGGGCGGGTTGGTCGAGGTCGACGTCGAGGCGGTGGAGCGTGCGCTGGCGGGGTTTGCATCGTGTCTGCGGCGCCACGGCCCGGTCGAGTCGGTCCGGATCGAGGTCGCAGGCGCCGAGCTTAGGCTCGTACCGGTTACCGAGGCGGCCGCGCCGGTCGTGCTCGGGGAGGAGCTCCGCGATCTCGGGTCGGCCGTCGGGCGGACCGTCGTCGAGGCGCTGGGCGGCTCCGTTGAGGTCGCAGACGCGTCGCTGGTGGTTCGGTTGCCGGCTTAGCGCAGGAGGCGCGAGAGGCGGCGGTCCTTAAGGACGCGGCCGCCCGTCTGGCACTCCGGGCAGTAGTAGATCGTGTGCTCTTCGAAGTCCACCTGCGCGATCGGGGCGCCGCAGACGTGGCAGGGCTCGCCGAGCTTCTTGTGGACGCGGTAGGTCTTCTGGTCGTTCGCGCCGCGCTCGCGAAGCTCGAGGCCACGGGTCATCTCTGCGTGGATCGCTGCGGCTAGGCGGTCGACCTCCTCGGACTCCAGCTGCCCCGAAAGGGCGTAGGGCGAGAGCTTGGCCGTGTGGAGGATCTCGTTCGCCCAGGCGCGGCCGATCCCGGCGATCGCCCGCTGGTCGCGCAGAAGCGAGTGGAGCCGGCGCGAGTCGGACGCGAGGATGGCGCCGAGCGTCTGCGAGTCGACGGCGAGCGCGTCCGGGCCGAGATGGCCGAGCTCGAGCTCCGCTTCCTCGGGGTTCAGCAGCCAGACGCCGGCGCGCTTCTTCGATCCGGCCTCGGTGAGGACGAGCTGCGAGCCGCCCTGGAACTGCAGCCGGAAGGCCGGAGTCTTTGGGCCCTTCTCGCCGGCCTTCAGGTAGCGCAGCCGTCCGGCGGTCATGAGGTGGACGAGGAGGACAAGCTCGCCGTCGTCCGTGGGGAAGAGCAGGCGCTTCGCGCGGCGTTCGGCGCCCGCGAGCTTTCGGCCCTCGAGCGCGGCGAGCGGCGGGTCGAACGTCTTGAGCGTCGCGATGTGAGCAGGCCCGGCACGCTCGATCGGGAACGTCGAGACGGGCGCGTCGAGGGCGCGGCGCCAGGCCTCGATCTCGGGCAGCTCGGGCACGTTCTCACGGTACCGCGCAGGCGGCCCCCGGACATGTCTGGGGTCAGACCCCGGCCGTGGCCCGCAGGGCCGCGGCCGCGACTAGGCTGCGCCGTCGTGGAGCCGATCCTCGTCGAGGTACGCCGCGGCGGCACGCTGGAGGCCGTGCACCGCGTGGACGCGGTGGCCGTCCGCGACGGCGAGATCGTCGAGGCCTCCGGCGATCCCGAGCTCCTGACCCTTCTCCGCTCGTCCGCGAAGCCGTTCCAGGCCCTGCCGCTCGCTGGCGCGCGCGACGACCTGGACGACGTAGACCTGGCGATCGCGTCCGCGTCGCACCTCGCCCGTCCGGATCAGCTGGACGCGGTGCGCGCCCTGCTCGCGAAGGCTCCCGCGACCGAGGACGAGCTGGAGTGCGGCCCCGAGCCGACGCCGATCGAGCACAACTGCTCCGGCAAGCACGCGGGACTGCTCGCGCTCTGCATCGCGCGCGGCTGGCCGAAGCGGGGCTACCGCCTCGCGGACCATCCGGTGCAGCAGGCCTGTCTCGAAGTCGTCGCCGGTGCGGCCGAAGTCGCGGCCGACGATGTTCCGACGGGAATCGACGGCTGCGGTGTAGTCACGTTCGCGCTCACCCTGGAGCGGATGGCGCACATGTTCGCGCGGCTGCCCGTGCTCGAAAACGGCGCTCGTGTGACGGCGGCGATGCGCGCGCACCCCGACCTGATCCGCGGGCCGGGAGCTCCCGACACCGAGCTGATGCGCACGCACGAGGGCTGGGCGGTAAAGGGCGGGGCGGAGGGCTTGCTCTGCGCGTCCGGCCCCGGCGGGATCGGCCTGGCGCTGAAGGTGGAGGACGGCGGTAACCGCGCCGTCGGCCCGGCGCTGGCCGCTTTCGCCGCTCGCTTGGGCTATCCGCTTCCGCAGCTCGCCGTTGCCACAGTGGAGAACAGCCGCGGCGAGGGGGTCGGGGAAGTCGAGGCGGTGTCCTGAAAACGTCGCAAAATCCGCTCAAAACAGTGGCCTTTTTGTAGTAGTGTCCGGCCCCTGTTGAGTGGTGAGCCGGGGGACATCGCCGGCTCCGTGTGTGTCGTACAGGTAGTGCCGGCCCGTCCACCCACGCGAGAAAGCCGAGGTTCATGCTCACCGTCGACATCGCCCTCCCCGACATCGAGGAACTCCACAAGCTCGTCACCGAAGGTCAGGAAAAGGGGTTCCTCACCTACGACGAGATCGCGAACTCGCTCGAAGAGGTGGAGCTGACCAAGGAGCAGATCGAAGACTTCTACACCTACCTGATCGACCACTCCATCGAGCTCATGGAGGGCGAGCAGCACAAGCATCCTCCGCACGAGCAGCCGGCGCTCGCGGAGGAGGAGAAGGTTCCGAAGCTCGATCTGACCGTCGAGCCGTCGCTCGACTCGCTGCGGCTCTACCTGCGGGAGATCGGCAAGGTCAACCTGCTCACAGCCGACCAGGAGGTCTATCTCGCCAAGCGCATCGAGCGCGGCGACATGGTCGCCAAGACGCAGATGATCGAGGCGAACCTGCGCCTGGTCGTCTCGATCGCGAAGAGCTACCTGGGCCGCGGGCTGAGCTTCCTCGACCTGATCCAGGAGGGCTCGCTCGGGCTGATCCGCGCGGTCGAGAAGTTCGACTACCGGAAGGGCTACAAGTTCTCGACGTACGCGACGTGGTGGATCCGCCAGGCCGTGACGCGCGCGATCGCGGACAAGGCGCGCACGATCCGGATTCCGGTGCACATGGTCGAGAAGCTGAACAAGGTCGTCCACATCGAGCGGCAGCTCGTCCAGCGCCTCGGCCGCGAGCCGAAGCCGGAGGAGATCGCCGACGAGCTCGAGATGACGACCGAGGAAGTGCGCGAGATCCTGCGGATGGCGCAGCTTCCCGTCTCGCTCGAGAAGCCGATCGGCGAGGAGGAGGAGTCGTCGCTCGGCGACTTCGTGCAGGACGAGGCAGCGGAGTCGCCGTACGACACCGCGCAGCTCTCCTTGCGGCGCGAGGACATCGAGAACGCGCTCTCGTCGCTCCCGGATCGCGAGCGCAAGGTGATCGAGCTGCGATTCGGCCTGAAGGGCGAGCAGCCGTGCACGCTCGAGGAGGTCGGGCGTGCCTTCGGGGTCACGCGCGAGCGGATCCGGCAGATCGAGAACAACACGCTGAAGAAGCTCGAGTCGCTGCCCGAGGCGCAGGGCCTGAAGGACTGCGTCTAGTCAGGACGAGTCTCGGCGGGCGACCATCGGGGTCAGACCCCGGACGTGTCCGTGCCCCGGCGTTGAGCGGGCGTTTCGCTTCGCCGGCCACGGCCCTGCGGGCCGCGGCCGGGGTCTGACCCCTAGTGGCGCTCGAAAGACGGCTCGCCGGCGCGGGCGCTGACGCTGCGCCCGTCCGAGAGATAGCCGCCCCCGCTCAGCGCCTTGAACCTGAGCGTCCACGGCTGGCGTGACGAGACGGCGAAACGAAGCGTCGTCGCCTGCCCGGGGCGTAGCGTGACGACACGGTTGACGCCGGGCGCCGTGAACTGGATCCGCGTCGGCTTGACCCGACGCGGCAGCGCGAGCGGGAGGCGCAGCGTCCCGCGCACGCGTCCGCTCGCGTCCGGCCAGAGCCGCACGTACCCCGACGATGCGAGCCAGCCGTCGTAGAAGCGTCCGCCGGCGAAGAGGGAGAGGCGCGGCACACCGACCGGCCGCCACAGATCGAACACCGGCGTGCGCGCCACGCGAATCGCGTTCGCGAACTGCGTCACGACCGCGAACCGCGTCACGAGCAGAGGACGATCCAGGGGCACGCCGCGCACGAGCAGCGTGCCGTCGCGGCCGATCAGCGCGCGTGGCTCGGGGAACGCGTCGAGCGCCTCGGTGCGCCGCAGCCGGACCAGCTGCGTGATGCTCGAGTTCCAGAACAGCTGCTCGAGCGCGATCGGCCGCGGCGCGCCCGGCGTCTGCACCACCGTGACGTCCTTCAGGCCCGAGTGGTCGACCCAGCTCGGGTCGGCCGGCAGATACGTGTCGCGAGCGTGGCGCGAGACCTCGCGGTCGAGCGAGAAGGCTCCCGCGTCCACCGTGCCGAGGAACGCAACCGAGAGTCCGAGCGCCGCGAGGCCGGCCACGCGCGGCCGGAAAGCGAGAGCCGCGGCGGCGAGGGCGAGTCCGGCGATCAAGCCGGCGACGACCAGCGAGCCGTTCGCCGTTCCGATCGACGTCTCCAGCTTCGACACGCCGAGCAGGAAGGGGGAGTCCTGGCGACCGGTCGAGTCGGTGTAGCCCGAGAGCGGGAACCTGGCCGAGATCGCGACCAGCGCCACCGCGAGCAGCGCGACTGCGCCGCGCGCCGGAGCGCCCCGCTTGACGTAGAGGCCGAAGAGCGGCGCCGCGAGCGGGATCAGGCAGAGGAGATACCGCTCCTGGAAGTGCGCGAGGTTCTGCGCGTTCGAGGCGTAGAGCGCCGTCTCGCCGAGCAGCCCGGCCCCAACCGCAGCGGCGACCGCCGCGAACGCGCGCTCCACACGCGCGGCCGGACGCATGAGGGCGAACGCGAGCCCGACGAGGGCGCCCGGTACGAGCACGCATCCGCTCGCGTAGGCCAGCAGCATCGAGTCCGTGGCAAGCCAGTGCGCGATGCGCACCGGATCGGTCTGGAGCCGCGAGATCCCCGAGTAGTAGCCGAGCACACGACTGGGTCCGAGGCCAAGTGCGAGGAGCGCCGGCGCCGCGAACAACGCGAGCGAGACTCGAAGCCGCGACACGACCCTGCGGACGTCTCCCCGCTCGACGACGAGCGCCGCGAGGACGAAGGCGGCCGGAAGCACGACGTACTGGATGCGTGCGAACGTGGCCAGCCCACAGGCAGCGACGAGCGCGATCTGCGTCCGCCGCGTCGGCGCGTCGAGAACCCGCACCGCGAGGTAGATCGCCGCGAGCGCGAGCGGATAGGCGATCGGCTCGGCGAGCACGAAGGAGACGTAGAAGAGATCGGGCGACACGACCGCAAAGACCCCGGCACCGAGCGCGAACCACTTCCCGAGGCCGAGGCGGCGGCAGAGCAGATACACGGGGACGGCCGCAAGCGACATGGCCAGCGCATGGAGCCCCTGCGTCAGGCGGTATGCGAGCTCGGGGTCGCCGACGAGCCAGGACGGGGAAACGAGGATCGGCTCGAGGAGCGCGGGAAAGTGCGGTGAGCCGCCACGGATGACCGGGCGTCCGGTCTCGGCGATCCCGCGGGCCAGCGAGGAGTAGATGTACTCGTCGGGCAGGTAGAGCGGGGTCGCGTGCGCGAGTGCGAGCAGGAAGCGGACGCACAGACTGGTGGCGACGATGCCGGCGAGCACGAAGCGCGCCGGCACCGCCGCGAGTCGAAGGAGTCCCAGCTCCTGTGGGCGCGCGGCCTGCCGCGCGGCAAGGTCGAGTGCCACGCCCTGCGTATCGGCACGAACGCCTTATGCCTTGAAAGTGCTAAGCGCCTGGTTGCCGCTTCCGCTTTTTTGCGGATCGGTGAGGGAGCGCAGACGGACTCGCGGCTAAGCCACGAGTCCTGACACGGCGCCGCCGAGTCGGCGCCTAAGCCGCGTCGGAGTCGGCGGCCGTGTCGTCGCCGTTGACGGCACGCTCGGCCGGCACGAACAGCCGGCAGTGCGGACACTTGAAGCCGCGGTACCGCTCCGCTGCGCCCGGGATCACCTCGGCGGTGAACGACTTCCGGCAGTGCGGGCACTGGACCTCGTGGAGGACGTCGGGGGCGGCCACGTCAATCCAACGTACCAGAAGGCTTTTTGGACACTCGTGGGTTAGAGTCGCGCGCGTGGAAGGGGACGTTCTGCGCCGCGCGGTCGCCGAGTTCGTGGGCACGTTCACGCTCGTGTTCGTCGGCGTCTCGTCCATCATCACTGTCGGTGACGTGACGGGTGTCGCGCTTGCCCACGGCCTTGCGATCGCAGTGATGGTCTCCGCCGTCGGGCACATCTCGGGCGGGCACTTCAACCCTGCCATTACGTTCGCGTTCCTGATCACGCGCCGGATGGCACCGTTGCTCGCCGCGGTCTACTGGGTGGCGCAGTTTGCAGCCGCGACGGCCGGGGCCCTGATGGTCAAGCTGATCTTCCCGGGAAACGTCGTCGACCGCGCCAAGCTGGGCGCTCCGGCGGTCGCGAGCGTCGTCGGCAACGGTGGCGCGCTCGCGATGGAGGCGGTCCTGACGTTCTTCCTCGTCTGGGTGGTCTTCGCGACCGCCGCGGACGCTCGCGGGACGTTCAAGTCGATCGCGGGGCTCGCGATCGGGCTGACGATCACGATGGACATCCTCGCCGGGGGTCGCGTGACCGGAGCCGCGATGAACCCGGCTCGCGCGTTCGGGCCGGAGGTCGTCCAGAGCGTATGGTCGGACGCGTGGGTCTGGTACGCAGGCCCGATCCTGGGGGCCGTGGTGGCAGGGCTCGCGTACGAGTACCTCTACCTCAGGCCGCTCGCTCCGGTCCCCGTCGGGCCGCCCGAGACAGGGCTCGACGAGCCGAGGCCCGGCGAGACCGCCGTCTCCTAGGAGGGTTTGGCGGAATGTCGCTCGTCGTCCGCGGTGCGATGGTCGTTCCGAGGCAAGGACGCAGGGAGCCTCGATAGCAGCGCTATCGGGGCGACTGAGGACGCAGCCTCGGGGCGAGCAGCGCAGCGCGGCGACACAGCCGTCATTTCGTCAAGCCCTCCGGGCAGGAGGCAAACCGTGAGACCGCGTCTCGCGTGGGTGGACGCGGCCGCTCTGGTCGTCCCGGCACTCGTGTTCGTGCCGCTCTCGCTCGTCCGCTTCGTCGACGGCGACGAGGGCGTCTACGCCTACGCGTCCCGGCTTGCGCTGCACGGCAACCTCCCGTACCGCGACTTCTTCTACGAGCAGACGCCGCTGCTTCCCTACGTCTACGGCGCTTGGATCGGAATCACCGGCGAGTCGTGGTACGCGCTGCGCATCCTCTCGGCATTGCTCGCGTGCGCGGCGGGAGTGCTCCTGTACGTGCACGCGGCGCGCAGGTTCGGTCGCCGGGCCGCGCTCCTGGGGCTGCTGCTCTACGTCTCGTCGGCGCTCGTCTTCGGGTTCTTCGTGGTTGTCAAGACGTTCGCGCTCGCGACGCTGCTCCTGCTCGCTGGGTTCGCGCTGGTGGATGGGCGTCCGCGCTCGGCGCGGGCGGTGTTCGCTGCCGGAGCACTGGCCGCGCTCGCGGTCGATGTCCGGCTGGTCTTCCTCGCGGCGGTGCCGGCGCTCGCGGTCGCCGCGCGGGACCGGATCGCTCCGTTTGCGGGCGGCTTCCTCGCGGGCCTCGTCCCCTCGATCGTCCTCTTTGCGCTCGCGCCGCGGCAGTTCGTGTTCGACAACCTCGGCTACCACCTCGCCAAGGACTCGGGCGGCCTCGGCGACGAGCTGGCCCAGAAGGCGCGCACGATCGAGAACCTGGTCGGGCTGGGGAAGGCGGATCATCTCGCCGGGCTCCAGGTCGGGCTGCTGCTCGTCGCCGCCGTTGCCGCCGCCGTGCTGCTGCGGCGTTTGCCGCTCGCGCTCTGGAGCGCACTGCTGCTGGCGCTCGGCTGCCTCGCTCCGTCGCCGACGTACGCGCAGTACTTCTGTGTCGTCGTTCCCTTCGCGGTGCTCGGCGTGCTCGAGGCCTGGCCGGGACGCCTGCCGGCCGTGCTGGTCGCCGCCGCTTCGGCGTACGCACTCGCGGGGGCGCTGGACGTCGGCCGCCAGCGCGCCTGGGATCCCGTCGCGAAGCCGAGCATCGCCTCGGTCCAGGCGGTCGCGCGCGAGGTCCAGCGGCTGAGCCGGCCGAATGAACGCGTGCTGTCGTCCTGGCCCGGCTATCTGTTCGGGACGCACGCCCGCGCCGAGCCGGGCTACACGAACCACTTCGCGCCGGCCGCCGCCTCGAAGCTCTCGCCCGCCGCGGCGCGCCGCGATCTCGTCGTGTCGGAAGCGGAGCTCGAGGCGCGCATCCGCGCGCGCCGGCCACGAATCGTCGTCTACCGCAACTGGCTCACGGTCGAGCCGTTCGCGCGGTGGGACGAAGCCCTCCGGGCCGGCGGGTACCGGCGCGTCGCCACCGCGGAGTCGGCTGGGATCTACCTGCGAGCGGGATAGGATCGTCGCCCGTGGCCGGCACGATCACCACGCGGCGCCGGCGACTCGGACTCCTCGCGATCCTTGTCCTCGCGTTCGCGACCGCCCTGCTGGTGCAGCCCTTCGGCTACAACCAGGGCGCCCATTACGCGCTCGTGCGTGCCCTGGCCGACGGCACGCCGCGGATCGACGCCTACCGCGACTTCAGCGGGGACATCGGCTACTACAAGGGGCACTACTACTCGAACAAGGCGCCGGGCCTCGCGTTCGTCACGCTGCCTGTCTACGAGGCCGCCCACGCGCTCGGGCTGCCGAGCGGCGTGCACGTCCTGTCGCTTTGGGGGGTGCTGTTGCCGGGGATCCTCCTGCTGCTCCTCGTCTGGCGGGTGGCGGATCGCGCGGAGCCCGGGTACGGCTTCGCGGCGGCGTTCACGCTCGGGATCGCGACGCTCGTGCTCCCGTTTCTCGGCATGTACTTCGCCCACATCCTCTCCGCGCTGCTCGGGTTTGCCGCGTTCGCGGTGCTCTGGTCGGAGCGAGACGGGCCACCCCACCTCCGGCTCGTCGCCGCCGCGGGCTTCCTCGCCGGCTTCGCGGTCGTCGTCGAGTATCCGCTCGCCCTTACCGCCGTCGTGCTCGGCTGCTATGCGATCTCGCGGCGGCCGGTGCTCAAGCGAGGGCTGGTCTGGACGGGAGGAGTCCTCGTGGGTCTGCTCCCGCTCCTTGCCTTCAACCGATGGGCCTTCGGCTCGTTCACGCAGCTCTCGTACTCGCACCTCGTCGTGAACAACAAGCCGGGCAGCCCTCCGCTCGTGTACCAGCCGGCGAAGCAGGCGTTCGAGCCACGAGTCGCCGTCGAGCTGCTGCTCTCCGCGCGTGGCCTCTTGACGCTCGCGCCGATCGTCGCGGTCGGAATCGCGGGCGCGGTCTTCCTCTACCGCCGGCGCCGCGCAGAGGCGCTGACGATCGGCGCGATCGCGGGCCTGTTTCTGCTCTACAACACTGCCTTCATCTACTTCGGAGGATTCGGGCCTGGGCCGAGATACCTGATTCCCGCGCTCCCGTTCGCCGCGGTCGGCCTGGCGGCCGCGTACCGCCGCGTCCCGGCGACAACCCTCGCGCTCGCAGCGGTCTCGGCCGCCACGATGCTGCTCGCGACGGTCACCGAGCCGCTGCTTCCGAACAACGAAGGGCGCGGGATCCCGCGCTTCGGCGACGTCGCGCATCCGAGCCACTGGCTCGACCGGCTGCGGGACGGCAGCTTCACCGACACGGTCTTCGCTCACGCCGGGCTCGGGCACGGCTGGTTGTCCATCGCGCCCGTGTTGCTCGTCGTGGTGGCCGCGATTGCGCTCGCCGCGGCCTCGGCGGGTCGCCTCGATGTCTCACGACGCGACGCCGAATGCGCGGCGGTCGCGATCGCCGGCTGGCTCGTGTCGCTGCTGGCCGCGCCGGAGCTGCTGCATCACGACCGCTTCGAAGGGGGCGTCGCCGGCGTCTGGGCGGTCGGCGGGTTGTTGCTCGCCGTCGTACTCGCTTGCATCGAGACGAGGCGCGGTGGTCTGGCCCGGGCGCTACCTGCTGCCCCCGCCCTCGCACTCCCGTTCCTGCGCGACCGGCCCGTCTGGGCGCTCGCAGTCGCTGTGCTGGCCCTCGCGCTGCTCGCTGCGCGTTCGCTGCCGGGCCGGGCGGTGAAACCGACCTAGGGCATGCCCGAGGCCAGCCGAGCGTTAGGGATGAAACGACGGCAGTCGTCCGTCTGGTAGACACAGCAAGTCGGGAGATTCCCAAGGAGGAGAGAGATGGCTCTGCAGATTGGCGATACGGCACCGGACTTCGAGGCCGACACCACCGAAGGCCGGATCAAGTTCCACGACTGGATCGGCGACTCCTGGGCGGTGCTCTTCTCGCACCCCAAGGACTTCACGCCGGTCTGCACGACCGAGCTCGGCTACATGGCGAAGATCAAGCCCGAGTTCGACAAGCGGGGCGTCAAGATCGTCGGCCTCTCGGTCGACCCCACCGACAAGCACGAGCAATGGGCGAACGACATCAAGGAGACGCAGGGAGAGGCGCCCAACTACCCCATCATCGGCGACGCGGACTTCAACGTCTCGAAGCAGTACGGGATGCTCGCGGGCGACATCTCGGGCGATCCGGGCGACCGCACGCCGGCCGACAACCAGACCGTGCGGAACGTCTTCGTGATCGGTCCCGACAAGAAGATCAAGCTGATCCTCATCTATCCGATGACGACCGGCCGCAACTTCGACGAGGTGCTGCGCGTGATCGACTCGCTGCAGCTCACCGCGAAGCACAAGGTGGCGACGCCGGTGAACTGGCAGCAGGGCGACGACGTGATCATCGCCGGCTCGGTGTCCGACGACGAGGCGAAGGAGACCTATCCGGAAGGCTGGGAGTCACCGCGGCCGTACATCCGGATCGTGCCGCAGCCGCACTGAGGTCGGAGCTGACCGTTGAGCAAGGCACCCGCATGCGGGTGGCTAGCCGAGCGCGATCCTTGACTGATTTGTCAATCAGTTCGACTGACTCGTCAGTCATAAGCACTGCGTGTTTTTCCGTAAAGATTCCCTGAGAATTCGCCCAAATATTCGCCGAATTCTCATCTTGTTTTTTCGGCGATCGCCTGGCAAAGTGCCCGCCCTCGGACGCTCCTAGCCCCAGAGCGCGTTACCCACGATAAAGGGGGGACCCATGTCGGGAGGGTTTAGAAGACCTCTCTTGCTCGCGGCCGCAGCGCTCACGCTTGCCGTCGCGCTGCCGTCGGTTGCTGCCGGCGACAACCCGATTACCGAGCTCGTGCCGGGCACGGCCGTTCTGCTCAGCCAATCCGGCGGCGGAGGCGGGAACGGCGGCAACACGAGCTCGACTTCGAACTATTCGAACATCTTCGCCCCGTCGGCGTACGTCGACTACAAGCGTCTCGGCGGCGAGCCAACCGTTGTCGTCGACCGCTATCCGTTCACGCCGGGCCAGTACCGCGATCTCGGCTACTACTCCGCGCCGCTCGGTCTCGGCACGTACAGCTTCTTCTTCAAGTCCGACGACCTCGGGAAGACCTGGCGGCTGCCGCTCCACGATCCTGTCGCCGGGCGCATCCCGACACAGGGCCCCGGCGGCGGGGACTCCCACCAAGCCGTCGGCGACGTCACGCACAAGGTGTTCTTCCTCGACCTGCCGGGCCCGTGCGAGACGCTGAACGTGTCGAGCGATCTGGGCGACACTTGGCGGACGGACCCATTCGGCTGCGGAACGAATCTCGGCGCGGTCGACGATCGGCAATGGATCGACACGGACGAGGCCTATCCGGGACCGCCCGGGCCCACGCAGAACGTGTACGTCTCCTTCATCCAGGTCTTCGACCTGACCGGGACTGCGCCGCCGTGGCCCACGCTCGCACTTGCGCGCAGCCAGCACGACGGTGATACGGGCACGTTCGCGGCGGATTCGACCTGCAACCTCCTGACCGGCGCGGGGGGAGGCAACGAGAGCCCGCCCCTAAACACAAACCCGGTCGCCGATGACCTCGAGACTGCCTGCCCGGACCCGGGCGACAACAAGCTGTACATCGCCGGGCCCGTGAAGGCGGACAAGGAGGGCTACTCGGGACGCCCGACCCCGTCGCATCGCGTCTACATCCCGTTCATGCGGGCCGCGACCTTCTCGGGCGGATCGCCGTTCGAGCTCTACGTTGCGATCTCGTCGAACGGGGGCAGCACTTGGCATCGGCGCCACATCGCCACGCGGGTCAACAATCCGGCGAACATCTTCCCGGAGCTGACCGTGGACCGCGGCGGCAACCTCTACTACACGTGGTCGGAAGAGAAGACCCCTGGCGGCGAGCAGGACGTCTACTACGCGTACTCGACTACCGGAGGGGAGACGTGGTCGCAGCCGATCCCGCTGACGCAGGAGACCGGTGATTCCGCGGTGTTCCCGTGGATGCAGGCCGGCGATCCCGGTCAGGTCGACATCGTCTATTACAAGTCGAACACGGGGCTGAACTCGAACCTCGCGTTCGTCGACGCGAATGGGAATGCCTGTCCGGACCAGACAACGTCCTGCGGGGGCAACGCAAATCCGCCCGTCTGGAATGTCTACTTCGGCCAGTCGCAGAACGCGCTCAACACCGGCTCGAACTTCAAGTCGGTGCAGATCTCCGACCACCCGATCCATACAGGGTCGGTCAGTACGGGCGGTCTCGGCGGTGGGGCCGACCGAAGCCTGCTCGACTTCCTGACGGTCGACGTCGATCATCTCGGCGCCGCGAACGTCGCGTGGGCCGACGACAACAACTCACGCAGGGATACTCGGAACAAGTTCGCCCGCCAGATCTCGGGGAACAGCGTCTACAAGAACCAGACCATCGGACTCCAGCAGACGTGGCCGATTCGTGATCACGCGGTCTCGGATCCGGGCGGCGACGTGCGGAATGCCGCGGGACTGCCGACGACGTGTCCGTCGATGGACGTGCTGGCGACGGCCACGCAGCGATCTGGCGATCTGCTGACGCTCACGATGACGCTCGCAGCGCCGCCGAACGCCCTTGCCGCGGCCACGTGCGCCCCAACGGCCACCGGTGGTCTCTGGGGCGCGGAGTTCTGGGCCTCGAGCACGGCGACCAGTGCTTTCGGCGGTGGGCCGAACGCGAACTTCTACCTGGCCTATCGGGACAACCCGGGCGATCCGAACATGCCGGCTCCGGGCGTCGAAGCGGGCCGGCTCGACGCCTACACGTTCGTCACGAACGAGTTCCACCGGGAAGAAGCAGGAACGCCGGGAACGCCAGGCGGGACGTGCTTCGGCCTGGCACCGCCGTCGCCCTGCACGGTCACGATGACCGCGTCGCTGAGCGGCCTCGGGATCAAGTCCGGCGCGGGCCTCTACTCGATCACCGGCGGTTCCTTCTACTTCTTCGGCGGCGAGGACCCCGTCCCGGCCACGCGTGTGCCGATGGGGTTCTCGAACCAGGCGGACGTGACCGCGCCACTCGACGACAACGGCACGGGCACGACCAAGTAACGACTCCCAAGGTGGCGAGGGCCGTCCGATCGGGCGGCCCTCATCACCCACGAGGGAGCCGCGGCAGAGGCGTAGGATCCCTTTCAAATCGACTGGGAGGCGGAGATGGCGCTCGCACGCGTTGTGACCTTCGAAGGGGTCGACAAGGCCCGCATGGACGAGATGGACCGCGAGATGCAGAGCGGAGAGCAGCCCGAGGGGCTGAACGCCAAGGAGGTCATCGTGCTCCACGACCCCGAGGCCGACAAATCGGTCGCGATCGTCTTCTTCGACAGCGAGGAGGACTACAAGCAGGGCGACGAGATCCTGAGCGCGATGCCGACGGGGGACACACCCGGCCGGCGCACCTCGGTGACGAAATACAACGTCGCAGTACGCATGACGACATGACTCGCGTCGGGCCGAGCCGGTTGGTGAAGAGGAGAACGTGAGGGCCTCATGCGAGGGCGGCTGCGCGTGCGGAGCGGTTCGCTACCGGCTGACGTCCGACCCGCTCTTCACGCATTGCTGTCACTGCCTCAACTGCCAGCGGCAAACCGGAAGCGCGTTCGTGATCAACCTGCTCATCGAGGCCAACCGTGTTGAGCTGCTCGCGGGGGTTCCGCAGCCGGTACACGCGCCGCGCGACGACGGCAGCAGCCAGCGAATCTTCCGATGTCCGAGCTGCCAGGTGGCGGTCTTCAGCGAGTACGGGCGCCCTGAGGTGCGCTTCGTTCGCGGAGGCACCCTCGATCGGCCGTCGGAGTTCACGCCGGACGTGCACATCTTCACCAGGTCGAAGGTGCCGTGGCTCACGCTCCCGGACGCGGCGCCGGCGTTCGAGGTCTACTACGACTCGAAGCTCCTGTGGCCGGCAGCCAGTCTCGAGCGGCTCGAGGCCATCATGCCGCCGTCCGGCTCCGATGCCTGAGAGTGCGGCGTAGCGCGGTTCGACGACCCTTGCGATGAGTTTCCGCGTCGCGGCGAGTCTTATCTCCTGATCCCGGTAGCGTCCGATCCGACGACGGTTCGGCTCGTGCGGGAGTGTTCGAATCCGACGGAGGAGATGAGATGCCTGAGCACAAGATCGCAACGCATGAGGAATGGCAGGCGGCCCGGGACGAGCTCGCCAAGCTCGAGGCCGAGCAGGGGGAGCGAAACGAGGAGATCAAGAGCAAGCGTCTCGATCTTCCCTGGGTCCCGGTGGAGAAGGAGTACGAGTTCGACACCGAGGACGGCAAGAAGACCCTCGCCGAGCTCTTCGACGGGCGCTCGCAGTTGCTGGCCTACAACATCATGTTCGGCCCCGACTACACGCTCGGCGCCTGCCCCGGCTGCACCAGCCTGGGTGACGGACTCGACGGCTCGCTCGTCCACTTGAACCACCGCGACGTGACGCTGCTCTGCTTCTCGCGGGCGCCGATCGAGCGGCTGACCGCCTACAAGCGGCGGATGGGCTGGGAGTTCCCGTACGTCTCCACCTACAACTCCCAGTTCGCCTTCGACTTCGGCCTTGCGTTGACCGAGGAGCAAGCCGAGCAGATTCCCGAGGTCAAGCAGATGATCGACGACCCGCCCGACTGGCTCGAGGAATGGTCACGCCAGATCGGGGCCGAGCTCAAGGATGGGCTGCGCGAGGGCCCGGGCTGGATCGCCTTCGCGCGCGAAAACGGGACCGTCTACCACACCTACACGGTGATGGCGCCCGACCCGTTCGTCGCCCCGTACTTCAACTTCCTGCTCGAGCGAACGCCGAAAGCCCAACCCGACGAGCCCCGCACGTGGCGGAAGGACGAGTACCCCGAATGATGCCGGCGGGGTCGATCAGCCGGAGGCCCGCCGCGCCGGTGCCGGTGTTCACGGTCGCGCTGGCTTCGGCGTGCTGGTTCGCGTCGGTGTGGCAGATGCGCGGGATGGACATGGACGCCGCGACGAGCCTCGGCTCGCCGGCGTCGTTCATCGGGATCTGGATGTCGATGATGGCGGCGATGATGCTGCCGGCGGCCTTGCCAGCCGTCCTCGCCTTCGTGCGGGCGGACTCGCGGTTGGTCGCCGGGTTGTGGTTCGTCGCCTCGTATCTCGCAGTCTGGTTGCTGTTCGGAGTCGCCGCGTACGGGCTCTACCGGCAGCACGGGTACGCGGCGGCGGGCGGTTTGACGATCCTCGCTGGGCTCTACGAGCTGACGCCGCTCAAGCGTGCGTGCCGCGAACGCTGCCGTGAGCAGGTGCGGTCGGGAGGCCGGTTCGGCGTCTACTGCGTCGGGTCGAGCGTCGGGCTGATGCTGATGCTGCTCGCGCTCGGCGTCATGAACGTCACGCTGATGGTCGGTGTGACGGCGATCGTGCTGGCGCAGAAGCTGCTGCCGCCGCGGCCGTTCCTCGACGCCACGCTGGCGCTTGGGATCGTCGCTTTCGGCGTTCTCACTCTGAACGGTCTCTGAGAAAGGAAAACGGATGATGAAGGTCATGGGTGATCACAAGGTCGGGACGCGTGAGGAGTACCGGGCGGCCCGGGACGAGCTGCTAGGACGGGAGAAAGAGCTCACTCGCACGGGCGACGAGCTGGCGAAGCGGCGGCGCGAGCTGCCCTGGGTCCCGATCGAGAAGGACTATGAGTTCGACACGGACGCAGGGCGCAGGACGCTTGCGCAGCTCTTCGACAGTCGCTCGCAGCTGCTCGTCTACCACTTCATGTTCGGCCCGGAGTACACGGCGGGCTGCCCGGTCTGCTCGTCCGCCGCGGACACCTACAACGGAGCGGTTCCGCACCTGAACGCGCGCGACGTGACCTTCCTCTGCGTCTCGCGTGCACCGCTCGAGCGCCTCCTGGCCTATAAGCAGCGCATGGGGTGGAGCTTCCCGTGGGTCTCGGCGGCAGGGTCCGACTTCAACCTCGACTTCGGCGCCACGCACACCGACGACGAGCTGAAACCGTTCCTCGAGAGCGGCAATCTCGGTCCGGTACCGGGGCTCGCGGTCCAATGCGGCACAGACCCGGCGGGCTATCTCGCCGAAGGGCCGATCTTCAGCTCCTTCGCGATCAGCGACGGTGCCGTTTACCACACCTATTCGACCGGCGGACGAGGGCTCGAGTTCCTGATGGGCTTCTACGGCATCCTCGACCGCGCACCATTCGGGCGCAACGAGGGCGACCTGTCCGAGATGTGGATCCGCCGCCACGACGAGTACGTCTCGCCGTAACGAGTCGAGTCCTATTGCGCTTTTCGGACAGGTCTGCAACACTGAACTGAGTGGTTCAGTATCCAACGACCGTCGACCGCGCGTTCACAGCCCTGGCCGATCCGACCCGCCGCGCCGTCCTCGAACGGCTCGGTTCCGGTAGGGCGACGATCAGCGAGCTCGCCGAGCCCTTCGGCATGTCGCTGACCGGGATGAAGAAGCACATCCGGCTGCTCGAGGAGGCGGAACTCGTTACAACGGAGAAGGTCGGCCGTGCCCGCAGATGCACGCTCGTGCCCTATGCCTTCGAGGGCATCGGCACGTGGCTGCAGCGGCTCGACCGCTTCGCGCAGGTCGTCGAACGAACGAAAGGAGCACGATGAGCACCACTACGAAAGGCAAGCAGAAGTCCGCCAAGAGCACCAACAAGAAAGAAGGATTCACAGCCGAGGAAAAAGCTGCGATGAGAGCACGCGCCAGAGAGCTGAAAGACAAGACGGACGGGGAAAGCGCCGTGCGCGCCGCGATCGCCGCGATGTCGCCGAAAGATCGCGCCCTCGCCAAGCGGCTCCATGAGCTCATCAAAGGCACCGCCCCAGACCTCACGCCGAAGACCTGGTACGGGATGCCGGCGTACGCCAAGGACGGCAAGGTCGTCTGCTTCTTCCGCAACGCGGGGAAGTTCAAGGAGAGGTACGCGATGTTCGGCTTCAACGACAGCGCGAAGCTCGACGAAGGCTCCATGTGGCCGGTCGCCTTCGCGGTGAAGGAGCTGACCGCAGCCGACGAGGCCAGGATCGGTGCGCTCGTGAAGAAAGCGGTGGGCTGAGATGAACGAGACCACCGTCACTACCCCGAATGAGCTCGAGATCCGCGTCGAGCGGATCTTCGATGCACCACGCGCGCACGTCTTCTCTGTCTGGACCGACCCGAAGCTGATCCCGGAGTGGTGGGGCGACGGCACGGTCGTCGAGGAGATGGACGTGCGTCCCGGCGGCACGTAC